>Ga0123337_10000090_pt1 | contig 186582 bp, 138 predicted proteins | sample frozenSSSSmetaG_FD_89792 | JGI IMG/M metagenome (GOLD analysis project Ga0123337, IMG submission 89792) | Glacier valley bacterial and archeal communities from Borup Fiord, Nunavut, Canada, to study Microbial Dark Matter (Phase II) -... | ecosystem: Environmental > Aquatic > Freshwater > Ice...
CGTGGAACCCTTGTGTTTCCAAAGGGGAACCCACTTGTTGCGCTTGTTCGCAGTACTTACGGATATGAGTAATTTAACAAACTAGCTAACCCCAATCATAAGAGCTGGGAACAAGTCAGCTTTTGAGGCCTCTACAGCCCTTGGAGTCCCATCAACCAGTCAGGATGCTTTGAAGTTCAGCATCGAAATCGCGGGCATAGCGCGAACTCACAGCTTCTACGCGTTCTCGTATGAAAGGAGCGATGTGCGCTTTGTTGCCACACACAGAGCTGCGGATGATGACACGCTCGGCGCACTACTTCAGCGGCCAGAACACCGGCACCATGGCCAGGATGACGATCAGCATCACGAAGGTCAGACCACCACCAACTTTGATGAAGTCTGCGAAGCGATATTTCCCGGGGCCATAGACGAGGATGCAACTGGGCTCAAAAGGGGTGAGCATGGAGGCGGAGGCGCTGAGCATGACGCCGATGGCAAAGGCGCGCTGATTGGCACCCATGGTGGCTGCGGCCTGCAATGCCACCGGCAGCACGACGAGTGCGGCAGCAGCATTCGACATCGGCTGCGTGAGCAGGATCGTCAGCACGCAGAAGCCGGCAAAGACCGCAAAGACTCCCCAGGGCTGCAGCCAGCCGGTGATGAAATTGGCGATCATGCTGGAGGCGCCCGAGACCTGCATCGCCTCACCAAAGGCCATCATGCCGCCGATCAGGATGAGCAGGCGCCAGTCGATGTTGGCATAGGCGTTCTCCAGTTTGATGCAGCGGGAAAGGACGGCCATGATGGCGACCATGACGAAAGCGATGGTGTCAGGAACCCAGCCGATGCTGCTCACGATCACGGCGAGAACAAAGGCAGCCAGCAGCATGACGCCTCTCCGGCGCGCCTCTGCACTGAACTGATGCTGTGTGATGACGATCATGTCATTGCCTTCTTCAAAGGCACGGAAACGATCACTTGGCCCCTGCAGCAGCAGCACATCGCCAGCCCGCAGTTTCTCATCCGCCATGTGATGCATCAACGTGCGATCTCCACGCATCAAGGCCAGCACCGAAAGGCCGGTGCGCTGGCGGAAGTTGTTATCGCGCAAGGAACGGCCGACAAAGCCGGAGCGCGGAGTGAGCACGACTTCGGCGATCTGCGCATCCCGCATGTCCACGCCTGAGCTTCGCAGCGTGACGTCTTCGAGAATGTCGAGTCCTTCGATCTTCTTTACCCGGATCAGATTTTCCACCTTGCCGGCCACGAGAACGACATCGCCTTCTTCAAAGCGGAGATTGGGTCCGGCATCCAGAGGCTGGTCAGCCCGGCGGATCTTCATGACTTGAAAGTCCAACGCGGAGAAATCCGAATCAAAGGCGGCCTGACCGATGAGAGGAGATCCGGGCAGCACCATGACCTCGGCGAGGTAGTCACGCATGGCATCACCGGCAACAGCCGCAGCCTTGTCGCGTTCAGGCACCAGGCGGGTACCAATGAAAACCATGTAAACGATGCCGGTCAGCATCAGCACCAGACCGATTCCGGTGAATTCAAACATGCGCAGCGGCTCCAAACCCAGCTTGGTGATCGCGCCGCTCACGGCGACGTTCGTGGAGGTGCCGATCAGCGTGCACGTACCACCCATCAACGAAGCGAAAGCCAGTGGCATCAGGAGGCGTGAGGGTGGGATGCGCAGCTTGCGCGAAAGGCCCATCACCGGACCCACAAACACGGCGGTGACGGTGGTGTTGTTCATGAAGGCGGACACACCGCCCACCACGGCCATCATGAAACCCATGAGCCGCTTTGGCTGGGTGCCGAAGGTCTGCGCCAGCACACCGCCCATCATGTCCAGCACGCCGGTCTCACGCAGCGCGGCACCGATCACAAAAATCGCCGCCAGCAGAATGATCACCCGATCTCCAAATCCGGCAAAGGCGCGGTCAGCCTTCAAAATGCCGCACATAACCAGCACGCACAGCATCGACAAAGTGACGAGATCCACGGAGATTTTTTCCGTGGCAAAGGCGATGACGGCTACGACGAGCAGTCCGATGACGATCCATGCTTCCATTAGGCCGCACCAGTGGCGCAGGGACATACACTGCTCAAGGAACAAGCCGCGCAAACCGTGGCTGCGTGCCTTTTTTGTGGAGGCAATCCGCCCTGACCTTTACCGTCCAAAGATCAGGCAGCAGGGCGTTTGAGGCGCAGAATCTGGATGGATGAGATCAGAATCGTACCGCAGAACACCAGACGAAGGCAGCTGTATAGAAACCCTTCGTCGATCTCTGCTTCATCATGCAGCACTTCCATCAAATAGTCTCCGATATGATAAGTGGCGGCGAGGCTGGCGAGGATCAGCAAATAACAGGCGGCCTTGAGAGCCCTGGCTCCGCCGACTAAATAGCCGCCAATGGCAAAACTTGCCGAGCAAAACACGTTGATGGCGAGCTCAAGCTGGCCCAGACCGAATTTTAGATAGAAGGGCAGCAGGCTAAAAACCCCGTAGACGCTCCAAAGGACCATCAGGATGGTCGGAAGCAGCAGCCGGTTTTGCCATGTCCCCAGTTTGGCCTGCCAGCGCTTCTTCTCATTCAGTGCGGCATACTGGGTCTCGCACTTGGTGATCTGCTCGTTGGTCAGCACCTTGCCCTTGGTGCGGTGACTCCAGCAGGACGTGCAGAACTCGTCTTTAAAATCCGCGAGTTTTCCGCAGTGCGCGCATTTTTGCCGTGGAATCATGAGCCCACTTCAAGGTGCTCAATAAAGAGTCAAGCAACGGTCTGTCATTGGGACTGGAAAACACCGGGCATTTTCGTCTCTGCCGCTTTCCACTCTTGCCATCCAGCGTCTGTCTCCATACTCTCCGCCCCACTATGAGCGAAAAAACACCTGTGAACTGGGAAGCCCTTGAGGCGAAGCCGGAATTCCGCGCATTGCTGGCGCAAAAAAAAGCCTTCATCCTTCCGGCTTTTATCTTCTGCATGCTCTATTACATCGCGCTGCCAGTGCTGGTGGGTTATTTCCCCGAGATGATGAAACAGAAGGTCTGGGGTGAAGTGAATGTGGCTTACGTGTTCGCCCTGTCGCAGTTCATCATGGCCTGGGTCCTGGCCTTTCTCTATGTGCGCGTTGCCGCCAAGTGGGACAAATCTGCTGCCGCTGTGATCCACGGTCACGATTGATCTCTGCTCTCCTGCTGCATCTTCTTTTCCTCTTTGCTTCTTTCCCTCTCGATGAACACTCCCCTGATCATGTTCCTGGCCTTCGTCGGCCTCACGCTTCTCATCACCTTCTGGGCGGCTAAGAAAAACACCGGAGCCAGCGCCTATTTCGCCGCCGGTCGCAGCATCACCGGCTGGCAGAACGGCCTGGCAGTGGCCGGTGACTACATGAGCGCCGCGAGTTTCCTGGGCATTTCCGGCATGATCTACGTCGCTGGTTATGACGGGTTCATGTATTCCGTGGGCTTCTTGGTCGCCTACATCACGGTCCTGCTCATCGTCGCCGAACCGCTGCGCAACGCGGGTAAATACACCATGGCCGACCTGCTGGCCTACCGGCTCAAGCCGCGCCCGGTGCGTGCGCTCGCATCCCTCAGCACGCTGGTGGTCTCCACCTTTTACATGATCGCTCAGATGGTTGGTGCAGGTGCCATCATCAAGCAGTTGATCGGCATCCCCTTCGAGCCGGCTGTGATCGGCGTGGGCTTGCTGATGCTCGTCTATGTCGTCTTCGGCGGCATGCTGGCCACCACCTGGGTGCAAATCATCAAGGCGCTCCTGCTCATGGTCGGTGCGATCATGCTCAGCTACCTGGTGCTTAAGTTCCATCACTTCAGCTTCACCGAATTCTTCAACGCCGTCGCTCACGCCGACTACGGCGGCAGCGCCGCGCCGAAAAACCTCATGGAGCCGGGGCTTAAATTCGGCGTCGCCGTCGCCGGGCCGTGGGGACCGATCGACCTCATTTCGCTCTGCCTCGGCCTTGTGCTGGGCACCGCTGGCCTGCCGCACATCCTGGTGCGTTTCTACACTGTGCCAGATGCCAAGACGGCGCGCTCCAGCGTGGTTTGGGCCATGGCCATCATTGGTTTGTTCTACATCATGACCACCCTCTTTGGGTTTGGTGCCGCGACCATCATCGAAAAGGCCCAGCTCACCACCGATGGGAAGCTGGATGTCAACATGGTCGCCCCGATCCTCGCCAAGGTGCTGGGCGGTGAATTCTTCTTCGCCTTCATCAGCGCCGTCGCTTTTGCTACCATCCTCGCGGTCGTCGCCGGTCTTACCATGAGCGCCAGCGCCTCCTTTGCGCATGACTTCTATTCGAACGTCCTTCACCACGGCAAAGAGAACCGCCCCGGCCAGGAAATCCGCGTCGCCCGCATCACCGCCTTCTGTGTTGGCGCAGCCAGTATCGGGTTCGCCATCTACCTGGGGCCGACCGTGAATGCCGCCTTCCTGGTGGGTCTTGCGTTCTCCGTCGCCGCGTCGGCGAATCTGCCCGTCATTGTGCTCAGCGTGTTTTGGAAACGCTTCAACACCACTGGCGCCGTCGCTGGTTTGGCGACTGGTCTGGTGGTTTCCATCGTTCTCATCCTGCTGAGCCCCAGCGGCATTTACGGCAAAGAAGGTGCTCCCTTCCCGCTCAGTAATCCTGGCATCGTGAGCATTCCCATCGGCTTCCTTGCCGCCTGGCTGGGCACTCTTTTGAGCGCACGCGATCCCGAAGCGGAGGCCAAATTCGCAGAGCTCAAAGTCCGCGCCCACACCGGCCTTGGCTCGGAAAAGGCGACCTCGCATTGATCGAAAAGTGATGCGGGCACCTCCTGCCCGCAGTCATCTCGCCATGCAGGCAGCGATGCCTGCATCACTTCATCACGTGCAGCACGGACAAGGCTGCACGAAATGCCCCGGCGAGATTTCCTTGAGCGTGAGATCCATGCCCACGCTCTGCTCCCACTTCGGATGCTTCATGCGGTGGCCAAAGGCACAGCCGGCGGGCGGATTGATCGGAGAAGGCACATCGCCGCGCAGGAGCTGGCGCTCGCGGCGCTGCGTCGGATCAGCGATGGGGATCGCATCCAGCAGCGCCTTGGTGTACGCATGGCGCGGGTTTTGATACAGCTCGGTGGCCGGCGCGAGCTCGACGATCTTGCCGAGGTACATCACCGCCACGCGGTCGCTCATGTGCTTCACGACGTTGAGTCCGTGGGCGATGAACAAGTAGCTCAGACCCATGTCACGCTGCAACTCGAGCAGGAGATTGAGCACCTGGCTTTGCACCGAGACATCGAGCGCAGAGACCGGCTCGTCACACACAATGAGCTTGGGATTTAACGCGATCGCACGCGCGATGCCAATGCGCTGACGCTGACCGCCGCTGAATTCGAACGAGTAACGAAACATGGCATCTGCTGGCAAACCGACACGCTTGAGCAGCTCGACGGACCATTCAGCGCGTTCTGCGCGAGTACCCAGCTTTTGAATGATGAAGGGTTCCTCCAAGATCTGCCCGATGGTGTGCCGAGGATTGAGCGACTCGGCAGGGTCCTGGAAGATCATCTGCATTTCACGGCGCTGACTGCGCAGCGCACTTTGCGACTGCGTCGAGATGTCGTGGCCGTTGAAAACCACATTGCCGGACGTGGGCTTCAACAGTCGCACCACAGAGCGGGCCACCGTGGACTTCCCACAGCCGCTCTCGCCGACGAGGCCCAGCGTTTCGCCCGCTTTCAACTCGAAGCTCACACCATCCACAGCCTTGCACACTGCCTGAGTGGTGTAAAACACACCGCCACGCACCGGGAAGTGCATCTTGAGATTTTGAACGGAGAGAAGGCTCATGACGCGGAGATTTGAGAGGCAAAGCACGCGCAGGCTTCCACGCCATGACCGCTGCCGCATTCTTTCCAGGGCTGGCGGGTGTTTAAAACATCAGTGCTGTGCGGGTTCGGGCAGCGTGCGGCAAAGCGGCAGCCTGCAGGCATGTCTCTGAGGCTGGGAACCATGCCCGGGATGACGGGCAGCGTCGTCTTGGGCGGATGATCAAGCTTCGGCAGGCAGCGGATGAGACCCTGCGTGTACGGGTGCTGCGGTTTGGCGAAAATCGGATACACCGGTCCGCGTTCGACGATGCGACCCGCATACATGACGGCGACGTCATCACAGGTTTCAGCAATTACGCCGAGGTCATGGGTGATCAAGATGACCGCCATGCCCGTTTCGTTTTGCAGACGTTTCAGGAGGTCGAGGATCTGCGCCTGAACCGTGACATCCAGCGCCGTGGTCGGCTCGTCGGCAATGAGGACCTTCGGGTGACAGGACAGCGCCATGGCGATCATCACGCGCTGGCGCATGCCGCCACTGAGCTGATGAGGGTATTCGTTCACGCGCTGTTCGGGCGCAGGAATGCCGACCCATTCCATGAGTTCGACAGCACGCCTAAGCGCCTTGGCAGGAGTGGTGGGCTCATGCAGCTGAATCGCCTCAATGATCTGCATGCCGACGGGCTGCACAGGATTCAGCGCCGTCATCGGCTCCTGGAAAATCATCGCGATGTCATTGCCGCGAATCTTTCGCATGGCTTCGATCGGCAGCTTCGTGAGATCGCGGCCTTCGAGGAGTACTTCGCCGCTGAGAATGCGCCCGGCAGGCTGTGGCAGCAGCCGCATCAGGCTCATGGCCGTCACGCTTTTGCCGCAGCCGCTTTCACCGACGACTCCGAGCGTCTTGCCGGCTTCGAGGATGAAATCGACGTCATCCACAGCGGTGAGCAGACCCTCGTCGGTCTGGAAACCGACGCGCAAATTGCGGACTTCGAGCAGAGGTGTTGGCATTACTTGGTTCCTCCTGCTTTGAGGTTGTGATCGAAGACCTGATCGGTTTCGGGGAAGGTTTTTCCGGCGCGCATCGCGTCTTCAGTTTCACGTTTGGCGTCTTCGTCGATCCAGTGGACGTGGTTGGACATCGGCAGTTCGCTGACTGCGACGTTGAAGGTTTTTTCCGGCCACTTCACCCAGCGCCAGTAGGCGCAGCGGTAGTAGTTCTGTTCATAGGCGGGAATCCATGCGGCCTCGTCGTAGATGATCTGGTCCGCGCCCCAGGAGGCTTTGCGGATCTCCTCGATGGTTGTCGCGTGGCGTTCATCTTCGCAGAATTTGTCCATGCGCGGATCCGCGAAGCTGCAAAGGTTGTTGGTATTGGGTTTCGGCGTTTTGCCGTCTTCCATGAAGGCATCCTTCGAATGCCAGGCCTGGTAGTGATCGGGAATCGGCGGCGTGACGCTGAAGGCGACAGACGCGATCTGATGCTTCTTCTGCGTGGCCTTCTGGAAGTAGGACGTGCTTTCGAGGCCTTCGAGCTTGTATTCCACGCCGGCTTTGATCGCCTCCTCTTTGAGCCGTTGCATGACCTTTTGAATGATCTCCACCTTGCGATGCAGGATGGTCACGGACAGACGCTCGCCTTTGTCATTCACCAGCACGCCGTCATTGCCGAGCTTGGTGTATCCGGCTTTGGCGAAATGCTCGCGCGCCAGCTGCACATCGAAGGGCCTCGCAGTGATGGGCGGATCACCAATGAGCGGGAAGCCTTTGCTGAAGCAGTTGAGCCGCTGGAAGTCGCCGCGCAGATCGAAGTCGATGACCTTCTGGTAGTTCGTGGCGTAGCTCAGGCCCAGGCGCACCTCCTTGTTGTTCAGCGGTGCCACCGCACAGTTCAGCCACAGGCCCGCATGAGAGCCCGGCCAGACGTTGTAAAACTTCGCCTTGTGGATGTAGCCCTTGTGAACCTCAGGAATTTCCAGCTTTTCGTACCAGTATTCCGGGATGCCCATCATGAGCTCTTCGACATCCAGTTCGCCTTGCCTAAAGAGCTCCATCACCTTCTCTTGGAGCCGCACGACGCGATAAACGATGTGATCGACATTGAAGCGATAGCGGGAGAATTTTTTGTCCCGTGCCCACCAGTTTTTTACGCGGGTGAGAGCGATGTCGCGCCCGAAGTGGATGTCCTCCTCTTTGATCACATAGGGTCCGGAGGTCGGCCGGCAGCGCCATTGGTACCGCTGTTCAAAGTCCGGCCCGAATTCGCTGAAAAAGCGCCGGGACATCGGCGGCATGTTCACATAATAAGGTGCGAGCGGCTTCGGCTCCGTGAGCGAGATGGAGAGTGTGCGCGCATCGTAGCGCGTGATGTTCGCGTAGTTCTCCCCATACCACTGATTGCCGAAGGGGTTCTTCGGGTACTCGCTCAGCTGCATGTAGAACTGATTGAAGAAGTCATCCGCTTCGATCGGCGCGCCGTCGGAGAAGGTCGCATCCGGATCGATGCGGAAATACACCGTGCGGTTGTCGGGCGCCACGGCCCACTCTTTGGCAATGGCAGGAATCATGCGCCCGGTTTCCGGATGCAGATTGATCAGATTCATCTCCACGTCGTCGTACTGGTAGCCGCGGAAGGAGCTGTTGCTGTTCTCGCCGAGGATACGAAGCGTCGGTGGGAAAGAGAGAACATACTGGCGCATCGTGCCGCCTTTTTTGGCATGGGAGTCACCGATCTCCGGCTCATCCATGCCGTTCTCCCATTTCAAATTCGCCGGGACATCTTCGGGCTTGGCAAAGGTGAAGTACTCCGGCTCTTTCAGACGTTCGCGTGTCGCGATGAGCTGGGCCTCCAGCTCTGCTTTCTTCGCCGCATCAGCTTCCTTCGCGATCAATCCGGGCAGTTCCTTCTCCTGGCCTTGTAAACCTGCGAGCACCTTCTTGTTGTAGAAGCTCCAAAAGGCCTCGCGCTCCTTGGTGCCGTCATACGGCGGAAAATCTGCGGCATGCAGCGAACCACCGAGGATGGCGGTGGTGGTAAAAGCCAACAGCAAACGGGGAACGGTGAGCTTCATTGATAGGTGGTGAACTTCTTCGGATCGAACGCCTCACGCAGCGCTTCACCGACAAATGTGACAAGCAGAAGGATGAAGACCATCACGCTGAACATCGAGATGGAGATCCACACGGCGGAAAGATGACTGGTGCCATCGTCAAACAGCCAGCCCCACTGCGGATAGGTTTCCGGCAGGCCAAAGCCGAGGAACGCCAGTGCGGTGAGCGATGAAATGATGGCGGCGACGCTGAACGGAATTTTCGTCACGATGGTGGCGAGCATGTTCGGCAGCAGGTAGCGCGTGAGGATGCGCCAGGTGCTCGCGCCCTGCAGGCGTGCGGCGGCGATGTAGTCACGCTCCTTCTCCTTGTAAGCCAGCGCACGCAGCGAGTAAGTCAGGCTCGTCCATGAGAAGAAGCAGATCACGCCGAGGAGAATCAGCAGGTTCATGTTGGCCACGCCGATGATGCTGATCAGGATCATCACGATGTAGAGGAAGGGCAGCTCATCGAGAATCTCGATGAAACGCTGCATGGCGATGTCAAAAAAGCCGCCGAGGAAACCCATCAGCAGACCGATGATGATGCCGACGCCGTAGGTGAAAAGAATGAACAGCAAAATGGCCTTCAGGTTGAGCTGCCATCCGCCATAAATCTGCGCCAGCACATCCCAGCCACGGCTGTCCGTGCCGAGGTAGTGTCCCGCCTTCCACAAGGGTGGAATCGCTGGATAAACGATCATTTCATAGGAGGTGACCGCTGCTTTCTCGAACTCCTCCTGCGGCATCTCGCCGGTCCATTTTTCACGGTCTTTCACCCCGGCCTTGTAGTAGGCAGAAAGTGCCAGCGCACCATTGCGCGAGTAGCCCAGCGACTCTCCATCTGGGAGGCCTTTGCGGAAACGTGTGTCAGTATGCTTTTGCGTCGGCAGATCAGCATAGGACTTTTGGGCGCGTCCGGAATAGGGCTCAGCATCACCCGGCTTGAACCACACGCCACCACGCTGCTCCAGAGTGATCGATTGCAGCGAGTCCGTGTCCAGCACCGGGTCCCATGGCACCAGAGGCATCCATACGAAGCCGCGCTTCTCCTTGCTCAGGCGCTGCTTCAGTTCGCGGTAGTTCGCCTCCTGCTCTCCCGCGAGCCCAAAGTCCTGCGCTTGATAACGCTTCTGGGAGAAGGCGGGGAAATACGTTTTGCCGTCGCAGCGCACCAGCAGCGCACGTTTGCCCACCATGGCCTGATCCAGCATCGCCAGGGCGATCAGCACCAGCAGAATGCGGAACGACCACCAGCCGCGGCCAATGCTGCGGAAACGGCGGAAGCGCTGCAAAGTCACCGGCGTCCAGCGGATCTCACGCGGCAGGAACCGCAGACCGAGAATACCGCCGACGATCAGCAGCACCGAGCTGACCCAGCCAAACGTACGACCATTGTCGAAGAACCAGGAAACGGTGGGAATCAAGATGCCGCACAGCTCGCCGAGAATGGCGAGAGCACCGAGGGTGATGGCTGCGATGGAGAGTTTGCGGTTCATCACTCAAATCGAATGCGGGGATCCAGTCGTGCGGTGATCATGTCGGAAAGCAGGTTGCCGAGCATGAGCAGCAGTCCGCTCACGGTGACGGTGGCCATGACGATGGGGTAATCCTTTTCCAGCAAGGCGTTGAAGCCCATGAGGCCGAAGCCGTCGATGTCGAAAATGCGCTCCACGAGGAAGCTGCCGGCCACGAGCACCGTGAGCGCCTGCCCCATCGTGGCGGCCACAGGGATGAAGGAGTTGCGCAGGGCATGACCGATGACGGCGCGTTTGAACTCCACGCCTTTGGCCACGGCGGTGCGCACGTAATCGCTGGCAAGCTGGTCGAGCAGGTTGTTTTTCACCAGCATCGTCAGGCCGGCGAAACTGCCGACCATGTAGCAGCACAGCGGCAGGAAGGCGTGGTGGAGCAGATCGTAGATTTTGCCGAAGAAGCTGAGTTCCGCGAAGTTGATGCTCACAAAACCTTCCAGCGGAAACCAGCGCAGCCGTGCTGCGAAGATCACCATCAAAAACACGCCGAGCACGAATTCAGGAATCGCATAGCCAAAGAAGATCAGCACCGAGGTGGCGGTGTCTGTCGGCGTGCGATGCTTGATGGCCTTCAAGACTCCCAGCGGTACACACACCAAGTAAGTGAGGAGAATGGAGGTGATGCCGTAAAACAGTGAAATTGGAAACCGGCGCTTCATCATCGTCCACACCGGTTCGCTGTAGCGCGTGGAGTCGCCGAGATTGCCCTCCAGCACTCCGGCGAATTTGGGCTGATAGATTAGCGCCACGAATGGCTGTGGTTTGTCGAGTTTCTGGCCGGGATTTACTTTCTCCCATTCGATCTTTTGCTGCTCAGGCGTGATGATGCGGGCTCTCCACGAGGAGGAGTCCACCTCTTTGCTCGGCACGATCTCCGCGGTATTCTGGGCTGTTCGCTTCACCACCACCAGGCTCGCAGTGCCGGGGATTTTGACTTCGGTTTCCGTTTTGCCATCGGCGTATTCGGCGCGGGAACGATTCGTCTCTTTCGGCCAGGCTCCCAGCCATGAGGCATAGGCGATCAGGAAGGGTTTATCATGTCCGTACTGCTCCTGCAGTTTCAACAGCTGTGCAGGGGTCAGGCCGCTGGATTGCTGGCGGTTCGTGCCGCTGCGCTGACCGTCGCTTTTCATGCGTGCCTCAAGCAGCGCCTGCTCCATCGGGCCGCCAGGAGTGAAGCGAATGATCAAAAACACCACCAACGTCATGCCGATGAGCGTCGGCGGGATGAGCAATAGGCGTCGAATTAGATAGGCGGTCATTCAGGTCGATAAACGGAAACTTCCAATATTACGCCGCTGCGCACAAGGATTTGTGTGTGATTTGAACGAATCGCCCTGCCTCGTGGCAAAAGCACCGGATGCGAATGTGCGGAAAGGAGGTAATCATGCGTCAGCAGCATGAAAACGTTCTTCACCCTTCTGATCGCGTGTTTGATGTCATCATGCATGATGCCGTTTCTGCCGGTGGGGCCGCAGAATCCCGTGGCGGATGTGGCGGTGCCGATGCAGCTGCGTGCAGGGACGCCGCACGTCATGGCCAGCATCAACGGGCAGGGCGCCATTCCCTTGCTCCTGGACACCGGCGCCACGCTGAGCGTGTTCGAGCCTGATGTGGCCACCCGCTGCGGTCTCCTTCCCTCCGGCGGGCGCAGGCTGCAGATTCGCGGCGTTCATGGTACCGCGGGAGCCAGTCAGGCGGTGATGAGCACGATGGACCTCGGCCAATGGCACGCTACGAACGTGCGCTGCCTGGTGCGTGGCATTTCCAGCTTCCGACCCAGCGGGCTGGGCAGCGCCATCCTCGGCATGGATCACTTGCGTCGGCATTGCAGCTTTCTGACCATCGACTACCAGCGTAACACGGTGGAACTGGGATTCTCCAATACGTTTCAGCCCACCCGAGGTGGGGTGACGCGCACGCCGCTGCGCTGGGTGAACGGCATGCCCGTCATTCGGGTCAGCTCCGGCGGCATCTCCTGGGACGCGGTGGTGGATTCGGGTTCGACCTGGGGCATCGTGATTGATCAAAGCACCGCCGCCCGTCTGGGACATGCGCACGATGGCATGGGCATGGGCGAAGGTTTGATCCTGAGCGGCGTCGGCGGCAGCGTGCGGGCGGATCAGGTGGGTGCGCGCACGATTCAGGTGCCTGCGGCCACACTGTGCGGTGAGACTCATCCGGGAGCGACTTTGTATGTCATGCCTGGGCCCAAGCGCGTCGGTTCACGGTTCTGGCAGGGCACACGATTGACGGTGGATTTTCGCAGCAATGTGCTCTGGCTGGAGCGGTGAGACCGCAACTCTTGTGAGCGCTGCTTGTTGACAGTGGCAATCCCACAATGGATGGCTCACATACTATGAATGGTCTGCATTTCACCATCGTCCTAAGAATGGCGCTGACGATCATCGCCATGGTATGTCTCACCGGGTGTGCCGACTCGTTTGCGGTGAAAAGAGAGGCGGTGCCAGAGGAGGTGCAGAAGCAGTTGCAGGCGCAGGCGATCTCCGCCTCCGAACTCAAGCCGACGAGCAAAGGCGGCTATAACATACGAACGAACAGCGTGCCGCCGCCAGAAGGTGTGGTTAAGATTCCCATGTACTATGAGAGGGGCATCCCGCACCTCAAAGTCAGCCTCAATGGCCACAAACCGACGAAGTACATGCTCGACACTGGGGCAGCCATGAGCGTGTTCGATGCGGAGCAAGCGGTGGAGTACGGCATGCGCACGGTGCCGCAGGTGCGGCCCACCATGGCGGGAGTGCTGGAAAACGTACCGGGCATGGCAGCCATCATTCCGACATTGCAAATCGGCACCTGGCGTCTGGAAAACCTGCCCTGCATCGTCCGCATGCAGCGCACGACTCTGGGTGCGGGCATTCTCAAGGAGCATCTGGGGATCTCCCTGCTGGGCGTGAACATGCTGGCCAGGAACTGCAAGTATGCGACGCTCGATTTTCTGAAGGAGGAGTTTGAGTTTGGCCTTACCCGCAGTTTTCCAGGTCAGGTGCGCAAGCACATGCACAAGGCCAGCCTGAGCATGAAGCACGGCGTGCCGACGACGCTTCTCAAATGCCGCAAGCTTTCTTGGGAGGCCGTGGTCGACTCAGGTTCTGTTTTCGGTGTGCAGCTGGACCGGCGCGTCGCCGAATTGCTTGGCTACAAGAATGGCGGTTGGGACGTGGGAGGAAATTACCTGATCACGGGCGTCGGTGGCGCGCAGACTCCCAAGGAGGCGAATGTGCGCGTGCTGGAGTTCAAGGCGCTCGGGCTGTTCGGATCCTATTACCCCTTTGCGCAGGTGGATGTGATGCCCGGGCCGTCTCGTCTGGGTACCTATCTGCTGGAGGATTACCGCGTGACCCTGGATTTTGAGCACAATGTGCTCTGGGTCGAGTGGGGTTGAAAGAAGCAGCGGGAAAAAGCGCCCTGAAGCAGCATTTTTTTGAGACGGAATCGCAATAGACAAGCCTTGCATACAAAAGTTCAAAAAAATCAAGATGACGGTTGCAAACCTGCTCTCGTCTCCCTATTCTAAAATTCCTTGTGAAATTTTTCACAAGCTCATCTTTCCGACACTTTCTATGGGTAACTTTTTTCCGCGTTGGAGCAACTGGCTGCCTCTCAAGCTCGCCATTGCCGTCGTGTTCATTGCCTTCGGCGTGAGTGTCGGCATTGCCTACTACTTCACACCGAAATACACTCGCGTAGGTTATGAACCGACGCAGCCGGTGCCATTTTCACACAAGATTCATGCAGGACAGCTCGCGCTGGACTGCCGTTATTGTCACAGTTTCGTTGAGACCTCCAGTCACTCGAACGTGCCGACCAACCAGACCTGCTTCAACTGCCATGGCCCGGGCAAAGGCAACATCCGCAGCAATTCTCCCAAGCTGGAGATGGTGATCAAAGCCAACGAAACCGGCAAGTCGATCCCATGGGTCAAGGTCCACAAGTCGCCTGACTACGTTTACTTCAATCACAGCGCGCATCTCAACCGCGGCGTCTCCTGCGTTTCCTGCCATGGCAAGATCAACGAAATGGAAGTCGTCCGACACGATCAGCCGCAGTCGATGGGCTGGTGCCTTGACTGCCACCGCAATCCTGAAAAGAACCTGCGCCCTCTCGAGTTTGTCACCAAACTTGATTACCAGGCCAGCGATCTGAAGCGTGACGAGTTCTACAAGACTCTTCTCGACAAGAAGGTTCCAGCAGGCGAGATCGCCACCACCATCGGCGGTGAAGGTGCCAAAGCTGACAGTCTCGAACAGATCGTCGCTCTCGCGGAGAAAACCTACGGTAAAAACGTGACCCAGACTGAAGTGGGCACCCAGATTAAGAAGCACTGGCAGATTCAGCCGCCGGAATCCTGCACCACCTGCCATCGCTAACCCCCGCGCCCCTTTTTCTGACACATGAAAAAAATTTGGAAGCATCCTGAGGAGCCGCAGAACGCCAAGCGCTACTGGCGCAGTGTCGCAGAATTGGACCGTCGTGAAGATTTCTTGAAAAATCTGGGTCGTGAATTTCCCGAAGGTGACAGCCTGAACGAGGAAGAGCGTGAGAACAGCCGCCGTGAATTTTTGAAGATCATGGGTGCCAGCGTGGGCATGATGGGTCTGGCCAGCTGCCGCCGTCCCCTCGTCAACATCCTGCCTTACACCCAGCACGTCGAATGGATGGTGCCGGGCAAGTCGCTCCTGTACGCAACCACGATGCCGCAAAACGGTGGTGGTGTGCCTTTGGTGGTCACCACGCATGAAGGTCGTCCGACGCATCTTTCTGGCAATCCGCTTCACCCCCTGGGTGGAGGGCTTAACAGCTTTGCACAGGCTTCCGTGCTGGATCTGTACGATCCAGAGCGCTCCCAGAAGCCGATGGGCGCTGGCAAGGAACTCTCCTGGGCCAAGGCGAACGAATTGCTCGCCGCAGCCATCGATGAAGCGAAAAAGTCCTCAGGTGCCAGCCTTGGCGTCGTGATGGGCGGCTCGACTTCCCCGACCTACCAGCGCCTGCTGGGTGAAGTGAAGACTGCTTTCCCGCAGATCAAACTGTTCCAATACGAAGCGGTGGGTGGCGAAGGCCAGGCCGCTGCCAATAAGGAAGTGCTGGGCGCTGATGTGAAGTCCTTCGTGAAGCTCGGCTCCGCGATGCGCATCTTCTCTCTGGACTGTGACTTCCTCGGGGTGGACCCCGTGGCAGGCGAGCCCATCTCTGCTTTCACCAAGCATCGTGCTAAGACGAAGGAAACGACAGAAGCGGAAATGAACCGCCTCTACGTCCTGGAAAATCGTTACACGCTGACCGGCGGCATGGCCGATCATCGCAAGCCGATCGCGGCAAGTCTCATCCCTGTGGCTGCAGCTGTGATCGCTGCCCAGCTGGGAGACGCCTCCGCCAAGGCTCTGGCCGACACCGCGCCCGCCAGCCTCAAAGAGTGGATCGCACCTGCAGTGCGAGACTTGATCGACAACAAAGGCAAGGCCCTCGTCCTCGCCGGTTCCCGCTACGGCGCTGAAGTTCATGCGCTGGTCGCTTCGATCAACAACGCCCTCGGCGCTTACGGCTCGACCATCGAACTGCTGCAAGGCGCTGCTTCCCCTGAACTTGGCACCTTCGCCGATCTCCAGACGGCGATTGCCGGTGGCCAAGTCAAGACCCTCCTTTCGCTGACTCCTTCCAGTCTCTACTACGATGCGCCGGATGCTACGGCACTGGCCAAACTGGTCGCTGACAAAGGCGTGAAGCTCATTCACGTCGGCTCACAGAAAAACGTCACATCTCGTCAGGCTGCGCTGCACATTCCAGCTGCCCACTATCTTGAAGTTTGGGGTGATGTGCGTGCCGCTGATGGCACCTACTCGATCGTCCAGCCGATGATCGCTCCTCTCTATGACGGTGCAAGCCGCGTGGAAGTTCTGCTTGCGCTGCTTGGCCGCAAAAAGCTTGGCCCGGTCGAAGCTGCTGCTCCAGCCGCCGCCGGTGCCGCACCTGCTGCCCCCGCCGAAGACGCCGCCTACACCGCCGTGCGCGATACTTTCGCCACCGTGGCTGGCAGCCTCGACGAAAAGAAATGGAATTTCACCCTGCGTGACGGCTTCCTCAAAGGCTCCGCTTACGCCAAGGCTACGACGGCTCCGAATGTCGCTGCTGTTGCTGGCATCGTCGCCAAGGTCACTCCTGCCGCTGCACCTACTGACGATGCACTTGAAGTCGTCCTCGTGGCTGACTCCAGCGTCTATGACGGCCGCTACGTGAACAACGCCTGGCTTCAGGAAGCTCCCGATCCAGTGACGAAACTCACTTGGGAAAACGCAGCTTGGATTGGCTCCGTGACCTTCCGCCGTCTGGGACTCAAAGAAGGCCAGCACGTCAAAATTACTGTCGGCGATATTTCGATCGAAATCCCCGCCATCGAAGCTCCCGGGCATGTGTCCAATTCCATCACCCTGCCTCTGGGCTACGGTCAGATCGGTGTTGGCATGGTCAGTGGCGACCGCGGTGTGAACGCTTACGTTCTGCGCACGAAGCCCGGCACGTTCGTCCTGAGCGGTGCCAAGATCGAAGTGCTCCCCACCATTGCTGAACTGGCGCTCACGCAGAGCCAGAACACCATGGAAGGCCGTGCGATATACCGTGAAGGTACGCTCGACACCTTCAACAAAGATGTAGCCTTCGCGCAGAAGACCGGCATGGACAGCCACATCCCGGAAAACATCTCCCTGTATAAAGGCCAGGTAGGGGTGAAATCCGAAGAGAACCCGGACGGCTTCGACTACGAGAAGCAGCACCAGTGGGGCATGTCGATCGATCTCAGCAAGTGCATTGGTTGCACGGCTTGCATCGTCGCCTGCCAGAGCGAAAACAACATTCCAGTCGTCGGCAAAGATCAGGTCCGCAAAGGCCGCGTGATGCAGTGGATCCGCATGGATCGCTACTTCGCCGTGCCAAAGTGGGGCACACACAAGAACGAAGACGGTTCTGTGGGCGTGGATCAGGAAAGCACCTGGGCCGAGGACAACGCGACGCCTGAGCAGCTGGAGAACGCCGAAATGGTGCACCAGCCGCTGGCCTGCCAGCAGTGCGAATCTGCTCCGTGCGAAACCGTCTGCCCGGTGAACGCCACCGTTCATACGCCAGATGGCCTCAACGCCATGGCTTACAACCGCTGCATCGGCACCCGCTACTGCGCGAACAACTGCCCTTACACCGCCCGCCGCTTCAACTGGTTCGACTACAACAAGCGCAACCCGCTGATCGACACCACCGTGCTCGGCCTGAAAGTCGGCAATCTTTACGCCGGCCCTCTGGGTGAGAAGCGTGAGGACGAAAGCATCCGCCTTCAACGCAATCCGAACGTCACTGTCCGCATGCGCGGTGTCATCGAGAAGTGCACCTACTGCGTGCAGCGCCTCGAATCCGCCAAGATCCTGCAGAAGCAGGTCCAGCGCGACACCAAGGACTTCCGTGTGCCGACCGACACTGTCAAAACCGCCTGCCAGCAGTCCTGCCCGGCAGAAGCGATCGTCTTCGGGGACTTGGCCGACAGAAACAGCGCCATCGTCCAGATCAAGGGCTACGAAGATCTCAAGGATCCAACGAAGAGCATCCCGGAAGCGCCCCGCAACTACCAGCTGCTCAAGTACATCGGCACCCGCCCTCGCACGAGCTACCTCGCCCGTCTGCGCAATCCGAACAAGGACATGCCCGGCGCAGATAACATCGCCGTGTGGAGCAACAACCAATTCTAAACCGGACACATGGACGCCTCCGCTACAGCAACTAACACACCGCGCATCCTCGAACGCGAGCCGCTGGTGTTGAACAACCGCTCCTATTCGTGGATCACGAATCGCATCTGCGGCATCGTGGAAAACAAGCAGCCCGCCCTTTGGTGGATCCTGTTTGTACCTTCCGTGTTGCTGACAGGACTGATGGTCTTTTGCTTCACCTACCTCATCTCCACCGGCGTCGGTGTCTGGGGTCAGAAGCAGCCGGTCGCCTGGGCTTGGGACATCACCAACTTCGTGTTCTGGATCGGTATCGGCCACGCCGGTACGCTCATTTCCGCCATCTTGTTCCTCACCCGTCAGAAATGGCGTACGTCAGTGAACCGCGCTGCGGAAGCCATGACGATCTTCGCCGTGATGTGCGCCGGTTTGTTCCCGGCCTTCCACGTCGGCCGTGTGTGGATGGTGTGGTTCCTCGCTCCGATCCCGAACGCCAACGCCATCTGGCAGAACTTCAAGTCTCCCCTGCTCTGGGACGTGTTCGCCGTTTCGACTTACTTCAGCGTTTCTGCCGTGTTCTGGTTCCTGGGTCTCGTGCCCGACCTTGCCACGCTGCGTGACCGCTGCCGCCCAGGTTTGAAGAAGTTCCTCTACGGTCTGTTCGCCCTCGGCTGGCGCGGTGGCAATCGCCATTGGAGCCACTATGAGACCGCCTACATGCTTCTGGCTGCTCTCTCCACACCGCTGGTGCTCTCCGTGCACTCCGTCGTGTCCTTCGACTTCGCCACCTCCATCGTTCCTGGCTGGCACACCACCATCTTCCCGCCCTACTTCGTCGCAGGCGCCATCTTCGGTGGTTTCGCGATGGTGCTGACCCTGATGCTTCCAGTGCGCCGCATCTACGGCCTGGATGACCTCATCACGGCCAAGCACGTGGACAACATGGCCAAGATCATCCTGCTCACAGGCACGATCGTCGGTTACGCCTACTGCATGGAGCTCTTCGTGGCCTACTACAGCGCCAATCCGTATGAAGCCGCCGCCTTCACGCTGCGTGGTCTCACCGGTCCTTCCACCTGGGCCTACTACTGGATGTTCAGCTGCAACGTGTTTGCTCCGCAGCTCTTCTGGAGCCGCTGGTGCCGTCACAATGTGTGGGTCGTCATGATCGTCTGCATGTTCGTGAACGCCGGCATGTGGTTCGAACGCTACGTCATCATCGCCACCACGCTGGAGCGTCACATGACACCGGGCTCCTGGGGCGTCTATGAGGCCACCTGGGTCGATAAGTACACTTTCCTCGGCACCTTCGGCTTCTTCATGATGCTGTTCCTGCTGTTCCTGCGCTTCCTGCCTGTCATCGCCATCGGTGAAGTCAAAGGCGTCTGCCCTCAGTCGAACCCGCACCAGGACGACCATGGTGAGAAGGGCATCCAGGAGGAAGACCTCATGGACTATCCCGACCGTCACGTCGCCAAACCCGTTGCCGCCTAACATTTTAACTGAACCCTGACTGTGAGCACCACCCTCAAACGAGTCCACGGCTACCTCGCTGAATTTGACAGCGTGAAGGATCTCTACCATGCCGCCGAGCATGTGCGCGATGCCGGCTACCAGCGCTGGGACGTGCATTCGCCCTTCCCTATCCATGGTATGGATGAGGCGATGGGCAACCCACGCTCCAAGCTGCCCATGTTCGTCTTCTGCGGTGGCATCACCGGAACCACGATCGCCTTCACACTGGAAACGATCACGCAGACCAACTTCTGGAGCAGCATCGGCCTCGGCTTCCTGCAAAAGATCGTTGAAACCTATCCGACCGTTGTGCAGGGCAAGCCCACCGACATCTGGACCCTTCCGGCCTTCTTCCCGGTGATGTTTGAGCTGACGATTCTGTTCAGCGCCTTCACTACCCTGTTCGGCCTGCTTGCCCTCATCGGCCTGCCACGCTGGAACCACCCTCTGTTCGTTTCCAAGAACTTCGGCAAGTTCTCGGACGATGGTTTCTTCGTCTGCATTGAAGCCCGCGACCCTAAATTCTCCCAGGAAGGCACCAAGAGCCTTCTCGAAAAAGCCGGCGGCAAGAACATCGAACTCGTGGAGGACGAAATCTAAGCCTCGCTTACCCGCACCATGAAGTACTTCTTTCTCAGCTATCTTTTCGTCATCGCGATCGTCGTGAGCGCGTTTGGTTTCCGTGGCAGCAAATCTGAACTGCCGCCGCTCGAAATCATCCCGGACATGGATCATCAGGCCAAGGTGAAATACCAGGTCGGCACCGAATTTTTTGCGGATGGCCGCGGAGCCCGCCTGCCGGTCAAAGGCACCCTCCCAATGGGTTTCGAGATCCCCGCCGTCGCTGCGGTTGATGCAGTCGGTCCCAAAGCCAAGCCCGCCCGCGTCGCTTTCACCAGCGGTCTGGGTTACTATGACACCGGCAAAGTCGGTGACTTCTACGGCGACGGTCTGCCGGAAGAAATCACCAGCGATCCGTCCGTCTTCAATGCGGAGTTCATCAAGCGCGGCGAGCAGCGCTACAACATCAACTGCGCCATCTGCCACGGCACCTCCGGCAACGGCAAGGGTGTGACCTCCAAATACGGCATCCTCACCGCCTTTAACTTTCAGCAGCCCGGCCATCTGGATCCTGCCAACGCCGCCTACCGTGCGGATGGTGCCATCTTTGATGTCATCACCAACGGCAAAGGTCTGATGGGCGGCTACGGCGGCAATATCACCTTGCGCGACCGCTGGGCCATTGTGGCCTACATCCGCTCTCTGCAACTCGCCGCTAAAGAGTCTGGCGTCACACTTCCCCTCCAGTAACGGCACGATCACGCGAATCCCGGCATGAGTCACCACGTCACATTTAACGATCTGCCCCAGGGCGGAGAAAAATTCGAGTCAGCCAAGGGCGGCAAGCTTATCAACACGCTCGGCCTCTTCGGCGGGCTCGGTTCCCTGGCTTCCATTTGGTTCTTCTTCAAGAACACGGACACCTTTGCCTACTCCTGGCTGTTTGCCGTCTTCTTCTGCTTCACCTTCGTGGTCGGCGGCTGCTTCTGGATCCTCCTCCACAGCGCCTCCAATTCAAGCTGGGGTGTCGCCGTGCGCCGCATCTGGGAAAACCTGGCCAACATGGTCGTCCCTCTGGCCATTCTTGCCTCTCCCCTTCTCATCACTGCGGTGAACAAGCCGCTCTATGAGTGGATGGGTCACCATCGCACCGCTGCTGAGCATGCTGCCCATGCCGATCATCCAACGACCGTGAAGCAGGCACTGCATCACATGGCCGTGGACAATCCGCATCTCCATGTGCTGGTCACCAAGTTCGGTTACATGAACCTGAACACCTGGTTCTCCTGGTACACCCGCTTTGCACTCTACTTCCTTGTCCTTTGGTTCATTGCCCGCACGCTGCGTGGTAAATCACTCCAGCAGGAGCAGGATGGCGACATCAAGCACACCATCTGGTCCCGTCAGTTCTCCTGCATCGTGCTGCTGCCTTTCGCCCTGACCGTCACTTTTGCAGCCTTCGACTGGCTCGTGGGTCTGGACTACAACTGGTTCTCCACCATGTGGGGTGTCTACATCTTTGCCGGTTGCGCCTGGGCCTCCATGGCGCTCTCGATCTTGGTCGTCACCTGGCTGCGCAGCCTTGGCTACATGCAGAAGGTGGTCACGGATGAGCATTACCATCTCATGGGCAAGTTGCTCTTCGCCTTCACGGTGTTCTGGGCCTACATTTCCTTCAGCCAGTATTTCCTGATCTGGTATGCCAACATTACGGAAGAAACACGCTTCTACCTCATCCGTAACACGGAAGGCTGGCAGGCTGTTTCCATCTTCATCCTCCTCGGGCATTTCATCGTTCCCTTCCTTTTCCTGCTCTCCCAGCAGCGCAAAAAGAACCCCGTGGTGATCAGCCTTGGCTGTATCTGGATCCTCTTCATGCACGTGGTGGACATCTACTGGAATGTCATCCCTGAGCGTGGCCCGTCCCTTGGCGTCGGCGTTCTGGTTCCCTACGCATGGGTGCAGGACATCGCTGCTTTCTGCGCCGTCTTTGGCATCATGGGTTTCCTCTATCTCCGTGGCCTGGCCAAATACAGCCTGTATCCATGGCGTGACCCGCGCCTCCTCGAGTCCGTGAACGTCATCAACTGATTCCCCGATTTTCCATGTCGCAGCCCGATCAACCTAAAAAAGCCGGTGCCACCTTTGTGTGGGTGCTCGGAGCCTTCGCAGGCTTCGCCGTGCTCTTCATCATCATCCAGTCCATCACCGATTCGAAGCAGGGCTTTGACCCGCGCGAACAGGAACGCCGCGACTACACCGCTGAGATCCTCAAGGCGCAGTCTGAAAACATCGCCAAGCTTGGCCTGAACGACGAGGCCAAGAAAAACGCGGTCTTTACGAAGGCGCTCGCTGCACTCGGCGCCAAGAAGCCCGGCGTCAGCACCCAGGTTGTCCCCGGTTCACCGACCCAGCTCAAACAGGCCGCTCCTGCACCGGCTGCTGCCGCCCCCGCAGCTCCAGCCCCTGCAGCTCCCTCAAACCCTGCGCCTCCGATTCCCACAACGTTTGTTCCTTCGGTCCCCGCAGCTCCTGCTGGCTCCGCACCTCCGATTCCCGCAGCTCCTGCACCAGCCCCTGCCGCACCCGCTTCGCCCAAGTAAGTCATGCAGACCACTCCCGCCACTCCTGACACGGACCTTCAGGCCGACAATCTTCGCCGCGCGGCGATCGACAAGTCGGTGAAAGGACCTGTGCTCTTTCTGTTCACCAATGGAGCCTTCTGGCTCATGCTTTCCACGCTGCTCGGCGTTCTCGCCGCGATCAAGCTGGTGGAGCCTGAGTTTCTGGGAGACTGCCAGTACATCACCTATGGCCGTCTGCAGCCTGCGCACATCAATGCGCTCGTCTATGGCTGGGGCATTCAGGCCGCATTGGGCGTGATGCTGTGGATCATGGCACGCCGCTCCGGTCAGGAACTGAAGGGCGGCAAGAGCCTCCTCATCACCGCTGGCGTGTTTTGGAACATCACCATCACCTTTGGCATCATTGCCATCCTCATGGGCAAGAGCACCTCGATCGAGTGGCTTGAAATGCCGAAGTTCGTCTGGCCCGTCCTGCTGGCCTGCTTCCTCTGCTATGCCTGGCCTATCGCCCGCATGTTTGGCCGCGCCTTCCGTCCCGAGGGTTTCATGGTTAGCACGTGGTACATCCTTGGTGCCTGCTTCTGGTTCCCTTGGATCTTCATCACCGCCAACGTCGCTCTGCATTGCCTGCCAGGCCTGGGTGCCATCGGTGCCGGTATTGACGCCTGGTACATCCACGCGGTGATCCTGCTGTTCTTCGTCCCCGTGGGTGTCGGCGCGGTTTATTACTTCATTCCAAAAATTACCGGCAAGCCCATTGCTTCGGCTCAGCTGGCATCCGCCGGTTTCTGGAGCCTCGCCATCCTTGGCGGTTGGACGGGCATGCAGAAATACATGGGCGGCCCGCTGCCAGCTTGGATGACCTCGGTCGGTGCTTGTGCCGGCGTGCTGCTGCTCATTCCGGTGGGCCTTGTGGGTCTCAACCACCACCTCACCACCCTCGGCAAGCACAGCTCTGTGGCTGCCAGCCCCACCCTCCGCTTCATCTTCTTCGGAGCCCTGTTCTATCCGGTGTCGGGTCTGGTTCTCGCCCTGAATTCCGCTTTCTGGACTGGTGCCAATGTGCAGTTCACCCAGTCTTGGTATGCGTTCCAGGTGGTCAGCTTGTACGGCTTCTTCAGCATGTGCGTGTTTGGTGCCATCTACTACATCGTGCCTCGTCTTTCCGGCTGTGAATGGCTCAGCGTCCGTCTGATCCGCAATCACTTCTGGTTCTCGGTCTACGGCATCGGCACCATTGTCATCATGAGCCTGGTGGCTGGCTGGCAGCAGGGCGTGGATCTGAACGATCCCGACCATTGGGACCAGACCTTCATGAATCACGTCGTCAATTCCCGCCCTTACGTGGTCTCCCGTGCGGTGGCTTGGACGCTCATCAGCTTCTCCAACTGCATGTTCCTTCTCCATCTTCTGCTCATGGTCGCAGGTCTGGGTCGCCGCAGTTCGGCACCGACTCTGCTTGAACACGACCATGACGATCAAGCTCTTCCCCACGAAGCCCACGCATGACGAACTTCCGCACATTCATTCTCGGTCTCGCCGCCTCCTTCGGGTTGCCATGGCTGTGTCTCATCGTTCTTCCGGCGATGCAGTACGAACAGCTCACCCCTGTCGCTTATGACAAGGACAAGGACGGCGTTGAAGGATTCTTCCCACCTGCCCCCATCAACGGCCAGGGCCAGCTCGTTTACATCCGTGAGGGCTGCAATCAGTGCCACACGCAGATGATTCGTCCGGTTCAGCTCGGTCTCGATGGCTGGTACAAAGGCTGGGGTCAGGACCAAGAAGCCCGCCCCACCACTCCAGCTCGCTCCAACGTTCTGGGTGACTACCTCGGCGAGAAATACGCCTTGCTCGGCATTCAGCGTGTCGGACCTGACCTCGCCAATTTCGGCTTCCGCGCCCCGGACAAAGCCGCGCTGTATCAGCACCTCTATTCACCGCGTTCCGTCCATGACTGGAGCACGATGCCCGCCTACACAGGTCTTTTCAAAGTGCAGAAAATTCAGGGTCCCGTTTCCGAACATGCCGTGAAGCTGCCGAAGAAGTTTGCCCCAGCTCCCGGCTATGAAATCGTTCCGACACCGGAAGCCGAACGCCTTGTCGAATACCTTCTCTCTCTGAAAAAGGATTATCCCGTTCCCGGACAGAGCGCAGCCGTCGCTGCCTCTCCTGCCAAAAAGTAGCCCCCTCTCGCGACCCGCACGCCCCCATGAGCGCACCCGCCCATCCAGATAGCACCGATCTTGACCGCCTTCACTCCGCCGTGAAGCGCGAGAAGGAAGATCTCGCTCCCGAAAGCCAGCCCGCTCCCCTGTGGGCGATGTTTTTGCTCATGCTCGTTGCCATCATCGCCGGTGGCCAGCTTGGCCCGATGGCCGGCGGCTTTAGCTTCAACGTCAGCAATCCTTTCGCCGCCGCTGGTGGCGGAGACCCACGCCCAGGCGGCGCTGGCGCTGGCGCTGCACTGGACCCCTTTGCAATGGCCATGAAAAAAGGTTCCAGCGGATACGCAGTTTGCGGTGGTTGCCATCAGGGCAACGGCGGCGGCCTTCCTGGTCAGTTTCCTCCACTGGCCAAGTCTGAGTATGTTGTGGGTGGCACGGAGCGCCTGATCCGCATCGTTCAGCACGGTCTTGTCGGTCCTGTCACGGTGAACGGCCAGGGTTTCAACACCCCCGGCGGCATGCAGCCCTTTGGTGCGACGATGTCCTCCCAAGATCTCGCCAACGTGCTGACCTTCGTTCGTAACTCCTGGGGCAATGAAGCCTCCATGATCACCAAGGAAATGGTGCAGAAGGTGCGCGATGAAGAAAAACGCGCCTCACAGTGGACTGTCACCGAGCTGGAGCCTTTCGCTCAAAAGAATGTCCCCGGAGAAATCCCCGCCGGTCCTGGCGCTACTGCTGCCGCCGCACCCGCCGCCAAGTAATTTCGAACTGCAATGACCCGTGTGAAGCAAACCGTCTCCCGCCAGGCACCTTGGGCTGCCTTTGGAGCCGTCATGCTGATCGCGAACGTGAGCTGCGGCAAGATGCCTGAAACCGCCGCCGAGGTGAAGCTCGCTCCTGCCGTCGAGATCGCCGAAGTTCCCAGCATCACCGGCAAGGTGACGCTCAAAGGTGCCGATGCTGCGGCACTGCGCAAAGTCGTCGATGTCGGTGGCAATCCATTTTGCACCGGGCATGGAGACATCATTGATTCCACTTGGAAAGTGGCTGCTGATGGCTCCCTCGCTGACACCGTGATCACCGTGCGTGGCAGCCAGCGCGCCAGCAATCACTCCGCTGCTCCTTTGGTGGACCAGACGAAGTGCGAGTTCGTTCCCCACACTGTGTCGATCCAAGCCGGACAGGATGTCCGCTTTCACAACAGTGACCTGACCTTCCACAACATCCGCGTCGCTCGATATGACGCACAGGGCAAAGGCGCGAACATCGACAACTTCGGGCAGCCTTCACGCGGAGACGAAAATGTGAAGACCTTCAACACTCCGGGCATCTACCGACTTGAATGTGACGTACACCGCTGGATGAACGCCTGGGTCTTTGTGCATGAAGGTGCGCACAGTGCAGTGTCCGCCGCCGACGGCCGTTTCTCCATCTCCCGTGCGCTCGCCGATGGCGAATACATCGTTGAAGCCTGGCATCCGCAGTTTTCGCAAAGCATCACCCACACCGTCACCGTCCGTGGCGGCAAGGCCACCGCTGATTTCGAGTTCGACTTCGCGAACGCCCACCCCCTCTGATCCCTTTTTGACCCCCAGCCTATGAGCGCCGCCGCCACCACTCACGATCACGCCCACGACCACTCGCATGACGACCATGCACACGGGCATCATGAACAGAGCTTCATTTGGAAGTACGTTTTCTCCACGGATCACAAGACCATCGGTCTGCAGTATGGTCTCACCGGCCTGATCTTCCTTTTGTTTGGCTTCTTCCTCATGCTGCTCATGCGCTGGAGCATCGCCTATCCGGGCATCCCGGTGCCGGCGGTGGAGGTGATTCGTCACCTGCCCCTCATCGGAGACCTCTTTGAGCAGATGTTTGGCCGCTGGCTGAACGCAGACGGTTCTCTCAATGGCGAGTTGTACAACATGCTCGGTGCCATGCACGGCACGGTCATGGTGTTCTTCGGCATCGTGCCACTTGGCTTCGCCGCCTTCGGCAACTTCGTCATGCCTCTCCAGATCGGCACCATCGACATGGCGTTCCCCCGTCTGAACATGATGAGCTACTGGTTCTTCTTCATCAGCTGCATCCTGATGATGTACAGCTTCTTCGTCGGCACCGGCCCGGTGCAGACAGGCTGGACGATGTATTCGCCGCTCGCCTCCACGACAAACATCGGTGTGACAAGCATCTGGAGCCACGGCCACATGTGGTGGCTCATGGCGATGGTGTTCAACATCTCCGCTTCGCTCCTCGGTTCCGTCAATTTCATCGCCACCATCATCAACCTGCGCACCAAAGGCATGGCATGGATGAAGATGCCTTTCTTCTGCTGGGCGATGTTCGTCACCGCCTTCCTGCTCCTGCTTGCTTTCCCACCCCTTGAAGTGGCGGCCATCCTTCAGCTCTCCGACCGCGTGTTCGGTTCCTCGTTCTACCTGCCTACCGGCCTGATGGAAGGTGGCAAGCACCTCGACATTTCCGGTGGTGGCAGCCCGCTGCTCTACCAGCATCTCTTCTGGTTCCTCGCCCATCCTGAGGTGTACGTGCTTATTCTTCCTGCATTCGCCATCCTGACCGACATCATTCCCTGCAATGCCCGTCGTCCGCTCTGGGGGTACAAGTCGATGGTGTATTCCGTGCTCACACTCGGTTTCCTCAGCTTCCTTGTCTGGGCGCATCACATGTACCTGACCGGCATGGGCACCATGATGTCCACCTACTTCCAGATCACCACCGTTCTCATCTCGGTGCCGTCGGTGGTGCTGCTTACCTGCTTGATGGTGTCTCTCTGGGGCGGTTCCATCCGCTTCAACACCCAGATGCTCTTCGCCTCCGCCTTCCTGCCCATGTTCGGTATCGGTGGTCTCACGGGTCTGCCTCTGGCCTTCTCGTTCATCGACCTTGCCATGCACGACACCTATTACGTGATCGGCCACTTCCATTACGTCGTCGCTCCCGGAACGATCTTCGCCCTCTTCGCCGGCGTCTATCACTGGTTCCCGAAATTCACCGGCCGCTTCATGAACGACAAGCTCGGCAAGCTGCACTTCTGGCCTTCGCTTATCGGCATGAATCTCGTGTTCGCCCCCATGTTCGTTCAGGGCATGGCCGGCTTCCACCGCCGCTGGTATGACGGCGGCAAGTACTTCGAAAACACCAGCGGCATGTCTCACTGGACCACCTCCTTGACACACAATGTCGGCGCCTTCTTTGGCTTGGATATCCCTGACAACATGTTGTCCCTGAACATCGTCATGTCCGTCGGTGCATTCATCCTCGCGCTTGGCCAGGTGCCCTTCATCATCAACTTCTGGTTCAGCATCAAAGGCGGCAAGAAGGCCACCAGCGACAATCCATGGGACGCCACCACCATGGAATGGGCCACACCAACGCCTCCTCCGCACGGCAACTTCCTCTTTGATCCGGTCGCCCATCGTGGTCCCTACGAGTACAGCGTTCCTGGCCACGCCACCGACTTCTATCCGCAGTGGGAGTCCGAACCCGGCAAACCCGACCTCAAAGCCGTCGCTGAAAAAGCCCAGGCTCATCACTAAACCGCGAACTCCCAACCGCGCACCGCGACTACTTCAATGGACATCCCTTACACAGTTCACGCCCGTCCAGACACCGGTCTCTACAATGCCAAGATCGGTATCTGGCTCTTCCTTGCCTCGGAAGTCATGCTCTTCGGCGGCTTGTTCTCCGCCTACATCTTCCTTCGCGTCGGTGCCGACTATCCGTGGCCGGTGCATGATCTGGATGTGACGCTCGGTTTCATCAACACCGTCGTTCTCATTGCCTCCTCCGTGACGGTGGTCATGGCCTGGGCCATGCTGAAGCTGCGCAAGTTTGGCTGGTACCGCATCAACATGGCCATCACCGTGATTTGCGCGGGGCTGTTCATGTACAACAAATCACTCGAGTATCGGGCCAAGTTTGCCCACTACGCCGTGAAACTGACGGACGGCACCATGCTCACCGGCCATCTTCCTCATGGCTATCAGGTGAAGTTTGAAGGTGCCACGGAGTTCAATCTCTCCGTTCCGCTCAAAACGAGCGCTGTGTCCGCCGATCCAATCGGCCACGTCCTCCCCTTCATTGAAGGCACGGCTCCGAAGTTTAAAACCGAAGACGGTCAGGAAATCACTCTGGATGAAGCTTCGTTCAAGGCGCTCAGCGCGGAAGCCGTGAAAAAAGCGGCCGCAGCAAAAAAGGGTACGGCCTCGATCAAGCTCATCGCCACCACCCCGATCAAGTTCGCGGTGAAACCTTCCGAAATTTTCGCTTACACCGACACCACCATCACCTTCCGTGACGGCACCACTGTCACTGGCAAGTTGACCGATGACAAGATGACCCTCGAAGTCGACGGCGTCGATGCACGTGGCGTGGCTCAATCAGATAAGTCACTCGCCTTCGATCACCGCTATCTGGGTGAAGCCTGGCAGAAGGCCTTTGTTGAAAACCGCGATCACCACATCACCAAATTCGAGAAGGATTATCCAACACGTGACAAGACCCGCTCGGCCACGCTGCAAAAAGAGTCCCTCTTCTTCAAACTGAATTCCGCTGAGCCTCCTGCTGCAGGTGCCGCCCATGGCGATGCTCATGGTGGTGAAGCCCATGCTCCTGCCGGTGGTCACGGTGAAGCCCACGCCCATCACCCCACGGTGGTGCTTGAAAAGAAGGACTTCACTTTCTTCTCCAACTTCACGCCGAAGCTGAACACCTACTACGCCATCTACTTCACGCTCACCGGTCTGCACGGTCTGCACGTGATCGCCGGTGCGCTGGTGCTGCTTTACTTCCTTGCGTTTGACGGCAAGCGCCTGCGTCAGGATCCCGAGCATCTCGCCAATCGCGTCGAAGTCGGCGGCCTCTTCTGGCACTTCGTTGACCTCGTGTGGATCTTTCTCTTCCCGCTGTTGTACCTCCTGTAATCCCTCACCTTTTTCACTGCCATGGCCGACAACATCGAAGCAATCCAGAAATCGATCAAATGGTACCTCATCATCGGGGGCATCCTGATCCTCGCCAGCGGAGCCACCGTGTGGCTCTCTTATGTGGAGCTGCCCACCCACAGCTTGAACATCCTCGTCGGCATGATTCTGGCGACGATCAAAGCCACGCTCGTGGCGCTGATCTTCATGCATCTTAACCATGAGCGCAGCATGATCTACAAGATCCTCCTCTTCACGGTGGTGCTGGCTGTCGTCCTCTTCGCGCTCTTCATCTTTGCCCACGAAGATCCGCTCGTTTTCTCAGGTTTCTACGCCCCCGTCGAACAGCAGTAGTTCTCAGAACTCCAGCCATGTCACTCAAGCACTTCCACATCGTCTTTCTCGTCTTCGCCATCTTGTGCGATGCCGGGTTCTGGCTGTGGATGCATTTCATGCCTGAAGACGCCGCCGCCGCCGGTGCAGCACCCCTGAAAAACTACGCAGGTCTGCTCTGCCTTGCCCTCATGTTTTATGGCGTGTGGTACGTGATCAAAAAAATGCGCACCATCATCGTCTGAACCACATGATTCCCGCACTTCCATCCTCCCTCCTCGCCTGCGCCACCTGCATGTCCGACAAAGGCAGCCTTGTCGGACAGGCCCAGGGTTTCGCCATCCTCTTCATGCTGGGCATGCTTGCCTTCATGTTCATCTGCGCTGCCTGTTTCGTTTTTTCCTTTGTGCGTCGTCAGCGTGCGCATCAGGACCTCACCACCGCTTCCGCCTGAATTCCCCTTCTAGCTTATGACCCTTAAACTCGATTCTATCAATGTCTGGATGGGCCAGACCGCAAACGCCTCAGAACACGGCGGCCTTGTTGACCACATGCTGGGCTTTGTCCACTGGGTCATGGTCGTGCTCGGCGTAGGCTGGTCCATTTATCTTGCCATCGCCTTCTATCGCTTCCGCAAACAGAAGGTCGCCCGTGCTGACTACCATGGCTTCCGCGGCCACGCGACGACGCACATCGAAATCGGCGTGGTCATCGTTGAAGCCATTCTCCTGCTCGGCTTCGCCTTCCCGCTCTGGTCCCGCCAGGCCGATGAATACCCCACCTCTCCCGACACCATCCGCATGCGTGCCCTGGGCGAGAAGTTCCTCTGGAACTTCCAGTATCCCGGCACCGACATGATGCTGAGCACCTGGGATCTGCGCAATGTGGACGGCACCACCAACACCATGGGCAAGGATCTTCACGATCCCAATGGCAAGGACGACTTCGTCAATCCCGGTACCATGAAGCTGCCTGTGGGCCGCCCGGTCATCGTGGACGTGGCCAGCAAAGACGTGATTCACAATCTCGCGCTCGTGCCGATGCGTGCCGCTCAAGATGCCACCCCTGGCGTGAAGAGTCACATGTGGTTCAAGCCGATCAAGGAAGGCAGCTGGGACATCATCTGCGGCCAGCTTTGCGGCCCGGGCCATGCCCAGATGAAGGCCATTCTCGAAGTGGTTCCAGCCGCCGAATATGACGCCTGGGCCAAGGAGCAGTCCGACGCCGCGAGCAAGAAAACCAAGGAAGCCGAAGCCGCTGCGCCAAAGCCTGCCGCTCACTAATTTCCATCCTTCTGGATGGTAGAACCGAAGGGCAAAATAATGATCTCATTATTTTGCCCTTTTGCTTTTGCCGCACGTTTCTGATCTGACTGACATGCCCTCCCGCGCTTTTCATCGCTATGCTCTGTTCACGCTCGCCGTGGGCGTGGTGTTGATCTGGTGGGGCGCGGCGGTGACCACGGAAGACGTTGGCCTCGCGGTGCCCGACTGGCCGCTGTGCTACGGCAAGCTCAATCCTGAAGGTTGGTACAAGGTGCCGGCGTTGCTGCTTGAGCATGGGCACCGCTGGCTGGCCACCACCATCGGTTTCCTGGTGCTCGGCCTCTACTTTTGGCAGTTTGCCAAATTCAAGCCCGGCTTGATGGAGGGTGTCGGCATCATCCTCTGTTCATTCGGCTTCTTGGTGCTCATCTACATGGGATCCGTTGGGACCGCTGCGTTCATCGGGACTCTCGGCTTTTCCTGGCTCGTTTTGAAATGGTACAGCCAGCGCTGGCCTTTGCTGCGCGGTCTGACCACCCTCGCGTTGTTGCTGGTCGTGCTGCAGGCTTCACTGGGTGGTTTGCGTGTCTTGAAAATGTCGGATCCGCTGGGCGTCACGCATGGGACGCTCGGTCAGCTGTTCTACTGCCTGCTGGTTTTTATCGCGTTCGCATCTTCCCGCACATGGACTGAAGGAAGGCTCGTTCTCACACTCAAAGAAGCCGCAAAGGCGCGCTTCTGGTCGCTGGCGTTGTTTCTCTGCGTGTTCGGCCAGCTTGTTCTCGGCGCCAGCCTGCGCCACACGCAGCGCACGCATCTGGCCGCGAGTGATATTCTCACCACCAAGGGCCTGTGGCTGCCGCCCCTTCAGCCACCGGATGTCCTTCTTCTCTTTGCCCACACATCCTGGGGCTTCACCGTGGCCTTGCTGATCATCTTCGTGGCGGTGCGTGCGCGCCGCTGGCTGGTCACGCTGCCGCAGATGCGCCCTGTCGCCACGCTGCTGCTGTTCATGCCCACGGTGCAGGTGGCACTGGGCATCTTTGTCATCCTCACCGGAAAAAGCTTCTGGGTCACCAACTTCCACGTGCTCAATGGCCTTTTCCTACTCGCTCTCAGCAGTCTGCTTGTCGCGACCTTCTGGGGTGACCGGCTATGCCGCCGTGCAGACGAAGTTGAAGATGCTTGATCTTAGTTTGCGATAACGCAGACAGGTCGTCCTCCATGAAAACAGCGCAGCGAAATGGCGCGCGGACCTCACAATTGTAAACTCTCCTACCTCGTGCTCATGCTGAGTTTCGGGGTACTTGAAACAACTCGTGGCTGATCAAACTCCGCGAGTTTCTGCCGCCACTGGGCCGCCTGGACAGCATTGCCGGTGGCATCGTTGAATTGAGCGAGGCGTACAATGGCGTCGCGGAGCCGAAAGCGATCCTGAACCGCAAGCATGCCAGCGTGTGAGTTCAGCCCCTCGTAGCCGGATTGCAGCAGCGGTCCTGCCTCGGTGTATTTCTTCTGATGCAGCAAAGCTCCGCCCAGCAGGCTCTCCACATTGAAGCGCAGCCAGTGCTCGGGCTGCTGCTTGATGCACTGCTCAAGGCAGTCGCGGAGCAGCGGCTCTGCCTTGGCGGTGAGTCCAGTTTGCAGCCACAAGCTCCCGAGATCAGCGGAGGCGGCGGCCACCGCGGCGGTGTCTGCCGGCGTGCGCTTGCGCTGCAGTTCCAGCACCTGCTGATACAGCGCCTCTGCCTCTTCGAGCCGGCCTGCATGCCGGTGCGTTTCTGCCAGGCCGGACAGGGTGGCGAGTGTCTCCACATGTTCGGCGCCAAGGACGCGCTGCTGAATCTGCAGCAAATCTTGGTAGATCTTTTCAGCCTGCGCGTGGTCACCATGCTGGTCATGCATGGCCGCCATGGCATGCATCTGCGCGAGCACGTCAGGGTCTCCCGGGCCGTAGGCCGTCTTCATGATTTCGAGAGTTTCATGCTGCAACGTGATGGCTTGTGCATGTTTGCCATCCGCATTGAGCGAGGCGGCCAGCTGCTGCATGGAGCGCAGAGTTTGCACATGCGTGGCACCCAGCACGCGCTGTTTCACCACCAGAGATTCCTGCCGGAGTTTCGTGGCCTCGGCATAGCGCCCGTGGGTGTCATACACTCGGGCGGCGGTGTCCATCTGCGCGATGATTTCAGGATGCTCAGGGGGAAAGGCTGTCTTCAAGGTTTCCAACACCTGCTGCTGGGAAGCTTCGGATTCGGCATGCCTGCCCTGCGCCTCATACTCGTTCGCCAGATTTTTCATCGAGAGCAGCGTCTGCGGGTCCTTCGGGCCGAGCATGCGACGTTTGGCGTCCAGGCATTCGTGGTGCAGCCTCAGCGCTTCAATATGCCGCCCGCGGCGTCCCAGCATCAGGGCCACCTCGTCTGTCTGCACCAGGGTGTCAGGGTGCTCCGCCCCGAGCGACTTTTTCAAGACCTCCAGCGCGCCGAAATACAGCTTCTCCGCGTCCGAAGGCATGCCTGCCATTTCACAAGCCTTCGCGGCAATGTTCATCGTGATGATCGTGCGCGGATCGTTGGCACCCAGCACACGTCGCATCCCATCCACCTGCTCGCCACGTCGTTTCATGGCGTCGGCATGCTTACCCTGCAGGGTGTATGAATTCGCCAGATTGCCGAGGGTCGCGAAGGTGTCGAGGTGGTCCGGGCCTAGCACACGTTTCTGCACCTGGTAGAGATTGAGAAACAAGGTCTCGGCCTCCACGTGTTTCTCTTGGTCATCACAAACCGCCGCCAGCACGGAGATCGTCACAAAGGTGTCGGGGTGGTCCGGGCCCAGAGCTTTTTGCTGGGCGCTCAAGGTCCTGCGCAGCAGCGTCTCCGCATCCACATACCGGCCTTCGGCCTCCATGGCGGTCGCCAGCTGCTGCATGGAGCGCAGCGTGTCCCGATGCGAGCCCCCAAGCGCCAGCTTGCGCTTCTCAAGGGCGCCCTGGAACTGTTTCTGCGCATCCAGCGGTTGTGACAGTGCGAGATAGGTCAGCCCGATCGTCTCCTGCGCACGCGCTCCGGACTCAGGGTTCCCTTCCAGGGCGTCCATGTGTTCGACCGCCGCATCCAGCATGCCTTTCACCAGGGTGGTGTCCTTTCCCTTCACGGTTTCCGGCGTCAGAAAGGCAAACATCTCCTGCAGAAAGCGGGAGGTCATGGAATAGGACTCGGCTGACTTTTTGGCGGTCACGCGTACCTCTTCCTGCCTCTCCTTCACCAGCAGCCAGCCCATCACCGCCGTGCCTCCTGCGATCAGCAGCACCAGCATAGCTGCGAGAGCAAACATGCCACGGTGCTCACTGATAAAACTGCCCAGCGAGGAATCCTGAACCACTGGCTTTTCCTCCATGGCGGCCGCCTCTTTGAGGTAGGGTAGAAAGTCATTCTCCATCGCATCCACGGCCGGATACCGGCTCTCAGGCCGCTTTTCCAAGGCACGCATCACCACCCAGTCGAAATGCTGCTCCAGAAGTTCGGGGTAGGTGGCTGTCTCCAGCTTGCGGTTCAGGGCCAGGCCGGTGAGCTGTGCCTTGGGCAAAGAGCGAAGCAGCGCGGACGGCTTTTCCACGAGTGTCTCGCACACGACCTTCTTCACCTCATTCAGGTGCTCCGCCGCGTCTCTGGGAGTGGGAATCGGCAGCCGTCCTGTGATCATTTCATACAGCAGCATGCCCAGCGCATAGATGTCGGTGCGTGCATCGATCGCCTTGGCGGCCACGTGCTCTGGAGACAGGTACGAGGCAGGTGCCCGCAACTGCCCCGTGGGTGCGACGAGGGCGTGGTTCATCGCCTTCGCGATGCCAAAGTCCGTCACCTTCAGCACCGGCTGCCCTTGATCGCCCCATCGGACGAGCAGGTTGGAGGGCTGCAGATCTCCATGCACCACGCCTTTCTGATGGGCGTGATGGATGGCCTCACAAACCTGGATGAACAAGCGAACGCGCGTCAGCAGCGAGAGCTTTTGATCATCGCAAAACTGGGTGATGGGCGTCCCGTGCAGCAGCTCGGTGACGAGGTAGGGCCTGCCGCCGGGGGTCATGCCACAGGCGTGTGGCCTGGCGATATCGGGGTGATCCAGCAGCGCCAGCGCATGCTTCTGGGCTTCATAGCGGATCAAAAAGTCGTTCGCGGCTGCGGCGATGATCTTGATGGTCACGAACTCCGCCACTCGCGCGTTTCGCTCCGCCATCCACATCGTACTGCTCGTGCTGTCTTCAATGATTTGCAGCAGCCGGTAAGGGCCGATCATGTCCCCCGGCTTCTCTTCCAAGGTCCCATGGCCAGGCGCTTTCGGCACGCGGATCCCCCGCGTGCGGCGCTGCTGGCCACCATTGCCCGGGTGATTGCGCAGACGATCCCAGACCTCATTCCACAACGCCGTGTCGTTCCCACAAGCTCCTGTGAGAAAGACATGGCGCTCAATGTGGTTCGCACGTTCGAGCGCCTCATTGAAGAGCTGCTCGACGCGGGCAGGGTCGTGGCTCATAGGAAACAGGACATATTATTATTTCCATAACAATATGACTTGCTTCTCTTCGCGGTAATGAATCAGGGTTTAAACGACTCTTAACAGCGGTTCACCCAACTCCTCATCCATGAGGAATATTCACTTATGGAGAAGGAAAGGATGTGGGGAACGTCTGCGGCAAAAACGAGTGATATGCCACCAGACCACCTTACGGCACCAGCTCACCCACCAGCATGATAGCACCCGGGTAGAAGGCGGTGGCATCAAAACGCTCAGGCTTGTCGATCTTGTTGCCGTTCTTCGAGAGGATCGTCGCTTTGTCTGGCTGCTTGGCATCGATTTCGATCTTCACCGTGTGCACCTTGTCTTCGAGGTCACTGCCAATCACCAGCGCGCTGAGGCGGTGGTAGGTGCAGTAGGCGTCAAAGCGCGGAACAATCTTCGCAGGCTGATCATCCAGCGTCACGCTGACCAGCCCGCAGTCTGGACCGATGATGTCATAGATGGAGCAGCGCGTGCCTTTGAACTTGAAGGTGATCGTCTCACCCGGCTGCGAGCCTTTGTGCAGCGTGGTCATGCGATTGGCCCAGCGTTTGCCAAAATCATCCGTCTTCGGATCCAGCAGCGTGAAGCCCTTCGACAACGTCGCGGCACTGATCGGCAGCAGCTTGGCCTGCTCGTAGTTCGTAGCGATGAACGGTGCGCCAAGCACATGCGCGCCCGTCGTTTTCGAAGCGGCTTTGATCGGCTCCTGAGAACGCACAATGGCGGCCAGGTACAGTTCGTGACCGGTTTCCACGTGCGGATGCACGCTGTCCGGTGCGAAGACGAACTTCCCTTGCAGCGCCTTCTTCTCCTCGTCCGTTTTCGGCAGCTTTGCCTTCCACACCAGCTTGCCTTCCTTCGCCAGTTTCGCCACTTCCATGCCCATGTGAATCGTCGGGATGCCGTAGTGATCGGCGATCTTCTCCATCGCACTCGCGGAACGCTGGAATTTCCCTTCCAGCATCGCAGGCACAAGCGCTTCGGTCACCGTGTACACAAAGCAGATGTCGCACTCCGGCAGCGTCTTCCACGTCTGACGCACGATGCCTTCCATGCAGCGAAAGATCTGCTCTGGAGAAGCACCGCCGTCATTCACCGCGAACTCCACGAACATCAGGTCCGGCTTGTGATCCAGCACATCCTGCTTCAAACGAAACACGCCCAGGTCCGAGCCCGTGCCACCGATGGCCGCATTGATCTCGCTGAACTTCGCCGTGGGATAGGTCTGCTGAAAGTACGCCAGCGTCTTCGGCCTCCAACCAGTCTGCGCCGTGATGGAGCCACCGAGGTAGCCGATCTTGATCTCCGCACCCGCCGTGTTCGCCTTGGCAAAGAAGTTTGGCAGACCCTGGCGCGGATGGCATTCCTGCGCAGGCACGAGCGGGAACTCATCCGCAGCATGAAGAGTGGCGGTGGCAAAAAGCAGAAACAGGAAGTGGCGCAGCATAAGGACTCGGTTGAAAGGTTGAGCCGTCAGCATGCGAAGCAAATTTTCATGAACAACTTCGACTTTCGCTCCCTGCTCCAGCACGGCATCGCCATCCCCGCCCATCCGCTCGCGCTGACCGCGCAGCGCAGGCTCGATGAACGGCGGCAGCGCGCACTGGCACGCTACTACATCGCCGCCGGAGTCGGCGGTCTCGCCGTCGGCGTGCACACCACCCAGTTTGCCATTCGCGATCCGCAGATCGGCCTGTTCAAGCCCGTCCTCGAACTCGCGAAGGAAGAAATGGACCGCTCAGGAAAACCCCTCGTACGCATCGGCGGCATCTGCGGAGCCACACCCCAGGCCGTCGGTGAAGCCGAGCTTCTGCGCGAGCTCGGCTATCACGCCGGACTTCTCAGTCTCGGCGCGCTGCCTGCGGCCACCGAGGATGAACGCATCGCACATTGCCGCGCCGTGGCCGAGGTGCTGCCCGTCGTCGGCTTCTATCTGCAACCCAGCGTCGGCGGCCGCGTGCTGCCCTACTCATTCTGGCGTCGCTTTGCCGAGATCGAAAACATCGTCGCCATCAAGATGGCCCCCTTCAACCGCTATCAAACCCTCGACGTCGTCCGCGCCGTCATCGAGGTCGGGCGCGATGACATCGCCCTCTACACCGGCAACGACGACAACATCGTCGCCGACTTTCTCACCCCCTACCGCTTCGCCGGAAAAGAGCGCCGCATCGTCGGCGGTCTCCTTGGCCACTGGTCCGTGTGGACCCAGCGCGCCGTCGAACTGCTGGAGCAATGCCGCAACGCCGAAGCCACCTCCAACTTGCTCCGCCTCGGCATCGAAGTCACCGACAGCAACGCCGCCTTCTTCGACGCAGCCAACGCCTACCACGGCTGCATCGCCGGCCTCCACGAAGTCCTCCGCCGCCAAGGCCTCCTCGAAGGCCTCTGGTGCCTCGACGAACACGAATCCCTCAGCCCCGGCCAGCTTGAAGAAATCGACCGCGTGTATCGCGCCTATCCGCATCTGAATGATGATGCGTTTGTGGAGGCACATCGGGATGAGTGGCTCGGGTGATATGATCTTTGGAAATAGATATTTAGGTTGCTCAGAAACGGCAGGTGAGGGTAAAACGACGCCTGTGAACGCCGCAGTAAGTAATTTATGAAGTGTCAGCAATGCAAAGCGCGAATCGAGCTTAACCACCGTCCAGGTCAATTCCTGAGCATTGCTATTGCTTCTGGATTGGGTGCCGCCGTGGTAGGCACGATGTTCGTCACAACTACAGCCATGGTTGTAACCGCAGTATTAGCGGTGGCCTGTCTTGCCTCACTTTGCGGTGTGTGGACTGAGATGATTGATGCCAGCGCACCGGTTTACTCCAAACTTCGAAAGCAGGGAGTTCAGTGCAATTCGTGCGAGCATATTAACCCGATACGTCAGTGGTCACTATGACTTGACCAGTTTAAAGGTTAGTCGTTGCTATGCGAATCTCATGAATGAACTTTTGCATCTCGTACTGATCCTGAGTGTTGGATTTCTCTCCGTCTCCATTCTGGGAAGACTCGCGTTGTATGGGAGCGCTCCTCGAAAAATTCGTCAAACTTTCGAACGGAGCGGCGTTTCAATCATCCGCATTCGCCGCTCAAAAGCATGGCTCGACCTCGGTTCATTTTGGAAGGCGGCAACGAGCAAGGGATACGATGTTACGGTTCTAGCAAAAGATGGGCAGGAGTCTGTACAGTTTTGTTTGGTCCGTTTCATTCCCATAATTCGAATTGCGCGAAGCGTTGAAACTTGGCCCACCGAATGAGAAACCTTCTGAGCCCCGCGAACATCTGCTCCACCACGCACCATATCCGGTTGCATTGGTTTTCGACCCAATCTAATTCAGCCACACCATGATTCGCGCCATCATTGTTCACCTTTCCACCAAGGATGTGCCCAGGGCACGAGCGTTTTACACGGCCCTTGGCTTCACCGTCAATGAGGGCATGAGCGGAGAGAAGCATGTTGGCATCGTCATGAGCGACACCATTCAGCTCATGCTTTCGGAGGAGTCGGTTTTCGCCACGTTCTCACCGCGAGGCCACTGTGACACCTCCAAGTACTTGGAGGTTTTGAACTGCCTCCATTGCTCCAGCCGGACCGAAATTGACGATCTGGTTCGGAAAGCCGTGGCCGCCGGAGGCACGACGGTCGAAGAAGCGGAAGATCACGGATTCATGTATCAGCACAGCTTCCTTGATCCCGACGGGCACGCATGGAATTTGTTTCACACGACAGAGACGCCCTGAACTGGCCTCTGACATCGACTCCAGCAAGAACGAGTTCGAACAAAAAAATGCAGACAAAGGCTCGTAAAGCATTTGTTGTGTCGTCGACGCTCTGGCTCGCCGTCGGCTGATCCGAGACGTTCGCCTAACCTAGGAACACCATGAAGCCATTCCTCGTAGCTCTAGCCATTGCACTCGCCCCGCCTGGACTGTGGGCTGATGAGTTCACAGTTGACGGAAGCGTTTTCGGAGACCGTAAGGTCATTGTCAGTTATGACCCGAAGACCCCGCATCTGTATGATGTTGGCGCAGAAGTGAATTTAGTTCAGGGCTCAGAGCTTATCGCCAAACTAACCGGTCTTGGCATTGATTGGAGCTGGAGTGGAGATCATCCCGAGCGAGCGATCTACCGCGCCGAATGGAACTCTCATGGTGACCTGTTGCGGATTCATTATAAGGCTGGCCGGATTCTCACAGGGTTCACGGTCTATCGTTTGAATGACGACAAGACCGTGACCGAGGTTCCGGTGTATAAGACCGTCAGTGCGCTTTACAAGGACGGCAAGACAGGCACGCCCCCTCAGAGTTCCAACAACTCGGGGATTCATGCATTAACTTGGCTGTCGCGGTCCACGCTGCTGTGTGACATCCACACCGAAGACAAAGGCATTTCCTATGTGACCGTGAAAATCGGGCGTGACAATGTCCCGAAAATTACAAACATCTTCCAGCTCGACGATGAAGATGAATAGAGAGGCCACAGCCTTGCCTGATTCTTGAGCGTTTGACCAAAAGCCACAGATACTTCAGCCATGGGCCGCGAATACAAGATTACCTGCACGCCATTGCGTGACTCAGAGCTTTCTCAGCTTCTTCGCAAGTTGCCATCTCCGATTCAGCGCCCACAGATGTGGGAGATCTACAACTACAGTGTGGAGGACGACGGATACTATTTCATCGATCACCTGATTGACCGATCCACGGCAGCGTCGGCGCTACTCATTTTTCTCGATGCCGCACTTTCCACCGATCAGAGCGTCACTATCTCTGAGCCATGATCACACACAGACCAGAAACAGCCGAACAAACCGGATGCAGGCAACGGCGCGTATGCCATCTGTCGTGTCATCGACGATACCCGCTCGTCCTCGACTGATCTGAAGCGTCCGCCCAACTTACAGCGCCATCCATGACTCAGAAAATACCCGTCCTGTTTCTCTTGCTGCCGTTGGTCTTCGTGATCATTGGCGGATGGCTTTCGTTTCGCTCTGCGCGGGAACATGTGGAGAGATTTTTCGTTTCATCATGGCCCACGACCTCAGGCCGCATCACCAACTCGTCGATGGAGTCGAACCCTGGAAATAGACGCGGGACGAGTTATGAAGTGAAGGTGATTTATGAGTATTCCGCAGGAGGCCGCACCTTCACCGGAACCCGTATTCACCCGACCTATGTCGCTGACTGGCATCACGAGTCACACGAGGAACTGCTCCATCGCCTCAGTCCTCGTTCGACTGTCAGAGTCTACTATCACCCGAACGACCCGTCTCGATCATATCTCGCGAGCCAGTTCATCAGCGTTAGCGCCCTTTCTCTGGTTGTAAGTCTGATGGCGCTGGGCGCCGGGCTCGGGTTTGGAGCGATGATTCTGCTCATCAACTACGGGAACCATGACTATGCTTCCCTCATTTCGACGCCGTGAAGACGATGACCGGGAAAACAGAGGTGAACAAAGCGCTGCTGCCAATCAGACGTTAGTCTTGGTGTAAACTTTTTCCCGCAGTCGCCCTTCGGCGCATCACCGCTGAAAAAACCGCCGAACGGAACCGACGGCGCGATCCATCTTCTGTTCGAACACACTTTTCGGCGGTGCCGCTGGTGTGCGACGGCGAGTAGTGGAGGCAGCGGTATTGGAGCGTTTCTTGGTCGTCGAAGTATTGGGTTTAGCGGAGGTCGAGGACTTGGCGGACGCGTCGGCCTTGGTCTCTGCGACGGTGGTTTTCTTGGTCGCGGACTCGGGTGGCGTTTCGGTGGTGACGGCCTCGGCTTTGCGCACTTCCTCCTGAACTGCGGACGATTCTTTGGCGTCTGGCTTCGTGGGTGCGGGCGCCACTTTTTCTTTGGCCATAGATGCCACCAGCTTCGGTGCGGGCGTTTCTTGGGTCAGAGATGCCACCTTGGGCACGGTTGGTTCTTTAAGGGCTGCGGATTCCTTGGCTGAGTCTGTTGCTTTCGACTTCGCCACCACCTTCGGGGCAGGCGGTTCTTTGACCGTAGCCGTTTCCTTCGGTGTCATTGCTTCTTTGGACACCGCAGTCTCTTTCGGCGTGGGCACAGGCGCAGGCGGCGGTGTCACCGCCGCGATCACCGGCCTCTCAGGCTCAGCAGGCAGTAGGCCCGGAGTCGGCCCGTAGCCGTAGAAGTGCTTGGTGCCGTCGGGCTTGGGCAGGCTGAAGTCGAAGACACTGACGCCGCTGCGGCGCTCGCCCATGTAGCTGCGGCCGTCGCTGGAGCCGAAGACGACGCGTTTGCCGCTTTTCTTGAGCTTGCCGAGGTAGATCATGACGTGGGTCACCGGCAGCTTGCGCGTGGTTTCAAGGGAGTTGGTCCAAAACAGCAGGTCGCCGGGTTTGAGGTTGGCGAATTCCTCGCTGTCGAAGCTGGTCGCGGTGGGGGTGAGTGACAGGTGGCTTTTCTTGTCCACCCAGTTGCACATCTCGTCGGACTGACGCGGCACGTCCTTCAGACCCTGAAAGTGCAGCACATGATAAATGGTGCCGGAGCAGTCCATGCCGCCCTTGCTGGGTTCACTGGAGCCATACATGTAGCCGAGTTCCAGATGCGTCAGCGCCAGGCAGCTTTGTACCAGGCTTTGAATCTGCTTGGGGTAACTGTCAAAACCACTGATGTCCTCGATGCTCAGCGTGGAAACCGCCGCCGGAGTCGGCACGGGTGTCGGCGGGTCTTCGTTCACCGGCTCGGAAGGCGGAGGCGTGGTCTTTTTCGCCGCAGGAGTGTCGGTTTTAGACTTGGCGGTCGTTTTCTTTTTGACGGTCGTTTCCGACTTGGACGACTTCTTCCCTTGGGGGGAAGTCGTGGCTGCAAGCAGCGGAGCGCCTGTGCCTGCGGCCATGAGCATGACCAGCAGGAGTCGCAGTAAAGTGTGCATGAGATTCGGGGGCTGAGAGTTGATGTCGCCTGTTTAGACGCCGTGGGAGCCCAAAGTGATCAAATCAATTCAAGGGCCACCCGTATGCAAAGAATACGGATGGACTCAAAAAATAGCCTTGTTGCTGTGCAATAAGGACTGCCTGCCCCCCCAGAAACAGGGCTATTTGGTCTGCATGCGCGAGATCACCGCGCAGATCACGCCTGCCATGAGCAGCACCGCGGCGATAATACGGATGCCGTAGGCTTTGCCGGACTCATGGCGTTCGCGGTTGCCCAGCAGCGGCCCCAGCAGCGCGACGACGGCGAGGCTCCACATGCCACGCGTGGCATACACAACGTTCACCCCGACGGCATCATTGAAGTAAGCGAGAGAAAGACCCAGGGTCATCGATTGAGCGGCGATCAAGGTGCTGCCACCGATGGACCACTGTGTGGCGCGATTCCATGGAATCGGCGGGCGATTGGGCAGCAGCGTCATCGAAAGGAGTGAGAGCACGCCGGTGGTGCCGGAAAGGAGAGCCAGAAAGGTCTTCGGGCCGAATGAGGGTGCCCATTTTTGCAGGAACACATCGGCGAAGGCGTAGAGTGCGGCGCTGATGAGCGCCATGACCACCGGACCGGCGAGCCGCGCGCCTTTCGGCGTTTTGAAATCGGTGGCGCTCATGAGGAAGATGCCGCCCGTGGTGATGATGGCGGCCACCCACATCAGCGGCTTCATGCTGTCGGTGATGAACAGGCTGGCTCCGAGCGCGACAAACACGACCTTGGACCCCAGCACCGGTGTGACGAGCGACACATCCCCACGCTGCATGGCGATGAAGGTGAACCAGCCACCGATGAAAAACAGCATGCCCAAGCCGACCGGCACATACCATTCCTGCCAGTGGACGGGCTGTGTCTCAAAGAAAGCGAGCGGCAGAAACGCGAGCGTGCTGGTCCAGTTGTTGATGTGAAAGCAGGCCATCGGATGCGCTCCTTCCGTGAGCGCTTTTTTCAGCAGCAAGGACGCGATCGCGTAGCCGACGGCGGCAACGAGTGGGAAGAGCAGATACCAGGGAAGATTCATGAGCCGACCAGTTTCAGCCCCCAGGCAATGACCAGTGGCGTGGTGATACAGCTCACGATGGTGGTGGCCATCACGACTTGCACGGCGGTGGATGCTTGCCCCCCGTAGAGGCGTGCGATCATGATGTTAAACACGGCGGAGGGCATGGCACCCTGCACGACAATGACGCGCTTCAAATCCAGGCTGATCGGCAGATGGTACGCCGCCAGCAGAAAGGCCACGGGGATGATGCCAAGGCGCAAAATGGGACTGACGATGGCCACCTTCCACTGCATGGCGCCCTGCCCCCAGAGATCCGCGATGGAGGCGCCGATGAGCAGCACGGCCAGCGGCACCGCGCAGGCACCGAGCATGGCAAAGGTATTGTGCGCGACCATCGGCACATGGGCATGCAGGCCGCTGAAGTTCAGCAGCAGCGAGATCAAAATGGTGATCACGGGCGCATTCAGCGCGAGCCGCCACGGGGCCTTGTCCAGGCCTGTCAGCAGCCCGACCCCGGCGGTCCAGCAGGCTAGCTCCACTCCCAAAGTAAAGGTGAAAAGCACCCCCAGCGTGCCTTTGTCTGGAAACAACGCGGTGACGATGGGGATGGCCACGAAACCATAATTTTGCAGACCGCAGGCCACGCTGAAGGTGCGTCGGCCTTCGCCTTTCTTGAGGCCTATCAGTGGAGCCACGAAATAGGTGAACGCGATGCCGAGCGCGACGAGCGCATAACCCAGCCCTGCGGCAATGAGCACGGGCGGCAGACTCATCACCGCGGGATTTCCCACCACGCGCTCAATGATCAGCGCCGGCGTGAGCATCATCACAGAGAGCTTCATCAGGCTCACATCCGCCTCTGGTTGCAGCAGCCCTGTCTTGCGGGCCAGCGCCCCGGCACCCATCGTGAGATAGACCGGCACGGCCACGGAGAGAATGCTGAGGTAGTCGAGGTTGGCCATGCGCGCGGCCTCCAGCTAGGCGGAGATGTGAGTTTCCGCAAGTACCTCAGGGGCAGGGAGTGCCCTTGGCACACAAGAGTATCTGTATTTTTATCCGCGCTTCCACACCACCCACAGCTCCGGCGGTGACGCCGCACGGTTGATGGGCCGCAGGTGCTGTACCTCGTAGCGCCGGGATTCCAGCGCCGCCGCCCAGACCGCGATGCTGCGCCCCTCCTCGGCGCCGCCTTCGTGCCCGGGATACACCGCGATGGTGAGCAGCCCGCCCGGCCTCAGCAGCTCCAGCGCCGCCTGCACGGCGATCATCGTCGTCTCAGTGTGGGTGATGAGCGTCTTGTCCGTGCCCGGCAGGTAGCCGAGATTGAACATGATCGCGCTGATCTTCCCATGCTGCTCCACCGGCACATGCTCGCGCATGGTTTCATGCCCGGAATGAATCAGCGTCGTCATCTCCGCTGGCACCCGCTTTGCCGTCTCCACCAGGGCCGTTGCCTGCACATCAAAGGCAAACACATGCCCGCCGGGGCTCACGCACTGCGTCAGAAACAAGGTATCATGCCCATTCCCCATCGTCGCATCCACCGCGATGTCGCCCGGCCGCAGCCGGTCCTTCAGCATGAGCTGCGCCCACAGCACGGAGGAAGGCAGGCCGCCATTCGGGCTGGCGAGATGGGGTTTGGGAGCAAGCATGCGCGGAGAATAGAGACTTCACCGGCGGAATAAAGCGCCGGATGGCAAGATCCCTGAGATGGTCTGCGCAGTAGACTTGCCGCCCGAGTTGGCGGATGAAAGCGTATCCTCTTCATGTCTGCGTCTGCGCCCACCACTCCCAACTCATCCGGCTGGAACTTCGACCACTCCTATGCCCGCCTGCCTGCGATGCTCCACGAGCATCTGGAACCCACGCCAGTCCGGGAGCCAGGCATGGTCGTATTCAATCACGCGCTGGCCCAGTCGCTGGGATTGAATGCCTCAGCCTTGGCGGAGCAGGCAGCGATCTTTGCCGGCAACGAACTTCCCGAGGGCGCGGAGCCCCTTGCCCAGGCCTACGCAGGCCACCAGTACGGCCATTTCACCGGCCTCGGCGATGGCCGCGCCATCCTGCTGGGAGAGCAAATCACCCCCACGGGAGAGCGCTACGATGTGCAGCTCAAAGGCTCGGGCCCCACGCCCTTCTCACGGCGCGGAGACGGCCGTGCGGCACTGGGGCCCATGCTGCGCGAATACATCATCAGCGAAGCCATGCACGCGCTCGGCATTCCCACCACCCGCAGCCTCGCCGTCGTCACCACCGGCGAAAAAGTCTTCCGCCAGGAGTCGTTGCCGGGCGCCGTGCTCACCCGCATCGCCGCCAGCCACATCCGCGTGGGCACCTTCGAATGGGCCGCAGCGCACAGAGATCAAAGCGCCCTCCAAGCCCTCGCCGATCATACCCTGCAGCGGCACTATCCCGCTCTCGTTTCTGCAGAGGCACCCTACCTCGCGCTGCTCGAAGGCGTGATGGAACGCCAGGCCCGGCTCATCGCCCAATGGCAGTGCGTCGGCTTCATTCACGGCGTCATGAACACCGACAATGTGGCGCTCAGCGGCGAGACCATCGACTATGGCCCCTGTGCCTTCATGGATGCCTTTGATCCGGCCACCGTGTTCAGCTCCATCGATCGCAATGGCCGCTACGCTTACGGCAACCAGCCGCAGATCGCCCAGTGGAATCTCGCCCGTCTGGCGGAAGCCCTGCTGCCGCTGCTGCACGCCGATGAAAAGCAGGCCGTGGAACTGGCCAATGCGGCCATCGAGGGATTTAAGACCACCTTTGAAGGCCACTGGCTCACCGGCATGCGGGCCAAGCTGGGCCTGTTCACCGAGGAGGCAGGGGATCGCGCATTGATCGAAAGCCTGCTGACATGGATGAAGGAGCAAAAGGCCGATTTCACCAATACCTTCCGGAGTCTAAGTGGCACCGGTAAAACAATGTTAAACAGCGGCCACGCCTTCGCTGCCTGGCATAGCCAATGGCAGCAGCGCCTGAGCCAGCAGCCCCAGTCCGCGGACGAAGTGCAGCAGCGCATGCATGCGCACAATCCGGTGGTGATTCCGCGCAATCACAAGGTGGAGGAGGCGCTGGCTGCGGCATCGGAGCGGGATGATTTAAGTGTGATGGAAAGCCTGCTGAAGGTGCTGACGAAGCCCTATGAGGACCTCACGGGACAGTCTGAATACCGTGCGCCGTCGGGTCTGGCACCAGGTGCGTATCAGACGTTCTGCGGGACGTGAGGGCGGGAGCCTCAAGGTGCTGGGGTCTCCCGACCCCGGGTGGGTCCAGAAGAGGTCAGGAGACCCCTCCACCTTGGCCGTCCTACCGCTCAAATCTGATTCCGCTGCAGATCCAGCTCCGGATCCAGCGCACCACCATCCAACAAATGCTCGATGAGATGTCTAGCCAGCCAGGGGCTCCTCAGAGAGCCTTTGGAACCTAGGCCGTTCAGGAATGCAACGCGGGGATGCGCGGGGTGCGTGCCCATAAGGGCCTGCTGGTTCTTGATGATGGGCCGCACCGCAGTCTGGGTTGCAGTGATCGTGGCAGGCACCTTGAGCAGGCTGCTCAGGTTGGCTTCCAGCTGCTGCATCTGCTCGGGCGCAGGCGTGTGCGGATCGTCAAACTTCCATTCGTAGGTCGATCCAGCACGCAGGGTGCCGTCCGGGCGCGGTAGGAGCCAACAACTGCGATTCAGGATGCGCTTCTCGCCCTGGAGATCGGCCTGCACCGTGAGGATGGTGCCACGGGCAGACTGAAACGGCACCCAGTTGAAAAGGGGGTGCTTTTCCGCGCTCCAGCCCTGCGCCCAGATGACGTGGGAGAAGCGCTGGCCCTGCCACTCCACGCCTGTCTCGTCATCGTGCACCTCGCTGGGCTGTACGTCCGCCTGCATCCAGGCTCCGAGTTCTGCGAAGAAGCTGCGGCTGGCGCGTAGGTAGGCGGGAGTATCCAGCCAGGCGGCATGGCGTTGCTGGAAACCGTTGGCGGGGTCGCGAATGACCTCCGCGTCCAGCTTCGGCGGCTGCGGGTGCAGGAAGGGCTGCATGTCGGGATCCTGTCGGCGCTTGTGCCATTTGGCGATTTCCGCCTCGTTTTTGAGCAGGCGTACGTAGCCGCGCGGGAAGAAGCAGCGCTGCCCGAGACGCCGGCCGCAGCGGCGGTAGAAGCCCAAGGCCTCACGGTAAAACATTGTATAGCGCCAGCTGACCGTCAATCGCATGCCCGTGATCGGCGTGATCAAACCCGCCGCCACCTTGGAGCAGGTGAGTGCTTCGTCCCGATCCACAATCACGAAGGGCACACCGCGCTCCCACAGACGCCAGGCCAGCGCCGTGCCGGCGAGTCCCTGGCCGATGATGAGGATGCGGGGTGGCATGACGAAAGGAGTGCGGGGCCTTTAGCCCGAAATCATGCCCGAGTCATTCACAGGCACGCAAAAAACAAAAGGCACCTCAAGGCTGCTTTTCCAGCATCACCTGCATGATCTCCTTGAGCTTCTCATGGGTCTTGGTGACCTGCTCCGCCGTGGGGGCGGTGGGGGTGGCGCTGCGCCAGAGGACGCTGATTTCTTCAATGACGGCGCCGATGTGCTTGATCATGGGCTCTTCATGCTTGGGCATGCCCAGCCGGTTATAGTCATCACGGATTTCTTGAAGGATAACCGGAGAGCCGATGCACAAAGGCCGCACTTCCACGGTGTCATTTTCCACCACCACGCTGGAGACGATCTCCAGCAGTCGCAGCCAGAGGCCCAGATCGATCAAGACCGCCAGGTCGTCGTCCCTCTGCTCCCTCAGCATGCGGATCAGCACCTGGTGGCTGTCCACGATCTCGCTGCGAAGCTCCTTCCACTCATTGCTTTCCGCCATTTTGCCCTGGGCCATGAGGCGGGGCAGGAGTTTTTCACCCAGACCCAGCATGCGGCAGTAGCTGAGCACTTCCTGGTTGTTGTTGCGGAACTGCTGGGAATCCCCCGCCTGCCAGATGAGGAAGCTGTCTGCCATCAGACCGCCGAGAAGCAGCGCGGCACGCCCGCGATCCGTGGGCGGCGTGGGCGGTGGCGGGCGAAACAGCAGGCGCCAGCGCGCTTTCGTGCGCTGGCCGATCAGGTCGAGGAAATCCGCCGGGGTCTGATCTCCCAGAATGATGGAGGGGGCTCCATCATCCAGGGCTGGTTCATCGGCCCCAGCAGGCATTCCACCAAGGCACAGACCCAGCGCTACGAGGCAAATCGTACGGAGGGAACGGGACGGGGGAGCGGACATGAGCGGGAGCTGACGACATTAATTTACTCCACTGTAACACTTTTGGCGAGATTTCTTGGTTTATCGACATCGCACCCGCGAGCGACGGCAATGTAGTAGGACAAAAGCTGCAGGGGAACCACGTTCAAAATCGGCGTCAGATAGGACGGGCAGTCCGGCACATAGATCACGTCATCGGTGATGCGCTCCAGCTCGGTGCGCCCTTCAGTGGTTACAGCGATGACGGGGCCTTTACGGGCGCGCACTTCCTCGATGTTGCTGACGTTCTTGTCGAAGACGGCATCACCTGGGGCGATGAACACGGAAGGCATGTCCGGCTTCACCAGGGCGATGACGCCGTGCTTCAGCTCCGCGCTCGGGTGACCGCTGGCGTAGATGTAGCTGATTTCCTTCATCTTCAGCGCGCCTTCCAGCGCCACCGGGTAGTTCATCTGGCGGCCCATGAAGAGCATGCCCTCGGCATTGCAATGCTTCTCGGCGATGGCCTTGATCTTGTCCGCCTGCTTCAGGATCTGCGCGATCTTGTCCGGCATCGCTTCGAGCTGGTCGATCATTTCCAGGCCATCCACGCTGGAAAGGTGGTGGATGCGGCCCAGCAGCATGCTGAGGAGGGTGAGGATGGTGACCTGGGAGGTAAAGGTCTTCGTGGCCGCCACGCCGATCTCCGGCCCGGCGTGGATGTACACACCACCGTCACTCTCGCGGGCGATGGTGCTGCCCACCGTGTTCACGATGCCCAGGCAGCGGATGCCCTTGCGCTGACCTTCCCGCATGGCTGCGAGGGTGTCGATCGTCTCGCCGCTCTGGCTCATCACAAACTGCAGCGTGTTCCTGTTCGTGGGCACGTTGCGGTAGCGGAATTCACTGGCGATCTCCACCTCGGTCGGCACACGGGCCAGGGATTCGATCAAATACTCACCCACCATGGCGGCGTGGTAGGCCGTGCCGCAGCCGGCGAGGATGATGCGGTCGATCTGCACCAGCTCCTTTGGGCTCATGTTCAGCCCGCCCATGATGGCGGTGCACTCGTCGCGGGAAAGGCGGCCGCGCATCGCATTGCGCAGGGAATTCGGCTGCTCGTAGATCTCCTTGAGCATGAAATGCGGGAACTCGCCCTTCTCGGCGTCATCCGCGCTGAACTCCACGCGGCTCACCTTCACCTCGGCGGGCACGCCCTGGTGGGACTGCACGTCGTAGCTGTCTTTGGTGATGGTGACGATGTCGTAGTCGTTCAGATAAACCACGTCCCGCGTGTGGGCCACCACGGCGGACACGTCGCTGGCCAGGAAATGCTCGTGTTTTCCGAGACCGACGATCAGCGGGCTGCCCAGGCGGGCGCCGACGATAACACCGGGGAGATCCCCATGCATGACGGCGATGCCGTAGGTGCCCTTCACCCGGGCCAGCGCGGCCTTGAGGGCGTTCACCAGACGCAGCGTGCCGTCTGGCTCCTTCGATTCGTCAAAGTAGGTGCCTACCAGGTGGGAAAGCACCTCGGTGTCTGTTTGGGAGAGGAAGGTATGGCCTTTGGCGATCAGCTGATCGCGCAACGTCTGGTAGTTCTCGATCACGCCGTTGTGCACCAGCACCAGCTTGCCGGACTGGTCCTGGTGCGGGTGGGCGTTCACGTCCGTGGCCGGGCCGTGGGTGGCCCAGCGGGTGTGGGAGATGCCCATGGTTCCCAGCGGATTCGCTTCAGTCACGGCCACACGCAGATTGTCGATCCGACCGGCGCGTTTCACGATCCGGAGGTTCTCGCCGCCGCCGTTCAAGGCCATGCCGGCCGAGTCATAGCCGCGATATTCCAGACGACGCAGCCCATCCAAGAGGATGGAGCTGGCCTGACGATTGCCGATGTATCCAACGATTCCGCACATGAGAAAATAAAAGGGGTAAAAAGGGCCCTGCCGAGAATGGCAGGGCAGTACGATACCCCCTCGCAGAACCCACGCCAGCAGTTCGTGGTGAAGCTTATTTTTCTTTACTAAAACAAAGTCCGGCCTCGGTTCAGGCCGGGAGGGGCGTTTGCTATCAAAGCCAGTCAATGAACGCGGGCAGCGGTGGTGGTGTCAGCATCTGCATGACAAACAAACCCAACCCGACCCCGAAGGAGAAAGACAGCCTGACCCCGAAGGAGAAGGAAATTCAGAGCCTCTTCGCCCGGGGAAAATCGCCTGAAACCATCGCCATCCGCATGGGCATGAAGATCTCCAAGGTGCTGTTGGTGCTGGCGCTGGTGCCCAAGCCGCTGATTTGACGGGGGAAAGTGCCCTGCGCGTCAAAAAGATGACAATCCCATCGGGCATCTAATTCACCCCAAAATCCCCGGCACCAGCTCTCCATGCACGTCCGTCAGCCGGAAGTCGCGGCCCTGATACCGGAAGGTGAGGCGTTCATGGTCGAGACCGAGGAGATTTAGGACGGTGGCGTTGAGGTCGTGGGTATGGACGGGGTTTTCGGCGATGTTAAAGCCAAAATCATCCGTCTTGCCATACACCGTCCCCGGCTTGGTGCCGCCGCCGGCCATCCACATGGTATAAGCGTCCTTATGATGATCGCGGCCAGGAGAGGTTTTGACGCCATCGCCATTCGCGCCCTGACGCAGCGGGGTGCGGCCAAATTCGCCACCCCAGATCACGAGGGTTTCATCCAGCAGGCCTCGCTGCTTGAGGTCACGTACCAATGCGGCCATGGGCTGGTCCACGTCCTTCGCTTTGGCGGTGAGGGCGCGCTTGAGGCCGCCGTGGTGGTCCCAGTCGGAATCAAACAGCTGCACCATGCGCACGCCGCGCTCGATCAGGCGGCGGGCCAGCAGGCAGTTGTTGGCAAAGGAGGCCTTGCCGGGCTGCGCACCGTACATGTCCAGCGTGGCCTTGTTCTCGCGCGTGATGTCCATGAGCTCCGGCACGCTGGTCTGCATGCGATAGGCCATTTCATACTGGCTGATGCGCGTGGCGATCTCAGGATCACCCACGATGTCGAGCTGCTGCTCATTGAGCGACTTCACCGCATCCAGCACAAGGCGGCGGTCTTTCGTGCTTTGTCCTGGCGGATTGCCGAGGAAGAGCACGGGCTCGCCGCTGCCGCGAAAGGGGATGCCCTGATACACGCTGGGCAGGAAGCCGGTGCTCCACAGCGTGGAGCCTGCGCCGCCGGGAGGCCCGGACTGGAGCACCACGTAGGCGGGAAGGTCGCGGTTTTCAGTGCCGAGGCCGTAAGTAACCCAGGCACCCAGGCTGGGCCGCCCGCCCTGGCCAAAGCCCGTGTGCAAAAACATCTGCGCCGGGGCGTGATTGATCTCATTCGTATGCAGGGACTTCACCACGCAGATGTCGTCCGCCACGGTGCCGAGATGCGGCAGCAGCTCGCTGAGTTCGAGGCCGCTCTGGCCATGGCGTTGAAATTTGAACTCCGTGCCCGCCAGCTTCAGCTCGCCGCCGATGAAGGCAAAGCGCTTGCCCTTCGTGAGTTCCGTCGGGCAGGTCTGGCCGTCCATCTTCTGCAGCAGCGGCTTGTAATCGTAGAGATCCAGCTGCGAGGGCGCGCCGATCATGTGCAGGTAGATGATGTGCTTGGCCTTCGGCGCGAAGTGCGGTCGCGGACCCGCCAGCGCGGCGGCCGCCGGGAGATCCCGTGCCAGCATCGACCCCAGCGCCATGGAGCCCAGTCCCAGCCCGGACTGCCGGAAAAACTGGCGGCGGGAGACGTCGAGGAAGGCAGGGTTGGTCATGCGTGGGATGAAACGTCCGGACGGGCGCTGAGATTGCGCCAAGTAGCCCTGTTCCCGCAGAACAGGGGAGTCCTTGTTGCACAGCACCAAGGCTCCTTTATGAATACCCATGGCACTGGGAACCAAAAATCGACTGCATGAGACGGGCGTGGCCTGCAAAACTTACCTGCGTGAGCAGCACAGCGACCAGCTGGATCTGGTCACGGAATTCATCGCGGAGATCGAAGGCACCGGGTCCAAGCAGGATCTGACAGCGTGGAATCAGTTCAGCGATCTGCGCCGCAATCAGGCCGAGATGTTGGAGCGTGCGGAGGCTGCTTTTCAGACCTGGCTGGCGGGCGGCTGATCCGTTTTGGCTTCACGCTTCAGAGTGAAGCAGCGCACAATCCACGTCAGCGCCAGCGTGGTGAGCGCACCCGTCGCATCCGCGATCAGGTCGCGCATGGTTTCGCGGACGCTATGCTGGATATGCGAGCCAAACACCACATCGGAAAAAAGTTCGGCGAACTCCCAGAACAATCCCACCGTGCAGGCAAGCGCGAAGGTGAAGAGGTAGCGGGCGAACGGGGTGAGCTGGCCAACCCAATGCGCAAAGCAGTCCAGCGCGTGCCAGATAAAGAACGAAATGGCAACTCCGCCACTGTAATGCATGACGAAATCAAGCTGCTGCCGCCAGGGCGCGCGCATGATCTTCTGGTGGAAAATAAGAACCGCCAGCGGAGCCCAGCCGGCGCGCAGGAGCAGGCGGAGCAGCGGCGTCATAGCTTCTTCCAGTCCACCTTGGCGATCTGCTCGCGGCCATTGCGGTCGTGGTACTTCACATGGCCGTGCTCCACGCCGTACTCGTGCACGCACTTGGTCACCTTCACGTCATAGCAGCAGTATTCGGCGATCTTGGCCACCTCTCCCTGCTGCCACCATTTGAGCGCGTCGAGACCGTCAGCAGTTTTGCCCATGCCGAGCGTGGCTGCTGCCACGGCGTCGAGCTTGATGCGGTGACCGAGCACCTTTTCCAGATCGATGAGCAGATCGAGGCTGTGCGGCAGATCGGCAGAATCAAAGAGCAGATCGTGCCCTTTGAGCACTTCGTAATCGAAGCCTATGTGGTTGAAACCAACGACGAGATCGGCGTTTTTGAGCTGCCGGATGAGATCGGGGGTCTCTTCCTGCGTGTAGATACTGTACTCGTTCTGCTTGGTGCTGAACGTGCAGGCCACGGAGATGCCCATCATGTGCTTGTTGCCCCAGCCGCCGACATCGTTTGCCGTGCGACGTGTTTCGAGGTCGAAATAAACAATGTCTCCAGCCATGAGATCGCGTGGGCCTGCGTCAGCTTAGCCGATGCGATAAACGATGCGTGCCTTGTCCATGTCGTAGGGAGACATTTCGATCTTCACCGCATCGCCGATGACGAGACGGATGAATTTCTTGCGCATCTTGCCGGAAATATGAGCGAGCACTTCGTGACCATTGCGCAGCTTCACGCGGAACATAGTGCCGGCGAGCACGGCGGCGATGGTGCCTTCGAGTTCAATGGCTTCTTCCTTCTGCTTGCCAGCGTCCACAGGCTCCGGCGGACGTGGTGGTGGAATGAAGCGTGGTGGACCGTTGCGACGAGGTGGGCCGCTGCGGCGGGCGGGGCCGCCGCGTGATGGACCGCGATTGGGGGGACGTGACATGCGTAAAAAAAGTAGGGTTTGAGGATGCTCCCACACGCGGGGATTACAAGGGTAATTTTGTGCCGTGACTGGCGGGGAAGCCCGATCTGTCAATTCGGACAGACAAAAATCTCGCCGCCATGCGTCCTGTCCGTGAAACTGACCCCGCATGCCCGCCGCCCCGACACTGCCCGAACTCTACGATGCCCACGCGGCGGGCCTGTTTCACTATTTCACCAGTTTCACCGGCAACGAGGCGGACGCCAAAGACCTGCTGCAGGACTTTTTCATCAAACTGGCGCGTCAGACCATCCCGCCGGGCATCGCCAACCTTCGCGCCTGGCTGCTGCGGCTGGCGCACCACCACGCCATCGACTGGCTGCGGCGGCACCGCGTTCGGCGGGATGCCGAAGGGGCTGCGCCGGTGGAGATATTTGCCACGCACGAGGATCCGGACCAGGCCGAGCTCGCCCAGCGCCTAACCCGCGCCTTGGCCCTGCTGCCTCTGGAGCAGCGCAGCGTGGCTCAGCTCAAGTTGTGGGACGGCCTGACCTTTGAAGAAATCGCGGAGGTGCAGGGCATCCCGCTGAACACCGCCGCCAGCCGCTACCGCTACGCCCTGGAGAAGCTGCGCAGCGAACTCCGCCCCCTTTACGATGAACTGAAACCGTCATGAATCCGACCCCCGACCCCTTTGAAAACGATCTGCGAGCCCTGCAGCGCCGCCCGCTCCCGCCGGAGTGGCGCGCCGAAATGCTGCACGCCGCCGCGCAGACACCGCGTTTGGCACGCACCCCGCGCTGGCTGCTGGCCGGCTGGAGCCTGGCCTGGGCCGCCACGCTGGTGATGTACTTCACCACCCCCGCCGAACCCTCCGCACCGCAGGCGGCAGGCATGAGCCACACCACCCCGCCCCTGCTGTGGCAGCAGCGCGCCGCCGCCATCGAAGCCCTCCTGGCCGCAAACTGATCCCACTGACATTCTACCATTTCATACCATGATCCGCCGCCTCCTTTCCAAACGCTTCGTCCGCATCCTCCTCTGTTTCTTCATCACGCTCGTCACCCTCGTCGTCTTGCTCTATGTCTGGACGAACTGGAGCGGCCGCCGCCGTTGGGCCGCTACAAAGGCCATGCTCGAACGTGAGGGAGAATCACTCGACTTTCGCAAGCTATTGCCCGAGACGCCGCCGGCGGCGCAGAACCTGCTGGCCATCGAGGCGCTGGACGGCATCACCGAGACCGTGGATCACGATGAGGCCAAGGGAGCACCGGGCGCGAAACGCAAAGCCCTGGCGGCGATGAAGCTAAACACCATGGCCCCGGCTTCCATCGGTGTGGAGAAGGGGCAGGCAACCGACATGCAATCATGGGCAACCTATCTGCGCGAGTCGAAGTTTCTCGACCTCCCAACGGAATTCGCTGCTCCCGGCAAGGAGGTGCTGGCGGCGCTGGATGCCAAATTTCCGGTGCTCAAGCAGCTTGCCGATCTGGCACCGCACCGCAGCCAGGCCATCTTCACCCCGGGACTGCGGGAGAGGGAGCTGCCGGAGATGCTTTTCAGCCTGCCCTTGCGGCACTACGCCGGGGCGCAGAATCTGACACGACTGCTGTGTCTGCGTGCCCGTGCAGCCCTGGATGCGAGGCAGGGCGCGCAGGCCCTCCGCAGCCTGCTGGCAGCGGAGAAAATCGCTCATGCCTGTGAAGCTGAACCCCTGCTGATCGGCCTTTTGGTGGGACTCTCGATGGAGACTGCGGTGAACGAAGTAGTGTGGGTGGCTCTGCGCGAAAAAGTCTTTGCCGACACGGAGTTGCAGGAGCTGCAAAGCATGATCAGCGCGCATGACATCGCCAAGGTCTGCCTGCAGGCATTTCGCGGAGAGCTGGCCTGCGCCGTGAGTTCCATGAATTATATGCAGGAGGTCGCCGCAGGCAAAAAGCAGAGCGGTCCACAATTCATCGAGGTCTTCGGCAGCGAAGAGAGAAGTCCGTCTCTGCGCATGTTGAGTGCGGTGCCCGGCGGATTTTTTGACCACAGCATGAGCGTGCTCGCTGAGGTGGAATGGCGGCATGTCATCTCCCCTTTGCGTCAGGGAGGTGTCACGGCAGCGGTCAAAGCGGCGGAAGAAGTGCGGACGGAATTCAAAGCCAGGGAGAATTTCTGGCTGCATCCAGATTACATCATGGCCAGCATGGCGGTGCCCGCAGTCACCCCCGTCAACGCGAGTGCCGCACTCGTCCAGGCACGCGAACGACAGGCTCTGACGGCCATCGCGCTGGAGCGCTTTTTTTTGAAGCATGCGAAGTATCCGGCCACATTGCAGGAGCTAGTTCCCGAGTTTGCCCCCGCCGTGCCGCTGGATCCGTGGGATGGCAAGAAAGTGCGTTACTGCACCACGCCCGCAGGCCGCTACACGCTCTGGTGCGTGGGCTTGGATGGCAAAGACGACGGCGGACAAGTGAACAAGAATGGCGTTGCGATGAGGAGCGCCCTGTACCTCGGCGACTGGACCTGGCAGTATGAGCCGGTGGAAACCGGCTCAAAAAAGTAGCTGTGGAGCGCGGAATTTATTCCGCAGCACTCCGCAAACGCACACAGCTCCGCAGCATCCCTGCCGCTCTTTCTTTCTCTCAGCCGAAGTCTTCGTGTTTGCGCTGTTCTCCATGCAAGTTCCGCCCGCTGAGCGCAGGCGACCTGCTGCGGAATAAATTCCGCGCTCCGAAGGCGCTCAATACAAATCCAACCCCAGATCCAGCGCACGCGATGAATGCGTCAGCGCGCCCACAGAAATCGCATTCACACCCGTGGCCGCAACATCCTTAATCGTCTCAATCGTGATGCCGCCGCTGGCCTCCAGCCAGAGCTTGCCATCCACGAGTTTCACCGCCTCGCGCAGTTTTTCGCAGCCCATGTTGTCCAGCAGCAGCATGTCCACACCTTCGAGCGTGAGAAAGCCGGCCACCTGATCCAAAGTGTCGGCTTCCAGCTGCACGCGCACACCCGGGCGCTCCGCACGCAGTTTGTGAATGGCGGCCTGCAAGGAAGTCAAGTCGCTGTTGGCAGCCAGATGGTTGTCTTTGACCATGGCATGGTCGTAGAGACCCATGCGGTGGTTGGTGCCGCCGCCGTCTTTCACAGCGGCTTTTTCAATCAACCGCCAGCCAGGGGTCGTTTTCCGCGTGTCCCACACCTGCACCGGGTGCGGCTTCACCGCTTCCACGTAGCGCTGCGTCTGCGCGGCCACGCCACAGAGACGCTGGAGAAAATTCAGCGCGGTGCGTTCCGCAGTCAGCAGGGAGCGCGTGCTGCCGGCGGCTCTCATGAGGATGCTGCCCCGCACAAACGGGCTGCCATCGGGAATGCAGACCTCCACTTCGAGCGTCGGATCGATTTCCTTGAAGACGGCCACGGCGATTTCAGACCCGGAAACGATCCCGGGTTCACGGGCAACGATCTCGGCCCGGGAGCGTGAATCGGCTGGAGTGAAGTAAAGGGAGGTGACGTCTCCCGTGCCGACATCTTCGGAAATGGCGGCGCGGATCAGGGCTAAAACAGAGGGTTCCATGGGTGGCCGGATCATAGGCTGGAGCGGAGAGGTTTCCAGTACGGGGAAAAACAGGTTGCCAAATTTTAAAAACTCTCCATCTTCCCCGCCCCTCGCCCCCGGCCTGACTGATTCATGGCCTTGCGTAGCGTGGCCATAGGAGCGTGTCATGAGCAACATCATCGAAAAGATCAATCAAGAGCAGCTGAAAAAGGAAGTCACCGCTTTCACCGTGGGTGACAGCGTCAAGGTCCACACCCGAGTCGTGGAAGGCGACAAAGAGCGTATCCAGATCTTCGCAGGCATCGTCATCGCCCGCAAAGGCTACGGCATCAACGAAGCCTTCACCGTCCGCAAAATTTCCTATGGCGAAGGCGTCGAGCGTGTGTTCCCCGTGCACAGCCCAAAGGTTGCCAAGGTCGAAGTGACCAAGAACGGCAAAGTGCGTCGCGCCCGTCTGCACTACCTGCGTCAGCGCCAGGGTAAAGAGGCCATGTCCGTCAAGGAACTGGCTCAGAGCGACAATTAATTTTTTCGCATTCGTTTTTCAAAAAAAGAGAGGGCCGCAAAGCCCTCTCTTTTTTTGTGATTGAGCGCGTTTCAAAACGCATGGCGCAGGTAGCGCGGTCAGCACCCGGCGAAGAGTCAAACAGATGCCCAGCTGGGGTGGATTGAGGATGCAGCTCTCCAATGGCGGTCTAATTCGTTAAAAATTTCTTGTTTGGGCTTGCCATGCCTGCTTTCATTCGCTAAAAAAATAGCGAAATGTCCGACACCACCAATCTTTCCCGGCGCGAGCGCCAGATCATGAACGTTCTGCACGCAGAGGGCAGCGCCACGGTGGCCACGGTGCAGGCCCAGCTGCCGGACCCGCCCACAGACATGGCCGTGCGGCGGCTCATGCACATTCTGGAGGAGAAGGGCCACGTGAAGCGCCTGCGCAAAGAAGGCCGCGAGGTCATCTACGCCCCGGCGCAGTCGAAGGCCCATGCGGGCCTCAATGCGCTGAAACTGGTGCTCGACACCTTCTTCGGCGGCGCAGTGGACGAGGCGCTTGCCGCTCACCTCACCCGCAAAGACGCCGCACTCACGGATGAGCAAACCGCGCGCATCCAGAAACTCATCGACGAAGCAAAACGCGAAGGGCGCTGAAAAACAATGTGAACCGCCTGACCTCTCATGAACACCAGCACCCTCTTCGATCTCCTTTCCCACACCACACTCAAAGGTGCGGCGGTTCTTCTCGTGGCGCTGCTCCTCGGCCTGGCTTTGCGAAGGATGGCCGCCGCGCGCCGGTACTCCCTGTGGATCACCGCCATCGCCACGCTGGCTGTTCTGCCCTTGGCGATGTGGGCGCTGCCTGCCTGGCATGTGCTTCCGCAAACGGACGTCGGTCTGGAGTGGCCGGAGATGGAGCCGGAGCCAGTCATCGCAAGTGCCGCATCCGTCCTGCCATCCGAAGACCTCCCTGTCACCGCGCCCACCGCCAGCCCAGTCCTGCCCGCGCCATCGCAAATCGTGCCCCAGCCCTCCTTCTCTTGGAATATTTCATGGCAGGATGTGGTAGGCACTTTGCCCGCGTTGTGGATGCTCATCGCCGGCCTGCTGCTGCTGCGTCTAGGGCGCAGCGCCTGGCGGTTGCATCGTTTGGAAGCCTCCCTGCGCCCGGGTGAATGTGCCCTGCTGATTCAGGCCGCGCATGAGCTTGGACTGCGGCGCATCCCTCTCTTGCTCATCGGCCCCAGCGATTCCGTGCCCATGGTCTGGGGAGTTCTGAAACCACGCCTCCTGCTGCCTTCGGGTTTTGAAACCTGGAGCCCTGAAAAACAACGCGGCGTCCTGCTGCACGAACTCGCCCATTTGAAGCGCGGCGATCCCCTCGCCCTGTGGGCCGCGCAATGGGTGAAGGCCCTGCATTGGTTCAATCCCCTCGTCTGGCTGACCTTCCGCCAGCTCCGTGCCGATCAGGAACGCGCCTGTGACGATGCCGTGCTGCGCAACGGCGTGCGTGCCAGCGACTACGCCCAGTCCCTGCTCGATCTCAGCCGCCACAATCGCCTCGCTCCAGGCCTGTCGCTCTGCGCTCTCACCATCACCCGCTGCGCGCCGGTGGAAGCACGCGTCAAAGCCATCCTCGATCCCACGCTCCGCCGTGAAGGCCTCACCCTGCGCTGGCTGGCTGGACTCTCCGCGTGCGCCCTTCTCATCACCCTGCCGGTGGCCATGCTCCACGCCATCGAAGGCCCCGCGCTGCGCGGCCGCATTCTAGACCGCAACGGCGTGGTGCTGGCGGAGAGCACGAAGGAGAAGGTGCGGAATTATCCACTCAAGACACTGGCGGCGCATTTGATCGGCTACACCCGCACACCCGGGGGTGAGCACACAGAGATTTTCGGTGCGGCTGCTTTGGAAAAGCAGCAGGATGCCACGCTGGGAGAAGGCAAGGACCTCACGCTCACACTCGATGCACGCATTCAGACGCTGGCACTGCGGGCGATGAAGGATGGCGGGGTGGAGCGCGGTGCGGCGGTGGTGCTTGATCCCCGCACGGGTGAAATCTTGACGATGGTATCGCTGCCCTCTTTCGATCCCAACGTGTTCGTGCCTGCCATCAGCCAGGGGAATTGGAAAAGCTATCTGGAGGACAGGGATGCGCCTCTGCTCAATCGGTGCGTGAAAGGCTTCGTCCCAGGCTCCGCCTTCAAACTGCTCACCGGACTGGCTGGCGGTGCAGCGGGCATCAGCGGACAAAAGTTCGACTGCACCGGCTCAGTGACCTATGGCAAGAGCGTCATGCAATGCTGGATACAGCAGCAGAACGGAGGCAAACATGGCGTGCTGGGAATGAGCGAAGCACTGGCCGCGAGCTGCAGTTGTTACTGGTATCAGTTCGGCAATGCGGCGGGCATCGATCATATCGAGAGCATGGGCCGCAAGATTGGCTTCGGCGGCAGCTACGGAATCATCGATGATGAAAACAAGGGCGTCCTGCCAAGTCCCGCCTGGCTGAAAGAGAACCGGCCCGGGGAAAAATGGTCCGCTGGATACACGGCCAATGCTTCCATCGGGCAGGGCATGGTCGTGGCCACACCGCTGCAAATGGCGGTGCTGGCGGCCACGGTGGGCAATGGCGGCAAGGTTCCCCAGCCCGGCATCCTCAAACAAAACGGGGCAAGCTCATGGCGTGTGGATTTGACCCGGGAGACGCTGACTGCCGCTGATGTCGATCATTTGCGCGAAGGCATGCGCCTGATGGTGAACAGCGACCCGGGCACCGGCCAGCGCGCGCGGAGTGACAAGGTCATCATCGCCGGCAAAACCGGCACCGCACAAAACTGGCGTCGGGACGCGAAGGGAGTGAACCAGGCCGACAATAACACCTGGTTCATCGGCTTCGCTCCTTTCGACAAACCGACGCTCGCCTTCGCCATTCTGAAGCAAGGCGGCAAGAGCGGGGGCGGTGACTGTGCCCCCATCGCCAAACGCATTGTGGAAGAGACCCTGGCACTGCCAGCCGATGGCAGCGGCGAAGTACTTCCCGTGGAGGAACCTCTGACTGAGCAGCAGCAGGCGGGGGCGCGGTTTGATGCCAAAGCGGAAGTACTAAAGGCCGCTATCGAGGGCATCAAGCCGGACGCTGCCACGGGATTCAAGCTGGATGAAATCACGGTGCGCAACGGGCAGGTGGTGATTCGCGGCGTGGCCTCGGGAATGATCCAGGCCCTGCAATTTCGTGATGCACTGCAATCCTTGAAATGGGAAGAGCCGCTCGAATGGGTGGCACCGGTGCCGGAGACCTTGGCCGACGGCAAGCGCGTGGGATTCGCGGTGCTGGGCGTCCTCGCCTCGAAGGTGAAAAATGTCACCGCACTGGAAGAGGTGAGGGCATCGCTTGCGAGCTTGAATGATCAACGGTCGCATGTGTGGGAGGTCGTGCGCAAGAAGGCGGGACTGGCTGCCATCCCTAGTGGCAGAACCGCCCTGCGTGGCGAGGTGGGCGATTCCGCCATTCACTTCTATTTGCTGCAAAAGGAAGTGGCCGGCTGGCTGCGCGATTCATTGGACGCACAGGTGGATGTTGGCTGGTTGGAGACCGGTGATCCCAAGACGAAAAGCTACCCGGCGAAGAGCGGCTATGAGATTGAAGTGACGGCAGGGAGGTCTCCTGCGGTCTTCAAGGTGACCGTGAAACCGCTGGCAAAAACGACTGCGGCGGCCGCGCCTGCGAAGTTTGAATTCGATGCCGCTGAGACTTCACGCCAGATCAAGGCGCTCTCAGCCGAACCCGGGATCTTCGTGAAGGAGTTCAAGATGGGCCAGGGAAAGGTGACGGTCCTCGGCGAAGCCTCTGGGATGATACCGGCCAGGAAATATCTCTTCAAACTGCTGGAACAGGGCAGAGAGCGGAATGTTCGATGGTCTCTTCCAACGATCAAGGCGCTGGAGAATCAGAGCGTGCAGTTTGAAGCCAGCGGGACTTATGGAGCTGACGCTTTGAATGGTGCGCCATCCGACCCAAAAGCCTCTGCATCATCCACTCCTGCGAGCAAGCCCCAGCTCCCGGTAAGCGACGATGTGATCCGCCTGCAGCCGGAGCTGGCAAAGCAATGGACTCATTTGAAAGCAGCCGGACTGCTGGCCGACCTGCCAGCAGAGGCGGTGGTGCTCGCTACCGAACGTCTGGAGAAGTATCTTCCGAGCCTGCATGCGTTCGGCTTCTCCATCCCGCAGAAGGCGGCACGTCGCTGGTTGCTTGATTCCGTGTTCGACGAAAGCCAGCGTGAAAAGATTCTGAACTGGCCCACGCTATCAGCCTCATTTAATGGCGTTTTTACAGTAGCGAACCGCTGCTCGATCATCGTTTCGTGCCTGAACGGGGGGACGGTGTATTTGACGATCTATCAAATGGCCCCCCCCGACGAAATCCAAAAGATGCGACCGTATGAGAAACTGCGCCCGTTCCGCCCGATCCTCATCGCGCCGGATGAATCTCAGGAACCACAGCCAGCAGGCAGACTGGCCCCTCAGTACCATGGGAAGGGTTTCACTCAGATTGAAGCAAAGCCCACGTTGAACGTGTACTTGCAAACACTTCGCCCGACGATCACGCCACAGGATGCACAACTGCCAACCTTCCGGCCGCAACCGAACCAGTATAGAGTGCAAGCACCAGCACCACCTTCCACCCCCACGCTCGAAATGCCATTTCCATTGAACCGTCTCCACGGAGACCTCAGCGCCGAATCAGAAAAAGCTCTGCAACGCAGCTTGGGAAGCGGCACTCGCATGCAGCAGACTTTGTGGGTCAGAGCAACGCAGCACTAGCCATGACAAACGGAGGGCCTAGCACAGCCTTCACTGCTTCAGCAGCCCGCTGTCCACCAGCCACTCCGTAAACCGCATCGGCCATCTCGCCGCCGCACTCGGCTTGGCATCCGCCTTGTACCCGAAGCCATGCCCCGCATTGGCAAAAAGGTGCATTTCAGCTTTCACGCCAGCAGCCTTGTATTTGAGGTAGAGCGTCGCCATCCCTTCGGAGATGTCCGGGCGGTCGCTGTAACCTGCGGCGATGAAGAGCGGGGGCATGCCCTTGGTGGCATTGAAGAGGCCCGAGGTGCCGGGGTAGATGAGGCCCTGGAAATCCGGACGGCTGCTCTGCTGTTCGATGGGATCTGCGGCGTCTTTCTGGCCCGGATCGTTCGTCATGGCGGCAAAGGCGGCCAGCTCGCCCCCGGCGGAGAAGCCGAGGATGCCAATGCGGTCCGGCTGGATGTGCCACTCGGCAGCACGGCTGCGCACCGTGCGGATGGCCCGGCGGGCGTCCGCCATGGCATGTTCCTGAATGGTGTAGGTGCTGCCGGGTTCACGGGCCAGGCGATACTTCAGCACAAAGGCGGCAATGCCGTGATCACGGAACCACTCCGCCAAGGCGTAGCCTTCATGGCCGAGGCAGAGCTTGGAGTGACCCCCGCCAGGGCAGATGATGACGGCGGTGCCGGTGGCTTTGTCCGCAGCGGGCACGTACGGCGTGATCGTGGGCTTGTGCACGTTGCAGACATTGCTGCCTTCGATTTTCTCGGCCTCCCCAGCGCGTGCTTCAGAACCGGGGGCTGCATTGGCCCACAAAGGGAGGGCGGCTGGAGTGTCTGCGGCGCAGAGGGCAAGTGGCAAAAATAGGCTGGCAAAGAGAGGTCGGATCATGAGTTAAATGTAACGCTGAGAAAACCGAAGTTTACTGGAAATCATCGCATGATTGACAAATCAAAGACTCCCGCTAGTTTCGCGCCCCCTTTTCGAGGGGAGGCCGTGATTTGTCCGGTCTGAGCTCCCACTTTCCCTTTCACCACCCCACACGCCCATGCCAAAGACATTCAGGACCTACCAGCCTTCCAAGCGCACGCGCAAGCAGCAGTTTGGTTTCCGCGCACGCACGAAGACCGCAAACGGCCGCGACATCCTGCGCCGTCGCCGTCGCGCCGGACGCAAACGTCTCCTGCCGAAGGGCGTGGAAATCCACTTCAAGCGTCACACGCAGCAGCACACCTAATTCTGCTGCGGCGCGCTCCTTATCATGCGCCTTCCCTCAAACCTGCGGATGAAACTCGCGTGCGATTTCGCACGGGTGAAATCGCAGGGCAGCAGTCAGGCCGGAAAATTTCTGGTGCTGGGTGCTTTGCGTGTGGAAGCGGTGAAGGAGTTCCAGTTTGGCCTCATCACCGGGGGCAAGCTGGGCAATGCCGTGGTACGAAACCGCATCCGTCGTCTGCTGCGCGAGATCGTGCGTGCACACCGTGCGGAGATCGCCCCGGGCTGGCAGTTGGTGATCATCGCCCGCTGGCGTGCCCCCAAGGCCACGCTGGCCGAACTGGAAAGTGACTGGCTGCGGCTGGCTCGGCGCATGAATCTGCTCACCCAGAAGCTCCCTGCCCCGCCCGCACCATGAAATGGCTCATCCGAATTTTCATCCGCGGCTACCAAGTGTTCATCTCCCCCGTCATTCACGCCATTGGCGGTCCCGGCTCCGGATGCCGCTACACCCCGACTTGCTCGCGGTATTTTCTCCAGGCCGTGGAAACCCACGGCGTGCTGCGCGGCTGCTGGCTGGGCCTCTGCCGCATCGGCCGCTGCCACCCTTGGGGTGGACATGGGCATGATCCCGTGCCTGAGAAAAAATGACGCATGACGAATTTTGCCAGACAATGTAGTCGCAGGTATGGATGGCATTCGTCACTGTTGACCCTCCCGCTGCCCGGGCCTTCGCCGCAGGCAGCTCTTCTCAATTCTCCCTCTCTCACCCAAAGCTAAAAAATTTCATGGACCGCAAAAGTTGGATCATCGTGACGCTCTGCGTCATCCTCGCGGGGGTAAACCTGTACTACGTGCAGGAAAATCAGAAGCTGGCGCAGGCCGAAGCGGCGCGCATCAAGCAGGAGCAAGCCGCTAAAAAAGCGGCGGAAACACCCGCAGCACCTTTAGCCGCGACCCCTGCCACCAGCGCCACACCTGCAGCGCCTGCGGCACCCGTGGCTGCTGATGTGCCGGTGGAAACTCACTCCATCAAAGTGGGCACCGTCACCTTTGAGCTGACCTCCAAAGGCGGCGGTATCGCCCGCGCCGCACTCGCCGGCACGGATCAGGTGACTCTGAACAAATACGGCCTCGAAGCCATCGGCGCCCTGCGTCGTGAAGCCTCCGGCATGGATGCGCTGGCCTACAAGCTGACAGAAAAGAGCGACAAGAGCGCCACCTTTGAAGGCACCACCGCCGAAGGCATCGTGGTGACCAAAAAATACACCCTGACCGAAGGCCCGGAAGGAGACGAGCATCTCATTGATCTCAAGATCACCCTCAAAAACACCGGCACCGCGCAGCATCGCTCCGAGGAATACTACCTCTACGCCGGAGCTGCGACCGCCCTGAAGCATGATGAAGGACGCTACGACGGCTTCTTCTGGAACAACGCCGGAGACACCGACCACGAGCTGTCGAAATACTTTGGCAAGGGCGTCTTCAGCGATGCGCCAGCGGAGTACCGCCACTCCTACAATGCACTGCGCTACGCAGGCGTGATGAGCCGCTTCTACACCCACATCATCACCCGCATGGCGGAGAAGGATGCACCAGCCAAGCTCTGGGCTGGCCGTCGCAAACTCGCGCAGCCGATTGATGCAGCCAGCGTGGGCAAGGCGGAGATCGAAGACTTCACCTACGATGCCTCCATGAGCCTTCCGGTGGTGGATCTCGCCCCGGGTGCCTCAGTCACGGAAAATTACCAGATCTACCTCGGCCCGAAGGAGTACGACCGCCTTAGCAAGATCGGCCACCAGCGCAGCTACGCCATGTTTTATGGCTACTTCAAGATCGTCAGCATCGCCCTTTCCAAGGTCATGCGCTGGATGCACAACATCAGCGGCAGCTGGGGTCTGGCAGTCATCCTTCTGACAATTTTCGTGCGTCTCTGCCTCTGGCCGATCCATGCCAAATCCACCATGACCATGAAGCGCATGGGTCTGCTGGGTCCGCTGATGAAAGAGCTGCAGGTGAAGTACAAGGACAATCCGCAGCAGCAGCAGATGGAGACCATGAAGCTCTACAAGGACTACGGTGTGAATCCGCTGGGCGGCTGCCTTCCCTTGTTTCTGCAGTTCCCCATTTTCATCGGTCTCTACAGCGTGCTGGAAGTGGCCGCGGAGCTTCGCGGCCAGTCCTTCTGGTGGGTGCGGGATCTTGCCGCCGCAGACACCCAGGGGCATTTCATGGGTTTCCCCATCAACCCCCTGCCGATCATCATGGGCCTGACCATGGTGGCGCAGATGAAGTTCACCCCGCAGCCTGCGACGGTGGACAAGACGCAGCAGCGCATCTTCATGCTGATGCCCCTGTTCTTCCTGTGGATCAGCTATGATTTCGCCGCCGCCCTGGCCTTGTACTGGTCCACGCAGAATATTTTCAGCATCTTCCAGACCCGCGTCATGAAGCTTTACATGCCTGAGCCGAAGCTGGAAAAAGTGGCACCGAAAGCAGCCGCCAAAGCCGCACCGGCACAGAATCCTTTCTTCAACTCGGGAGCACCCTCAAAAGACAAGAAATCCAAGGGGCCGAAACCGCCACGTCTGGGAGGCTAGAGATCCATGACACCCCTCGAACACTCACGCCATATTCTTGACACGATGCTCGGCTATCTGGGCTTCGTGGTCCAGATCGAGGAGGACAACGGCCCGGACGGCCCCACGTTGCAGGTGCTCACGGATGATTCGGACGCCCTCATCGGCCGCCGGGGAGAGACGCTCGAAGACATCCAGTACCTGGTAAACCGCGTCCTTCAGCGTCATATCAAAGACGCCCCGCGCGTCCGTGTGGACGTGGAATTCTACCGTTCCATGCGTGAAGACAAGATGGTCGCCCGCGCCAAGGAGCTGGGCGATCGCGTGCGCGCCACCGGCCAGAACGCCGACCTGCCGCCGATGAACAGCTACTACCGCCGCCTCATCCACAACGTCTTCGTCAACGACCCCGAAGTCATGAGCGTGAGCCAGGACGGCAATGCCCGCTTCAAGCGCATCGTGCTCAAACGCCGCTCCAGCTAGGCCATTTCCCCCTCTCATGGAGGAAAATGAGCTTCGTTCTTTACTCGCGGTGTGGTTTTGAGTTATTTCTCGTAACCCGCGCAAATTGCCGCGCGCCTGTTAACCCCCTTCTCTCATCCAAACCTGCATTCCCATGAAATTGAGCCGCTACCAGTCTGTCGTCTTTGCCCTTGCCAGCAGCGCCGGATTTTTGCACGCCGACGTCGTGACCCTCAAAGATGGCAAAAAGCTGGAAGGCAATATTCTCTCCGAGACGCCCACTTCCATCCGGATGCGGTATCACCTGACTCCGAAGATCATGGATGAAAAGGACATCCCGCGCACCGACATCGCGGAAGGGGGCATCCTCAAGCAAAAGCCGGAAGAAGTGGAGATTATCGAAATTCGGAAGGCCGTTCCCACCCCGGACCTGATGTCGGCGGAAAAGTACGAGCAGCTCATTCAGGACCGCCTGCGTCCCTTCGTGAACCGCTACCCCGGCACGAAGGAAGCCGCGGAAGTGGAAAAAATGATCTCCGAAACTCAGCTGGAAAAAGAAAAGGTCGTGGCCGGCGGCGTGAAGCTCGAAGGCAAATGGCTCACCCGTGAAGAAGCCAAGGCGGAAAGCCTCAACATCAAGGCATTCTCCATCCGTTCGGCGATGCTCGAGAAAATCCAAGCCAAGGACTTCACCGGCGCGCTCAAGGAATTCGACAAACTCAACGACCCCGCCAGCGGCAACACCGCCTCCGTCTACTATCCCAAGGCCGCTGCAGAGATCCTTGTCGTTCTGACATCGTACGACAAGCAGATCGCGCAGATGATTCAGGACCAGCCCGCCCTGCAGAGGATCCGTGAGGAGGGCATCAAAAAGCTCATCGAGCCCGACCTCACACGGATGAAGGACGCCATCAAGAAAGAGAAGGACGCCTGGGTCTCCACCTACGAACAGGAGCGCAAGACCAGCAAATGGTACACCCCTTACAAGTACGATCTGGAGAGCTTGAAGACCCTCGGCAAGTCCATCGCCGAAGCCAAGGATGCTCTGAGCAGTCTCGACCTTGCCGTCATCACCAAGACCAACGAAGCCATCGAACGCATGATTCGCGCGGATGCCAAGGCAGGCAAGGACAAGGCCGAACTCACCAAGATGGGTGAGGCCATCATGGAAGGCGAAGCCGCCGCAGCGAACGCCGATGCCAAAAGCAAAGAATTCTACCGCAGCGTCTTCACCAATTACCGCGCCCGCCATGCCTATTTCTCCCAGCAGGTGAACACCCCGCAGGGGCAGACGCAGCCCGCCGCAGCCGGTGCCGTCGGCGGCTCCTCAGCCATCGCTGGAACAGCCGAACCTGGCATGGATGACAAAGTGGCCGCAGCACTCGCCGCCGCCGCTGGTGGCACTCCCGCCCCTGCCGCTGCACCAGGTGCCGCCCCGGCGCCAGGAGCCATGCCTGCGGGACAGCCCAATGGCTATCCAGCCCAGCCGGGTGCCGTTCCTCCTGTCGGCCAGCCTCAGCAGCCTGGATACCCACAGCAGCCTCAACAACCTGGTTATCCGCAGCAACCCCAGCAGCCTGGCTATGGCCAGCCTCAGCAGCCTGGTTATCCGCAGCAGCCCCAGCAGCCCGGCTATGGCCAGCCCCAGCAGCCAGGATATGCGCAGCAGCCTCAGCAGCCCGGCTACGCCCAGCCTCAGGCAGCAGCACCTGCACCTGTCCCAGAGGAAGAAGGCATGAGCATGATGAACTGGATCCTCATCGGCATTGGCGGGGTCGCACTGGTGCTCCTCCTCACCCTCCTCGGCGGCAAGAAGAAGAAAAAGTAACCGCAGGCCCCATGGCTTGGCGTCATCCCGCCTCTGGGTTCACAGAACCCATGGGCGGTGCGCTCTCCAAACGATCCAACGCAGGGAATGTATCAGCAGATCACTCCTTGGCGGAGCTCAGACGCAGGTGCGCAGCCTCCGTCACGGCGGCGGCCAGTTCCTCCAACTGCTCGTGGTCGGTGATTTTCCGGCTTTGCTCGTCCTGCACATAGATGGCATCAATGGCGACGCCTTTTTCCGTGCTGATGCGTGCATGCGTGACGTTGTGACCGAGGCGGCCGATGGCCATGAAGATGTCATAGAGCAGCCCGAGTCGGTCCACGAGCTGTAGCTCCAGCACCGTCTGGTCCGGCGAGAGGTGGTTGTTCACGTAGATGCGCTGCGGAATTTCCGCGCCGATCTCATCAAGCATGGTGATGGACTTGCCGAGCTTCTGGATGATTGCATCTCCGAAGTCAAAGGTCTGTCCTCTGAAGGCTTTGCGCACGGAATCTTCGACACGGGTGCGTGCGCTCTTGGTGGTGACGGCGGCGAAGTTCGTGTTGCAGACGCGGAAGGTGTCCAGCACAAGGTGATCGGCGCGCTGGTAGAGATCCGCACTGAGAATGTTGATGCTTTCCGCCGCGAGAGCGCCGGAGATGCGTGCGAGGAGCAGGTGGCGGTCCCAGCAGACAACGGTGAGTTCGCTGTAACCCTGGTCCACGTGGTCCACCCAGGCCATGACTGGGAGCAGTCCTGCCGCAGCCTCTTCACGGATGAGCTGCTCAAAGAACTGCCGGAACTGGCGCAGATGCGTGGCGATGAGCTCGGCCTCCCGGAAATTGAAGTAGGAGGGCGGCATGTGGCGGAAGTGCGCGTCCACTTCCGCTTCATAGCCCGCGCCGAGGCGTCGCAGCACCTCCTTTTTCAGATCCGCCAGCGGCACCTGCACATTGCGCATGAAATCCGCCGGCGCGTTCATGAACCGCAGCGCGCTGTGATAAAGCTGGCGGATGGACGCCTCCTTGTAACCCGACCAGCTCTTGTCGCTGGTGCCCTTCGAGTCCGCATAGGTCATGAGCATCAGCGTGTCGAGATTCTCCTTCGTTCGCACGATGCTCACGAATTCCTCGATGACCTGCGGATCGTCCAGGCTCTTCGTCGTGGCGGTGCGGTACATCAGCAGGTGATTGTCCACCAGGAAGAGCAGCAGCCTGCGGCGCTCGCCCTTGATTTGCAGGCGGCGGGAGACAGCGGCGGCCAGCGTGGTGCTTTCATCGCTGTGCGTCTTCTTGTTGGCCGCACGGCCTGCGTCATGCAGCAGGAGTGCGAGGTACAGCACATACGGCTGCTGCAAATCGTGAAACAACTGCTGAAAGAGGTCCACACCTTTCAGGGTGGGATCACTCAGTTCATCGAGTTTGTCGATGGTGCGCAGCGTGTGCTCATCCGCCGTGTAGAGATGAAAGAACTCGTGCTGCACCAGATTGGTGAGCACTCCAAACTCCGGCATGTACCGGCCGATGAAGCCCACGCGGTGCATCTGCCGCAGCGTGCGCGCCGCATCGCCTTTGTGGGAGAGGATCGTCTCAAACGTATCTCGGTTGGCTTTGTTGTAGCGGAAGCTGGTGTCCACCAGCCGGAAGTTGTCCTGAATGAGCTGGAACAAATCCGGGCTGAGACGCAGGTGACGCTTTTGCGTGTGGAGAAAGAGGCGCATCATGCGCTCCGGATCATCCTTGAAGATCGTCGGGCTTTCCGCATACAGTCGCTCATGCTTGCGGTTGAAGCCGTCAAAGCTCTCCTGTTCCTTCTCGGCCTTCCGCCGTGCGATGAAGCCCATCAGCTTGCTCTGCTTGCGCGTTTCCAGCGCCTCCAGATGGAAGCGGTCCATCACCTCATTGCTGCGCTGCAAAATATCGCGTGTGGCCGTGTAGTAGCCGTGCATCAGCGCCTCGATGCGGCGCAGGATGCGTTTGTGACGGTAGCCCAGGTGCGTGGCGACCGGCCCCTGCAGGCGCAAAGTTAAGAGGTCTTCGGCCCGCTTTTCGGTGTAGTGCATTTCATTGCGCACACGCAGGATGAATTCATAGCCCTGCTCCACCTCCTTCCAGCCCGCCTTGGAGATCAGGCCGAGCGCGACCAGATCCTTGGGGTTCAGCGTGCGGTGCCGCGCGTACGTCATCCAGATCAGGTTCTGGTAGTCGCGCAGGCCGCCGCAGCCGTTTTTCACATGCGGCTCCTGCACAAAGGGAGTGTTCTCATACTTGGTGTGGCGGCTCGTCAGATCGATCTGCCGCAGCTTCAAAAAGTCCCCCTCCTGCCCGTCCATGCATTCCGCGTCAAAGCGGGAGCGGAACTCCTCAAAGGCCGTCTTCTGGCCAGTGACGAGGCGGGCCTCCATCAGCGCGGTCTTGGTCTCCATGCTCTCGTTGGCCAGCTTGATGCACTCGCCCACGCAGCGCGAACCATGCCCGACCTTGAGCTTCATATCGTAAAAATAGAGCAGGTAGTCGCGGATCAGCTGCACGACTTCAGTGGAAACCTTGCCGCTGTTGCCAGGAAACATGAAGGTGAGGTCCACATCGCTGCCCGGACTCATCACACGCCGGCCATAGCCGCCGTGGGCGATCACACTGACATTCAGCTTGGCACGCACAGCGGGGTCCAGAGCCGACAGAGCCTCTTCCCACAAGATGCGTACGATGAGATCCATCACATCCGAGCGCATGCGGCAGATTTCCGCGCCGCTAAAGCTGCCGGAGCGGTGCCGCTGCTTGATGCGCTGCTCCTTGATCTTGAGGAAGCGCTTCGCCTGGCGCAGCGTTTCGGTGCGTCCACGCGGCAGCTTGTCCTCGGGCGGGAAAAATTTCTGCGCGCTCTTGTTCAGGAGTCGCAGGTAGTCGCGTTCGGTCATGCAGCAGATTTCAGTAGGTGATCAGTGAGTGCACCGGGCCGGAACCACTCACCTTTTCGCGCCCGCCGAGGAACGCCAGTTCAATGAAAAACGTGCTGCCTAGCACCTTGCCGCCCGCCTGCTCAATGAGGTGCAGCGCCGCAGCCGCCGTGCCACCCGTGGCCAGCAAATCGTCCGCCAGCAGCACCGTTTCCCCTGGAGCGATGGCATCCAGATGCATCTCGACCGAGTTCGTGCCGTATTCGAGCGAGTAGTCAATCCCCCGTGTCTGCCAGGGCAGCTTGCCCTTCTTGCGCACCGGAATGAAACCCGCGCCAAGGCGTTCGGCGATCAGCGCCCCAAAAATGAAACCCCGGGCGTCGATCCCGACGACCTTGTCCACCTCGGTGATTCCTGTGGCCTCGATCATGCCATCAATCGTCTGCGCCAGCAGTGTCGGATTGGCCAGCACCGGGGTGATGTCCTTGAAAAGAATGCCGGGATTGGGAAAATCAGGCACGTCGCGGATCGTGCGGCGGATGCTGTCGAGAATGTCGGGAGCCATGCCCTGCGATCATGGAGGAGATGCGGGGATGCGCAAGCGATGGGAACATTGCGCCCAGAATTGCCTTCACCCTTGCAGAAACGTCACAAGGCCGCGAATGTCCGCCCCCCGATCCAATGCCGCCCTCCCAGCAACTGCTTCTCGCCGCCACGCTCATTTTCGTGGGCGCGCTCGTGCAGGCCTTGCTCGCGCTCAAGGCGGGTGCCTGGAAGCAGGCGCGGGCGCAGTTCTTCCTCATGGCGCTCGGGTTTGCGCTCCAGACCGGCTTCATCTTCCTGCGCGGGGAGGAGGTGCGGCAGTGCCCCATCAAGAGCCTGCCGGACATTCTGGTCTTCATCGCCTGGAGCATTGTGCTGCTCTATTTCCTCGTCGGCCCGGCGTTCCGGCTGTCGCTGCTGGGCGTGTTCACCTCGCCGTTGGTCACCCTCATGCAGGTGATGGCGTTCACGAACGGCTTCGCGCCCTACAAGCCCAAAGGGCCCATCAATGCGCTGGTGGAGCTGCACATCGCGCTGGCTCTCATCTCCTACGCGGCCTTTGCCCTGGCCTGCATCACCGGCGTGATGTACCTCGTTCAGGAGCGCATGCTCAAGCGGCACCAAATCGGCGGCCTGTTCTATCAGTTGCCGCCCATTCAGGGACTCGCGCACGCGATCCAGCGCCTCGTGCGCCTCGGCCTGCTGCTGCTGAGCATCGCACTGGGCATTTCCTTTGCCCTGCATCTGCCCATGACGAAGACCGGCCACGTCGTCTTCGCCTGGATCGTCTGGGGGCTGTATGCGGTGATCTCCCTCCTGATGTGGAAACATTTCACCTCCCCGCGCAAGACCGCGTGGCTGGCCGTCATCGGCTTCATTCTGCCGTTCATTTCACTGTGGATCGTCACGCATGCCTGAGCCGACGGACATTCGCAGCGGCCTCGTCTGTGTGGGCCTGAACTACAAAACCACCCCCGTCGAGGTGCGTGAGCGCCTGGCGTTTTCCGAGGCTCAGGTGCCCGCCGCCGTGCAGCAGGTGCGCGGGCTGCCGGGCTTTGAAGAAAGCGTCGTCCTCAGCACCTGCAACCGCGTGGAGCTCTATGCCACGCACGCACTGCCCAGCGGCAAGGACGGCCACGCCGCCTTGCGCCAATACCTCATCGAACGCTTCGAGCTGCAGCCCGAGCACGCGGAAGCCCTGGTGCTGTACAATCTCGATTCCGCCGAGGCCGCGCGGCACCTTTTCCGCGTCGTCAGCGGGCTCGACTCCATGGTTCTCGGCGAGACAGAAATCTTCGGCCAGGTCAAAGCCGCCTACAAAGTCGCCCTCGACACCGGCACCACCAGCCGCTCACTCAATAAACTCTTCCAGCAGGCCTTCACCGTCGGCAAAAAGGTCCGCAATGAGACCACCATCCAGCGCGGCTCCACCAGCGTTGGCAGCGTGGCCGTGGATCTGGCGGAAAAAGTGCACGATCTGAAAGAGTGCCGCGTCATGCTCGTCGGCGCCGGGGAAATGAGCCGCACCTGTGCGCAGAGCCTGCTCTCACGCGGGGCCAAAAGCATCATCGTCTCCAACCGCAGCTACGACAAAGCCGTGGAGCTCGCCACCGAGATGAAGGGCCGCGCCATGAAGTTCGACGAATGGGAGCACGCCCTGCATGAGGTGGACGTCATCATCTCCAGCACCAGCGCACCGCATTTCGTCATCAAGCCCGAGCAGATCGACCAGGTCATGCGCAAACGCCGCTGGGAGCCCCTGCTCATCATCGACATCGCCGTGCCCCGTGACGTGGACCCGGCCGTAAACAACATCGAAGGCGTCTATCTCTACGACATCGACGCCCTCCAGGCCATCGCCGACGAAGGCCGCCGCGAGCGCCTGCGCCAGCTCGCCTCCTGCGAGCGCATCATCGAAGAGCAGCTCGAAAAATACGGCTTTCTGAAGTCTCCCGGTGGTGGCGGTCTCAAGCTGGCCTGACCAGGCCCGCATTACCCAGCGCTGTTCCGTAGTACCGGCTTTAGCCGGAATCTGGACTTCGTCCCTGCAGTGTTATCTCAGCGTCTTCCTTGCGTCCTGCCCCGGTACGTGAAAAGCTGGGAACCCCACATGATCCCCGCAAAAATCATCCTCGGCACCCGCGGCAGCGAGCTGGCCCTCACTCAGACAACCATGGTCACTGCGGAGCTCAAGGCTGCGCATCCTCAGCTCAGTGTCGAGCGCCAGATCATTCAGACCAGCGGTGACAAACGCCAGGACCTGCGCTTCTCCGAATTCAGCGACGTGGCGCAGGTGGACAAAGGCATCTTCATCAAGGAGCTCGAAATCGCACTCGCAGACAGCCAGATCGACGCCGCCGTGCACAGCCTCAAGGACGTGCCGAGCGATCTCGCCACCGGCTTCACCATCGCCGCCGTGCTGCCGCGTGCAGCCATTGAGGACGTGTTGGTCAGCGCGCATCCCTACACGCTGGAAACCCTGCCACAAGGCGCGCGCGTCGGCACCAGCAGCGTGCGCCGTGCCGCGCAGTTGAAGTTCCTTCGCCCGGATGTCCAGATCATCGAGATCCGTGGCAACGTGCCCACACGCGTGAAAAAAGTCATCGGTGAAAACGCGCTCGATGCCGTGCTCCTCGCCGCCGCCGGCCTGCAGCGCCTGGGCTTGATGAAGGATGAGCAGATCCAGATCGAAGGCATCCACCTTTGCGCCCTGACGCTCGATCCCGTGAAGTTCCTTCCCGCTGCCGGACAAGGAGCCATCGCCATTGAATGCCGCGCTGGAGATGAAGCGACCATTCAGGCCATCCGCGCGCTCAATGACGCCGAAACCGAATACCGCATCACCGCCGAGCGCGAGTTCCTCAAAATCCTCGGTGCCGGCTGCCAGACCCCCGTGGGTGCCCACACCTGGATCAAAGACGGCCAGCTCCACATGGCCGTCCGCGTTTTCAACGAAGCCGATCTCGCCCTGCCACCCGTCGAACGCGAAGCCCACCGCCCCGTGCACGAAGCCGCGCAGCTCGCAGCAGATCTGGCAGCAATGCTCTCGTAAAACGAACCTCCAATTTCGTTTTCTCCCACCGCACCCGGTGTCCTCACTGGCTGCCCATCCTCCACGAAGCGAAGCATCAGCAGCCTCAAAAAGGCGGCTGCAATCCACCGCTTCTTTTGTAATGCACAGCGATTGACTGAATAGACCCGCAGTAGCTGCGTCGGACTATTCACTTATGAAAACAAAACTGGTTCTACTGTTTACGACCATCCTCACTCTGACTTCTTTGAGTTCATGCATCGCCCCTTATGGCTACGGCGGCGGTTACGGGGGAGGATATGGCTACAGCAGATCCTACTACCGCCCCTCATACGGCGGCTACAGCAGCTACGGCCGCTCCGGTTACGGTGGTAGCCGCGGATACGGTGGCGGCTACAGCGGCCATCACGGCAGCTACGGCGGTCACAGCGGCGGCTTCGGTGGCCATGGCGGCCATCACCATTGAGACATCCTCTGGAGCTGATGGATCCTGCCAGCTCTCGAGCATTTCTTCGCAGCGCCCTGACACTCTCCGGGCGCTGTTTTTGATAAAGCTCTCCAAGGTTTGAAGCAGCGCCTTCCGGTCGTGAATGAAGGAGCACCAGCAGGATTAGCATGTCTCTTTGAGACTCGAAAACGGCCCCGTCTTCCCACCCGCCATCGTCGCCGTCATCTGGCGGCGCAGCGGCGGAATGCATTGAATGATCGGGAACACGAAATCACGCAGCCACCCCAGCGGCAGAAGATCCGACTGGAAGAAGGGAGTCGTCCAACGAGTGGCGAACTGGTAAAAACGCAGGTGGCTGCGACGAGTGCGTGAGTAATGCGCGAGAGCTTCTGGCAGGGAATGCGAGGCCAGAGATTGCGCGAGCACGGCAGCATCCATGAGCGCGAGGTTCACGCCCTGCCCGAGCTGCGGACTCAGCGCGTGCGCGGCATCGCCGAGAATGGCCACGCGTTCGCCGTGCCATTGCTTCATGCGCACGTCGTGATACGCGGCGGTGGCGACTTGCGAGTGAGAGTCGATTTGCTTGAGAAAACTTTCCGCCTGCGGTGCCAGGGCAAGGATCTCGCGCTTCCAATCTTCCAGAGGCGTATTCCGCCAGCGTTCGATGTGATCGAGACGAATGCTCCAGAACAGGCTGAGCAAATCCTCCTGCGTGCCGGTGGGTAGAAAGCCGGTGAGTTCACGCGTGTTTCCGACGCATTGCCACAGCACCTGCGGATCAAATTCCGGCGTGCGCCGGCCGATGAACCACAGCGCACCCCAGGGATAACGGCTCACGCGTGCAGGCACACCGCTTTGATCCCGCAGCGTGGAATGCGCACCATCGCAGATCAGCAGCAGATCGTAAGGGCCATGCGCTGCACCATTGGCACCATGCAGCATGGGACGCTGCGTGACATCGCGCGTGAGCTTGGCGATGTGAGTGTTCCAGAGGACCTCCGCACCTGCGCGCTGGGCAGCATCGAGCAGCAGATCCAGCAACGTGGCACGATGCGTGCCCGCACCGAAGAGGCCGCAGCCGAGTTCTTCATAAGTCAAATGCAGCAGCGTGCGCCCGGACTTCGTGCGACAGTACAATTTCGAAATCGTGGCGATGTGCGGCCGCAGCAGTTCCGCAAGCCCTAGTTCCTGCAGCACCGCCATGCCAGTGGGTTGCAGCATGAAGCCCGCGCCCACAGGCAGCTTCTGCGGCGCGCGCTCAAAGAGCGTCACAGCATGACCCGCCCTCGCGAGGAAGATCGCCGCCGCAGGTCCGGCCGTGCCGGAGCCGACGATGGCGATGCGCAATGAGGACTGCATGGGTTTAGGAAAACACGGATTTAAACCGCAGAGAATGGACGGACGCAGAGGAATACCTTCTGACTCTGGTCTCTGCGTCCGTCCATTCTCTGCGGTTCATTGAGGGGTTCAGTGCCTCATTAACGAAACAACTTCGGCACAAAATCCGTGAGGTAGTTGCGCCACACAGGCCAGGAGTGATCTCCCGGTGTTTCATGCCATTCGTAATTCACGCCGCTCGCTTTGAGTTTGGCAATGAGCTGATTGTTGCGTTCTAGCAGGAAGTCGTTCTCTCCGCACGCGATCCACAGCAGTTTCAGTTTGGCATTCGTGCTGGTGGCATCATCCAGCGCGGGCTTGATTTCATTCTCATCCACCGCGCCGCTGAAGGAGCCGATCCACGCAAAACGGTCTTGGTTCGTCATCCCGATGCTCAGCGCCTGCCAGCCGCCCATGCTGAGTCCGGCGATGGCACGTTGAGTGCGGTCCGCTGACACGCGGTAGTGACTCTCCACGAGCGGAATGGCATCCTGGAAAAGCTCGTTTTTAAAGGCAGCGAGCGAGAGCGCGCGGCGGTCCGCCATGTCACGCGGCACTTGGCCGAGCGGATGGCCGTCGATCATGAGGATAACCATCGGCTTCGCTTTGCCGGCGGCGATGAGGTTGTCGAGAATCAAGTGCGCCTTGCCATGCATCACCCAGGTTTCGTGGCGATCGCCAGAGCCATGCTGCAGGACAAAAAGCGGATATTCCTTCTGCTTACCGTCCTCATAACCCGGCGGCGTGTACACCCACGCGCTGCGCTGTTTGCTCAGTGCCTTGGAGAGGTAGGTGTGCTGATGCACGGTGCCGTGCGGCACATCCTGAAAATCCCACGGATTCGGCGGAGTGCCGGGAATGTGCAGGATACTGGAGGTGGGATTGCGCTGCGGCTTCTGCGCCGGATTGACGGGGTCGATCATCGCGAGGTCATCAACAATGAAACTGTACTCCCACACGCCAGCGGGCACATTCGGCACGGTGAGAGTCCACAAACCCTCGGCATCCTTCGTCATCGGTACGGCTTGTTTGCCCCATTGCCCGCGCAGAGCCACGCTTTGAGACTTGGGCGCACGCAGGCGGAAGGTGACCCCGTGATCGTCCTGAATGTCGGGTGAAATGACGGGCGCGCTTTTCTGCGCGAAAGCGGTGCAGGTGCAGGCAAAAACGAAAGTGAGGCTGAGGAGGTGCTTCATGCGGCAGGATGCTGACATGCAGGGCGGCGAATGGGAAGCGGGAATCCAACGGCCCCGATCCTGTCATAGGGCCGCCTTTTCTTGAATACACCCTCAGTGGCAGCGTCGAATCCCAGTGAACCCTCAGTGATTATGAAAACAAAACTCATACTTCTTCTCACAGCGGTCATCACCCTCGGATCGCTCAGTTCCTGCGTCGTGCCCTATGGCTACGCCAGCACCGGTTACTACCGCCCCTATTACGGCGGCTACGGCGTGTACAACAACTACTACGCTCGCCCCGGCTACGCCTACGGCGGCTACCGCGCACCCTACTACGGACGTCCCGGCTTCACCGGCTATCGGCCCGGCTTTGGAGGTCACCACGGCGGCTACACTCATGTAGGCGGCTTTGGCGGTGGCGGCTTCCATGGCGGCCACATGGGTGGCTTCGGTGGTCATCATCACTAAGACGCCAGTTCAGACGGCTGAATCCAGCCAGCTCTGAAACTTCAACTCGCAGCGCCCTTCTCGGGGCGCTGTTCGTTGGTTGATAGGCTGACTCGCATCCCTCATCTCATCCTTCGCCAAAAGCGGATGGGGGCCGATGCCTTGAATAGACCCGCCCGGGCGGCGTCAAAACCATGGAACAAATGAAAACAAAACTCCTCGTTCTCTTCACGGCCATCCTCACGCTTAGCTCAGTAAGTTCATGCGTCGTGCCGTACAACAGCGGCAGATCGTACCGCCGTCCTTCCCATCACAGCAGTTACGGTCATCACCACAGAGGCAGCGTGGGAGGTTACCGTGGTGGCGGCAATGGGGGTGGCTTTGGTGGCAACTTTGGCGGCTTCTAAGAAGCCAGCGTCAGCAAGACGTCTCAAACTGCCAGACCGCCCGGCCTCACTCCACTTCCTGCTTCGCCAAAGTGTGGGCAAACGGACTGGTGGAGGCAAGGTTGTACTGACGGATGGCCGTGGCCCAGAATGGCGCCAGCTCGTGATCAGCGGCGCTCCAGATGCGGTAGTGCAGATTGGTCACGGTATCGGTGTCGTGCATCAGCGCCTTCAGCTCCTGCGCGTTCAGCGTCTGCGGCCCCTGCGTGATCAGACGATGGCTGATCTCCTTCAGGTAGGCGGATGACACCTCGATCGTGCGGCGACGGCGCAGCAGGCTGACGTGCAGACCATTCACGTAAGGGTCCAGGCACACCTGCATGAGCCCGTAGTGGCGCTCCAACTCGGGAGAGAGCTGGATGCGGTCTTTGATCTCCTCCAAATTTTGCTGCATGTTTTTCAGCACGGTCGGCGGCTCATGCTCCTCAGGCGTGAGGAAGAGGCCCAGACGCCGTCCGCTCCGCCCGCTGGAAACCATGGCCGCCACGAGGATGGAAATGACCAACGAGAACAAGATGGGGCTGATCCAGATGAGGAACGCCTTTGAGACAAACCAGCCGATCACACCCCAGGCAAGGCCCAGCAGCGTCACGCTGAGGAAGGTGAAAAGGATCTCGCTCCAGTTGATGCCGCCGTCGATCTTGCGGCGCTGGGTCACCCAGCTCACGCTTTTGCCCACGATGGTATAAACGACGAAGCGCGAATGGAAGATCATCAGCACCGGAGCCATCAGCGTGAAGACCACGGTGTCCAGCAGGCTGCTGAAGAACGTGAGAAAGCGCAGTTTCAGCGGCTTGAACATGCGGCCCGTGATGACTTCATCCAGCAGGATCACCGTCTTGGGCAGGAAGATCAGCATCGCCGTGACGGCCAGCAGAATGTGCTCCGCCAGGATGGCCTGCGGCTGCACGTGCGGCGTCGGTGTGGCGGCTAGCAGGGTGGCCAGCACGAGGAAGAGAAACCAGAGCAGCGAGCTCACGTAGCTGAGGATGCCGTGCAGGAAATTGATGCGGCTCATCGGGTGCCAGCCTTTGGCAAACAGCAGCCAGAGGTGCTGCATGTTGCCCTGGCACCAGCGGCGGTCACGCTTGAGCATGTCCACCAGCGTGGGCGGTCCTTCTTCATAGCTGCCACGCGTGGTGGGCAGCAGCCTTACAGCGTAGCCGGCTTTGCGCATCAGCGCGGCCTCCACAAAGTCATGGCTGAGAATGTGCCCGCCAAACGGCGCATTGGCAGGCAGCGGCGGCAGCGCGCAGTGCTCAATGAACGGCGCCAGACGCAGGATGGCGTTGTGCCCCCAGAAGTTCGCCTCGCCGCACTGCCAGTAGTCCAGCCCCGCCATGAAGGGCGGGCCGTAGAGCGCCTGCGCAAACTGCATGACGCGCCCCAGCAGCGTGTCCGCAGCGATCTGCTTCGGAAACGTCTGCACGATGCCGATGCCCGGATTTTTCTCCATGATGCGCACCAGGCTGGTGAGCAGCGCACCGGACATGAGGCTGTCCGCATCAAGCACCACCATGTAGCGGTAGCGTTTGCCCCAGCGGCGGCAGAAGTCGGAGACGTTGCCGCTCTTGCGGTTGATCTGCTTGCGCCGGCGGCGGTAGAAAATACGGCCAAAGGCCTTGAGCTGCCTGCAGAGCTCCAGCCACGCGGTTTCCTCCTCGATCCACTGGCTGGCCTTGTCGGAGTCGCTCAGGATGAAAAAGTCGAAGTTGGCCGCCTGCCCCGTGGCTTCCAGAGAGAGGTAGATGGACCGCAGGCCTTCATACACGCGCGTCACGTCCTCATTGAACACCGGCATGATGATGGCGGTGCTGGCCGTGATGGGCTGCTCATAGTCATCCGCCGTCAGGGAAAGCCACAGGCTCAGCGAGTCCGGCTTCGGGCGGTTCATCAGCCACACGCCGAAGAGCGCGGTCCAGAAGCCGACATTGAGCTGGTAGTACAGCGGGATGAACACCAGCAGCAGCCCCCATTCGGACAGCCGCATGCCGTTTTCCGAAAGGAAGATGTAGGACAGCCACGCACCCACGATGGTGCCCAGGCCGACGAGGGAGAAAAACGTGGCGCGACGCGTGCGGGAGATGTGCTTGGGCGGCATCCCGGCGGTCATCGCGATGTTCGCAGTCTGGCTGCCAATGGGTGCGCTCATCCGAAGAGGGAGTAAAGGTAGCCCAGCACGCTGCCAATGATGACCACCAGCACCGAGTAGCGCAGGATGGGATGGCGGCCGAGGCGGTCAAAGGTGTCGTCTGCCACGTCCGTGAACATGCCGAGGTCAATGTCACGTGGAGTCATCTTGCTCACCTGCATGCCGGGGCCTGAGGTACGAATGGCAGAGCGCATGGCCTCCGCCATGTCGTCGGGCATGTTCTGTTCATCGAGGAAAAACTGCGGCCAGCGCGAAGGTCCGCCGGCGAGGTGGAAGCCCAGACGCCCCGTGGCTTCCAGCTGCGCTTCATTGAGGTTGAGATCGCTGTAGATCGAGCCCAGCCACTCACGCAGCATGAACCGCGCCTGCTCGATGGAGTGTGCCGTGGGCGTCCGCGAAGGATCCTTCGCATGGGCCTTGGCCGCGTTGCGCAGGGTTTCGAGAATAAGCTGCGTACGGCGGATGCGGTTGTGAAGCTGGTACGAACGGAAGTAATCGGCGAGGCGCGCATACGCCTCGTTCCATTCTTCCTCGGTGCCAGTCGCGGGGGCAAACTGAATGTTGACTGCTTCCATGTAGGTTCAAATCCGAACCGCATGGAGAATGCGCAGTTTTGATGCCGAGGAAAGCGGAGGATTGCGGATTCCGCATTTTTGATCTCTTCAGCGCATACGGCAACCACCCGGAGCAAGATGCCCTGGGTGAACCCAATCATCGGATCCTTCCACTTACGCGATCACTTCATTGATCAACCGACCGCCGTTCACGATGTCCACGGGACGCACGTTTTCGACGATGATGCGCTTGCTGGCGTTGATGCCGAGCAGGCGGTACATCGTGCGGGCAAGATCTTCGGGGCCAACGGGGTTTTCATCCGGCTCGCCACCCAGGGCGTCGGACTTGCCGTAAACAAAACCTTTCTTGATACCGCCACCGGCCATGGCCACGGAGAAGACGCGCGGATAGTGGTCGCGGCCGTTCGTGCTGTTGATGCGCGGCGTGCGGCCAAATTCAGAACTCACAAGCACCAGCGTGGTGTCCAGCATGCCGCGTTCATCAAGGTCTTTGATCAACCGTGCGAAGGCGACATCGAACTGCGGGGCCTGGCCCTCAAAGGCACCCTTGATGTTGGAGTGGTGATCCCAGCTGCCGTAATTCACGGACACCATGCGCACCCCGGCTTCGACAAGACGGCGGGAGAGCAGGAAGCGCTGACCGGCGGCGTTGCGACCGTACTCATCGCGCAGCTTGTCGGGTTCGGCGCTGAGGTTGAAGGCTTCGCGCGCTTTTTCTGAACTGACGAGCTTGTACGCGGCCTGGTAGAAATTGTCCATGGCGCTGAGACCGTCCGATTTCTCGTGGGTGCGGAAGTGCTCGTCCACAGCGGAGAGCAGGTTGCGGCGGCGGTCGAAGCGCTTCGCGTCGATCTCCTTCGGCGCGGCCAGATCGCGTACGGTGAAGCCTTTGTCCGCAGGATCGCTGCCCAGAGCAAACGGGCCAAAGGCACTGCTCATGTAGCCGCTGCCTTGATCAGGTGCGATCATGTTCGGCACGGCCACATAGGGTGGCAGATTGTTGCGCGGACCCTGCTCGTGCGAGATGATGGAGCCGAAGCTCGGAAACTTGATGGCCGGGCTCGGGCGGTAACCGGTGAACATGTTGTGCGTGCCGCGCTCATGCGCCGCCTCACCATGCGTCACGGAGCGGATCAGCGTGATTTTGTCGAGGATCTTGGCGATGTTCGCAAACTGCCCGCCCACGAATTCCCCGGTCACACCTTTGATGGGATTAAAAGGCCCGCGGTAATCCGGCGAGGCAAAAGGTTTCGGATCCCAGGACTCATGCTGCGCCATGCCGCCCGGCAGGTAGATGTGGATGATCGAGGTGGCGATGGGCTTGTAGCTCTCCACCGCCGGCATCGCCAGATCCGCCGCCTGCAGCTTGAGCAAATTAGGCAGTGTAAGCCCCAGCCCCGCCATGGCTCCCACCTGCAGGAAATCACGCCGACCTTGGGGCGTCGTGAAGAGATTGCTGTGATTGCCGGAGCAGAGACGATGCATTTTCATGGTGCGGATTGAGTGGGTTACATCCGAATCTACCATGCGAGAGGAGGCCATGTTACGCCCGCATGCCATTCTGCCAAGACAGGCACAATGATGCGCAAAAGATGAGCGCCTGAATGCCTGCCCAAGCATCATCAGTGGCTCATGGAACCTTCAAACAAGAAAGCCTCAATCCAAGTGCTCGATGCGCGCATTGCTTCGATTATCCATCTCAGTCTCTTTTCCAATCCTTCAAACCGGTGCTTTGCAACACCACGATGACAATCCATCACGTGAAGTCAGCTTTACATACTCTTCAGATTCCCATTCGAGTTTGCCAACGGCTTCATTGATCCAAACATCTCCAGGCTGCACATCTGCAAGCCAGACTTTTCCAAAAAGTTTTGTCCCCTTAAAAAACGCAACGTAGATCTCTGCCTTGTCTGAATCATAGTTGCACCAAGGTTGAGCTTTTATTCTTTTGGGACCCATGACAGGTTTTCCCCATGGCCGCTCATTAACCAGGTTCCGTGCCAGCACTGCATCGTAAGCCTTCAGGAATGGATTGCAGTTCCACATTTTAAGTTGAGCAACTTCCATCAATGAGGACTGGAGAAAATCCAAGGCCATCCGCTTTCTAGCCTGCTTTTCACCTCCGTCATACTTTTCAAAGTCGAATTCTTTGGAGAAGTGGATGACATTAGGATTGATCATCAGTTTGAGAGCCTCATCAACCACCGTTCGACGCGGTCGAATGACTACTTTTGCAATGCCGCCAGTCTCAACCTTTGGTAAACAATCCAAGTAAAGCACTTCTAGAAAATTTGTCTCGAGTGCAAGGTTTGTGGCATTTTTTTCTTCCGCTGAAACCCAGATACTTATGTCTCTCAGATACTTTGCCATGATTGTTTCGAATCTTTGGTGCTTCCCTCACTCCCACCCACGGATCTTCACATGCACCTGCGCCACGCGGCCCATGTAGTGGCCCATGGAAAAATCCTTCGCGGCTTTGAGCATGTGCGCCTTGGCCTTCACATCATCGCCCGTCGCTTCAAAGAAGAGCCCCAGATACAAGTGAGCGAAGCAGCGATGATTGCGCAGGCGTTCTCCATCGCCTTCTTCGGCGGCTTTGAGCACGGCCTCCTCGCTGCCCTTCCCCGCAAAGAGTTCATGCACCTGCTTCATCGGAATGCGGCTGTCGCCTTCGATGGGAATGAAAACCTTCCTCGCCGCCTCCACGCCCTCCCCTTTGGCGATGCAAAGGAAATGCCACGCAGCATTTTCCACATCATTGCCGTTCACCGTTTGGTGCACCTCAAACTGCTCGCGCCCCCCTTTGAAATCACCCGCATAATACAGCGAAAGCCCACGCTGCCAGAGCTGCGGCTTGGACTTCGGTGCCAGCGTGATGAGCTTGTCAAAAGCCGCCACAGACTCCTTCGGCTTGGCCGCAAAGAACAAATCCACGCCCTGCTGAAAGAGCTCGTTAGGCGTATCTGCGGCGGTGAGCAGCGAAGGGAGAACAAAGAGAGTGATGAGGGCGAGCAGTGACTTCATAAGATGATCAGAACATGACACAAGACGTCATGAACTCATCCAACCATGCAGAAGCGCGAAAGATGTCATCCCTGCCACCTCAGGCACGGCGTGGCCGAGTGCTTGCTGCATGGCCGCAGCAAGTTCATGCCATCATATGGCAGACTTCATGCCGCATGCACTCTCCCTCCGAAAGCCCGTAGGGCTGGCACAAAAGTAGCCGTGGGTGCCAACCCACGGAATCGCATCCCCCATGTTTCCCAATTTCGTGGAACCGCGTAGCGGTGACACAAATCGCCGCCACACCCAAACCTGAATGCACCAGCAATGCAGCGGGTTTTCAAACACCGCCTAGTCACTTCGCGCTTTCTTGGCGGAATACCTTTCTCCACCTCCACTCCGCCCCGCACAACACCAGCCCTGAAAGGGCTGCGTAATATAGCCCAGGGATGCCGAGCCTTGGCGAGTGCTTCCCTGGGTCAGCATGCAACCGACCGGGAAAGCAAACCCAAAATTCCGCCACATCCTGCGCCTGCCAGAAGCGTCTGCAATAAACGCCGCCGCGCCAAGAGCGTTCCGCTAGCTCCAAAACTCACGATCAACACCCTTAACTGAGTGCCATTCATGCCTCGCGTCTTTTTGAGCGTCATGCGCGGCCACGGCGCCGACGCACAGCGCAAACCATGAGCCCCACCAGCAGCAGCACCGCGCGTCCGGGCTCCGGCACGACGACGTAGATCCGACCATCCGTGGCAAACTGGCTGCTGTCCCACTGCAGGCCACCGGCAAGGGCGGGCAGGAAACTGATGTCGGTGAAGTTCACGCTGCGGTTTCCAGTGGAAACGACATTCCAGTCCACGAGCTGAAACCAGGTGCCCTCCGTCCAGGTGGTGGAAACGGTGCCGGTGTTGTTGCTCACCGCCAGCGTGCCGCCCAGCGTAATCTGCTCGTTGGAGAAGAACTTGAGCGAGTTGCTGTTGGCCGCGCTGCCAGCGCCAAGGGTCACGCTGAAGAGTTCAAAGCCCAGCGTGCCGCTGCTCGTGAGGCCGCCGTAGATGTCCAACCTTTGCGCGGCCGTCTCCGTGCTCGTTCCCGGAGCCAGGGTGCCACCCACGTTCACCACGTTCAGCGTGCCGGCCACGCCCACGGTGCCGTTGCCAGCCAGGGTGCCGCCGCTGTTAACGGTGAATCCGCCAGTGCCCAGAGTGGCGGTGCTCTGCCCGGTATTGCCGCTGCCAACCTGCAGCACACCGCCATTCACCACCGTGCCGCCGCTGAAGGTGTTGACGCCGGTGAGCACCTGCGTGCCGTTGCCGGTCTTCACCAGTGCGAGCTTCGCACCCGTGGCGCCGTCGCCCGTATAGGTGGACTCGTTCATGGAGGCATTGCCTGCCGGCAGCGCACCGTAGTCGCGCAGCACGCCGGCAAAGCTGCCGTTCGCGCCGCCATTGCCCACCGTCAGGGTGGCGGTGGTGCTGGCGCGGTTGTTCTGCACAAAGTGGTTGGTGGCGCTGGTGCCGTTCAGCGCGCCGATGCTTTGATTGGTGCCAAACAAATCCAGCACGCTGATGTTCGCCGCAGTGGTGAAGTTGAACGCATTGCTGCTCGCGCCCAAGGTGCCGCTGACAGAGCCGTCGGACATGCGGATGACGCCGCGAATGAGGTTCACGGCTCCGGTGAAGTCGTTGGCAGAATTGGTCAGCGTGAGCACGCTGTAGCGGTCGGTGGGGGTGGTCCCGTTGTAGCTGTAGGTGCCGGTGCTGCCCTGGTATTCAAAACCGCCTGCTCCGGTGATCTTGCCGGTGATCTTGATGTCGCGGCTGACGTTGGCGCTGTTGATGCGGTTGGCGGCGATGGCGTTGTTGTCCATCAGCGTCACCTGCCCGGCGAGGGTCAAGGTTCGTGGCACAAGACCTCCTGCGGGCTCGCCCTCATACTGCACAATGCCGCCGTTGAGCGTGATCTTCTTGGTGATAGTGCCTGAGCTGCTGTAGCGGCGCAGCTCACCGCGGAAGAGGGTGGCGCCGGGTTTGCTGGCATTGATGATGATGCTGTAGTTGTCGTCGCCAAAGAAAGTGCTGTCCGCATAGACGTGCTGCTGCTCGATGTAGATGTCCCGCACGTTCTGCGCGTTGCCTGCGGAGCTGACCGCCCAGCTCAGACCGCTGGAGTTGACGAAGGTGATGTTGTAGCCGTTGGCATTGATGGCCGTGATGCCCCAGCGCGCACCGGTTGTCACATAACGACCGGCAAAAGTGGTGTCACCCGTCAAAGTGATCAGGCTGAACGGTGACGACGTCATGCTGGCAGCGCCCGAGGAGACCACTGCGCCGACGTAGCCACCCGCGACCGTTCCCGAAGTGTCCGCCACGCCCTTGCCTTCCACGAACAGGTTGTACTTGGCGGAACCGCCGTAGTTGGTGGCGTCCGCCCAGTTCACATCCAGCGTGGCGCCATTCTTGATGGTGATCTGCGAGCCGTTGGCACCAAAGGGATTGGTGGCCGCGGCGGCCGTGGCGCCGCTCTTCAAAATACCAGCTTCTACCACGGTGCCACCGGTGTAGCTGCTGCCTGCCGCCACGGTGAGGATGCCGGTGCCCAGCTTGGTCAGGCCGCTGCTGCCGCTCAGCGCCGTGTCCAGCGTCACATTGAAGCCGTTGGTGTCCAGCCGTGCCATGGCCCCGTAGTTCAGCGGGGCGAACTGGCTGGCATACCCTCCGGTGATTGTCGCACCATACCGCAGCGTGCCTCCTTCAAACACCACCTTGCTGGTGCCAAACGCGGCCGAAGCCACGGCGAGCACAGCTCCACCCTTCAGGCGGGTGACACCGCTATAGGTGTTCGTTCCGCGTAGTTCCAGCACTCCATCGCCGCTCTTGATCAGCCCGCCGGTGACGGTGCCAGTCACGTAGCTACCCACGGCGCCGGTGATGACGCCGTTCACCACGATGGGCGAGGTGGCGTCGGCATACCATTCCTTCTCCGTGCCAGTGAGGTCCACCGTGAGGCCGCTGCCAAAGGTGAGTGCCGCACCGCTGGTGTTGGACACCACACGGTTCGCGCCGGTGAAGGTCAGCGTGCTGCCACTGGCGGAGTCAACGGTGGTGGCAGTGCCGGCGGCCGACTGGAAAAGGCTGCTGGCGGACACGTTCTCGACCACTCTGAGCGAATTGGACGCACCGTTTTTGATAACAGCGTTGGCACCCATGACCCACTCCTGCAGCGACACGCCGGCGGTGCCGGTATCGTCCCAGGCGAAATAACCCGTGTCGTCCTTCCAGTCGACGGTGCCGCTGATGGACTTGACGGGATCAAACTCCAAAGTCGGGGTGGTGGCCTTGGCCACCACGTAGATGCGGCCCTCGGTGGCCAGACGCGAGAAATCCCACTCCACCAGACCGCTGTTCAGCGCCGGCAGCACCCAGTTGGCCGTGTTGTCCAGCGCCACGCTGCGGTTGCCCAGGGCGACATTGCCAAAATCAAACAACTGAAACCAGGTGCCCGAAGCCCAGGTGGTGGAGTCTCCCGCACCCGCCATGGCATTGATGTCCAGCACACCCGTGCTGCCCAGGCTGAACGATGAGCCAGCAAGGAAAGTCAGGAAGTCGTTGTTGGCCAAACTGCCGCTGCCGCTGCTGACGCCCCACAGATCAAACGACAGCGTGCCCGCCACATTCAGCGTGCCGTCCACCGTGAGATACTGCAGCCCGGTCTGGCTCGAGGTGCCGACGCTGAGCGTGCCGCCGGAGGCCACGCTGCTGGTCAGCCCGGTGAAGCCGATGAAACCATTTCCCTCCAGCCTGCCGCCTGTGTTGACGGTGAAGGCACCATTGCCCAGGCGTGCGGTGCTCTGCCCGGTGGCACCTGTGCCGATCTGCAAGGAGCCGCCGTTGATGGTGGTGCCACCGGTGTAGGTGCTCACGTTCGTCAGCACCTGCCGGCCCGCTCCCGCCTTCACCAAGGCAAGCTTGGCGTTTGTGGCACCCTCGTTGGTGATGGCCGCATTGTCCGCAGGCAGGGCGGCGTAATCTCGCAGCACACCGGCAAAGCTGCCGCTGGCACCACCATTCCCCACCGTGAGGGTGGAGGTCGTGTTCTGCCGGTTGTTCTGCACGAAGTGGTTCGTGGCGCTGGCACCATTCAACGCACCGATGCTCTGGCTGGTGCCAAACAGATCCAGGATGCCGGGAGCCGTGGTGGTGTTGAAGCTGAAATCATTGCTCCCACCACCGAGCGTGCCGTTTAAAGTGCCGTCGGACATGCGGATGACACCGCTGTCCAGCTTGAGGGTGCCGGTGAAGTTGTTGCTGCTGTTGGTGAGGTACAGCACGCTGTGGCGGTTGATGGTGGCCGAGGTGGTATACGTGGGGTCCCAGTCCGTCAGCGCAGCAGTCGCACCGATGTACCGCAAGCCGCCAGCACCGGTGATCTGCCCCGTCACCTTGGCATCACGCACCGAGTAAGTCGCGGAGATGCGGTTGTCGGCCAGCGCCGAGACATTCAGCGTCATCTGGCCGCTCAGCGTAAACGTGCTGACCGCACCGTAGTCGATCTTCCCCGAGCTGGAGCCTTGATAACCTTCCAGCGCCACCAGACCGCCGGTGATGACAGTCTTCTTGGCCACGGTGCGGGTTCCCAGCCAGTTCCCCAGCTCGCCCCAGATCGTGGTGGCGTTCAGAGTGTTGGCGTTGATGTAGAGGGAGAAGTTGTTGTCACCAAAGTTGTCAGCGTCCGCCCACACGCGGCCCTGCTCCAGCCGGATGTCTCCCACATACACGTTGTTGGCGGCGGCTCCGCGCCAGCTCATGGCGTTGCCGTTCACAATGGTGAGCGTGTAATACTGGTTGGCGATGACTGTGCCGCCGGAGTCGCGCACGCGGGCGTCAATGTTTGGCGCGACGCCATATCGCTGGCCGCTGGTGCCGCCCATCTGGCCGGAGATGGTGGTGTCACCAGTCAGCAGCATGTTGCTGAACGCGGAAGCGGTGTTGTTGTAGCTGCCGGAGGAGGTCAGCGCGCCGACGTATCCGCCAAACACCGTGTTGGAGGTGTCCGCCACACCCTTGCCCTCGATGGTGAGCTGATACTGCGAAGCGTAGGTGCTGGCGGTGGTCCAGTTGGTGTCGAGCGTCGCCCCGTTTTTCACGGTGATCATGCTGCCATTGGCACCAAAGGGATTGGCCCCCGTGCCTGCCCCGCTGCGCAGAATGCCAGCCTCCACCGTGGTGCCGCCCGTGTAGGTGCTGCCCGCCGCCGTGATGAGGATGCCGCTGCCCTGCTTCACCAAGCCGCCACTGCCAGTGACCGCGCTGCCGAGGGTGATGGTGAATCCGTTCGTGTCCAGCATGGCGGCGCTGCCAGAGAGCGCGGCAAACTGAGTGGACAAACCGCCGCTGATAGCCGCGCCATAGCGCAGCGTGCCGCCCTGAAACGTCAGCGTGCTGGTCCCCAGTGCGGAGGCATTCCCCACCTGCAGCACGCCTGCACTGAGATAGGTGGCCCCCGAGTAGTTGTTGGTCGCGTTGAGCTGCAGCACGCCAGCGCCCTCCTTGATCAAGCCGCCGGTCAGAGCACCGCTCAGCGTGGCATTGACGATGATGTTGGAGCCTGCGCCCGCATTCCACCGCTGCGCCGCCCCTCCGGTGGCAGGGCTCTGCTGAATCGTAAGTCCGGAAGCAAAGGTGAGGTCCGCACCGCTGCTGTTGGCCACCACAGGATTCGCACCACCCCCGGAAAGCGTCAGCGTCAAACCACTGCCACCAATCGTCGTCTTGGTTCCCGCTCCGGACTGCGTGATGGAAGCAGCATTGATCGCTTCGGTCAGCGTCACCACATTGGCGCTGTTGCCATTCGAAAACTCCGCGCTGCTGGTGGAGATCCACACACTCGGCGTGCCGGAATTAGTCCAGGCTTGCTCAGAGGTGTTCCAGTTGGCCGTCCCATCCACGTCGGCATACACCAGCACCGCCGCAGGTGCGGCGTTTGGGGTAAGCAGGAGGCTGAGGGCGGAGAATGCGGGTACGAGGCGACGAAGACGCGAGACGACTGACATGGGGCTTTTTCGGAACGCGCGGGGGCGCTTGAAGGGTGGGGGGAGATTTTCGCCATAGTCCTGCATTCCCCTCTCTTCAACCTCGTTTGAAACCCGCTCTCAGATCTCTGTAGCGCTCGTCACGACGCATTAGTGTGGCGTGCCTTTATTCACCACCACGCCAGCGGCAGCGGCACGATCAGCGCCAGGTCTGCCAGCACGCGGTAAGCATCGGCCGAAAACCGCCGCCGCAGTCCCTGCACCACAGCGTGCAGCACCACCGCACCCAGCGCGGCGCGGGCAGGCCCCAGCAGCGTGTGCTCCAGCGCGCCCTGCTCGATTCCCCATAGCACCGCCACAGTAAAAAACACCGTGCCTAGCACCAGCCGCGTGTGCTTGCGGTCATCCTTCAATCCGGCCTCGCGGCAGGTGATGCCGTGCAGGTTGCACGCAAACAGCAGCGTCAGCAGCACACACTCCAGCACCGGCTCCGCAATCGTTTCCGGCATGGCAAAAAACCGCGTGCTCGTGCTGCAGCCCATGGCAAACAGCAGCGCCGCGGTCATCTCCTTCGGCAGCACATTCCCCATGCGGATGTCCAGCTGCCGCAGAAAGGACAGCGCCATCACCCCCAGCACAAACAGACTCAGCGCGAACTTCGACCCGCTGCTGATCGGCATGCGTGAGATCAGCATGATGCCCCCCAGCCCCGCGCACGACACAAACACATCCCGCGACAAACGACTGCCCTGCGCAGACCATGAAGCAAGATACAGCGCCACCAGCAGCGCCAGACTCACCGCCTGCCACAGCACGCCCTCGGGAATCACATACAGCGCCATCCACCCCAGCAGCAGCAGCGCCGGCGGCAGCACACCCAGCAGCAGCACACGGCGGTGACGGTGGTAAAACAAATGCCGCACATCCAGCTCCGCCACATTTTTCACCGCCAGCGTATCCAGCGTGCGATCCAGCAGATAAACCACCCAGCAGGCCAGCCCGAGACCAACACTCAGCAGCGGTGTCAGCCGGATCCCATGCGCATGCGCCAGCGCCGCCTGCCACAGCACCGCCACCACCGGCGCCTCCAGACTCAGCACATGCGGCCACAGCCACCACGGCTTGTGCCGTACGTGTGCAGATTCACTGGCTGGGGTCGGATCAGTCAAGACCTGCTCTTTAATTCTCCACGACGAAAAGGGAACTCATTTGGCGATGAATTTTAAGGCAGGCATCCTGCGCCCAGGAATGCGGACCTCCGTGCTGCGCTTTACCCTAAAAGGGAAGACCGGCGCACTCCAAAACGCTCTCGCCTTTTTCGCAGCCTGCATGAAATGCCACAGATGAAGTCTCCTGATGCTTCTCCTGATGCGTTGAATCACTGTCCCCGCGCCTTCTGCACCTCAGCGATGGATTTCAGGATGTTCTTCCGCCAGACGCCTTGCAGTTTCTCAGGCTCGGCGCGGTTCAGGGCGCTCATGGCTTCATCATACTTGCCGCGCCGGGTCAGGATGCGTGCCATGCCCTGCAGCGCGGCGTATTCATCGGCACCTCCGATGCGAGTGCGGTCTGCCACGATGGCCTGATAAGCGGCGAGCGCCTGATCATCGTTCTGCAGGATGCGCTCGCGGTTCTGCGCCAGCGCGAGAAGGAGGCCATCGCGTGCGCGTGGCTCGCTGGTCCATGGCAGGGCCGCGCTGAGATCCGCCTCCGCCTTGTCGCCTGCTTTGGTGATGGAATACGCATAGCCGCGGGCGTGATAACCTGCGCCACGTTTCCAGAAGGGCCACTTGCTGAAGTCCTCGTTCGCGAACTGTGAAATGATCTCCGGTACTTTCCCCAAAGCGAACAGGTGCTGCATCTGCGCGGTCTTTTTCACCACCTCCACTGGAATGCGCTCGATGATCGGCCCGGCCTCCTTCCGGCTGAGCAGTGCGGCCTCTTCCAGCGCGGCGGCCTTTTGCACATCACTGACTTTGCCCTCTGCCAAAGCGAGGAAGTCTTCCGCTTTGCGCCTTTGCGAGGCATTGCGGAAGCCGATGACGAAATCAGTGACGCTGGGATCAGCGGCGAACACGTGGGATTTGCCGTCGTAGAAATGCGCGAACTTCAGCGGCTCATGAAAGCCCTCCGTTCCGGTGGGTGAGAGCGCGCTGAGCTCCTGCCCGTCTTCGCGAATGCGCTGGCGGCAGAGATTGATGTGCCACGGCAGGCTTTGTGTGGGCTTGCGGCCGATGACCTGATGCAGCGGATCGTTTTCGTCCTGCGTCACTGGAATGCGGATCTCCACGGTCCAGTGATCATCCGCAATGTGTGTGGCCACTTCCGCCTTCGAGTCCCAACCGAACCACTGGCCGCGCGACGCGCCACGATCGAGATCGACGATGTGGCCCGCAGGACTGACGGCGATCTGATAATACGAGTGCGTCTCGGTGGCGAGTTCGATCTCGATGGCATCTCCATGCCACAGCGCCTGATCCTCATGGCGCGTGGAGGTGGTGTTGGGTTTGTCGCCGGGAAGTTCATCGCAGCGGATGGCGAAATAGACGCTGCCGCCCTGCCAGCCTGCTTTGTAGGAAGTGCCAAAGGTCGGCACACGGCCCGTTTCCAGCTCGCGGAATTTGCCTGTAGCGGCGGCGGGGCAGTTCTGCCAGTAGGCGTCGTCGAGTTTGCCATCGATGACGATGTCATGCGCATCACCGACGAGCCGCACGACGGGCACCGGCCCGCGCTGCTGGCCAAGCTGCTCGGCCTTCAAGCGCATGCCTTTGAGAAAGTCATCGATGAGAGCGATGCGCCGCCCATAAACACTTGCCGCATCGGCTTTCGCCTGCGCCTTGGTGAAGAGCGCGAGCGCTGCATCTGCCTGCGTTTTGTCGTCCTCCATCACACTCCAATGCGCCTCGCAGAAGGTGAAGAAGTCCTTCATCTCCTGCGCGGCGGGGCCGTAGAAGAGCTGGCAGTACTCGCGGAACAGGGCGTCCACATCGGCGTTCTTGCCGCCCCAGTACATGCGTGCGGTGAAATAAACCATGAAGTGATTGAAGCCGATGCCGACCTTGTTGAAATCCTGACGCGCGGAGAGCCAGATATCCTCGCCTTGGGAAATGCCTTTCGTCGCGTTCACGGTTTCGCCGAGCGCATGCGGCGTGAACGCCGGCAGGTACCAGCCGCGATCGGTGAAGGGATAGTTTTCAAAGTTCATGATCGGGTTGCGGGTCTTCTTCACCCAGGCCGCGCGCAGAGCTTCCGGCGCAGCCTCGCCTTCGCCCTTGCTGCCCGCCTTGTTCATTGGCCGCCGTCCGCCGACGATGCAGACGACCACGTTCGGCTCAAGTTTGTCGATCTTCAGCGGCGGCAGCGTGTACACGCCATACGCACAGTTCAGCACCTTCGCCTTGGGGTGGGTTTTCGCGATCTCCTTCGCCACACGATTCACAAAGTCCCACACGTAGTCGCTCAGCAGGCCACGCTCATTGCGCTCAGGCGAATCCTTGCCTTTGCATTTCTCGCACTGGCAGATGGAGGTGTAGCCGTCCGGCGGCATGATGGAGACCGTCTTGAGCGGGTAGGTGTCCAGCAGCGCGCGGGTGTAGCGCACGGTCTCGCGGAAGAGTTCGTCGTTGGAATAGCAGAGCTGGTTCTTGCTGTCGCCGGGGCGGTAGTCGCGCTTGCCGCCGTAGAGCGCGAACCACTCGGGGTGCGCGGCAAAGGTGGCGTCATTGCCCGTCATGCCGTCCATGCCATGGGCGATCTGATAACGGTCATCGTTGCGCGTACCGAGATGCATCATCCACATCGCCGTGTCATAGCCCGCCGTGCTGAAGCGGAAATTGAACTGCCGCAGCGGGAAGTCGGGCCGCACCGTCTCGTCAAGCTTTGGCAGCGCGATGGTTTTCATCACTGGCATCACCTCTCCAAGCTCTCCCGGCAGATACCAGCGCGCACCGAGCGACGCAAAAAACGTCGTCACCGCATTGAAGCTGCCGCGTTCATCGAGGCCCCAGATTTCCAGCCACTCGTTCTTCGCCGTGGTGGCGCCTTCGGGCTTGCCGGTGTCACCGGGCAGACGCAGGCGGTTTTTATACAAGCCGGGATTCGGCATTCCATAGGGTGCGCCGACGATTTTTTGAAACTCCGCCTGCGCGCGCGGGATGTCGCCGTTGTGTTTGGCCCAGGGCTCCGTGGGCACAAAGTCCGTGTCATCACCCACCAGCGCCAGCCAGTCGGCGCCGGACTGCATGCGATACGCGCCTTCTTTCAAGCCTTCCGCCTTCACGGGATTCATGGCACTCTCGCCGATGAAGACCTTCACCGCCTTCCCGCTCGGCTGCGTGAGGATGGGCAGTTGCGCACCGCTGATCTTCTCAATGTTCGTGCGAAACTCCTGCGCCGCGACCCGCTGCATGCGCGTGGGATTTTCCGCCAGGATGATCTCCGCGCGCGGCTGACCGTCCTCCACGAGAACGGCATCCGCTGCATGCAGCGACGAGAGTGTGAGAAACGCGGCGGCAAGGGCTTTCATGGCATCACAAGGGCATCGGTGGTTTTCAAATTGAAGCGAACGCTCACGACGGAGTTCTTCTCCTTGCCGGGCGCGATCTTGATATAAGTCGTGGCAACGATGGTGCCGTCGGGCAGCAGTTCCACACCGGGATAGCCGCAGTCGCCAGCACGTTCGGCGTAGCTGTGCAGCAGCTTGATGCGGTACTGGCCGGGTTTGCCGTTTTTGATGTCATCATACGTTCCCACCCACGCGACGAAGTGGCCTTTGGTCGGGCTGTTGAGCGCCTGATCACGGAAGGCCACGACCATGCGTCCATCCTTCGTGAACACGCCGGCATGGCGGTCTCCGGTGAGTCCCCACGGCGTGTTCACCGGAGTGGACCATGTTTTGCCTTCATCACGGCTGAACATCATGAGGCTGCGCTCTTTGTGCGTGTTTTCGCGCAGGAGGCAGCAGAGCTCTGAGCCATCCGGCGAGCGAAACACGAAGGGTTCGCAGGGGTTCTTGCCCGCGACGGCTGCGACGACCTGCGGCTCGCTCCAGGTGAAGCCGCCGTCCTTGGTGACGGTTTGCAGCACTTCCAGCGGGGCCTTGTCCGCGCCGCCGGGGCCCCGGTGATAGAGGCCGAGGTAAGCGCCATCCTTGAGCCGGACGATGCTGCTGAAGGTCATCACGCAGGGAAAGCCGAGTGGTGGCATCTCCTTCCACGTGCTGCCGCCGTCCTCACTCATGATGCTGGGCATGCCGGGGCCTTTGCGCGTGCCCTTCGCAGCAGAAAATACCCACACGCGTTCCTTCCCCGCCGGATCGGTCATGCGGTAGATGCTGGGGCAGTTCAGATGCGTCTTGTAGCCGGGCGGCATGAGTTCGTCGATTCGCGTCCATGTCACGCCGCCGTCGGTGCTTCGCGCCATGGGTCCCGCCGCGCCGCCATGATTGATGCACCACACGCAGAGGATCGTTGTGCCATCCGGCATCAGGGTCGTCGTCGGGTGCCCCTGATAGACCTCCTCTGTCCCCTGGGCGATGACGGTCTGGCGGTCCTTGTCTCCCGAGATGTCTGCCAGCGGCAGATCGGGCTTGTCCTCGGCGGCAGAGATCAGGCTGGTGGCAATGACGAGAGCGGCGGTGAGAGTGCGCATGGAACACCTCTCAACGCTCCCCGCGCCCTCAAACTCGCGGCAGATTGCTGCCTTGCTACGGCTTTTGAAGCTTCGCCGCCAGTGTGCGTGCGGCGGATTCCCACGTTTCCGGCGTGGCGCTGCCAAAGGCCGTGACCATGCGCCAGGTGCCGGTGAATCCGGTGGGCACAGTCTTCCCCTCAAAACACTTGAGGTAAAACTTCCGGTAGGTGCCGGGCACATTCCAGATCGTGGCGATGTGCCCGCCCTGCTCCGGCGCCTGCAGCAGGCGGCTCACGGCAAACTGCCCGCTCTGCGGCTCATACACGGCCATCCAGTCCACGCGCTCGTTGATGTAGAATTTCCGCGCCACCTCCGTCTCATCGCGCAGCGGGCCGGAGATGGTATTTTCTGGCAGGGCATCATTTCCGGCCAGGAAGGCGCTGACCGTGGGCCGCCACGCGTGCATGAAATGATACACCAGCTTCAGCGGCACGGCCTCGGCGGTGTGCACGGTGGTGGTTTCATACATGCGGTGGTCTTTGATCTCGGTGACGTTGGTCAGATCAAAGCTGCGGATGCGAGACTTTCTCTCCAGCCGAAACGCGCTTCCTTTGAGCTCGGCAGTGGGTGCATCGATCTTCTTGTCATCGAGGAAGAAGTCGAGTGACTGCAGCTTCTCGGGTTCGTTTTCCAGATGCGCCGTGCCGATGAAGCCCACATCCGGAAACGAGAACACGGTGCCGTAGGCGCTGCTCTCGGTGGTCATTGGCTTGCCACGAAAATCAATGCGCCCCGGCGTCCACTGCGTGGCCTGGCGCAGCAGCAGCGTCACATCGCCACAGGTCACGGTGATGCGCGGCAGCTCGGGGCCGAGGTTGGGCTTGAAGGGTTCTTTAGCGGTGACAAAACCTGTGAGCGCGAGGCCCAGCACGAGCGGGAGAATGTGGGGGGAAACAAGCATGGGCGACAATCGTTTCAAACCTTCGCTGCTCCGTTATTTTCGGAAGGACTTCAGGAAATTGAAGATCAGCCAGATCTGCGCAAAGCCCACGGCGATAAGCAGGACGCCGAGCTCGACGGCGTTGTCCTCCTTGGGCACCGCTAGGCGCAGGATGAACGCCAGCATAATCGCCCCGAGGACGGAGAGCACTGCTCCAAACGACCAGCTTCCAGAGGACTGCTCGGGAGTAGGGATGTGCGTGGGGTATCCGTCCTTGCTGAGATCGTCTGGGTCATCACTCATGGAAGTGCGCGGTGGTGGGTGGGCTGGGCTCATGGCGCGTCGGTGTGGCGTGGTGCCACACCGGCATTTGCCCATGAGCTCTCCGCATAAACGTTCGCACCTGCGTGAAACTTCCGAACCACCGGACAATGGGCGGGAGCCATGCCGGCCTTACTTCGCAGGCTTCCACTCGCGCTCCAGCCGGACGGCTTCGATGACTTGTTCGCGCGTCATGGTCGCCTCCAGCGTGGCCTGATGGACGAAGGCGATGTCATGACCTTGTTGAGACGCGAGACGGCACCACTTGAGGGCTTCCACCGGATGTTTGTCCACGCCCTCGCCTTTTTCGTACATCAGGCTCAGGGCAAACTGTGCGTCGGCATCGCCTTGCTCTGCAGCAGCGCGAAACAGCTTCATGGCCTGCGCCTCATCTTTGGGCACACCCTTGCCACTGAGGAGGCAGCTGCCCAGCCCAACCTGGGCGATGGGAAAGTTTTGCTCCGCAGCTTTGCGAAACCACCCGACGGCATCCACGGAGTTCTGCGCCACGCCCGTACCTTCAAAGTAGGCCACCGCCAGCTTTGTCTGCGCGAGGACATCTCCCTGCTCCGCCGCCTTGCGGTACCAAGCCACGGCCTCGGCAGGATCCTTCGGTACGCCGGCGCCGTGCATGTAGCACTCGCCCATCTCGAGCTGCGCCAGTGCGTACTTCTGAGCCGCCGACTTCTTGATCAGGCTGATCCCCTGTTTCAGATCCTGGGGTACACCCGCGCCCAGAGAATAGGCCATGCCCAGCCGCAGCTGAGCTTCAGGGTCTTCCTTTTCCGCCGCCTTGCGGTACCATTTCACCGCTTCACCGAGATCCGGCGGCACCCGCAGGCCCTGGGCATAGGTGGTGCCGAGAAGCTTCTGCGCGTTGAGGTCTCCCTGCTCGGCGGCTTTGCGAAACCACTTCACGGCTTCCGCCGCGTCCTGCACCACCCCCTCGCCGTCAAAGTAGGCCATCCCAAGCTCCAGCTGCGCATCGGCATCGCCACGCTCTGCTGCCTGGCGAAACCACTTCACGCCCTCGACTGTGTCCTTCGGCATGCTGGAGCCCAGGCTGTAGCAGACGCCGAGCTGTTTCATGGCGGCCACATGATTCTGCGCCGCCGCCAGACGCAGCCATTTCACCGCCTCTGCGGCATCCTGCGGCACCCCATTTCCAAGGAGGTAGCACATGCCCAGCTGCCGCTGGGCATCCACATGGCCTTGGGTGATCGCCTTGCGAAACCACTCCACCGCCGCCGCCTCATTCTTGGGAAGGCCGTCCCCTTTGGCGCAGCGCAGGCCCATGGCGTGCTGCGCCTCGGCATTCCCCTGCTCCGCCAGCGTGCGCGTCTCCTTCAGGCTCCTGGCCACGAGGGGTGCCGCTGCGCAAAACAAGCCAGCGAGCAGCACCAGCATAGGAATTTTCGTGGACTGAATGAACATGGTGACTTCTCCGGGAGCGGAATCGTTACGTGGGTCTTTTTTAGAGAGATTCCGCGTATGAGTCATCCTTTTTCTTCGGGGGGGCTTTTCTGGAAGTTGCGGGGAGGATGCGGAGATCAAGAATCGGCATGGTCACTTTGGAGACAAAAGGAGGCTTTGGTGTGTCGGATTCGGCAATTTTGCAGGTTGTTTGCGTTTACGGAGGTCGTCATGAGGCTGGTCGGTGGTGAAATGAGGGGGCAGTCGGCCATGGCATGGGTAAAAAACCAAGTCACCGTGCCGGCAGGCTGGCTGCTGCGGAAGGGGTTGCGGGAATCAGGGGAGTTTACGGTGGTTGCTGGCAGGTTGCTCTTGAAGGGCGCGCGCCATGCCATTTCGATTTGGGGTGCTCGCAACTTTGACTTGTAGGGAACGGGAACAACACGCGGCACGTCTAGACCTAAACGACTTCAGGTTAGAAGTAATATTTTTAGATGGATGGCCAATTGCTAGAACGTACCCTTACGACTATGCAACCTCTTCACTCGTCCATGCCTGTGGCCCGTCGTATGCATCTCTGCTATTTTGTAGGGCTTCTGGTGAGCTTGGCTCCGCTGTTGGTGGTGGCGCAGTCGATGCCTGTTCCGCATGTAATCGTGCGGAGGGAGCAGGTGCAGGAAGTCGAAAGGTACATGGAGCGGGTGGAAGGGGAAGACCGCTCGGTGAAATATGTGGTCTATGTCGTCTTACCCGCGCTCGGTCTCATCGGCTGCCTGATGGTTCTGCGTCGTTTTTTACTCAATTGAGAAGAGCCGTCATTTGCCAGCCGTGCTGTGGAGGGCAGTGGCTGCGAATGGCTGATTTCTAAAGAACTCCCGCTGCTGCTGCTGCTGCCCACTTTTGGCGATTGATCCAAGAGGGTTTTGGTCGGCTCCGCAGGCCATGTGTTCCCGCTTTTAGACTGGCCGGTGGCGTGATGGGGATGGTGAATGGTTGGGACGCTGTCAGGAGGCGGAGCTGCGGTGGGGAGAAAGGGAGGACGCTGAGGAGAGGATGGGATCGGGAGGTGGGTGAGCTTGGGGGGAGTTGCTGGATGCCGGGCATCTTATCCTCAAAGGCACTTTCCTGGCAGTTTAAGCGTGACAAGTCGTCCGCTGGGTTATTCTTTTGGAGAATGACATTGGCTCCATTGATACTGGTGGTTGGTTTGGGCATGGTCGCGGATTGCGCGTGGGGAGGAGAGGCGGTGGTGAACTCTTTGGGGATGAAGTTTGTGGCGGTGCCTGGAACGAGGGTTTGGATGTGCATCCATGAAACGCGGAAGGGCGATTATGCGGCCTATGCGAAGGAGAATCCGAAGATCGACATGTCATGGAAGAAGATCGTGGCCTATGGGGTGCCGGTCAGCGAGGGGGATGATCACCCAGTGGTGAATGTGAACTGGGAGGATTCGGTGGCGTTTTGTGAATGGCTGAGCAAGAAGGAGGGCAAGGTGTATCGGCTGCCGACGGATCGGGAGTGGAGTTATGCGGTGGGCATTGGGACGAAGGAGGAAAAAGGCCTGACTCCGGAGAAGCTGGATGCGAAGCTGAAGGAGATTTATCCCTGGGGCAAAACGTGGCCGCCGCCGAGGGGTGTGGCCAATTTGGCCGACACGGCCGGGGCGTCGAAGATTCCGGGACTGGTCGTGGTTCCGGGATACACGGACGGTATTGTGACGACGGCGCCGGTGATGAGTTTTAAGCCCAACAAACTGGGCCTCTATGATCTGAGCGGCAACGTGTGGGAATGGTGTGAGGATTGGTATAACCCATTGCGCAGGGAGAAAGTGCTGCGCGGCGGATCGTGGGGCTATGATCCGCTGAGCCTGCTGTCATCCGACCGGCTGTATCACGCGCCGTCCACGCGGGATATGTATCGGGGATTCCGGTGTGTGTTGGTGAGCCCCTGATGGATTCGATCCATCGTGACACGAGTGGATTGAATGCCTGGCATCTTGCCCAGCGGTTCGCGGAGCTCATTTCTGGTGGGGCGGGGCTTGGGGACGTTCGGTTTGCCGCAGAGGGGCAAAGGAGCAGAGGTGGCAGAGATTGAAGAGAGTTCGGAAGTTGGATGAGGTGAGGGAGGGCTGGCTGGTGAAGGTGAATGGCTGGGACGCTGCCAGGAGGCTGAGCTGCGGTGGGGAGAAAGGGAAGACGCTGAGGAGAGGATGGAATCGGGAGGAGGCTGAAGCTGGCATGGCCGACGGCTTGGGCGCGCTTTGCTAGACACTGTGGCAGGTGTGGCCGAGCAAAGGGGGTTTAAGTGGTTGAGAATGTGTGGTTAATCGTCCGCACAATGTGCAAGGCACGCATTCCGTCGCTGGACTATACCACGTTTATTTCTTAATCTTACATAACGCTTTCAATCAGGAGAAGGAAAACAATCCGTGACATAAACCGCATCACTTCTAAAATAGAAACGGACATGTTGTCGCATTGATCTAGAAAAATAACTTCCGTCAAAGGACCGAGCTCACCTGATATGATAAAGCTATTATGACGAGTTTTACAATAAGTGCCCCCCCGGATCTCTTTCCGGCAACAGGCACAAACAATGGCATCCCATCCAGCAACTCATGGTTCTTTGCAATCGCTCAAGAATTTGTTAAAGCACAATCCCAAGGGTGTTCGGCTTTCGTTGTAGATATGAAAGGCTTCAAACGAGTGACTCTGTATGACTGGATCGGGATATTATCTCTAATTGATGGACTCATGTGCCTTCCCACCACACGAGAGGTAAGCATTAATTTAAAAAGTGATCGAATCATCAATTTGCCATCCCCAGCTAAACAAAGACGCATTGAAGAACAAATTCGTAATTCAGGACGCTTGCCTAGTGAGGAAGAAAATGAGACTACCAACATATATCGTGTTGCCGGATTCATAGAATCTCTCGGCACCTCAGATATACTAAACGCTTCTCATCCTACATGTTCACTTAGTTACCTTTGGCTGGGTGTTGATGGCGCTCAGTTCAAAACATATTACGGGCGCAAATACACAACTGAAACGGTAGTAATGGGATGTCTGCGCATCGCATCCGGTAATAAAGAGCACTGCAGACAGTTTCTTAATCCGCAGAGAATCGCTAAGTGGCGTGCGGCGATGGAAACGAAATTTCGTGATTCACACTTGTTTCGATATGGTGAATTGTGGCGCGTCTTTTGCCATGAGTTGGCGGCTAACGTTTACGAACATGCTGGAGCTTCGGGGTTTATATCTGCCCGCGTTCTACAGGCAGAATCGTTCAGGGAAAATTGGTGCAAATCTTCATTCGGTGCCGAAATACAAGAGTTATTGCCGCTCTCCGACAAAGGAGTGCTGGAGTTATGCATTAGTGATGGCGGCTCTGGCTTTGTAAAAACTTTGGAAAATGGCTATCGTAGGCAATCCCGCGCGGCGGCAGATGTGTCAATCAATCCTATTGATGTCTTAGCTTTTGCGTTTGACGAGCTTGGAACGTGCAAAGAGCAGGCAGATTGCTGGGCAACAGGACGACATGCTCTAGGCAGACTATTACAGATTATAGGACAGTATGGGGGTGCAATCACAGTACGCTCTGGAGGAGCTGAACTTGTGTACTTTAGCCGAGGTGGGCCATTTCAAAGACGTCCCAGACATTTAGGCTACGAGCCACAGAGCGCCAGAACGACACCACTTATTCCTGGCACACACATTCAAATTATTCTTCCGCTTTATCCCTTAACATTTCGAACGTCAAAGGTAGATGCCAAATCTATATTACTACAGCACTTACCCCAATCGTTTAGAGTAGATATAAACCACGTTCGCGGCCACTTAGTCCCGATCAAAGATCGACTAGGGTTCGTAAAAGCACCTCAATACCATGATGTAAGTCAATTTAGACAAAGATGCGAAATACTAGCTCGTGACTTATCTTCTAGATCCAGAATTGAACCAATTATTTTCGATTTTGGCAATCTACAATGGTCGCCTCCTCAGTTCGAGACGTTCATTTACTTAATGCAGAACGTAATTCACAACAGACCAGTGCTCATGGTGGAAGTGCATCCGCCCTTGCTCAGAGAGATCATTCAATTAGAAGAGACAGAAGCTCCCACAATGCTCGTCAATGAACTGGCTGACAATACACCGAGTGTAACCGGTTTTGTCCTCGGAGATTTACAAATACAAAACTTTCTTGAGTCTGTAAGAAGCCCGCTGCTTGCCCTCGATTGTGATGGCAATGTGACGATAGTCGGTCTAGGACTTCGGCAATATATCGAAGCTCTTTTAGAGCTTATTGATGGTCCCAAATCAGTGATTCAGATTGCTAGAGGATCTATTTCTCGTGCACGAGAAATAGGCACTATTCTAAAACACAGCCACCCCCTCTTCGAAAAGACACCGGAAGATAAATGGAGGTGCAGTTGGTCGCGACAAGCTCTAGCTGTTCAAGGGCGACGTGTAATGACGCGACATTTTGACGACGTTGCTGATCGATGCGAGGCATGGCACAAAGAATCGCTTCAAAAACGAGAAAACAAGAAAAAGCGATTGCCACGTAAGGGCAAATACAATTTGCCCTGGCAAGATGAATGGAAAGATAACTTTTTCCAGTCTTCTAGGATTCTCGTAAGGCAACGGCATGCAGACGAGGCAGCTCAGCGCCTTATATTTCGCTTAGAATGCGGATGTGACATCATGCAGCGTAATTTATCGGAAATTCGCGTGCTAGCCTGCATGACAGCGCCTGCTATTTTGCTAGCGCATGCAATTCATCGATGGTGGCCTACCGATAACCCTCCTGCAATAGCTGACCTGGGACCGTATGTAATGCTGAATCCCGATGGCCTTCTACCAACAATTGTAAGTAACGGGGGAATTGTGATTGTCCAGGATGTGATTGACGACAATCGCAGATCTGGAAGGTTACATAGACTTCTTGAGAAGCAGGGACAGGATATTATCTGTATTATTAGCCTTGTTCGATTAGTCGATAAAAACGCAGAACTTGGGGTTACAAGTCCTAGTGATGGATGGAATTCGGCAGGAACCTCTTGTCATTCGTTCATACGGCTACCGAGGCCAAACGAGGTTGACGCCTCAATAGAGGGGGGGGACGCGTTTTGGGTTGAACCTCGGACTCTCCGACCTTTCGCATACTCTTTATTGCGCAGGGATCCAAGCAAAATTACCCTAGATGGGCGACCCAGGCCAAAATTTTTCCCTTCCGAGTACAAAGACGTAGTTGTTCCCGGTCATCATGTGTATGGCCAACGGCACTTCTCAGTAGTTTTAGACATAAAACGAGCTATTGATGGTATCATCGGTGAAACTATGGCTAGAACTATTGCGGATATTTGTGTTGGAAATGCAAACCGCGAAAGGGCAGCGTGGGAGCGAGACAAATCATCAAATTTCAAAGGCGAGGTCACCATGGTGCTCATGCCTTTACATAGCCAGATACACTATCTGTGGGATAAGATTGAGATTGAGCTAGGAGAGCGTGATCGGCGAGTTCTTGTTGCTTTCTTGGACGCCACACTTTTTCTAGGCAGCGGCCCAGCTTACCGTTTGCCTCTTCAACTCTTGCAACAGATCGATGACGCGGCAACTGCTATGAGTTCTGGAGAGCAGGACCGATATAACGCACAAATCAGATTGCTTGTTTTAGACGATTCAACAATAACGGGGCGCACAGCAGAAACTATCTTGGCCGAAGTAGACAGAGCCGTCGAAAAAGCCTGTCGAGACAAACAAATAAGAGATGGTGAAAGTTGCCCGGTAGAATGGATAAGATATGTAAATATTTTTAACCAAATGCCATTCGCCAAATATATTCACTGGAGCAATCTTTCCGAAATAGGACGCGTTTGGAAGGTTAAATTCCTGCTCGATGAGTTTTGGTGGATATCTGGGTTGCCTGTATATGATGAAGACAATTGCCCGATATGCAGTAGCTCCAAGCGGCTACAACAACTAAGCAATCGAATTGCTGGAGTGCTACCTGCAAGTTCTATTCAAGATTGGATAACGCAACGCCAACACCACATAGCAGCGTCTGCCGTAGAGAGCCCAGATTACCATTCCATGGTCAGTCCGGTTTTGCATCCCGCCATTGATCTTTTGATCGGCTCTCACGAGCGCCCGCGCGTGACAGGATTGGTGGTTGATGACGGCGGCTTAGCAATTTTGCGCTTCCATGAGCTTTTGTATCTATCGTATCCCCCTAGTGAAGTTATTCCTTGTGCTAAAATTGCATGGTCTGACTCAGATAACGCTGACCAGATTGTAGCATTCGAGACTTTTCGGTGGCAGGTCCTGCAATGGGCCTTATGTAATTGGCCACGGATTATCGCGGATTCTGCGCGTTCACAGTTCCAAGCGCTTGTTCGTAATGAGCTCACTCATCTCAGTCCACTAGTGCTTCCTTTGTTTGAGTTTATGGCGTTGCGTCATGCTGACGAGGTAATTCAGGAGATTATTGGAGCCGCTGTAGAAGCGCTAGCACAACTCGAAGGTTTAAATATTCCTATTGCCGATGCTCATGTTGTGGCATCAAGGCGTAGGCTTAAGGTGCTTTTATTCGATGCTTTAACCGTCTATTATTTCAGTGTCACAAAGGGGCACACTGATTCGATATATATAGCTATTGGTGGAGAAACTGTTCCTTTTGAGGAAGCAATTGAGGACTATGCCAGTAAACTTAGTGGCCGAGACAATATGTGCTTTTTGCAATTGCTTCATTTGTCTATAACAAGACCAAAGCGCTTCGCGGATCCTGGCTGGGCGCTCAGAACTGTTTCGGAAACAGTGTTCAGAGGGAGGGCTTTTGCCGATCCTTCAAAACACGGCCACATGCTTTTACCTAAACTTCTTAAGGATGCGATGCTTCTTTATGACGCACCGGACATTTTAAGCCTGCTGGGTGCAAGCTTGAGTTTGTTTATCGCCGCCCTAGTGGATCTTGTTCCATTTGCTTATGAACTCACTCGCGAAGCAAGCGCGATCAAATCTCACGCCGACAGAATTTTGCAATGGTTAGAGAAGCGTAGGGTGGCACCAGTTTCAGATCAAGAGGCTCCACAATCCAGCCTGAGGGCTTTATACGAAGATCATTTGGGTATCAAAAGTCCTTTTGCTTTGTTGCTTCAGCAACTCTTTAACCCTAGATTAACGGATATTAAGGAAGCGTTGATACGGAGGCTTTCAGAAATGCCAAATGCGAACTCTCTCTCTCTAATATTTGACATTGCGTCTGATGTAGAAGACGAGGCAGCATTAATCGACATGACACGATTTTGCCACTTTCTTTCAAATTGGGCAATAGAACCTATTCGTAAGTCAGAACGTCAAAGCACTAGCAAAATCAGTGTCAGCCGCGTTCTCAGCGCTGGGGATGGGCCGAAATTGAATTTTAGAATATCCACTGGCTTTGATACTCGAAAAACGACTCAAGACATGACTATGACTAGCAAAAACTTGTCGGGAGAACTGGGTATGCTGCGATTGTTCGGGGTTAGTGTAGCGGATTCGTGGCAAGAACCTAGCTCCGCAGAACTTGCGATGGGCCTCACTAGCTGCTATGAGGTTACTGTTCCATTTGGCTTTCATTTCCAGTAAATGACTTATGAAAATTATTTATATTGAAGATCATGAACTTGACCGGCAGAGACTTGAAGACGCCGTCCGTCAGCAATCGATTCGCACTGGAGACCGGCCGATGATTTTACGGTCTGTAGCTCACCCCGACGACCTCTTCGCAGCCCTCGATGAACATTTCGATCTCGTTCTCGCCGACGTCATGTTTCCAAACTCGCAAGGAAAAAATCAAGACCGTCTTTCAGACATTATCAAGATCGTTAAAGATTGGAGCAATAAAAATAAACTAGGGCGGAGCGTTCCGATAATTGCTTATACCTCTGCGGGACGTGATATTTTAAAGAGCTGTTTGGCACGTAGAGATGACCTTTACGATATATGGGACAAATCGACGGCGTCGGCGGATTATGTAACTTGGCGGTTTGAGCAACTATCACTGGAATTGTCTCGGGCAAGACCTGATTCTCTCTTGCAACGCTTAATTCGCACCATGCCGTCAGGATCTCGATGGCATAGCCATGTCGTAGCTATGACCCAGGAATATGGTAAAGGGTGGACGGAGATGGATCAAGTCAACCGTGCCGGAACTATTATCCAATTGATTGGAGAAGAGTTAGGCTGCCTTGATAACACACAAAGATGGTGGGCTTTAATGTTTAAGTGGGATCCCTTATCTAGAGCAGTCTCTAGCAAAAGTCGTGGTCATGCGCGGCATGTGATTAACGTGTTTTGGCTTGGATACCATATCTTACATCAGCCCTTGTTGAGGCAATTCTGGAGCGAGAGTTACGACAGGCTGCTAAGTGAGCGACAAGGCATGCAACCTGTAAAGGATTCCGATCCTCTCGAGGCTTTTAGTGATGCTTGGTTCTACGCTGGTTTATTCCATGATGTAGCAGGATGTGGCGAGAAATTTTTTGCAGCTTACACTGCGATGACTGATCTGGCAGCTAATCTCCAGATCTTGTGCCCTTTTCCAAAAAAAGTTCCGGAAGATCCAGCAATCAAAGACAACCGGCTTCTGCCTCAAATTACTAATGAGGCAAATATTCTCTCGAACAAGCTGTTCGTACAACTGCCTGATGCCACAAAAAAGGCATTGGAGCACGAGTGGCATAGTGGTCTGTCGAAAGGCAAACCCGACCACGGTGTATTGGCTGCTTTAGAGATCGTTCAATCCACAAGTGATAAAAGTCAGCAATGTTATACACGAGAGGCGGCGCGAGCTATGATCGTGCATAATTTGGTAAGCACCATCAAAGGTCAGGTTAATATCGGGGTGACGTGGCATGATGAACCTCTAGCTTCACTTCTATTACTTTGTGATCAATTGCAGACATGGGATCGTGAAAGAGGGGACGATCTTCAGATCGATGACCCTACTCCTACACAAGCTGAGTTATTATATCTGGAGGTATCGCCTGGAAAAATGAAGCCCATCATCAAGATTGGTATTCATTACGTAGGCGCTCAAATTTTAACGCAATCGAATGCGATGTTTGACCGAGCATTTCAAAAATTAGAAGATGTTCTTCAAAGGTTTCCATTGAGCTCTATTAATAAAATTGGTGGTGAGTGGCCTTTTCATTTCGAAGCGCGTTTTTGGCTTAATGGCAAACCATTGCAAACTACAATTGTTAAAGGCTGAGATAGCCTTTAATTGGTCTTTGTGAAATACGACATAATCAATTCAGCGAATGAGCTACTCGAAGTAGATCATCCACGGGTCGCCTGTACTATGACCCAAGTGGTATCCTGATTAGTTTGGAACTTCCTCTGGGAGATATGCTTCTCCAGAGAGGCAAATCAGATGGCTTGGCGATCAAACCATTTCTCTTACTGCGGTGGAAATGGGATTGAAAAGTTGGGCCTAGTTGCTTCTAGACTTTTCCGTTATTAGTTTTCAATGTGGAGGCGAGGGCGGGAAATCCTACCGTTGCCACCAAACTGCTGACAATCAAAGACTTACGAAGCCCTGATTTCGAGGTGATGTAACAGCATTATGTATCAAGGCGGGCCGAGTTTGGCAAGTGCAGAGTTTCATGCTTGTGGCCGCTGTCGTCTCGCCACGGTGAGGCGGGAGACATCCGCTATTTCAGCGAGGTAATCGACCGCAGCACGATAGGCGGGGGTCGGGGCAAAGGTGACAGATTGGCTTCTTTGGCGGTTTGCGACGCGTTCTAAGACTCCGGCACGCCGCAGAGCGTCAATGGTAGGTGTCAGCGCATCGGTTCGTGAAACGGCCCCTTCCGTCATCAGCGATCTCACAATCACCTGATTCGCAGCGGCGGTTTTGCTGTGCTGCGCGACTTTGAAAAGGAAATCTGTGGCGGATGCCTGCCACGGTATCACGGCATCCGAGAGCGTGCGTTCCAGATGGTTTAAGAATGTGTTGAGCACATCGGCAGCCTCTTCGCTTATCAATTGCAGCGCATTCACCATGCCTGTCACCCCATCCACGGAGCGCATGGCTCTCTCTACGGGGTCGTTGTGGCGCAGGTGCTCTCTATCGTGCCGAACCTCAAAGCGCATGCGCCGGTTCGTCTTGGCATAGACCACTAGCCGAGTGCCGGGCGCAATTGTTGAACTAAGGACAATTGCATTTGGCGTCTCTCGCTCTCTGGCATGCTCGGGATCACGTCTGGGCCGCACAAACTCACGCTGAACATAAGGCAACGCGCAGAATGAGCGCATGGCCCGGTCAACCAGCTCTATGAGTTCCGGCCCTGAATCGTTGGCAAACTCCCAATAGGTTTCCACACGGCGCAATACCCATGGCTCATGCGAGGGGGTGAAGGACAAGGTTCCCGTGTTGTCAACGGACGAAAGCCGTCCCCTGCGGTTCATCTCTCCACGCATCGCTGTTTCCACCGCTGAAAAGTAGCCAGTCAGTCGTTGAGGCCATTGGCCCTTTCCGGTGAAAGCTTGCCAAATAGCAGCGGGATGTTCGGGAATCCAGTTGTCGCTTCCGTCAAAGGCGAGTTCGCCATCGACACCGATTTGATATTTTCCGAACAAGTCGGGCGTCAGCACATTTGCATTCCCAGAACGGAGTATGTTCGGATTTTGATAGCGCACAAAGCGCGTGGGGTTGAGATTCGCCCAATAGACAGCCGTGACGTGCCGGGCGGTCGCCAACCCGCTTTCCTGAAGGTTTAAGATGCCAGAGCACAAGGGAAAGGCAGCGAACCGCGCATCGTGGGTTAACTCCGGAATCGGGTCTTGCCGCAAAGACAGGACTTGTCTAGCGCCCCTCCCGGTCGGACGTGTGAAGAAGGCAGAATAGGCGGCAGCAATGTCATGATTGGCCTCATCTCTGAGGCCGCGTGGCGGTGCTCCCAGGTATTCAGCAGCATCCTGTGCTGTAATGCCGATCATTCCTGAGGCATATTCAATGGTGTCTCTGAATATCCCCAAGGGTAAATTGTACTCTATTTTATCCTGCCTTGCTGCATTGGCAGTGACACGTACTACTGGTGAAAATTGAGGTAAGGGCATAGCACTGTTTTATTGCTGCCTATGACCTGTACCTCTCAATAGAGGCTCATTCAACTCTGATGGAAGTTTGCAACTGGTTCCAGAACGAATTCCGAGTTTTCTCATTGAAAATCAACAGATTGTGATGTATCATACCACACATCACTTCTGGCGAAAACGGTTTCCAGAAAAATGGGGAGTGTCTTTTTTATGAGAATCACGGAAGCGGACAATCGGAAACAAAACTTGCTGGCGGCATTGCGGGAAGCACGCGGCATCGTGTCTGTAGCCTGTGCTCGCGCTGGCGTGGCACGGCGCACTTTTTACAACTGGCTTGATACAGATAAGGATTTCAAACTCTCTGTTGAGGATGTGAACGAAGAAGCCGTTGATTTCGTGGAAGGAAAGCTCTTGGAGCGCATCGAAGGAGGCGCGGAGCGTTCCATTATCTTCTTCCTCAAGACACGCGGCAAAAAGCGCGGTTACAAGGAGAGCGGCAGCGGTGAAACTGAGATGCTGAACCGCGAGCTTTGCAACATTTTCAGTTCGGCCTATTCGGGTAATGGCTCGCGCTTTGACGATTTCCTCAACGGTGGCCCTCCCCCTGACCTCCTGTAAAACAGGCGACACTGTGCAAAGTGTGCCATCAGAGTTTTCACGCCCGATTTTCGGGCGTTTTTTTGTGTCTTATGTCTGACTTTTCCGTGCATTTTGCCTCGATTCGCATTCTGGGGTGACTGACTCAACGCTTGCTAAGCGACTCCCTGCAAATTCAGCCGTTGTTCTGGCTGCTCTAACAACTTGAGGCGCGTTGTCGGCATAGCGAATAAAATTGATGTCTTGCTCGACGATGTCGCTGCCATGTGCCAATCATCATTTTCGCCCTATGCTGCCGGTCAAATCCAATCGATTATCCGCAACGGTTCTTGACCTATTCTGCGGTGCAGGCGGAATGGCCCTCGGCTTCAAAAGGGCAGGTTTTCAATGCGTTGGAGCTTTCGATGTGTGGGAGACCGCCGTGGAGACCTTCAACGCTCACGTAGGGAGCCATGCGAAAACTGCTTCGATTGAGCCTAATTTGGAGCTTCCCGATGCGACCGTGATTGTCGGCGGACCTCCCTGCCAAGGGTTCTCTTCTGCCGGAATGCGGCGCTCAGACGACAATCGAAATTCACTTGTCTCGGTTTTCGCTAACATTATTGCTGCCCGCAGGCCGCAGGCTTTCGTGTTTGAAAACGTAGAGGGGTTTTTAACCGCCTCCGATGGGCGGTTTGTCAAAGACCTGTTGGAGCCGTTGCTCGCTGCCGGGTATCGCATTCACCTTCGGAAAATTAATGCCGCAAACTACGGTGTTCCTCAGCACCGCAAGCGGGTGCTGGCCATCGGCGGGCTTGGATGGGAGCCATCATTTCCGATGCCGTCGCATTCCGCGATGGGTGCGCCGGGATCACATCGAGCAACTGAGAAGCTTAAACTCGCACCAAGTGTGGAGGAAGCACTTGCAAGCCTGCCACCAGCATCAACCGCACCACCTGGAATACCAATGGGGCATTTCTTCGATGTGTTAAAGGGTATTGATTTAGAGCGCGCCCGCTTGCTCGAACAGGGGCAGACCATGCGCGACCTCCCAGTTGAATTGTGGCACGACAGCTTTAAAAAGCGGGCCTTCCGTCGTGTGATGGATGGAATGCCTACCGAAAAGCGGGGAGGCGCTCCATCAGGACTAAAACGTTTGCGCGCAGACTTTCCAAGCAAAGCGATTACTGGCGGCGCTTTAAGCGAATTCTTGCACCCTTATTTCGACAGATGTTTGACGCTTCGTGAGTGCGCACGATTGCAAACTTTCCCCGATGATTTTTATTTTAGCGGAACGGTAAGTAACCAAATACAGCAGATTGGAAATGCCGTCCCTCCACTTCTTGCCGAAAGCATTGCTCTCAATCTTTTGAAAGACCTGACCAAGGAACGACCCGTAACGAACGTGACGGGATTGGCGAGCTTTGTCCCGACATTCTCGGAGGGCATGAGTCCGGCACTACGGCGAGTTGTGGAGATGGTTGAAGCGCATTATTTTGGCCGCGAAACAAGGCAACAGGAAGAATTCGAATTATGCCATTAACACAAACACAACGAACGATAGTCGAAAAAGCTCGCGCTTTGAGCGGAGGCGAACAAGGAGTCGCGTTGACTGACGGCATGTGCTCCTACCTATTGGCGGTTATCGTGAGAGATCTGAATCACACGGCACAATTCCCTGAGATTCCTGCTGATTTCCCACAGTTTTTTGATGCGCTCCCTGCAAAGGACAGAACAATAGACCAACTCAATTTTCTGAACCTCTTCGAGCGCCTTCTCGCCATTAACGGTGATGCAGATACCTATTTTGCTTGTTTGGCAGCACTCCATAAAGGGCGATTGAAGTATGAGAAAATTCTGGAGACACAGCCGATTCCGACCATTGAACAGGTTGGCCCCAGAGGCTTGCTCCAGTATGGTCAACTTAGCGCCTCTGGCTTGGTGGGATTGCTGTTTTGGAGGAAGTGGTTCTACGACATCGACAATCGCGCAGCGCAAGAAACGGGCTATGTGTTCGAACCGATTATTGCCGCCGCTATTGGAGGCGCGCCTGCCAGCGCGGCGCGTAGTCCAATCAAACGGCATTCCAACCGGCAGAAAGGTCGACAGGCTGATTGTATTCGTGAAAGGCGCGCATACGAGTTTAAAATGCGCGTAACAATCGCAGCTTCTGGACAAGGAAGATGGCGGGAGGAATTGGAGTTTCCTGTCGACTGTCGAGACAGTGATTTCACCCCAGTGCTTATTGTTCTGGATGCGACACCAAACCCTAAACTGGCAGCACTCCGAGCCGCTTTTGAGGCGCAAAACGGCGAGGTATATGCAGGAGCTGAGGCTTGGGCACATCTCGAAGAAGCCGCTGGACCAACCATGGCTCTATTTTTGGAACGCTATATCCGCCAGCCGCTGCAATCGCTGCTGGCCAATAATGCTTTGCCGCTGCCGAATTTCACTGCCGAGATGGGGGAGACAAGCATATCGCTCACCATAGGGAATGAGACGCTCGTTATCGACCGAACGCAACCGGAGGCGGCACCAGAGGCAGAAGACCCGATTCCCGATGACGCTGCTGATGCCCTGCCAGGAGTATGAAACGCTAGACATCGGAGGGCCGCGAACATAGCTTGGCTGGAAACTTCCAGCCAGCCCTCTTTTCTTTATTGGATCTCACAGGGTCATTGCTATTTTTACCCGCTGAACTGTGCTATTTCCTTTGCCGCTGATCTTGGCTGCATTCCTCACGCTCTGCCCCGAATTCAGCAGGCGGACAATATCGGGATGCTTGGCGAGGAAGTCGGAGCGTTTCAGCGTGGTTCCCTCTGGACGGCCCAGCGTGCGGCCTTTGCGCTTGGCTTCCTCAAGCCCTGACTTGATGCGAGTGGAGAGGGTTTCCACTTCGTTGCGTGCCATCTCTGCCAGTAGTGCCAGCATGATCGAAGCGGCAGGATTGCGCTTCCCGCTTGCCATCAGGGTTTCGACTCCTTGAGCGTGCCAATAGAGGGACACGCCGAGTTCTTCCAAGTGCTCAACGAAGCGATGAACGATGCTGTTCTTTCTCGCCAGTCGGGAGACTTCATGAACGAGCACCTTTTTCACCTTCCCCTCTGTTGCCAGTTCCTCCACCCGCTTCAAGCCGTGGCGTTCGGATTCATCGGCCCGGCCTGAAATCCCCTGTTCCTCGCAAATCTCAACCACGGTGTAGCCCTTGGAATCGGCATAGGCGCGGAGTTCGGAGACTTGGCGGGCTGTCTCCTGCTTGGCAGTTGAAACACGAACGAGGATGGCGACGGGAACGGCGGGCTTGTTTTGCATTGTTCTACAATGCGGACTGTATTCAAATAATCAACTGATTTCGTGAATACACTTTTTCTCGTGCCCAAAGGCGGGTTTTCAGGGGCAAATCAGGGCCGAATTCCAGTGACGATTATTTGAATACAGTTTCTACTGCCCTATGGCTTCAACATTCGTCCACAGGTTGCCCGTTGTGCCAAACGCTCGGATTTCGACGAGGCCAGAAAAAACGTGGGTTTCCATCAACTGCACTTTCACGCCTGCCTTGAGGCGAATGACTTGTCCCGATTCCATTAAGGAGGCGAGAGCTTCCGAGTCGCCCGCAATCTGAAAGGAAGCCGCGCTCGCCATAGCTTCTTTGCTCACCGCCGCAAGATAGCCGGATTGAGTCAAATAGAGGCCCGCTTGCTTCTCTTCTTTGGTGAGACGCCCCCCCTGCTCACGCTGACTGCCGGAACTCCCGGACTCTTTATTCGTCAGTTTGGAAGTGCTGAACCTCGGTTCCCCGTTGGAAACAGAACCTTTGACCGCCGCAATGGCAAGCAGCGCAATGAAGCACACGAAACCGAGTCCCATTATTGCAGTGACGACGTATCGCACGGCAGGGGTGAACCATCGCTTTACCCACATCATCACCAAAGCGGCAAGCGGCAGGATCAAAAGCAGAAGCACCAGCAAAAGCACGAATGCAGGAAGCATCGCCAGACAAAGCGGCCATGCTGCAATCACAGACAAGCGCCCTTTATCCCCGCGTGACAAACGAGACGTGAGCCAAAGAGGGATCAAGCCTAGCCCGTAGAAAAAGAATGCGAGAAATGCCGCCGCAAAAACTATGGGGTAGCGGTCATACCATTGCGCGGGCTGGGGTAGAGGGCTGTTTTTAATGCGCTGAAACAGCCCTTTATAGGCGCGGAAGAATTCAAGGAACGCATTGCCTCCCCCTGCCAGCATTGACGGATTATCGGCTGGCACTTCAGGCAAAGGCGGCGGGACAGGTATTGAAGGCGGCGGCGCACCCTCCGGCTTTGGCAGGACATCACGCAAGGACTGCCATTCTTCCATGCCCTCCATCCAAGCCAGCGTTTCAGGGGTGCATTCTCCGCTTTGCAGTTTGGCGGTGATTTCTTCGGGCGTGAACGGCCCTTGGCGGTCATCTTCGATCAGGAGGAATATTTGCATGGGTGGAAAGGGGAAAGCCCCTCATCCGCCCTTTCGCCCCACGGCCAAAGGTGAGCCGGAAGGTTTACAAGCCGCACATAGACGACCCCGCACGCCTTTACCTCCCGGCATGCCGGACGGCTGGACATAACGTGCGGCCCCCGGCTCATTGCTGAGCTGGGGTGTCGTTTTGCGCCGAGACACCACGGCGCTATGTGTGCGGAGTTGTAAAGCCCCGGTTCAGCGGATGCTGAACGGTTTCAGTCTAGGAAATCTGCGGCACTTGTAAAGCCCTCACGCTCTCGGATAACCGGGCGCGATATGGGCAGGCGTGCGGATTCGCGACGGCTTGGATTGCGAAGCGGGAGGCGCATTGCTCACAGGCGTTCGGATGCGTGGCGGCTTTGGCATCAGGTGCGAAAGATCAACGCCGGGATAATCCACCTTTGCCAGTTCATCGCGGAGAGTCGAAAGCGGAAAGCCTGCCCCGTAATTTAGCCCTTCACTTCCCGGTGTTGCCCATCGTCCCAGCCTGTCGGCCACCTCAACATTCAAACCTGCGCGACGGGTTGCATCGCGAAAGCTATGCCGAGAGCTATGAAACGAGGCTTTTGTTTCCCTGCCTTTCAACGCCCCCTTGAAAAAGCGGCGGAACCACTTCGAGAAAATGTCGGAGTAGCGCCCTTCACCAGTGCGCGACAATTCGGGGAAAAGCTGGCTTCCATCGCCGGCCCCAATGCGTGTTTTCACGAATTCAAGGAAGCCCATTTCAATCAATCGCGGATGAATCGGAACTGTGCTTTTGCTTGTGGCTGTCTTTGCTCGTTTTCCTTTGCCCGCGCCTTCCTCATCCTCAGATTCATTCGTCACGCGGATACAGGGAATGCCCTCCACGGTGAGCACGTCGGGCACTTCAAGCTGACAAGCCTCGTTGCAGCGTAGCCCGTTGAATAGCGCCAACAAGGGCACCCAAAAATGTCCCCTGCGCGGATGATTCGGCCCCGGCTTGTTGCATCCTCTCTGGTCATCCACGCAACCAGTGAATAAGGGGGCTTTGAAAATCGCATTCATTTCCTCCACGGTGAAGGGAGGTCTCTCTGACTTTTTATCAACGAAGAAGCGGGCTTGAAGCGTCTTCGTGCTGGCCGGGTTTTTTTCGATGATCTCAAGCTCTCTGGCATACTCGAAGATTGCCACGATGCGCCCGTGATAGTTGGCCTTTGTGCGATGGCCCATTAAGCGCGGCGGTTCACTGCGCTTGGCTTCTAACGCTATCGCTTCTTTCAGCGTCTTGCCCTTGTATCGCTGTGCGGCATTAACGGGAACGGTATCGAGAAAATCAAAAAACTCGGTCATCTTCTGCCGGTCAATCTTGGCAATCTGCATGGACTCGCCGAAATGCTCGCAGAGAGCACCAAAAGCAACCTTGTTGGCACGGTGAGTTTTCGGAACTACCCGCTTTGATGTCTGTGCTTTTTCAAAGGCAACTCGCAGCTCTGCCAGTGTCATTCCCTGCTTGGCATCTGGCAGAATGCTGCCCGCATGAAAGCCTTTGAACGAAGGATCAAACTCGGCAGGGGTGCCACCTGCGATCCAGTGAATACGACGATTCAAATCCTCTATCAGGGCCGCACGAAAGCCCACTAGCAGACTTTGAAACGCAGGGCTTGCGATAGGCAGTGATTCCAGCCCATAAGAGGCCAAACATTTTCGCAGCACCATCACAATGCCTGACTCGCCTTCGCGGTCATTTTCATAGCCGCGCAGCTCCATCCCCAAATCCCCCACGACCTCCATTTTTCTGTCTTCGTCGCTACCTCTAAGAGCCTCCACCGCCTTGGCAGTGTCTTTTTGCATTAGCACGAACTCACGAATTAGAATGTCTCGAATTCGCTCGTCATTGACCAGCATGGCGGAGCCGCTGGCGGTCGGAACATTGCAACCGGTTGCAAACCCCTTTAGCTCGCGCCTCTCCTTTGCTGCCGCCAGTTCCTTTATGCGAGCATCGAAGTTTCCGCGCCAAATAGCAGTATGCAGAGGGATTATGCTGGCCGCTGAATGGTAGTCAGACACGCGGAGAGAGAACTTGATCTCATGCCGCATTTTCTTTCCTTCCATGTCGAAGAAAACGCCTGCCTCCTTGAGAACATGGGGAAGGGGCATGCGGAAATAATAGACGCTATTTCTGCGCCAAGAATGACTCAGTTTGGGCACGGGTTCAGGCGGCGATGTATCAAGATTATGTATCAGTTGGCCCGTCATCAGCCCTGATAAATCAATGAATGCCTGAGTTTCAAGCCTTTAAAAGGCTTGTGGAGGCGAGGGCGGGAATTGAACCCGCGCATACCGGTTTTGCAGACCAGTGCATTACCACTTTGCTACCTCGCCATGCTCGAAAGCGGCCGGAGGGTAGGGCACGGAGGGGCATTGTCAAGGGGCGGGACGATAGGAAGCCGGAGGAGTTTAAAGTTTCAGGTTTAAAGTTTCAAGTTGTTCCAGAATGCGGCGGCGCGAGTTCATGGGACAGCAGCGGGCGCTGAGTGACGGGCGTGAATCTCGGTGATGGCCCAGTGGGCGTGTTCGGAGATGAGGGGGGGGCCGATCCTGGATGCTTGATTCTAGATGCTGGATTCCAGAGGGGCAGGAATGCCCCGACTACGAGTGGCGGGCGTGAATCTCGGTGATGGCCCACAAGGCATGCTCGGCGATCAGCGGATTTTCATCGGTGGCGGCGAGTTCCAGGGCGGGGAGGTCGGCGGGGGTGCCGGTGTTGCCGAGGGCGACGCAGACGTTGCGGAGGAAGGCGGGGCGTTTGATGCGCTTGATGGGGGATTTGGCGAAGAGGGCGCGGAAGGTGTCGTCGGTGAGAGAGAGGAAGTCGCGGAGGGTGTGCTGGAATATGGTGGTGCGGGCCTGGAAGGTGGCCTCATGGGAGGCCTGGGCGTGGCGGTTCCAGGGGCAGGCGTCGAGGCAGGAGTCGCAGCCGTAGATGCGATCTCCGATGGCGTGGCGGAACTCGAGGGGGATGGGGCCTTTGCTCTCGATGGTGAGGTATGAGATGCAGCGGCGGGCGTCCATGCGACGCGGGGCGGTGATGGCCTGGGTGGGGCAGGCGGTGATGCAGCGGGTGCATTTGCCGCAGTGATCGGTGGCGGGGGCGTCTGGGGGGAGATCGAGGGTGGTGAGGATGTCTGCGAGGAAGAACCAGGTGCCGAGGTGGCGGTGGATCTGCATGGCGCTCTTGCCGCCCCAGCCGAGGCCGGATTCGCTGGCGAAGTCGCGCTCGAGGACGGGGCCGGTGTCGACGTAGGGGCGCTGGGTGCCGCCGTGGGCGGTGAGGAAGTCGGCGAGGGTGCGGAGCTTGGCTTCGATGAGGTCGTGGTAGTCGTTGTTCCAGGCGTAGCGGGCGATGCGGTAGGCCGGAGGGGGAGCCGGAGGGGGAGTTGACGGTTGTTGGTCGGAGGGGCTTGGGGGAGGCGCGGAGGTTTGGGAGGGAGGTGTTTGATGGCCTACGGAAGACGCGGAAGGGGGGACGAGATGGGGAGAAGAGGAAGCTGCGGGGACGCTCGGCGGAGGCTGGGGGACCAGCCTCCCTACTTGGGCCGGGGGGGAGGAGGAAGATTGCTGAGAGGCGAGGGGCGCTGGGTGGGGTGACTGAAAACTGGGAACTGAAAACTGAGAATTGTAAATTGGAGGGAGGGGCGTGTGGAGCGATGGCGCGATGTCTGTGGCGGGGGTTCCGGAGCCGGTAGAATACCGGTGCTCCCAGTACGGAACGGGGGACGCGGATTCCTGGGGATAGGGGGTGCCGCCTTGGTAGTAGTTGAGGGCGAGGACGATGACGGATTTGGCGCCGGGGAGGACGAGGGTGGGGTCGGTGCGGCGCTCGGGGTTGCGAGCGAGCCAGGCCATGTCGCCGTGTTTGCCTTCGGCGAGCCATTGCTCAAAGAGGGCGCGGTGCGCGGCGGGCTGCGCGGGGGCTATGCGGCAGTCGTCAAAGCCGAGGGCGCGGGCTTGGGCGATGAGGGCGGACTTGAGGGCGGCGGGAGACACGGAGGCGGAGTTTACGGTGGTTGGCTGTGGTTGGGGAGAGGCAGGGGTGGCGCGAGAGTTCGTGGTGAGTTTGTTGGCCTACTGGTCCTCGACGCTGCGGGGAGGACTGAAAACTGAGAATTGAAAACTGGGAACTGAAAATTGGCGGAGCCGATAGCAGGGGGGCTGGGTGTGGCGGGGTGGAAGATTGGGCGGAGGTGGAGGGGATTGCGGGGCGCTGAGGGACTGAGGGAAGCGCGTGCTGATTTTACACCGCAGAGTTTGGAACGCCGCAGAGATTTGCTGATGAGCCGGACCCAGACGGTGCGGTGCGGGAGATTGGCTGATGCGAAGTTGATGGGACGTTAGATTTTGCCGCTGAGGGGCAGAGAAGCAGAGGGAGCAGAGATGTGGAGCTGTTTTCCATCGAGGGTGGCATTTGAACGGACCTGAAAACCTTCGTGGAAAGCGGCTCACGTCGGCTGGCTTTCTATGTTGCAGGGACGGCGCACCTTTTTGAGCGCTAGCGATGCGACAGACCCGGAACTTCGGACCCGGGGCAGCGGTTCCCTACCAGTGCTGGGGCACTTGCGGGGCGTTGGGGCAAGCGTCTCACGTCGGCTGGCTTTCCACGTTGCAAGGACGGCGTACCTTTTTGTGCGCCGGCGACGCGGTAGACCCGGAACTTCGGACCCGGCGCAGCGGTTCCCTACCAGCGCTGGGGTAGGCTGATAGCGGGTGCGTTTGAGAGGGTTAGGCGGGAGGGCGAAAAGGACGGAAGGGACAGCGGGGGGGTTGGGGCTGTCGCTTTTATTTTGCGCCGGCGGGCATGAGGACTTGGATCTGCTGGTCGATGACGGTGAAGGAGTCGGCGAGGGTGCGGAGGCGGTCGACGTGGGAGGACTGCTCGCGCTCGAGGTGGGCGGCGCTGGCCTGGGCGGGATTGAGGGTGTCGAGGAACTTGGTGAAGGAGGCGGTGACGTCTTCGGTGACCTGCTTGGAGAGCATGTCGCGCAGGGTGACGGAGGATTCTTCTAGCTTGTCGAGGATGGAATTGCGGGCGTGGGCGAGGCGGATCTGGGTGAGGAGGTAAACGACGCCGAGGAGGAGGAGGCCGGCGCCGAGGGCGATGGCGGCGCTGGTGAGATCGTCCAACCAGCCACAGAGGGCGGTGCCGATGATGATGGGGATGATGAGGCGGGGGAGCCAGCGGGCGGTGACGCGGGCGCTTTCGAGTCCGGGCTCGATGTCTTCATCGAGCTTCAGGCCGATGACGAAGCGGCGGAGGGAGGAGTCCACATGGGTGCCGAAGCGGCGGCGGAGCTCGCTTTCTTCTTCGCCGTAATCATGTGAGGGGAGGACGACATCCGGGGGGAAGAGGATGCCGCGACCCTGGGCGTAGAGGAAGCGCTCGAACTGATGCACGTCTTCTTCCAGGACGAGGCTGACCTGACGCCAGCGGTCGCCGGTGCGGTGCTGGAGCTCTTGGAAGAGGCGGTGATCGAGGCTCTGGGGGCGTGCGCCGTTTTCGGCCTCGTCTTCCTCGGCGTCTTTGCGCTGAAAGGCCTTGCGGGTGGTGAGGGCATCGCTGGCGAGGCCGGCGACGCGCATGACGGATTCGTGGTAGTCGCGCTCGGTGGCATCGAGGGCGGGGAGGATTTTTTTCAGGGTGCGGTCGACCTGGAGCTCGCGCTCGGTTTGGAGTTCCTGGAGGACGACGGTCTTGCGCTTGGCCTGATGCATGGAGGCGACGTGGCGCTCGCGCATGTCATTGAGGATCTGCCGTGCCAGGCGCATGGTGCTGGCGAGTTTGTTGAGCCGGGCGGCATTGTGGCGGACGATGGAGGAGATGTGGGACTCCAGGGCGTGAAAGCCGCTGTCCTGCAGGAGGCGCTCGCGCTCGATGCCGGCATTGCGTGCGACGAAGGCTTTTTTGGCGGAGACGGCGTAGAGGGGAAAATCACGGCCAAAGCGCTGGCGGGTGAGCTGGCCCATGTAGTCGGTGATGACCTGGATTTCCTCGGGGCTGCGGAGATCGCTTTGCTGCAAAACGAAGATGACGTGACGCATCCACTCGCGGTGGACCTTTTCCAGGAACTGCCAGGCGGAGGCGCCCCAGGGGTTCATGGCGGAGAAGACGAAGATGACGAGATCTGCGATGGGCACGAAGCGCTCCGTGATGAGCTGGTGCTCGTTTTCGACGGAGTTGGTGCCGGGGGTGTCGACGATGTGGAAGTCACGCAGGAAATCGACGGGGGCGTAGACTTCATCCAGCGTGGGGGTGACGGGGACGACGCTGTGCTCTTCGCCATGGCGGAAGAAGAGGATCTTGCCGGTGGTGGGGACGACGCCGGTGCTGGAGAAATCCTGGCCGAAGAGGGCGTTGAGGAAGGTGGATTTGCCGACGTTGACCTCGCCGACGACGACGAAGACGAAGGGCTCCTTGAGGCTGGCGATGAGATTGTCCAGGATGGCGGCGGCTTCGCTGTCGCCGCCGGATTCACGCAGGGCTGCGGCCAGAGCCAGCAGGTCTGTGCCGATGCGTGAACGCAGTTCGAAATAGTCGTCGCCAATCATGAGGGGGGTGTTGCAAAGTGTCGCGTGGTATCCGCATGGCAACCTTGCAGCACAGGTTTCCACTTATCGCAGCGTGATGCGGGCGCAGATGTAAACGGAACTGCCAAGTTTGGCGGGGTGCAGGCCGGGCCACCGAGTTCGACTCGCAAGCTGGATGCCGTCTGGCGGGGCAATATCCTGAAATCCATGGCTGAGGTGCCGAAGGAGCGGGGACAGGGATTCAAAGATGAGCGTGTTTGTGGCGTATCATGTGGATGCGCGCGAGTCCCACTGCCCTGACACGACGGCGAATGCTGCAGACCACCACGGGGGCGTTGATCGCGGGGGTGGCGGCAGAGGCTGAGGCTGCGAAAAAGAAACGTGTCATCGTCATCGGGGGTGGCATTGGTGGGCTGAGCTGTGCGTTTGATCTGATGGAGCGCGGGCATGAGGTGACGGTGCTGGAGGCCTCGCGCCGCACGGGCGGGCATGTGAAGACGATTTATGATCCGCTGCCGGATGGGCTGTATGCAGATGTGGGCGCGGAGCAGTTCACCAACCCAGGCTACGACACCTATCGCGAGTGGGTGCGGAAGTTTGATCTGCCCGTGCTGGCCTATGAACGGCGGCGGAAGATGTATGCGAATGTGCGCGGCCAGTGGCGCACGGAGGAGGAGCTGGCGGATGCGAAGATACAGCGCGAGTTCGGCTTCAACGAACGCGAAGTGGCCTACATGCAGGAGCATGGGTGGAAGAACATGCCGCGCCTGTACTTCGGCCCTATGGCGGACAAATTTAAAGACGAGTACCAGCCTTTTGGCATCGGCCTGGATGAGCTTGACCACGTGGTGCTCGGTGACTGGCTGGCGGAGCAGGGCGCGTCTGAAACGGGGCGCAGCTACTGCGGTGGTTCGCGCCTCACCAGCAAGGAGAAGCCTGCCACGGAGAGCGATGTGTCCGCGCTCTACCGCATCTGGCAGGAGTCGATTGTGAAGATGCGTGGGCTGCCGGTGTTCAAGCGCGAGGTGTTTCGCCTCAAGGGCGGCAACCAGCTCCTGCCGGACACCTTTGCCAAACATCTTGGTGATCGCGTGCGCAAGAACTGCCTCGTGACCGTGCTGGAGCATGATGCGAACGGTGTGACGGTCACCTTCGCCGAAGGGCCGGACAAGAGGGAGCAGATGCTCAAGGCGGACTATGCGGTGATGTGCGTGTCGCCCATGGTGATCGCGGGAATCAAGGTCTTCCCGGGGTGGCCGGAGACGAAGAAGTTTGCGCTGGAGCACACGCCGATGGGCATGCAGTCGCGCATCGTGTTGCAGGCAAAGACACGTTTTTGGGAGGGCGACAACGTTCCGAGCATCAATTTCGAAACCGGCAACAGCACCATGGGCCTCGTCTATGAATGCGCGCACGAGGTGGCGGGAGACAGCTGCGTGCTCATGGGCAGCGGCCCGCCGGCGCTGGCTCCAGCGGATGCGCTCGCCGCCTTCCGCAAGTTTTACCCTGGCAAGAACAAGGACACGATTGAGCAGGTCATTGTGCATGAGTGGTGGAAGGAGGAGCCGCTGGCGCTCGGCTGTGAGCGGCATGCTTTTGCGCTGGGCAAACTCGCGCAGGTGTGGCCGCACCTCATCCAGCCTGTGGGGAGAGTACACTTTGCCGGAGCGGCGTATGACAATCTGCCCTGGGGCCAGGATGCCGCCACGCGCTCGGCACGGCGGGTGACGCTGGCGATTGATGCGGCGTGATGGCGGTGGTCCGATGGATTGGCTTCGCCTGTTTGACTTCGTCTATCTCCGCTGCGCTCCGGTTCGCAAAGCCTCGGCTCTCCTGTCATTCGGTCAGCATCACCGTTGTCACGCTCGTTACCTCTCCACCTTCTAACGTGTCAAAGACTCCTGCTTGTCGATTCGATCACGGTGCAGCTTTCGTAAGCGCTGATCGACGGGCAGGAGTGCCCATCGTACTTCCGGGCGGCCAGCTTACTTCTTCTCCAGCGACAGTAGCTCGATCTTCCGAAACCACACGGGCTGGCCTTCGGCTTGCAACGCGATGTGGCCATAGCTGAGCATCACATCGCCGCCAGCTTCCACGATGTCGCTGGCAGGGGCGATCTTGCAGGCGGCGTCGAGCTGTGGGCGCTGGTAGCGCAGTACTTCGACGCCGTTGATGCGGTGGATGATCTCGTCATTGCCGCGCACTTCGACTTCGGCACGCACCCATTCTTCGGCAGGAAAAGTCGGCGCGCTGGATTTGACGATGTGCTTGGTGATCAGTTCTCCGCCCATCTCGACATGCGTGCCTGGTGTGCAGAGATTTGCCGTGGAGCGCGCGCCCTTGCCTTCATCCGCCAGAAACTGCATCTCCAGGCTGGAGGGGAAGCCTTGATCAAAGCGCATGCTCTGCGGCGGCTGGGCATGCAGCATCACGCCGCTGTTGAGGTTCACATACTTCGGCGCGTCCGCCATCATCTTGCCGGTGAAGCGATACTCCATGCGCAGGATGTAGTGCGAGTAGGCCAGGTTGGTGAAAAGGTGGCCGTACTGCTGGTCAAACTTCTCGTAGCCGTCGTAGCTCACCTTCAGGATGCCGTCGTGCACCTGAAATGTGTTCGCGAAGTTTTCACCCAGCGGGTGCTTGGCGATCTTGATCGTCCAGCCCGTGAGGTCCTTGCCATTGAAGAGCGGGATCCATTTGGGTTCGTCTGCTCTCGCGGTCAGACAGGCTAGAGCAAGGAGAAGAGTAGAGAGAGTGCGGAACATGCGTTCATCTTGGCGGTGGCAGCGCCGTTTCCAATCAGAACCTTTCACGGCACGTGGCATATGCGGGTGAAAAATTTTCACCCAAAACGCACGCTTCATTCGACGCCTTGCGAAGTGCCGCTAGGATCGGCGGATGGACAAACAATGGAACGACAAGATCGTCATCGTCACCGGCGGTGGCGGCGGCATGGGACAGAGCGCAGCGAAGCGATTTGCCGACGCTGGCGCGAAAACTTTTATTTTTGGGCGCACTCTGGAGTCACTTCAGGCCACGGCGGCTCTCTCGCCTCTCATCACATCCATTGTGTGTGATGTGGCGGACTCCGCCAGCGTGGCCGCCGCGCTCGCGCAGGTGCTGCAGCATGGGCCGATTGCCGCCTTGATCCACACCGCCGGCATCAACACGCCGGACCGCTTCATGGCGCACGCGGACCCGAGCAAACTGGCCAGCGAAGCCAGCTGGCGCAGCGTGCTGGATGTGAACGTGATGGGCGTGGTGAACATGATTCAGGCTGTGTCCAAGCCGATGGCCGAAAGCGGCGGCGGCAGGATCGTCGTTGTCTCCTCCACGGCCGGGCATGGTTTTGACTCATTTGCCGGCGTGCCCTACACCGCCAGCAAGTGGGCCGTGCATGGCCTGCTCTTCACCGCCCGCATGCAGCTCAGCGCGCATGGCATTGTCCTCTCTGAATACGCTCCCGGCGAAGCTCTTACGCCCCTAGTGGAAAAGCGCCCCGTGAAGCCCACCGCCGAACACCGCAGCGCCATGATCCATACCACAGACTGCGCCGAGACGCTCTTCTTCATCGCATCGCAAGCGCACTGCATGAGCGTCCTCCAGCTTCCCGCGTATCAGCCTTTCGGTGGCATGCCGCCGCAGATCACGGCACCGTGGCTCGCGGGTTTGGATATTGGGCCGAAGAAGTAGCTGCTTTTATCCTCCTCTTCCTCCCCCGGGAAAGTCCGCGCCAAGGGAGGAAGAGTATGAGGAAGGACCAGACGTTGAAAAGACGTCACCTTGTTCGCGTTCACTCCGCACTCATGATTCGCGCCCTGCTACTCTATCTCGCTCTCTCGACCTTCACTGTCAAAGCCGCCGACCTCTCCGTCGCCGCCTATCCGTCCATTCAGGAGGCGCTGAATGCGAATCCGAACCGGATGCTTTTTGTGCCGGCGGGGGATTACGTGATCACCGAGAAGATTCGCATTCGTGGCGAGCGCAGCGGGTTGTTTGGTCCCGGGCGCATCATTCAGCAAAGTGCGGATCAGCCGATCATTGAGATCGAAAACGCCAAAAGCGCGGAGATTCGCGACCTGACGCTCACGCGGCCGGAGGGCAAGATGGAATCCCGCAACGAAGGCGTGCTGGCCATCAAATGCAGGGACCTCGTGCTCGACAACGTGCGTGTCATCGACAACCGTAGCCCCGCCGCCGCCATCACTGTGCGTGAGAGCAAGGACACGCGCATCAGCCGCTGCCTGGTGCGCAATTACATGCGCGTGAGCATTGATGACCGCACGCAGAGCAAGGACTGGGGCTACGCCTTCAACTGCACCGACGGGACCGGCATCAACGTGGATTACAGCACCGGAACACTGATCGAGGGCAACCGCGTCATCGAGGACAACTTTGTTCCCACTCCGGAAGTGAAGGCCAAATACAAGCTGGGCGACTACGTGAAGAAGAACGCGGTCAAAGGGGGAATCATGAACCAGCAGGCCTGGGACTCCAACTACACCGATGCCTGGCAGCAGGGCTCAGGCATCGTGGTCAATGCCCCGGAGGTGAATGATCTGACGCGCGTGATCGGCAACCACATCGAGAACGCCGCGCAGGGTTTGGACATCCATGCGGATCACGTCATCGTTTCACAGAACATCATCACGAATGCCTTCATCGGCATGAAGGCCATGCACGGCTCGCGCAATGTTCTCATCACCGGCAATCAGTTTGTGCGCAACTCACTCTGGGCCATCGGCCTCATGCCCGGCGCCGCGGCTCACCCCGCCACCGAGGACAAGCCGGAGAACGCCGACGGCGGCTCCATCATCAGCAACAACCTTATTTCCGACTTCGGCCACGGCGACGCGCATTGGATCTGGGGCGATGAACGCTCTCCCATCAAATTCGACAACGGCCAGCAGCCTGATGATCCACCGCTCGCTGACGTCATCATCACCGGCAACGTCATCCACAGCGTTGGCAAACCGCGCTACAAATATGCCGTCATCATTCCGGGGGGGCCGAATGCACCGAGGGGGCTGCATTTTTCGAACAATCTGTTTCATCCGGGCACGCAGGGCGTGTGCAATGGGGAGCTGCCGGAGTGATCTGCCAGAAGAAGGGAGAGCGGAGACTCTTCTCCGCCTCATTCCGTGGCGGTAAAGCCGCGAAGATAAAAGCGGACAAGAGTGTCCGCGCTCCTCTCCAGCCCCCTACCTCCGAAACTCGCTGAACCTGACCTTCAGCTTGTCCTCCAGCTGGGTGATCTGCCATTTTTCCTTGGCGTTGATCAGCGCGAGTGACATGCCTTTCTTCCCGGCGCGGGCGGTGCGGCCGCTGCGGTGGGTGTAGTATTCGAGTTGATCCGGGAGCTGGTGGTGGATGACGAAGGACAGGTCTGCCACGTCGATGCCGCGTGCGGCCACATCCGTGGCGACGACGAACTGGACACGTTGCTTTTTGAAGGCGCGCATGACTTTGTCGCGCTCCTTTTGCATGAGATCGCCCTGAAGTACATCCACGGGCAGGCCGAGATCGGCGAGCTCCTGATAGAGCTCCATGGCACCGGCCTTGGTGCGGCAGAAGATGATGCCGCGGCGGTCCTTCTGACGCTGGAGGAAGTCGAAGATGTAGGCGGTTTTTCCGTCCCCTTTGCAGATGGCGAAGCGGTGGTCGATGTCGCGATTGACCACGTTGGCCTGGTCAATCTGGATCGAGTGCGGGTTGGCGGACATGCTGCCCTTGATGAGGTCCTGGATCCCCGGTGGGAAGGTGGCGGAAAAGAGCCAGGTGCTGCGGCGCATGGCCGCGAGCTTGAGGATTTCAGAGAGCTGCTTTTTGAAGCCCATGCTGAGCATCTCATCCGCCTCGTCCAGCACTACATAGCGGACGAACTCCAGTGTCAGCGCATCGCGCTCGATGAGATCCAGCAGGCGGCCTGGTGTGGCGACGACGATGTGCGTGGGGCGTTTCAACGCGTCTGTCTGGCGGTCGATGTTGTCGCCGCCGCTGACGACTTCGATGAAGATTTTCTCCGTGTACTTGGTGAAGCGGAAGAGCTGCTTGCCAATCTGCTTGGCCAGTTCGCGTGTGGGTGCGAGCACGAGGCCCTGGATGTCCCGGTGCTTGGGGTTCATCTTGGTCAGCAGCGGCAGGCCAAAGGCGGCGGTCTTGCCGGTGCCGGTCTGCGCCTGGGCGATGAGATCGCTGCCGTCTTTGAGCAGAAAGGGGATCACCGTGGACTGCACCGCCGTGGGGGTGATGATGCCCAGCTCCTCCAGACCACGGATCATCTCCGGTGGAATTCCGAGGGCGGCAAAGGGATGGGGGTCGGTTTCTGACATCCTGTGTCTTCCATCACAATGGCCCGGAATGCCAGCAGCAATGCGGTTTAACGCGGCAATCGCCACTCGCTGAAACGGCCGGATTTAAGGCTCTCACTTGGAATTGAAAGCCTCACGGGCCCTTTCGTGGCGGGTAGTCGTGCTGCCAGCGAATACCGGTCATGGACAAAGACCTCGACCCTGTCGTCTTCGACCACCAAGCAGACCTTCAGCAGCCGCCCCTTCGGCAGATCGACGGGCAGTTCGCTCCAGCATTCGCCAGCGGCATCGAGGATGCGGAGTTGGTCGTGCTTCAAAAGGATCCCGCCAAGAGGAGCGAGGTTCATTCGCACCTCACCCGTGCCTTCAGGCAGCGTGAGCGTGAATTCAGCGATTAAATGGCTCCATGCACCGGCTTCACGCTGCCAGGGCAGTTTCTCGAAGTGCTTCAACAGTTTCGCAGGCAAGCGCGTGCCGAGCCTGCCATCTGGCAAGGCATGCACCTCACGAGGCAGGGCAAGATGCCCGCCCCAGGGCTGTTTGCCCGGTTTCGCGGGTGTGAGCGGTATCCAGCCAAACAAAACGGGCGTCTCGCCATTCAAGGCGATTTGTGCGGCACAGAGGTCTTTGCCGTCCAGCACGCCATCGGGCTCGTTTTTCCACGGTCCAAGCGGAGAGGTGCTGCTCCAATACACAGGCTGGCCCACCGCGCGGGCATAGATGCTTGCGAGCAAATACCAGCGACCGCCCAGCTGAAACATCTGCGGGCACTCGGGCTCGCCGATGGTGCCAGGATCCAGGATGGGACCGTGATCTTTCCAGTGAATCAAATCAGGCGAGGTGGCGAGGCTCACCGCTCCGCAGGTTTCCTTGGGGCGTCCTTTCATCCAGGTGGTCATCACACAACCGTACTGCTTCATCTCGGGAATCCAAAAGATGAAGGGATCCCGGCGCCGCTGGTAGTAGCCAGAGGCAGGCACATGAAATTCCTTCGGCGCGCAGGCCCAGTGCAGAAGATCGTCGCTCACAGAACTGACCATGCGTCCCTGTGCATGCCCGTAGAAACTGCGGAAGACCCTGGCCACCGGGTCATGAAAGACGCCGAGCACGAAATAGGGACTCATCCAGTCCGCGGGTTTTACCTCATCGTGTGTGAGCGGCGTTTCAGTCCAGCGCAGCCAGTCTTTTGAGCGCGCAAGCACGGACTCATACTTCCCGGGCTTCAAGTAGTAGAGGAAGCACTCACCCTGATGGAAGAAGGGGTGTACATCGCCCAGCGCATGATCGCGGGGCTTGAAATGCAGCATCGGCGCCTCTTCCTGCGCTTTGATGAGCGACGCGAAAAGTTGGAGGACAGCAAGGAGCCAAAAAATGCGCATGAATAACAGAGGTAAAATGATGCCTGCCGAGATCGTTCATGCATTCATCCATTTCATGAAGTTTTTTCTCCTCACGTTTTTCATCAGCAGCGTATCGCTCCCAGCGGCAGAGAAGCCCATCGTGCTTTGGCAGGCGGGAGCTCCGGGGGCTCTGGGCACGGCACCGAAGGACATCCCGACGCTCACGCCTTATGTGCCTGAGAAAGCCAGCGGCACCGCGATGCTGCTCATTCCGGGCGGCAGCTACTCGGGCATTTACGAGGGGCAGGCGGAGCCGTTTGCGCGCTGGCTCAATGAGCAGGGCATCACGGCCTTTGTGCTGCGTTACCGGCTTGGCAGCGCGGGCTATCGCTACCCGGCGCAGCTGCAGGATGCGGTGGAGTCCATGCGCCAGATCCGGGCTGGTGCCGCACGCTGGAAGATTGATCCCGCACGCATCGGCGTGATGGGTTTCTCCGCCGGTGGACATCTCGTCTCCACCTTGATCAACCGGCCGGAAGACGGCGAGATCGATGGGCGCAAAACCAGCGTGAGTCCGCGGCCGGATCTTGCCATCCTCTGCTACCCGGTCATCAGCATGATCACCAAGCCGCATGCGACTTCGCGCAAGATGCTCATCGGTGACAAGCCCAGTGACGAACTTGTGCGCCAGACCTCCAGCGAGCTGCAGGTGCGCCCCGGTCTGCCGCCCTGCTTCCTGTGGCACACCTTTGAGGACAAACTGGTGCCCGTTGAGCATGCGCAGCTCTATGCCGCTGCGTTGCATCAAAACGGCATCCCGCATGAGCTGCATCTCTACCAGCATGGCGACCACGGCACCGGCCTCATCGGCACGCAGCACCCGTGGTTCGCGGATCTGGTGTTCTGGCTAAAGGCGCAGAAATGGATCTCTGAACCTTGAGTTCAACTCACTGACACAAACCTTCCGGCTTCACGTTCACCCTTGAGCATGAAGTTTGTAATTACCAGCCTTGTCCTTTTGATACTCCACACTGCGGAGGCCGCAGCGGGACCGAATTTTGTTTGGATCATTGCGGATGACATGTCGCCGGACACCGGGGCCTATGGTTTGAAGGAGGTGAACACGCCCAATCTCGACCGGCTGGCCGCCGAGGGGCGGCGCTACACGCGGGCCTACGCCACGGCGCCGGTGTGCAGCGCCTCGCGTTCGGCCTTCATCCTCGGGTGCTATCAAACGACGACCGGGCTGCATCCGCACGATGTGGAAAATCCGCAGCCTCTGCCTCGGCGCTACAAACCCCTGCCGGACCTGCTGCGCAATGCGGGCTGGTTTGTCACGAATGCGTCCGCGCCCGGCACGATCCGCAACGGGCGCGTCATCACGAAAGGCAAGACGCACTACAACTTTGCCCACGATCCGGCAAAAATGTATGATGGCAATGACTGGCGGAAGCGCACGCCGGGGCAGCCGTTCTTCGCGCAGTTTCAGATCACCGAGCCGCATCGGCCGTTTCCGATTCCGGAAGAGTATGACGAGGCGAAGCTGAAGGCCATCCAGATCCCGCCAAACTACCCCGATCATCCGCTGGTTCGTCGTGACTGGTATGCGTATCAGCGCAGCGTGGAAATGGTGGATCAGCGCGTCGGGGTCATCCTCGATCAGCTCAAGGAGGAGGGTGTGCTGGACAACACCCTCGTCATGTTCTTCGCCGATCACGGCCGGCCGATGCCCTGGGGCAAGCAATGGCTGAGTGTGGAAGGGCTGCAGGTGCCGCTCATCATGCGCGGCCCGGGCGTGGCAGCCGGTGGCGCGGAGGAGCGGCTGGTCAGTCTCATCGACCTCGCGCCGTCCATGCTTCAGCTTGCGGGACTGCCTGTCCCGCCGTGGATGGAAGGCCGCACCATTTTAGGCGGTGAATTTCCCGAGCGCAGTGTGCTGTTTGCCGCGCGTGACCGCTGTGGCGATGCGATGGACCGCATCCGTGCGGTGATCGAGCCGGATGCGCTGTTTGTGCGTAATTTCCAGCCCTCCCGCTCGCGGCTGAACTGGTCCGGCTACAAGGAGGCCAGCTATCCCGGCATGCCGCTGCTGAGGGTGCTGAACAAGGAGGGAAAGCTCAATGAATTTCAGGCGCAGTGGCTGACGCAACGGCGGGAGGAGTTGGAATTTTACGATCTCAAGACCGATGAGCAGGGGCTGCACAACATCGCGAAGGATCCCAAGGCGGCGGACCGAATGGCGGCCATGCGAAGCGCCATGGACAAGTGGATCAACACCAGCCCGGACCACGGTGCGCAGGGCGATCCGCCCACGGAGCCGCCGCTCAGTCAGATCCAGCGGGACAAGCGTCACGAATACGAGCGCAGCTGGAAGAGCCGTGTGAAGAAAGCCCAGCCCAGCGATGCCGAGCGCGTGGCCTGGTGGGAGAAAAGCTACGGGCTCTCTTTAGACCACCCCATTCCCTGATCTGAGGCGGAAGATTGGCGGCCTTGGCTTCGTTCGCAGAGGTTCATGAATTGTGCTTTTGCTTTGTTGTCCCTGGGTCTTGTGGCGGTGTCTGCGGCTGCTGAGCCGCAGCGGCCGAACATCCTCTTTCTCTTTGCCGACGATCAGCGTTATGACACGCAGAGCTGCGCCGGCCACCCCATCGTGCAGACGCCCACGGTGGACAGTCTCGCGGCGGAGGGGGTGCGTTTCAGCAATGCGCACGTCACCACGCCGGTGTGCTGGGTCAGCCGTGCGGTGGTTTTGACCGGCCAGTGGGCGCGGTCCCATGCGCAGCGCACCGCCATCCCCACCGTGAAGCCGGAGGCGCTGGCCACGATGTTTCCGGTGCTGCTGCGCGCGGCAGGCTACCGCACCGGTCATTTTGGCAAGTGGCACATGATCGCGCCGCAGGGCTTCAAACCGCAGGAGCAGTATGACGAGTACGAGGCCATCGGCCGCAATCCGTATTTCAAAACGATGCCGGACGGCACGAAGCGCCACGAAACCGACCTCGTGTGCGACAAAGGAATCGAGTTCCTCAAATCCCAGCCGAAGGACAAACCTTTCGCGCTGAATCTGTGGTTCAATGCGGCGCATGCCGAGGACAGCGATCACCGCCCCGGCATTGGATTGTATCCGTGGCCGCAGTCGGTCGATGGCATGTATGAGGACCGCTCCATCCCACCCGCGCGTCTGGGAGATCCGGCCATCTATGAGGCGCATCCGCAGTTTCTTAAAGACTCGATCAACCGTGAGCGCTGGTTCTGGGGATACGACACGCCGGAGAAGTTCGAGATCAACCTGCGTGCCTACTACCGCATGATCAGCGGTGTCGACAAAGCCATCGCGCGTGTGCTTGCCGCGCTGAAGGAGGCCGGGCTCGCGGACAACACGATCATCGTCTATTCCGCCGACAACGGCTACTACCTCGGAGACCGTGGCTTTCAGGGCAAGTGGTCGCACTATGAGGAGTCGCTGCGCGTACCGATGATCGTCTACGATCCGCGCCTGCCGAAGGAACAGCGCGGACGCGTGGTGGATGATCTGGTGCTCAATGTCGACCTGCCCGCCACCTTCATTGACTGGGCCGGAGTGAAGCGCCCGGAGGCCTACGAAGGACGCAGCCTTTCAACGCTGATCGAAGGCAAGGGCAGCGATAAACCCTGGCGCGAGCATTTCTTCTGCGAGCACCTCGACCTCGCCCCCACGCTCACCTGGGAAGGCATTCGCGGCCAGCGCTACGTTTACGCGCGCTACTTCGATCAGAAGCCCGCGTATGAGTTTCTGCATGATCTGGAAACCGACCGCGATGAACTCAAAAACCTCGCCACCGATCCTGCGCATGCCGAGGCCCTGCAGAAAATGCGCGCGCTGTGCGATGCGGAGATGAACGCACGCGGTGGTGCCCTGCTGCCGATGGACCAGCGCGGATCGCGCAAAGCTGCCGCCAAGAAAGGCGCGGCCAAAAAGGCCAAAGCCGCCAAGTGACCGTACGTCTGCCACCCAGCATCCTCGACCAATCTATGAAACCTCTCGCTCTCGCCCTGCTGTCATTCTGCCTATTGGGTTCATCATTTGCAGCTCCTGCGAAGCGGCCCAACATTTTGTTCATCCTCGTCGATGACCAGTCGCCGTTTGACTTCAAGTGCTACAACCCGAAGTCGCCGCTGCAGTCACCGAACATCGACAAGCTCGCGGCGGAAGGCATGGTCTTTGATTCCGCGCGGCACATGGGTTCCTTCAGCGGCGCGGTATGCACGCCTTCACGGCACATGATCATGAGCGGACGCACCGTGTGGCATCTGCCCATCGGCCCTTTGGCGAAGGAGCACTGCCCGCCGAATCTGGAGCTGAACACGCTGGCCGCCGTGTTCAACCGCGCCGGTTATGACACCATGCGCACCTGCAAACAGGGCAACTCCTACGAGGGCGCGAACAAGCAGTTCACCGTGCGTCATGATGCCGAAAAACGCGGTGGCACAGATGAAAGCGGCAGCACCTGGCATGGAGACCAGGTCATGAATTACCTCGCTGAACGTGAAGCGACCAAGGATGCCGATCCCTTCCTCATCTACTTCGGCTTTTCGCATCCGCATGACACCCGCGACGGCCGCCCCGAACTGCTGGAGCATTACGGCGCCACCAATCACGCCGATCCCAACACGCTGCCTGCGCTGAACCCCAAGCAGCCTGCGCTGCCTGCGAACTACCTGTCCGCGCATCCCTTCAACAATGGCGACGCCGGTGTGCGTGATGAAGTGGCCGTCAGCGGTGTGTGGAAAAACCGCGATGAGGCCACCATCCGCAACGAGATCGGTCGTGATCTCGCGTGCAGCGAGAATATCGACATCCAGATCGGCCGCGTGCTGGAGAAGCTCAAGGCCATGGGCGAGCTGGACAACACCTACATCTTCTACACCGCCGATCACGGCATCGCGATTGGACGTCACGGCCTGCAAGGGAAACAGAACCTCTACGAGCACACCTGGCGCGTGCCCTTCATCGTCAAAGGCCCCGGCATCAAGCCCGGCACCCGCGTGCCGGGAAACATCTACCTGCTCGACACGGTGGCCACGCTCTGCGACATCGCCAGTATTCCCGCGCCGGAGAGCAATGAAGGCCTCAGCTTCAAGCCCGTGCTCGAAGGCAAAAAGGACACCCTGCGAGACGTGATGTACGGCGTGTACTGCGGCGGCACCAAGCCCGGCATGCGCTGCGTGAAGCAGGGCGACTGGAAGCTGATCAAGTATGACGGCATGAACGGCGCGGTGCATGAGACCCAGCTCTTCAATCTCGCGGCCAATCCCGATGAGTTCCTGAAAGAGCATGGCAAGACCGACCCGATGCAGATGAACCTCGCCGGAGATCCGAAACATGCAGACAAGCTGAAGGAAATGGAGGCGCTGCTGCTCGCTGAAATGCGCCGCCACAATGACCCCTACCGCCTGTGGGACCAGCCGACTGATGGACTGCCTCCAGTGCCCGAACCCGCGCCCAGAAAAGCCAAGAACAAGAAGGCCAAGCAGTAACCTCTCAATCCATGAAGCCCCTCGTCCTCATCCTTTCGTCATTCCTCGTGCTGGTTTCGTCCTTCGCCGCCGATGCGAAACCAAACTTCCTCATCATTTACGCCGACGATCTCGGCTACGGCGATGTGTCCACCTACCATGCCTCCGACTGCCATACGCCGAACATCGACAAGCTCGCTGCGGAGGGCATGCTGTTTTCAAACATGCGGGCGAACTGCACGGTGTGCTCGCCTTCACGTGCCGCGCTACTCACGGGGCGCTTTCCAGATCGAGCAGGTGTTCCTGGCGTCATTCGCACGAACCCGGAGGATTCCTGGGGCTATCTCGCCCCCGGCATTCCGACGATCGGCAATGAGCTGAAGAAGGCTGGCTATCACACGGCGGTGATTGGGAAATGGCATCTTGGCCTCGACTCGCCCAACACGCCGAATGAGCGCGGCTTTGACCTCTTCCACGGCTTTCTCGGCGACATGATGGACAGCTACACCACGCACCTGCGCCAGGGGCACAACTACATGCGCCGCAATGCGGAGGTCATCGACCCGCAGGGCCACGCGACGGACATCTTCGCGGACTGGGCAGCGGATTACTTTCGTGAACGTGCCAAGGAGAAGCAGCCCTTCTTCCTCTACCTCGCCTTCAATGCGCCGCATTTCCCCATTGAACCCCCGGCTGACTGGCTGGCCAAGGTGAAAGCGCGCGCGCCGGAGCTTTCTGAAAAGCGCGCGCTCGATGTCGCGCTCGTCGAGCATCTGGATGATCGAGTCGGGCAACTGCTCGCAGTGCTGAAGGAACTGGGGCTGGAGCAAAACACCGTCGTGGCTTTCGGCTCTGACAACGGCGGCTCGCTGCCGCATTCCCAGAACAACGACCCCTGGCGCGACGGCAAGACCAGCCACTACGACGGCGGCCTGCGCGTGCCCTTCATGGTGCGCTGGCCCGGGCACATCAAGGCAGGCTCTCGCAGCGACTACTCCGGCCTGAACTTCGACCTCTTCCCCACCTTCCTCGAACTCGCGGGTGCGAAGCCTTCGCCTAAGCTCGATGCGATCAGCCTCGTGCCCATTCTCAACGGCGGCACCATCGACCAGCCGCGCGATCTCTACTTCGTGCGCCGCGAAGGCGGCCCGGCCTACGGCGGCAAAAGCTACGAGGCGCTCATCCGTGGCGACTGGAAGCTCATGCAAAACACGCCCTACACGCCGCTGGAGCTGTACAACCTCAAAGACGATCCGCAGGAAAAAAACAACCTCATGGGCAAGGCGCCGAAGGTCTTCAGGGAACTTTCCACCGCGCTGCGCCTGCATGTCCAGATCGGCGGTGCAACACCGTGGCAGAAACCTGAGGTGCCATAGAAGATTGCAAATGATTTAGTGTCCGATAAGTCCAGGACAGCCCAAGCGGCTCTCCCTCTCCCCGCCCCTGAAACACGACGGCAATGGTATGTTCCGGGCACATAGGTGACGCTCACGCCTCGCCAGCATGGAGTGAGCCCTCACCCTTACCTCTCCCCCAAGGACGTCTTGGACATTGCCATATCATCGGCGGGGAGAGGGGATTCGCTTTGTGTCCGCACGAGGTATGATGCAGGAAGGCGATACATTAATTAAAATGTTCTAGCGGCTGCGATCTGCTGCGATGAGCGAATCGAGTTTGGCGATGAGTTCCTGGGTCTTCTCCGGGTTCTTGGCGCTGAGATCGTTTTCCTCCCCTGGATCGTCCGGCAGGAAGTAGAGTGCGTGCAGACCGGCGGGGTACTGATGGGGTTTGACGGAGACGATGGCTTGTGATTTGCCCTTGGCCTTGCTGCGCACGAGCTTCCAGTCGCCCATGCGGAGGCCGAAGCTGGCACCGTTGTTGTCCTGCTGCAGCAGATGGTCACGGCCTTTTGCACCGGGCTGGCCCAGCAGAGCGGGAAGGACATTGAAGCTGTCGCGGCAGGCGTTCTCAGGCAAAGCGGAACCGGTGAGAGCGGCGAGGCTGGAGGCGAGGTCAATGGTGCAGACCACCTCTGCGGAGACACCTGGCTGCACGCGGCCTTTCCAGCGGGTGATGAAGGGCGTGCGGGTGCCGCCTTCGAGCACGCTGTATTTGCCGCCGCTGTAGGGGCCTGCGGGCTGGTGGCTGCCGAGTTTTTCCACGGCACCGTCCTTGTAGCCGTCATCGAGCACGGGGCCGTTGTCAGAACACAGCACGATGAGGGTGTTTTCGGCCAGCTTGAGCCGGTCGAGCGTCTGCATGAGCTCGCCCACGCACCAGTCAAACTCCACAATGGCATCGCCACGAAAGCCGAGCGTTGTTTTGCCCTGAAAGCGTTCGTGCGGCATGCGCGGCACATGGATGTCATGACCGGCAAAGAAGAGGAAGAAGGGGCCGTCCTTGTGCGCCTCGATCCAGGTGTTGCTGCGCTTCACCCATTCGTCAGCGAGGTCTTCGTCGCGGAAGCGTGCGGCCATGCCGCCGGTGTAGAAGCCGATGCGGCCGATGCCGTTGTGAATCGTGCCATTGTGCCCGTGGGTCCAGTCCATGCGCAGCGTGCTGCGCTGCGTGATCCCGGTGGGGTAATCTTTGCTCGGCGGCTTGTCACCCACCCAGAGCGGGTCTTTGGGGTCGAGGTTTAGCACGCGATGATCGCTGACATAAACCTGCGGCACACGGTCGTTCGTGGTGGGCAGGAGATGACAGTGATCAAAGCCGATTTCGAGCGGGCCGGGCTTCAGCTCGCCATTCCAGTCCGGCTTTGGACTGCCAAGGCCGAGATGCCACTTGCCGATCACCGCCGTGGCATAACCGGCCTGTTTCATGAGGGAGGCGATTGTGGTCGTCCCCGGCTGGATCAAGGCGGGGCCGTTGGGCGGAGCCACGCCGGTGCCCTTTTGCCGAAACGCATAGGTTCCCGTCAGAAATGAAAAACGCGTGGGAGTGCAGGTGGAGGCGGAGCAGTAGCCGCTGGTGAAACGCAGCCCTTCGGCGGCGAGCTGGTCGATGTTCGGCGTCTGCAGCGACTTCGCCCCATAGCAGCTCACATCCCCATAGCCGAGGTCGTCCGCCATGATGACGATGATGTTTGGCGGTGTGGCCGCGAAAGCAGTCGGAAGACAGAACGACGACAGCAGGAGTGCTAGGATGGGGAGGCGCATGAGGAGCATCAAACATGAACCGCCGCCGAATGGCAACTCTGGAGGCACGAACTGAAATGTGACCAGTGACGATCCTGCCGGAAGATCGGTGCCTCACGCTTCGTTCCGAGCGGCCATGAAGCGCCTTCTGCTGATCTTTTCGTCATTCGTCATTTGGCATTCGACATTTGCGGCGCAGCCGAATGTCGTTCTCATCATGGTCGATGACTTCGGCTATGAATGCATCACGGCGAACGGCGGGGAATCGTATCAAACACCGAACATCGACAAGCTCGCGGCCACGGGCGTGCGCTTTGAAAACTGCCATGTGCAGCCGCTGTGCACGCCCACGCGCGTGCAGCTCATGACGGGGCGCTACAACGTGCGCAACTACATCAACTTCGGCACGCTGCTGCGCACGGAGACGACTTTTGGAAACCTCATGAAGAGCGCGGGCTATGCCACCGGCATCTGCGGCAAGTGGCAGCTTGGCGGCGAGCTGGACTCACCGCAGCACTTCGGCTTTGAGGAGTCCTGCCTCTGGCAGCAGACGCGCCGCCCGCCGCGCTACGCGAACCCCGGTCTGGAATACAACGGCGTGGAGAAAAACTTCACGCAGGGCGAGTACGGCCCCACGCTGGTGAACGACTTCGCGCTCAACTTCATCACGAAGAACAAGGAGAAGCCTTTCTTTCTCTACTACCCGATGATCCTTACGCACAATCCCTTCCAGCCAACGCCGGACAGTCCGGACTGGGACCCCACGATCAGCAGCGAGAACAAGCAGCAGTCGCCCAAGCACTTTGCCGACATGACCGCCTACATGGACAAGATGGTGGGCCGCGTCGTTGCGAAGCTGGATGAACTTGGAATCCGCGAGAACACGCTGCTGCTCTTCCTCGGTGACAACGGCACGAACATCGGCATCACCAGCCGCTTCAAGGGCACCGACTACAAAGGCGGCAAAGGCACGACCACTTCTCACGGCACGCATGTGCCGCTCATTGTAAGCTGGCCCGCTGTGATGAAGCAGGGGCGCGTCTCGAAGGATCTCGTCAGCAGCAGCGACTTCCTGCCCACCATTTGCGCCGCCGCCGGTGTCGCCGTGCCTGCGACCGTGGATGGCGTGAGCTTTCTGCCCCAGCTCAAGGGAGACTCAGGCACGCCCCGTGACTGGCTCTACACCTGGTATTCACCGCGTCAGCGCCAGGACATGACCGTGCGGGAGTACGCCTTTGACCAGCGTTTCAAACTCTACCGCACCGGGCAGTTCTATGATCTCGGTGCTGATGACATGGAGAAGCAGGACCTCGCAGCAAGCGCCCTCGCCAGCGATGTGGCCGCCGCGAAAGCGAAGCTGCAAGGAGTGCTCGATCAGTTCAAAGACGCGCGTCCTGCCGAGCTGGACCGCGAATTCCAAGCCTCCGGCAAAGGCAAGAACAAGACCGCAAAAAAAGGCAAAAAGAAACAGGCCAGGACTGAGTAACTATTGAACCACCCCATTATGCGCCCGCTGCTTTTTCTCCTTTCGACATTCGTTCTTGTCCATTCTTCTTTCGCGGCGAAGCCGAACATCCTCTTTCTGTTTGCCGATGATTTTACCTATGAGGCCGTGCGCGCCTTTGGCCACACGGACATCGACACGCCGAATTTGGACCGCCTGGCGGCACGCGGCACCACCTTCACGCGCGCCTACAACATGGGCTCCTGGAGCGGCGCGGTGTGCGTGGCCAGCCGCACGATGCTGAACACCGGGCGCAGTGTTTGGGATGCCGGCGCGGTTTACAAAACCACCGACAAGGAACGCCAGTCCGGCGTGCTCTGGTCGCAGCTGATGAGCAAAGCAGGCTACAGGACCTACATGACCGGCAAGTGGCACGTGCCGACCGATGCGACGAAGATCTTCGACATGGCCATGGACGTGCGCCCCGGCATGCCGAAGACGGTGCCCACGGCCTACAACCGCCCCATTGCCGGTCAGACCGACGCATGGAGCCCGTATGACAAATCGCTGGGGGGCTTTTGGGAAGGCGGCAAGCATTGGAGCGAAGTCGTGCATGACCACACGATCACGTTTCTCAACGACGCGAAGCGGCAGGAGAAGCCGTTCTTCATCTACGCCGCCTTCAATGCGCCGCATGATCCACGTCAGGCTCCGAAGGAATACCAGGAGATGTATCCGCTCAGCCGTATGCAGATGCCGCAGAATTTCCTCCCCGAGTATCCCTACAAGGACGCCATGGGCTGCTCCGAGAAGCTGCGCGACGAACACCTGGCGCCCATGCCGCGCACTGAGTTCGCCGTGAAGACGCACCGCAGCGAATACTATGCGCTCATCACGCACCTCGACGTGCAGATCGGCAAGATCCTGGACGCGCTTGATTCGAACGGCCAGGCCGACAACACGTGGATCTTCTTCACTGCGGATCATGGCCTCGCGGTTGGGCACCATGGTCTCATTGGCAAACAGAACATGTATGACCACAGCGTGCGCGTGCCCTTCCTCGTCGCCGGACCCGGCGTAGCGAAGGGTGCGAAAAATGACAAAGCCATCTACCTGCAGGATGTCATGGCCACGGCGCTGGATCTCGCCGAAGCGGAGAAGCCGAAGCACGTCTTTTTCCACAGCCTGCGTCCGCTGCTGAATGGCACGCAGAAGCAGTCCAGCTACGACTCCATCTATGGCGCCTACCTGGAGCTGCAGCGTGCCATCACCCACGACGGGTGGAAGCTCATCGCCTATCCGGACGCCAAAGTGCTGCGCCTCTACCACCTGGCCGAAGATCCGCAGGAGATGACCGACCTCGCGGCGAAACCTGAATACGCTGCGCTGAAAAAGCAGATGTTCGAAAGGCTGGTGAAGCTTTCCGCCGACCTCGGTGACAAGGTGGATTTGAAGACCGTGTTTGGAGAGTAGCTTCGGTGCAGGTGTTTGCGGAATGAAATGCCCGATCTCATCGTTCCCATGCGATGCCACGCCTACTTGTCATTTCGCTCTGTCTCCTTTTGTCCTTTTCAGGGCCTCCCACCTTTGCCCAGTCCCCTGCGGCCAGACCGAACATCCTGCTCATCATCACCGACGACCAGGGATATGGTGATTTCTCGATTCATGGCAACACGCACCTGCAGACGCCGAACATCGACAAGCTGGGCGGCGCGGGCGTGCAGTTTGAGCGCTACTACGTGAACTCCTTCTGTGCGCCCACGCGCGCCGCGCTGCTCACGGGACGCTGGTCCCTGCGCACGGGCTGCCATGGCGTCACGCACAACCGCGAGGCGATCCGCCCTTCCGAAGTCACGATGGCAGAGGCCTTGAAAGGCGCGGGGTATCGCAGTGCCTGCATCGGCAAATGGCACAACGGCGAGCAGTTTCCCTTCACCCCGCAGGGGCAGGGCTTTGACGATGTGTTCGGCTTCAACAACGGCCACTGGAACAACTACTTCGACGCCACGCTGCTGCGCGGCTCAAAGAAGGAGGCGACGAAGGGCTACATCACCGACGTGCTGACCGACGAGGCGCTGAAGTTCATCCGCACGAAGAGGCCGGGGCCGTTCTTCTGCTACCTGGCCTACAACGCGCCGCACTCGCCCTACCAGGTGCCGGACAAGTACTTCGACAAGTTCAAGGCGAAGGGTTTTGAAGACAACGTGGCCGCTTTTTACGGCATGTGCGAAAACCTGGATGACAACGTGGGCCGCCTGCTGGCGCAGCTGGATGAGCTGAAGCTCGCCGAAAACACGATCGTGCTTTTTATGACGGACAACGGGGGCACGGCGGGCGTGAAGATCTACAACGCCGGCATGCGCGGCGGCAAGGTCAGCGTGCATGAGGGGGGCAGCCGCGTGCCGCTCTTCATGCGCTGGCCGGCGGCGAAATGGCAGCCGCATGTGGTGAAGCCCATCGTCTCGCACATTGATGTGCTGCCCACGCTGCTGGATCTCTGCGGCGTGCAGGCCCCCGCAGGGCCGAAGCTCGACGGCATCAGCCTGCGCCCCCTGCTGGAAAGCAAGGAGTCTGCGTGGCCGGAGCGCATGCTTTTCACCCACAATCCCATCGACGAAACGAACAAGTTCCCCGGTGCCGTGCGCACGCAGCGTTACCGCCTTGTGCGCGAGATCAAAGGCCCGGCCGGCGGCTCCAAGGCCAAGGCGAACGATGACAGCGCCACGCCGTGGCAGCTCTATGACATGGCGGCCGATCCCGGTGAGGACAAGAACATCGCCAAGGAGAATCCCGAGATCGTGAAGGAGCTCAGCGCGAAATATGACGCCTGGTTTGCCGACATCTCCAGCGAAGGCTTGCAGCGGTTCCCGCTGCCCATCGGCCACACGGAGCAGAACCCCGTGGAATTGCACGCACCGCAGGCCTACTACGACAAGCCGTTGCATTTCGCGAGCGGCCCTGGATTTGCCAACGACTGGCTCATGAACTGGACGAACGCGAAGGCGAAAGTGTGGTTTGAGATCGATGTCACCAAGGGCGGCGAGTATGACGTGGAACTCGCCTACGACTGCCCGGCGGAGGACGCTGGCTCCAAGATTCGACTCAACGTGGGTGCTGCCTCACAGGAAACCACCGTTGCAGCCGCGCCGATCCAGGACATTTCCCTTCCTCATCGGGATGAAATCGGCAAGGAGCGCTATCGCAATCGCAAGTGGGCCACGTTGAAGCTCGGCACGGTCAAGCTGCCGCGAGGACCGGCAAGACTCACGCTGGAAGCCCTGGCCATGCCGGGCAGACAGGTGATGGACTTGAAGCATGTGCAGCTGACTCTGCGTTAAGTCTAAGTTCTCCTGCCTTTCACTCATCAAACCTTTGCCCACACGTTTCTGGCTAACTCAACCTTCCGCATGAAGCTCACCGCCCTCCTCCTTTCGTCATTCGCCATTCTGGTTTCGTCATTCGCGGCGGAGCCGCCGCCAAACATCCTCTTCGCCATCGCCGATGACTGGGGGGCGCATGCAGGCGCGTATGGCACGCCGTGGGTGAAGACGCCGAACTTTGACCGCGTGGCGAAGGAGGGGCTGCTTTTCAGCCAGGCTTACACCCCGAATGCGAAGTGCGCGCCTTCACGCGCCTGCATTCTCACGGGGCGCAATTCATGGCAGCTCAAAGAAGCGGCGAATCATATCTGCTACTTCCCGCCGGAGTTCAAAGGATGGGGCGAGGCCCTCGCGGAGAAGGGCTGGAATGTGGGCTACACCACCAAGGGCTGGGGCCCCGGCGTGGCGGTGGATGCGAATGGCAAGCCCCGCCAGATGACGGGCACGCCTTTCAACAAACGGAGGGCCGAAGCACCCACTCCTGAAATCCTGAACTGCGATTACGCGGCGAACTTCAGCGACTTCCTCAATGCTGCACCGGCCGACAAACCCTGGTGCTTCTGGTATGGCAGCGTGGAGCCGCACCGCGGTTATGAATTTGGCAGCGGCGTGGCCAAGGGCGGCAAGAAGCTCACGGACATCGACCACGTGCCCGCCTACTGGCCGGACAACGACGTGATCCGCAATGACATGCTCGACTACGCCTTTGAGGTGGAGCATTTCGACCGCCATCTCGGACGCATGATCGCTGATCTCGAGAAGCGCGGCCTGCTGGACAACACGCTCGTCATCGTCACTGCGGACCACGGCATGCCCTTTCCGCGCAGCAAGGGGAACGCGAACGTGCAGGCCAACCATGTGCCGCTGGCCATGATGTGGAAGAAGGGCATCCTGCAGCCGGGCCGCACGCTGAGCGATTTCGTGAGCTTCGTTGATCTCGCGCCGACACTCGTCGAGGTGGCGGGCATGAAATGGGCGGAGACCGGCATGGCGGAGTCACCGGGCCGCAGCCTGACGGATCTCTTTGCCAACAAGCCCGCGCATGTGCGCGATCATGTGCTCATCGGCAAAGAGCGCACTGATGTGGGCCGTCCGCATGACTGGGGCTACCCCATTCGCGCCATTGTGACGAAGGACAGTGTCTTCATTGAAAACTTCGAGCCCACGCGCTGGCCTGGTGGCAACCCCGAAACAGGTTACATGGATTGCGATGCCGGAGCCACCAAGAGCTTCCTCATCGACGCGCACCGTAAAAATCCCGCCGATCCCTTCTGGCAGCTCTGCTTCGGTTTGCGACCCGGCATGGAGTTTTACGATATCAAAGTTGATCCTGATTTCGTGAAGAGCGTGCCGAGGGACCCACGTGCCACCGCCATGCGTGATCAGCTTCACACCGAGCTCAAAGCGCAGGGCGATCCGCGCATGTTTGGCCAGGGCGATGTCTTCGACAACTACGAGCACGCCTCCAAGGCGAACGTGGGCTTTTACGAGAAGTTCATGAGCGGCAAACCCATGAAGGCCGGATGGATCAACCCCAGCGACATTGAACCCAAGCCTGTCCTGCCATGAGACTTTCTTTTCTGCTCATCCTCGTTTCGTCGTTCTGCGTTTCGCAGGCGTCATTTTCGGCTGCGCCGAATATTCTGTTCATTCTCTCCGACGATCACAGCTATCCGTTCATCCACTGCTACGGGCGTGAGGAGATGAAGACTCCGAATCTTGATCGCTTCGCCGCTGAGGGGATCATGTGCCGCCGCATGTTCACGGGTGCGCCGCAGTGTGTGCCTTCGCGCGCTACGATAATGACGGGGCGATCGCCGGTGGCCTGCCGCATCACGCGGTTTTCGTCGCCTCTGCCGCGGGATGAAATCACCTTCCCCGAGATCTTGCGGAAGGACGCGGGCTACTTCGTGGGCTGCTGCGGCCGCACGTATCATCTCGATGGCTCAGGACGCGGGCCCGAAGCATCGGCGCAGGTGATTGATGAGCACCACATGGTCACCTTCAAGGATCGCTTCAACTACGTCGATGCGAGCGGTCAGGACAATGTGCCGGCGAAGATGAATGAGTTCTTTGACCAGCGGCCGAAGGACAAGCCCTACTTCCTGTGGGTCGGTTTCAGCGATCCGCATCACGCTTGGAACACTGGCAAGAACCCACCTGACCCTGCGAAGCTCAAGGTGCCCGGCTTCCTGCCCGATCTGCCCGGCGTGCGCAGTGACCTCTCCGCCTACGAAGGGGAGATCGAACATGCCGACGGCGATTTTCAGCGCGTGCTCGACATCGTCAAAGAACGCGCCGGACTGGAGAACACGCTCATCATTTTCATGGGCGACAATGGCATGGCATTCCCCAGCGGCAAAGGCTCGCTGCATGATCCCGGACTCAACGTGCCGCTGCTCGCGTGGTGGCCGGGTGTGATCAAACCGGGCGGCGACTCCAGCGCACTGATCTCCGGTGAAGACATCGCGCCCACCTGCCTCGAAGCCGCCGGACTCCCGGTGCCCGAGCGCATCAGCGGCGTGAGCTTTCTGCCGCTGCTCAAAGGCGCGAAGTTTGACAATGAGCGCCAGCATATCTTCGCCGAGCGCGGCCCGCACGGCAGCGCCACCTTCAATGAAAGCACCACCGCCAGTGGCGTGGACTACAGCCGCTGCGTGCGCAGCGCGCGCTACAAGCTTATCTACAATGTCACCCCGAACCTGCGCTACACGCCTGTGGACAGCGGGAATGATCCGAGCTGGAAGGACATCGTCAAAGCACACGAGGACAAGGCGCTGGCCACCGAGTTTGAAGACCTCTGGTTCACCAGTCCGCGTCCTGTCTATGAACTTTACGACCTCAAGGAAGACCCCAATGAACTGCACAATCTCTACGGCCAGAAAGGTCTGGAAGCAGCCACGCTGGAGCTGAAGACCGCGCTGCAAAAGAAGATGATCCTCGACTTCGACTACCTGCCGCTGCCCATCGCGGGAGATGCCAAACCGAAGGGCAAAGCCGCTGCCAAGAAGGATCCCAACCGCGCGGAGCAGTTCAAGAAGCTCGATATTGATCACGATGGCAAACTGAGCCGTGAGGAGTTCAGCGCCAAACGAAACTCCGCAGATGCCGCCGCCTGGTTCAAAGCCCGCGATGTGGACGGCAACGGCTCCATCGAGGCCGCCGAATACACAGCCAGCACCGTGCCCAATCCTCCCAAAAAATAACCCAATCTCTACTCGCTCCAACCATGAAGAACCTCCTTATCTTCCTCACTCTTTCCCTCTCGCTCCGCGCCGACTTCATCACCCCGGTCTTCTCTGACGACTTCTCCCGTGACGAAGCCACACCGGGCAAAGAGGACATCGGCAACGGCTGGACCAGCAACAGTGCCTGGCGCGCGAAGGGTCATCAGCAGGTCGATCTTATCGACGGGCACATGCATGTGACCAAGCATGCGGAGGCCGACCATGGCGTGGCTATCTTTCACAATGTGGAGTTTCAGGACGGCATCGTTGAGCTGAGGTTCAAACTTGGTGAAGGTGATGATCTCGGCGTCGATTTCGTGGATCGTGAACTCAAGACCGTGCATGCGGGCCATCTCTGCATCGCGCGCGTCACCAACAAAGCGGTGACGATCACCGATTCCAAGACTGGCGGCATGGACAACGAGATCCGCGCCCGCCGCGAGAAAGGCGACAAGTCCCCCGAACTCGCCGCGCTGCTCAAATCCAAAACGAAGTCCTTCAAGCTCGACCTCAAGCCCAACGGATGGCACAGCATGAACATCAAGATCGTCGGCGATCAGATGACAGTCCGCATCGACGATCTGGAAGCTGTTTCATTCAGCAGCGAAGGCATCGCCCATCCGACGAAACGCATGATCACCCTTGCCGTGAACAAATCGGCGGATGTGGATGACGTGAAGGTTTCGAAGCTGAAGTGAGTATTCAACTCCTTCCATGCGCTTCATCTTCTTCCTCGGTCTCTTCGCCACGGCGTCTTTGGCACAATCCCAGCATGAGGTCGTCTCCGGCTGGCCGCAGTTGCCGGAGGGGCATGTGCTTGGCCTTTGTGCCGGGGTTGGTGTCGATGAGCAGAACCGAGTGTACGTTTTTCATCGCAGCGGCCGGGTGTGGTCAAAGCCGTTTCCCAAAGATGCCATCGCTGCGCCGACCGTCAGCGTGTTCGATGGCGCAACGGGACGGCTTCTCAGCACCTGGGGGGCGAACCGCTTCATCATGCCGCATGGGCTCACGGTGGATCACGCGGGCAATCTGTGGCTCACCGATGTGGGCCTGCATCAGGTCTTCAAGTGCTCTCCGGCAGGTGAGGTGCTGCTCACCTTGGGAGAGGCGGGTGTGCCCGGCAGCGATGACAAACATTTCAATCTGCCCACGGATGTGGCGGTGCTGGCAGACGGCTCCTTTTATGTGAGCGACGGCTACCAAAACACGCGTGTGATGAAATTCACTGCCGCCGGTCGCTTTGAGTTCCAATGGGGCACGAAGGGCCGTGGGCCGGGTGAGTTTCATCTGCCGCACGGCATCACCGTGGATGCGCAGGGACGCGTCATCGTCTGTGACCGCGAGAATGAACGGCTGCAGGTCTTCGATGCGAAGGGCGCCTTTAAGCATGAATGGAAAGGCCCGCAGCTCGGCAAACCGTATGGTATCGCTACAGGTCCCGACGGCCATCTCTTCGTCATTGATGGCGGTTCTCCCTCCTTGCAGCCGCAACTACGGGGCAAGGCGGTGGAACTCGATCCCACAGGGCAGGTGGTCGGCACCTTTGGCAGCCACGGCAAAGCAGCCGGTCAGTTTCAGCTCGGGCATGACATCGCGGTAGGCCCGGACGGTGCCGTCTATGTCGCTGAAGGAACAGGCGCGCGGGTGCAGAAGTTTGTGCGCAGGAAAGCATCGGAGTGACAGTTGCCTCACCTCTCCCGCTGGTTCGTTGTTCGGACCAAGGGTTTGCTGTGAAAGCAAACCGAGCGCTCGCGTAATCTATGGCACCATGACCAACCGCCGCCGCTTTCTTGCCACCACGACCTCCGTGCTTGCCTTTCCGTTCATCGCGCGTGGGGCTGCGCCTGCGGCGAAGATCATTGAGACCAAGGTGATTTCCCAGCAGCCGGAGTTTTATCATGGCTGGCCGACCGTCGTACGCAGGCAGAATGGCGAGCTGTGGGTCTCGTGGTCCGGTGGCCGTGAATCGCATGTGTGCCCCTTTGGCCAGGTGCATGCCATGACCTCGCGAGACAACGGCGCCACCTGGACCTGGCCGCGTGTGCTGCTGGACACTGCCACGGATGACCGCGACTCCGGTGTGCTGGAAACTGCGAAGGGCTCTCTCATCGTCAGCACCTTCACCTCACTGGCCTACGAAGATCATTTCAAGAAGGCCAGCACCTTTGCCGAGCACACGGACAAGGGCTGGACTTCGAAAACCATGCCGCAGGAGCAGTTTGTGAAATGGAAGGCCGCGCACGAGCGCCTCAATGATGAGGAGCGCAAAGCAGAGCTTGGCGAATGGGTGATCCGCTCCACCGATGGCGGCAAGTCCTGGTCCACCCGCATCCCCACCATCGTGAACAGTCCGCATGGCCCCATCCAGCTCAAGGACGGACGCCTGCTGTATGTGGGCAAGCAGCTCTGGACCTACGATAAAAAGGTCGGAGTGGCGGAGTCGAAGGATGACGGCCAAACCTGGCAGTGGCTGGCGGAAATCCCCACGCGCAAAGGAGACAACGCTGTCAGGTCGTATCACGAACTGCATGCAGTCGAGGCGGCAGACGGAACGCTCATCGCGCAGATCCGCAATCACAACGACGCCAACAAGGGTGAGACGCTGCAGACCGAATCCAAGGACGGCGGCAAGACCTGGAGCGAGCCGCACAGCATCGGCGTGTGGGGTCTGCCCTCCCACCTGCTGCGCCTGCGCGACGGCCGCCTTGTCATGACTTACGGCCACCGCCGCAAGCCTTACGGCAATCAGGCGCGCATCAGCAGCGACAACGGCCAGACCTGGAGCGAGGCCATGATCCTCTCCGGCGATGGCATTGGCGGCGATCTCGGTTATCCCAGCACCGTCGAGCTGGCCGATGGGACGCTGCTGAGCGTTTGGTATGAGACGATGAAGGAACCGAAGCTGGCGGTGCTGCGCCAGGCCACGTGGCGGGTGGAGTGAGGGCGGCTCAAGGAGGAGTGGGCGGAATGAATTCCGTGCTCCTTGTGCAGCATCACCGCCCTGCGCTACATTGCGATCCTGCCATGAAATGTTTTCTGCTCTTGTCTGTCTTCCTCGTCGCGCTGTGCAAACTGCATGCGCAGACCCCACCAGTCGAAGCCGCGCCTGCCCAGCTCAAACTCAACGCACCGCTCGATTACCAGGTCTTTCAACGCAGTGATGCTCAAAAAGGGAACATCACGATCTCCGGCGTGTTTGCACAGAGGCCCAAGGAGGTCTTGGTACGATCCGTGGTGAATGGACAAACAAGTGACTGGATACCGCTCACGGCAGCGATCCATGACTTGTCATTCAGCGCAGGATTTGAACTGCCCGCAGGTGGCTGGCACCGGCTCGAACTTCGCACCCAACTGAATGGCAAGGTGATCGAAGAAGCGACGGTCGAACACGTCGGCATCGGTGAGATTTTCATTGTCGCCGGTCAGTCAAACTCGGCGAATCACGGTGAAGAAAAGCAATCCACGCAGACAAGTCGTGTCTCCGTCTGTGATGGTCGGCGCTGGCAGCTTGCGAACGATCCGCAGCCCGGCGCTAGCGGCCAGGGCGGCAGTTTCATGCCGCCGCTCGGCGATGCACTGGTGAAGAAATTCAATGTGCCGGTAGCCTTCATCCCCTGTGGTATCGGGGCGACCAGTGTGCGGGAATGGCTGCCGAAAGGAGTGCCGTTTCCGCAACCTCCAACGATCGAATCCCGTGTGCAGAAGCTCCCCGGCGGTGGGTGGGAAAGCAATGGTACGGCCTATGCCAGGTTGCTTCAGCTCATGCAGGGCGCCGGCCCGCATGGCTTTCGCGCCGTGCTCTGGCATCAGGGCGAGAGTGATGCGAACCAGAGGGACCCAAATCGTACATTGCCAGGAAAGCTGTATCGCGAGTATCTGGAAAACATCATTACCAACTCCCGCCGCGACATCGGCTGGAAGGCTCCGTGGTTTGTCGCACAGGTCAGCTACCATGTGCCAGGAGATGAAGCCTCGCCCGACATCCGCTCGGCACAGGCATCCCTGTGGCGGGACGGCATCGCTCTCGCAGGGCCGGACAGCGATGCCCTCAAGGGCGAACTTCGCGAGCGACAGGGCAAGGGCGTGCACTTCAGCGGCGCAGGCCTGCGTGAGCATGGCAGCCGTTGGGCCGCTCAAATCATCCCCTGGCTGGAGCGGGAGTTGAAATGAAGTGTTCTGCGCGAAAGACTCGGGCCTGCCGCTCGCTTCTTATGTCCATGCTCCTGCGCCATTTTCTGATCTCCACGCTTCTCATCACACCCTGCCTCGCGGAATCCAACTGGCCGCAGTTTCGGGGCGAGGGAGGGCTTGGGCTTGGCACGGGGAAACCTCCGGTGGAGTTTTCGAGCACGCAGAATCTGAAGTGGCAGGTGGAGGTGCCGTTTGGGCATTCGTCTCCGTGCCTCTGGCAGGACAAGATCGCGCTCACGGGTCTCGATGGCGGCAAGCTGGTGACGCTTTGCCTGAGCCGAAAGGATGGGCATGAGCTGTGGCGCGCGGCGGCTCCGGCGGAGAAGGTGGAAGGTGCGCACCGCATCGGCAGTCCGGCCACTCCGACGTGCTGCACGGATGGCGAGCGCTTGATCGCTTACTTCGGCTCCTACGGCGTGCTGGCGTATGACTGGAATGGCAAGGTGCTGTGGCAGAAACCGCTGCCTGCGCCGATCGTGGAGTTTGGCACCAGTGCCTCGCCCATCATTGCGGATGGCAAGGTGATCATCGTCGCGGATCAGGATGTGGGCAGCTACATGATCGCGCTGGATGTGAAGACGGGCGAGCCCGTGTGGCGCGTGGACCGCAGCGAATTCCGCCGGAGTTTTTCCACGCCGTTCATCTGGCAGCATGAAGGCATTGAAGAACTCATCGTGAGCGGATCGCTCCGGACGCGCAGCTACGATCTCAAGGACGGCAAACTGCGCTGGTCTGCCAGTGGCATGGCACGCGTGTCGAATACGAGCCCCATTGCTGTGGGCGACGTGCTGATCGTCTGCGGCTGGAACGCGGGCGGGGATCCAGATGACCGTGTGGAGATGGAGCCGCATGAGGCCTTTCTCGCCGCGCATGATGCCGACAAAAACGGTTTGCTGAGCGAGAAGGAGTTTCCTGAGGGACCTTTGCGTGACCGCTTCACCATCATCGACGCCGATAAGAACGGCACGGTCAACCAGGCCGAGTATGACGCCATGCGCGACATCTTCGCCAAGGCGGCGAACCAGCTATTTGCCATCAAGGCCGGTGGCAGCGGCGACATCACGGACACGCACGTGATCTGGCGGCAGACGAAGCAGCTGCCCTATGTGTTTTCTCCTGTCATTGCGAACGGCCGCGTCTTCACCGTGAAAGGTGGCGGGCTGGCCTCTGCGTATGATGCCAAGAGCGGCAGCCCCATCTTCCAAGCTGAGCGCCTCGATGCCTCCGGCGAGTACTATGCCTCCGCCGTGACTGCTGATGGCCGCGTGTATGTGACTTCACAGCGTGGTGTGATCTCCGTGCTCGATGCGAACAGCGACACGCTGAAAGTGCTGGCGAAGAACGACCTCAAAGCGCCTGTGTTTGCCTCACCTGCGATTGTGGATGGCGTGATCTACGTGCGCACGAACAAGCACTTGTGCGCGTTTGGTCACTGAGAGATGCGCTCATTTCGAATCAGCAGCCAGAACACGGCGGCAACGATGTAGAGTGCGCCAAAGCCGGCCAGCACGGCATTCCAACCGCCAGCATGGGCGAGCAGCCAGGGCACGAGGATGGGGAACGCTGCGGCACCCAGATTGCCGCACATGTTGGTCGTCGCGCTGAGCGTGGCCACATGGGGGCCGCCGATGTTCATCACTGTGGCGCCGAGGCAGGGATTGGCCGTGGCGGCGCAGAACATGCCCGCGCTGATCACCAAGACGGCGATGACGGGATTCGCGACAAACCAAGCGCAGAAGATCAAGCATGCGCACAGCAGCAGGGCGGTGGCGGTCAGGCCCTGCCGCGCGAGGCGCTGGCTGCCCGTCCGGCGCAGCAGCACATCTGAGAGCAGGCCGCCAGCCATGCAGCCCGTCACATCGGCCAGCAGTGGCAGTGTGGTGAGCCAGCCGGAACCGAGGATGGTCACCCCGCGTGCCTCCTGCAGGTAGGTGGCAAACCAGCTGGCAAAGAATATGTACCCTGCAGCACGGCAGAACTGCTGGATGCACAGGCACCACAGCGCCGGACTGCGCAGCAGCAGCCCCCACGGCACACTCGGAGTTTCCGCGGGCTCATGTGGCGCATCCTGCTCAATCTGCGCACGTTCGGCGGCATTCACCGCAGGATGCTCCGCCGGCCGGTTCCGGTACCAAACTGCAAACCACGCCGCCCACAGAACCCCGGGCACGGCATACCACACGAACATCCAGCGCCAGCCGATGCTCACGACGAGCCAGGCCGTCAGCGGCGCGGCGATGATGCTGCCCACGGACATGAAGCCGCTGAACGCACCCGAGGCCGAGGCCTGGGCCGTGCGTGGAAACCAGCGCGCCATCACCGTGGTGCCCACCGGAACCAGCCCCGCCTGCGCCATTCCCATGAAGGCGCGTGCGCCCGTCATCACGGCCAGGTTTCCCCAGGCCAGACACGCCGTGGCCAATGACCACAACACGCCATACAGCGACAACGACCAGCGCGAGCCCAGCCGCTGCGCCAGCATGGCAGCGGGGATCTGACACAGCGCATACGGCCAGAAGAACGAGCTCATGAGCATGCCCGACTGCTCCTTGGTGATGCCGAGCTCCGCACGGATCGTGCTCTCAGCCGGTCCCACGCCGTTGCGCGTGAAATACGCCAGCGCCGCCCCCGCGCAGATGCCTGCGAGGACGATGAAGCGTGTGCGGGTGGGTTTCATGGTAGAATGATGATGGGTAAAATGATTTTCAGGTAAGTTCTTTTCAAAACATCCTCGTACCCGACATCATTTTACCAACCATGCCCATCGAAACATCCATTCCTATCCATTGCATCAGTCAGCAGGAGTTTTACGAGATTGACGCGCGAATGATGGCGCATGCTTTTGACATCCAAAATGAGTTTGGACGTCTGCTCGACGAGGTCATTTACAAGAAAACACTGGCCGAACGCTGCATCTCTGATGGCATGCCGGCCAGACGAGAGGTGGGCATCCGTGTGGAACACAAATCGTTCGCCAAGGAATACTTCATCGACCTTTTGCTGTGTGACAGCACGGTCATCGAAGCCAAAACGGCCAAGGAAACCCTCGCAGCCCATCGCGGTCAGGGAATCAATTACCTGCTGCTTGCTGAAGCGAAACACGGCAGCTTGGTGAACTTTCGTCCACCGCGAGTCGTGCGTCATTTTCTCTCCACACGTCTCACGCACGACCTTCGCCGCACATTTGAAACCACGGAATCAAACTGGCCGCCCGACGAGGCGTTTACGAACTTGCGAGATGGTGTGATTGAACTGGGCCGGGATATTGGCCTGGGCCTCGATCTGCCTCTTTATAGAGAGGCCATATCGCATTTGATGCAAAGCACCCGGCATCTCGTGCCACTGAAGGATGGGAGTTCATTGGTGGGCCATCACGAGATGACATTGCTGACACCCGATGTGGGCTTGGCGATAACGGCCCTGAATGAAACGGGCGACTTCAAAATCCATCTGCATCGCTTACTGGCTTTGACGCCTCTGTCAGGCATTGCCTGGATCAATTTGAAACTCGGCGAGGTACGCTTTGAGCACCTTAAAAGGTAAAATAATGGCGGGTAAAATGATGTCTTCTGAATCCATTAATCCGAATCATTTTACCCTTCATCATTCTACCAGTCCGCCACGCCACCATCGGGGCTGAACTCACGCAGCATGATCTCCTGCTGAATTTGAAAATCGGGAAAGTGCGCTTTGAGCACCTTAAAAGGTAAAATGATGGCGGGTAGAATGATGTCTTCTGAATCCATCAATCCGAATCATTTTACCCCCTTCATCATTCTACCAGTCCGCCACGCCGCCGTCGGGGCTGAACTCACGCAGCACGATTTCCTGCTGGAAGGGGTGCTTCTTCACCTCCGCTTCGTTGATCGTGATACCGAGTCCGGGCTTGGTGTTTGGGCGGACGATGCGGCCTTGTTTTTCGATGATGAACCCTTCCTCCACCACGTCCTGCCGCCACGGCACATCGTTGTGGACGGTTTCGCAGATGATGTAGCTGGGCTGTGAAAAGCCGAACTCCAGTGATGCGGCGGTGCTGACGGGACCCTGCGGATTGTGCGGGGCGAGGGAGATGCGATGCGCCTCGGCCAGCGCGGCGATGCGTTTGGCGGCGCTCAGGCCTCCGCAGTGGGTGATGTCGAGCTGGCAGATTTCGACCGCGCGTTTCTCAAACATGTCCTTGAAGGCCTCCAGGTTCGTCACGCGCTCGCCACTGGCCACGGGTGTGGTGAGTGCGGCATTGATGCGGGCGAGTCCGTCAACGCATTCGGGCCAGCAGGGTTCCTCGAAGAAGTAGAGGCCGAAGTCATCCAAGGCTTTGCCAAACTTGAGCCCCATCGCGGGTGAGGGCCGCGCATGGCAGTCCACCATGATGTCGATGTCCGGCCCCACGGCCTCACGCATGGCGGCCACGGCAGCGGCTGCGGCGCGCACGGGCTTCTGCCCTTCAATGGGCATCGTGCTGGGCACCGCCATGCTTTTGAAGGCGGTGTAGCCATCCGCCACGGCGGCCTGCGCCAGCTCGGCGAAACGTTTGGCGTTGTCGGCGGGTGTTTGATAAAAGTCTTCCATTTTGCCGCCGCCGAGGTGGCAGTAGGTGCGCACAAAATCACGCACGGGGCCGCCGAAGACCTTGGAGAGCGGCATGTTCGCCACCTTGCCCACGATGTCCCACAGCGCGAGGTCGATGCCTGCGATGGCCGTGGCGCGCACGATGCCGTGCCCATGCCAGAAGTGCTGCCGGTACATCACCTGCCACAGGTACTCCACCCGCGTGGGGTCTTCGCCGATGAGGAGATGCGACATGTCTTCGATCGCGCCGACAATGCTGCGTGTGTGCCACTCCAGCGTGGCCTCGCCCCAGCCGATGAGCCCGGGCTGGTCCGTGACGACCTTGACGAAGATCCAGTTTCGCATCCGCGCGTGGCAGACGAGTGTTTCGATGGCGGTGATTTTCATGGGTCGATGTGTTTGGAAATGGATTCGATCAGCTGCTCCAGACTGCCCGCCGCGACGACGGCGATGGTCTCCTGATAGATGCCGGTGTCGTAAATCTCACGCGGTGGCAGGTAGGAGGCGCCCCAGTCGGCGGCGATAGTGGCCACGAGGACGACTTTATCCGGAAAGCGGCGGCGCAGTTCGGTTTGCAGGAGGCTGTAGCTCTCTCCCTGCACGCCGACCCACACCGCATCGCCCATGTGCCAGACGACGACTTGCAGCGGGTAGCGGTCTCCGGGCGGAAGCTGGTGGAGACGATGCAGCAGGCGGGTTTTGCGCTCGCTCATCGCACGGTAGTCGGCCGCGCGGGATTCATCGCCAGCGGCGCGCGCGGCGGCCTCGGCGGCCTGGAATTGATCGAGTTCGGCCTGCACCTGCGCCACGGTGGGCTGGCCGGGGCGGTAGTGCAACGGCTCGTGCCAGCGTTGAAGCTTCCACCCGGCTTTGATGTCCAGATCAATCTTCTCGTGCTTCCACGCGCCGAGGGTCGCGCCGGAGACGACGGGACCTTGATAAACGAAGGTCGTGCCTGCGGCTGGCAGCGCGGTGAGGGTCGAGAGCGCGGCGTAACCCAGCTCGCGACCATTGCGATCCGCGACGGCGGTGTCGCCGACGAAGCCTTCGCGCGGGCCGAGTTCGCCGCTGGCACCTTGCAGAAAGAGGCAGGGCGCAGTGGTCTCGCGCTCCACGAGCTCGCGCATCGCGCCGATGTAGTCAGGACTGATGAGCGTGTTCTCCCACGCGAGCGTGGTGGGATGGCAGGCGTAGTTCACAATGCTGGCGAGCATCCGCCCATCGTCTGCCGTCACCCGCGCCACGATCACGCTGTCATCCGCAGGCACGCCGGGATTGTGGCCGCAGATGAACTGGCTGCCGTCCCAGAAATCGCGCTGCGTGGCCAGGCTGCAGCGGCCCCGGCCATAAACGATGCCCGCCGGCACCAGCGAGGCGAGGCATTGACGCACGAGCCGGCCTGCTCTCTCGCCCAGCGCATGCAGGTAGGGCGGAATCAAATCGCCCCCTGGGAGCGCGGCGCGGTCCAGTCCCATGAGGCCCGCGCCATGGGTGTGGGAGAAGACCACGAGCACCTCCTCCTGCGCCACGCCGCCGATCTCGGCGGCTTGCGCAACGAGCTGCGCGTGCTCCGTGGCTCCCATCACGCAATGATCCAGCGCGAGGAGGATCTGCCGCTCCTTTCCCTCCATGGCCGCAAACACCGCCACCGTGGCCCGCAGCGGGCGGTGCACCCCGGTGGCGCGCTCATGCTTCGCCGCGCCCCACATGCGGTGGTAGATGTCCGGCGGAGGCGTGATGTCACACCACGCGAGCGCAAAACGGCATCGGCTTTGCGGTGTGGGGTCTTCGGTGCGGGAGAGTTCGGGCATCCCACATCAAAGGCACGGCTAACCAACAACTTTCACCACTCCATGAATCTGCACTGCCAATGCGAGTATGCGCATTGCGGTTCACGGCCCGCGATCACTGCGCCAAAAAATTCTGCCCTCTGGTGTGGTTTTCAGACCACGAGGTTGCTGCGAAAGCCACCGGGACCGCTGCGTAATTTACGGCATGATGACCCATCGCCGCCGCTTTCCTGCCACCGCCGCCCTCGCTTTCGGTCTCGCCGCATTCTCATCTCTGCTCGCTGCCGACAGCGCCATCGACATCGGCTCTCGTCGCGAGTTGTTTGTGGATGATCTCTTGATCGACAAACTGAGCGGCAAGGCGGAACAACTGCTGCATCATCCGCAGATCCAGGAGATCGCGCTGGTGCATGACCTGCCGTGGGAGGGCAGCGGCAGCGGGTATCACAGTGTCTTTAAAGATGGAGACAAGTACCGCATGTACTACAAGAGCTGGCAGCTCACCGTGACGGCACCGGGCAAGGTGAACACCGGAGAGCATCCGCTCTTCACCTGCTACGCGGAGAGCGATGACGGCATCCACTGGCGCAAGCCGGAGCTGGGCCTGCATGAGTTCAAGGGCTCGAAGGCCAACAACATCGTCATTCCCCATGGCAAGATGGGCAAGGTGGACCCCGATGGCGGTCATCCCGCCGTCTTCAAAGACGAGAATCCCGCCGCACCTGCGGATGCGAAGTACAAAGCTATCGTGCGCTCGAATTCGCCGAAAGGACTGCTCGCGCTGAAATCGCCCGACGGCCTGCGCTGGTCGCCGATGGCCGATGCTCCTGTCATCACGGACGGCGCGTTTGATTCTCAGAACCTCGCGTTCTGGGATGCGCACAGCGGCCAGTATCGCGCCTACTGGCGCTACTTCACCGGCGGCACCACGGATGAAAAGAACTGGAAGCCCACGGGGGATCGCGCCATCCGCACCGCGACCTCGAAAGATTTCATCCACTGGGAAAACCAGCACGATCTGAGCTACGTCGATTCCCCCAGCGAGCAGCTCTACACCAATCAGGTGAAGCCCTACCACCGCGCGCCGCATCTGCTGCTCGGCTTTCCCACGCGCTACAGCGAGCGCGGCTGGTCCGACAGCATGCGTGCGCTGCCCGAGCGCGAGCACCGCGAATGGCGCTCCAAGGCCAGCGACCGCTACGGTATGGCCATCACCGAAGGTTTGTTCATGAGCAGCCGCGACGGTGTGAAATTCAAGCGCTGGAACGACGCCTTCCTGCCGCCCGGCATCGAACGCTCCGGCACCTGGAACTACGGCCATCAGTACATCGCGTGGCATCCGGTGGAGACGAAGTCAGCGCTTGAAGGCGCACCGAATGAGCTCAGCTTCTACGCCACCGAAAGCTACTGGACCGGCAAGAGCAGCCAGCTCCGCCGCTACACCCTGCGCCTCGACGGCTTTGTCTCCATCCGCGCTCCGATGAGCGGCGGCGAGCTGACAACCAAGCTCCTCACCTTCACAGGCAAGGCCCTCACGATGAATTTCGCCACCTCTGCTGCTGGAGGCATTCAGGTGGAGATTCAGGATGCCGCTGGCAAACCCATCCCTGGATTTGCGCTCGCCGATGCGCAGCCCACTTTCGGCGATTCCATCAACCGCACCGTGACCTGGAAAAGCGGTGGTGATGTGAGCTCACTTGCGGGGAAAGTCGTGAAGCTGCGGTTTGTGCTGAACGACGCGGATTTGTATTCGATCAAGTTTGAGTGAGGAAAGCTGTCTCGTTGCGCCGCAACTGGTCATCATTTCTTGAGAGAATAGCGCCCCGTTTTCTTGCCGCCGTTCTTCTCGATCATGCCAGCCTTCAGCAAGGGGCGCAGCAGATCCATGGCTCCCTGTCTTGAAACGCCGAGTGCCTCCCACAACTCCGCTGGGGCCATGCTGCCGTGGTCGGACAGCAGCTTCAACAATTGCTCCTGGCGAGGACGCAGCACTACCTTTTCAGGTGTTTGGCGGCTGAAGGTTTGCACACGCAGCCACGTGCGCTCCAGTGTCTGGTGCAGACCTGCAGCGCAGTACTCCAACCAGCCGGACACGTCTTCTCCAGCCAGCCTCACCGCATCCAGGGCGCGGTAGTAGCCCGGACGGTCTTCCCAGTAGTATTCGTCCACGCTGAAAATGTGGTGGCTGTCGAAGCCACGCCGGTACAGCTCCCACAGCCCCAACGCACGGCCAGTTCGTCCGTTGCCATCGGCAAAGGGATGGATGTGCTCAAACTGATAATGCAGGAGGGCGGAGCTGAGCACCGGAGACAGCTCAGTGGACTTGGTGTTCCACCATTCGAGCAGTTCAAACATCAGTGCGGATACATCCGCCGCCGGAGGAGGAACATGACGGCCCACTCGCACAGCGATGGTGCGGTAGCGGCCCGCCTCGCCCTGATCCATGACGGTGTCGACGAGCAGCCGATGCAGCTCAAAGATGTCCTCATGCCGGATTTTCTTCTTCCGGGCATTTTTTTCCACATAGCGCAGCCCCGCGAAGTAATTCAGCACCTCGCGACTGGAACGCTGATCCGCCGCTGCCAGCTCCCGCCCTTCCTCCAGCGCACGCACCTGCTCCAAGGTCAGCGGATTGCCTTCGATGGCGGTGGAGGCATGGCCGTTGCGCGTGCGCGTGTCCTTCTGCAACGCTGGAATCCACGACAAAGCCACCGCTGCCCCTTGGATGCGCTCTCGCAAAGTGGCGATACCTTCGGCCAAGGAAAGCAGTCGAGGGCTGATGGTGAACTGTGGTTCGTAGGCCATGAAGATAAGTCAAGCATGAGTCAAGTTATCAGTCAAGAAGACCGTCGTGACAGCAAATTCGACGGCACTGGCACCGCTCGGCTGGAGGTCATGGCTGCCGTGATGCGAGTGCTAAGCGTTGCCACGCCCTTCAGGTCATGCAATTTGGTGGCGCAGCATTTGAGATGCCAATCAAGTGAATGAGCCTGCACCGTCGCAGACTCATCCGCATCATCTTGTCACCAGACGGAGGTTTTTACACCTTCGCCAAAATCGCATTAAACGTCGCGCTCGGACGCAGCGCTGCATCGGCTTTCGCGAGGTCGGGCTTGTAGTAGCCGCCGACTTCGACGGGGTTGCCCTGAACGGCGAGGAGTTCGGCGACGATCTTGGTTTCGTTGGCGGTGAGCTCTTCGGCGATGGGCTTGAAGTGGGCCTGCAACTCGGCATCGGCGGTCTGGGCGGCCAGGGCCTGCGCCCAGTAGAGGGCGAGGTAGAAGTGGCTGCCGCGGTTGTCGATGGTGCCGAGTTTGCGGCCGGGGCTGCGATCGTTTTCGAGGAACTTGCCGGTGGCGGCGTCGAGGGCGTCTGCCAGCACCTTGGCCTTGGGCAGGCTGAAGTTTTCGGCGATGTGCTCAAAGCTGGGGGCGAGCGCGAAGAACTCGCCGAGGCTGTCCCAGCGGAGGTAGTTTTCTTCGAGGAACTGCTGCACGTGCTTCGGCGCGGAGCCGCCGGCGCCGGTTTCAAACAGGCCGCCGCCGTTCATGAGAGGAACGATTGAGAGCATCTTGGCGCTGGTGCCGACTTCGAGGATGGGGAAGAGGTCGGTGTTGTAGTCGCGCAGCACGTTGCCGGTGACGGAGATGGTGTCCTCACCTTTGACGATGCGCTCCAGCGAGAAGGTGCAGGCATCAGCGGGCGTCATGATGCGGATGTCGAGGCCGCTGGTGTCGTGATCTTTGAGATACGTCTCCACCTTGGCGATGATCTGGGCGTCATGGGCGCGGGCCTTGTCGAGCCAGAAGATGGCGGGCACGCCGGAGGCGCGGGCGCGTTTGACGGCGAGCTTCACCCAATCCTGGATAGGAGCGTCCTTGGTCTGGCAGGCGCGCCAGATGTCGCCAGCTTCGACGGCGTGCTCAAGGAGCACAGCGCCTGCGCTGTCGGTCACGCGGACGGTGCCGTCGGCGGGGACTTCGAAGGTCTTGTTGTGGCTGCCATACTCTTCGGCTGCTTGGGCCATGAGGCCGACGTTCGGGACACTGCCCATGGTCTTGGGGTCGAGTGCGCCGTTCTTTTTGCAGAAGTCGATCACGGCCTGGTACACTCCGGCGTAGCAGCTGTCCGGGATGACGGCCAGCGTGTCCTGCTCCTTGCCGGCGGCGTTCCACATCTTGCCACCGCCGCGAATCATCGCAGGCATGGAGGCATCGACGATGACGTCGCTCGGCACATGGAGGTTGGTGATGCCTTTGTCGCTGTTCACCATGGCCAGCGCGGGGCCGTTGGCGTAGGCGGCCTGGATGTCGGCTTCGACTTCGGCCTTCTTGTCCGCTGGCAGCTTGGAAAGCTTCGCGACGAGATCGCCGAAGCCGTTGTTCAGATCGACGCCGATTTCAGCGAACGCAGCGGCGTGCTTGGCGAGGAGGTCCTTGAAGAACACGCGCACGGCATGGCCGAAGATGATGGGATCGCTCACCTTCATCATGGTGGCCTTCATGTGCAGGGAGAAGAGCACGCCGTCCGCCTTTGCCTTGGCGATCTGGCTTTCGATGAAAGCAACGAGCGCCTTCTTGCTCATGAGCGTGGCGTCGATGATTTCACCGGCTTTGAGCGGGGTCTTGTCCTTCAGCACCTTGGTGGTGCCGTCCTTGCCGATGAACTCGATCTTCACGTCCGTAGCGGCAGGCACGCAGACGGATTTCTCGTTCGAGAAGAAGTCATCCTTGCCCATGGTGCCCACGCTGGTCTTGGAATCAGCGCTCCACTTGCCCATGGAGTGCGGGTGCGCCCTGGCGTAGTCTTTCACGGCCTTGGGGGCACGGCGGTCGGAGTTGCCTTCGCGCAGCACAGGATTCACGGCGCTGCCCATGACCTTGGCGTAGCGGGTCTTGATGTCTTTTTCGGCGTCGGTCTGCGGGTTTTCGGGGAGGCTCGGCACGGCGTAGCCTTTGCTCTGCAACTCGGCGATTGCGGTCTTGAGCTGCGGCTGGGAGGCGGAGACGTTCGGCAGCTTGATGATGTTCGTGGTGGGCTCCAGGCAGAGCTTGCCGAGGTAGGCGAGGTCATCGGACTGCTTCTGTGCATCCGTCAGGAAATCGGGGAAATTTGCCAGAATGCGGCCTGCCAGGGAGATGTCGCGCGTTTCGACCGTGATGCCGGCGGGCTTCGTGAAGGCCTGCACGATGGGCAGGAACGAAAAGGTGGCCAGCAGGGGAGCTTCGTCGGTCAGGGTGTAGATGATCTTTGCGGACATGATTTGGAGGGGAATTGAGAGCGTAAGAGCTAAACGCGACCACGCTGCAACGCAAATCCAAGGTGCGCAGCTTGTGTGTCTGGCACACTGAAAACAAGAGAAGCGGACCCCCTGGGCCCGCTTCTCCGCAGATGTTGCATAGGTTAGGCGCCGACTCAGCACGCAGGCGCTGGCCGCCCTGTGAGCAGGGCGTCCATTTTGTCCATGCAGGTGTTCCAGCCCTGGCTGTGGTTGCCTCGGCTTTCGGCCGACGGGAAGCCGCTTTGAGTGAGGCGCAGCTCGGTTTGATCACCGCTGGCGATGAACTCCACGGACACGACCGATTCGCAGCCTGCCCATTCCTCATCGCCTTCATATGTCCAGGTAAAAACCACTTTGGCCGGCGGCGTGATCTCACGATAGACACCCGTGACGATGAAGGTCTCGCCGCTCTCCGGGGCATGGGTGACGAGGCGGTAGCTGCCGCCGATGCGAAAGTCCGTGGTGCAGGTGGTGGTTTTGCCGCCACAGCCAAACCATTGGTTCATGGACTCGGCGGTGGTGAAGGCGGCAAACACGCGCTCGCGTGGGGCATTGAACAGGCGTGTGAGGTTCAGGGTGTCGGATTCGGCGGTGGTCATGGGTGTTGAATGGCGGTGTGGCGCAATTAGTTAACCAAAAGGTTAACAATGAAAGGGCGATTTTGTGGCAAGTTTGACTGCCTTCATTCCGTTCACCGCAAAACTCCGCGGATGGCAGGCACCAGCAGCTCCGCGACGAGCTGCTGTCCGAGGTCATTCGGATGCATGCCGTCCAGCAGCATGCCCTCGATGGTGGTCTGGTGCTTGGCTGCGAATTCGGGGTAGGCGGCGCGGACATCCACCAGCGGCACTTTCAGCTCTGCGGCGAGTTTGCGCAGTGCGTCGTTGTAACCCGCGAGCGTGGCGGAGTCGAAGCCGTCTTCGGCAGCGGGGTCGTAGGGCGGTTTGCCATACACCTCTTTAAGCTTGGGCGTCCAGCGCAGCGGATTGGGGGTCATGAGGATGACCTGGGCCTTCGCCTCCTGGGCGGCGGCGATCATGCGGCGCAGATTGCTGAGGTATTCGTCCAAAGGCACGCGTGGCGCCTTTGCAGGTGGGTTCCGCCACACATCCACGGCGGAGTCATTGATGCCGAACTGCATCACGACGATGCGAGGGTTGTATTTGAGCACGTCGGTTTGCAGACGCTTGAGCGCGTCCCGCGTGGTATTGCCGCCGATGCCTGCATTGTGCACGGCGAGCGAGGAGCCGACGCTTTGCAGCATGGTCTCCACGCGTGTGGCATACACCTTCAGGCTGCCGCGTGGCGCGGTGGTGGAGTCGCCAAACATGACGATGCCGCCCGGTTTCGGCTCCGCCTTGGGTGGCGGGACAAAGACCGGGATCTCACCCGCGCCGAGATCTGCCGTGTTGATCTTCATGCGCAGGCCGCCCTGCATCGTGGTGATCCACAGTTCACCGGGCTTGTGCTCATAAAGATAAGGGTAGGACACGCGGCCACCGGGCACGTAATTCGCCGCCACGATGACGGGCTTTGACCATGTGGCCGCTTCATCGTCTGAAAACGCCAGCGACAGCTCCACCCGGCTGGAGCCGCTCTTCGGATCATGACGCGGCGGCGCATTCCACAGCAGCGCGATGCGGCCATCGCTCAAACGCGCCATTTGCGGGCAGCAGGTGACGGAGGCGATCTTCGTGGTCTGCAGGCCGGTCCATTTCAAACCATCGTGTGAAGTCGCCTCCCACAGAAAGCCCGACTCCGTGCGCAGGAGCAGGTAGAGGGAGTCGTCTTTGCGTTCAATGACCGTACCTTCGAGGGAGCCCGCGTGATCGTGCGTACCGACGCCGTAGTCGAGCATGTCGCCGCGCTGCCAGCTTTTGCCGAGATCATCTGAGGCCCACATGACCGTGGCATGCCGCCACTGCGGGATGATTTCCTGCCCCACCAGCACGATGCGCCCGGACTTCATCTGAATCATCGAGTGAATGCAGCCGCACCATGGCGTACTGAGCAGCACGGGTTTCTCCCAGGTTTTGCCATCGTCTGTGCTGCGGCAGGAATAAGTCGGCAATACGAAAGCCTTCCAGTCCACGCCCGGTTCACCCCAGTGCCAGCCCTTGGGTTCCTTGCGTTCCGCACCGTTCATCCAGGCGGATATGATGACACCTTCGCGAGTGCGCAGCAGCGCGCGCTCGTTGCTGACGTTGAACTTCGCCGGTTCGGCAAACAACGGCGTGCTGCTCCAGGTGCGGCCTTCATCGGCACTGCGCAGTGCGTTCTTCGCATCAATGCACAGCACGCCGCCGTCTGCTGTGGTGACAAATGGTCCCTGATGCGTGAAGGGCAGCGCCGCCGCCTTGGGATGCAGCTTGGGTGAGTCAGCAGCGAAGGCGGTGGCGGTGATGCCTAGGAGCAGCGGGAGGAATCTCATGGTGATTCATTTGTACGCGTTGAAACAGGAGCTTGTACTCATGGCGCTCTGGTTCTGCAAGCAGACCAGCAGAAAGGCAGGAGTGCCCATCGTACCTCTCTTCAGGCGATCACATTCTCACCGCGATTCTCCTTCTGCTGAATCGTCACCGGCCAGCCGGGAAACTGATTCGTGGGCTTGCCGTCTTTCACGTCGATGAGGAAGCGGAAGGACTCGATGAAGTAGGTCCGCTTCTCCGTGTCGAAGGTGATGAAGCCGAAGCCGCTGCCTTTCTCGTGAGCTTTCTCGTAGCGGTTCGCCGCCTGCCCGACCACGGGGTTGCCCACGGCGTAGACGTAGGCCTTGTTGCCGAGACCTTCGATGAACTCGCCTGTGTCCGGCAGGCCATGCTTGGGCCGGTTTTCATGCGGCATCTTGAGCTCATCCGGCCGCCACCAGCGGGGATAACCGGCGGAGATGGCAGGCGTGCAGAAGGACCAGTTGCTGTCGCGCTGCTTTTCCACGCCGTACTGCGTCAGCGTGGTGAGATGCTGGTCACCATTGATGTGCAGCGCCATCGAGGGACGCATGATTTCCACTGCACGATTGCGCGGCGTTTGCGGCCAGCCGCCGGAATCGAGATCGGCTTTCAGGTAGCCATCGGGCCCGCCATGATGCGTCGCTACATTCGCAAACACCGTCTGGCTGAGCACGGCCTTCAGTGAGTGACCGCGCCAGTCCACGGCCCACTTTTTGAGGAACTCCTCCTGCCTCTCGCCGAGCAGCACGAGGCCGGGTTTGTCGAGCTTCGAGGTGTCGAAATTCGCATCAGGTACGTGGTCAGCGCGGCCAGCGCCCGTCTCCACATGCTCTGGGCCGCTCTTCCACTGGCGGTCCGCGATGATCGCAAAGCTCACGCCGCCATAGACCATGTCGCCATAGTACACACTGATGTCCTGCTGCACCGGCTTGGGATCATACGCATCCGGGTGATGCGCCACATTGGTCTTGTGCACCACGTTGACCATGCGCGCAGGCTCGATGTAACCGCCCTTCGAGGAGGCGCCCGTATCGCCCACGTCCATCTTCTTGCCGCCCTCGCCCCAGATGTTGCCCTGGAACACATCGTGATCATCCGGCAGGCAGAGCGTGGGTGCATTGCGCATGACCTCGCGGAAGGCCCAGCCGTGCTGGTAAAACTTGCGCAGGTAGTTCAGGATCGCGGGCTCGGCAGGTTCACGGATGATGCCAAATCCGCCGTGGTTCTCATAGATCTGATCGCCTGAGAAGAAGACGAGATCAGGATCGAGCTTGAGCAAATTTTCCGCCACGGGCGCATACGGAAAGCCGTAGTCGTTCTGGCAGGTCAGCGCCGCCATGCGCAGGGGGCGGCCTTCAGGGTTGGCCTTGATGGTGCCGGTCCACTCGTGCAGTGTTGCGTGCATGCTGTTCTTGGGGAACTCCCAGTACACTACCTTGTAGGGCGTGGCCTGCTTCGCGTTCCATTGGGGAATGCGGAAGGTCGCCACCCAGGCATCGGGGTCCAGCTTGGCTTTGCTGAGTGGTTTCCATTTGTCATCCTCCTGCACCAGCAGTACGACGGATGACTCGTCCTTTGCTCCCATGGGGGCGGTCAGTACGCTCAGCTTCATCACAAATCCCTCGTCCGTGCGTGAATCGCTCAGCGAATACATTGACCACAGGAGGGGGCCGAAACGGTTCTCTGGCGTGTGAGTGAAGGCTTCACCATCCGTCGTCCAGTTTTGAAACCGGTAACGTCCTGCTCCCGCGTTTCCTGCTTTGTCCTTGTTGTTGTTCTTTTTTGCACCCGCAACCGCGCCAGCGGCGAAGTTGTTGGCGATCGACACATTGCCGAGAATCGCATCTGCATCGAATACGTGCGAGACGGTGCCCAACTCTGTGCCGGAGTCCACGGCGTACACTGTGAGTGTCAGCGCACACTTGTCACCTTCAGGTGCGCCCTTGAGCGTCAGCTTCACCTGCGTCAATGCGCTGCCATCTTTGACGGGTGCGGTCTTTGGCCCCAGCAGGAGCGTGTCGCCCTGCCATCCGGCATTGATGCCCTTCTGTACAAAGCAGTTGCTGCGGTATTCGTTGAGCTCGCTGCGAATGCCGATGCGAAAGCCCGCGCCGCCGTCGCTCTTGCCGATTTCCAGCCGTGTCAGTGTCACGCTCAGGGTGAAGGCAGCGTTCCGTGTCACCTGATGTGTCAGGGAATGCACGCTGCGCCCACCACCCATGCTGAGGCACTCCGCACCGCCTTCGCTCACGCGCCAGTCTTCCATGGGATTCGCCCAGTACTCGCCGCCCAGAAACACGCGGTCATGCGTTTCGGGCCAGGGATCCCTGGTCATGGGCTGGGGATTCCTGGGGCTCGGTGCCGTCTCGGCAACCGCGCTGCCGCGGGCACCGAGGCCCATCAGCGTGCCTGCCGTCATCAGCTTGAGTCCAGTGCGTCGGGAGATGTTCCGTTTCATGAGTGCGATGCAACGATGGCAATGGGTCGCGCCCATCATTAAATTTGGCCTTTCGCCTCAACTGCCTTCCGGCGCTTCTGCAGCAATGCGGCGGTAGATTTCCTTCGCGGCCTCATACGCGTGTCTGGCTTCCTCCCGCTCTGCCGGGGCGATGTTTTTCTCTCGGACGCGCCAGAGCTGCTCGATGCAGGCGAGGCACCACTGGGCGCTGCGGCGTGAGGCGCGGATGGGTTGTTCCGCGACGATGACGTTCACCGGGTTCGTGTGCAGTTGCGGAAACTGCCGCACCGCCACCCAGCTGCTGCGTGGGATGTCGGTGCTGAAGGTGATCTCGTGAACCTGATCATCTGCAGGCACTTCGCGCATGGCCACGGGCTGGCCATTGACGATGAGCTCCAGCTTGCGTTTGCCACCGGCATAGGGTTGCGCCGAAGTGACATCGTGGTAGTTCACCGTGTCACCGGTCAGACGTGTGCCCGCCACGGGCACTGCACCGCCATAGGCGATCTCCAGCGGTGTCTCAGAACTGAACGCGGCCTTTACACGCACTTCGACCTTCCCCGGTTTCGCGAGGCGCACCTCGCCGCCGGAGAGCTGGCCGGCGACGGTGAAGTCCAGCGCGTGCGCATAGCCATCGCTCACATAGCTGCGGCCCTGCGCCATCGCCTCGCACCACTTCTTGAAATCGATGCGGTCGATTTTGCCGAGCTTCACGTACGTGCGGCCCTGGCCCACGCGTGTGCCGCTCATGCAGGGGAAGTCGGTCTCTCCTGCGGCCTTGAGCGGAAAGCCGCAGTTCATGAGGTGATACCAGGTGTTCCACTCCAGCAGCCGTGCGGTGTCCATCGCGCTGATGAAATCACACACGCCATGCGCGGTGGTGACGAAGATTTCATGGCCGCCCGCGTCGGGAATCGCGAAGTTGGGCAGCAGATCCAGGACGCGCTCATGGCTGCTGGTGAGTTCGGCTTCGTTGAGTCCGCCATCGTGGTCGGCATCAGTTTTATCAAACGGCTCCGGCAGCAGCGCGTTCTGCGCTTCGGCAGCCGTGAGCCGCGCATCCTTGCTGGCATCGTAGAGATCAAGCAGGCGCTTCGCAGCTGTGGCGGAGTTCACCTGCATGCCACTGCCAGAGTGCGGATAGCCGGTGAAGCCGCCCTGCTTCTTCGTCCAGCGCAAGGCGGGCAGGGTCCAGGTGGGCCAGCCTTTGATGCCGTCTGCGCCGGGATACACCAGCTCGCGCAGATTCAGCAGGCACACGTGGCCGAGTGCTGCGGAGCCAAAGCCGCTCACTTCCATGTCGTATTTCATTTGCGTCAGCGGCTCGCTGATCAAATCGACCTTTGGGCCGAAGAACTGGCGCTGGTAATCGAAGCAGTAGCCCCATGAGAGCACGCAGCCGACGTTCAGCCCCTCGCCTTTCACCTGCTGAAACATGTGCTCCGGCCGCATGCCTTCGGAGGGGGAGGTGTAGTGCGCACAGCCCGCCGCGTGGATGTGATGATCGCCGCTGTAATACCCGAAGTCCGCCGCATGAATCCAGCGTGCAAGCTTCACGGGAAGCGTGGTCTCCTTCGCCGCCGGGATCGTCACCTGCGTCTTCACCGTGCGGTATTCCGGCCCGCGTGATGCCTGCATTGTAAACTCGCCCGGTGGCAGCAGCACGGTAGCGCCGCTGGGGCGATACAGGTGTTTTTGGAAAAAGAAATCCGGAGCAAGACGGCGCGCCTGCGGCGGAAAGACATGGCCTTGAGCATCGGTGAAGGTTAGCCGTGCCGTGGTGGACGTGCCGTCGAAGTCCTGGATGTCGAGCTTCACCGTCACTGCCGGTGAGAACTGAAACAGGACCGGGACCTCCGCGCGGAAGCCGAGATCCTGCGTTCCCTGGCCGATGTCGAACACGAGCGTGGCCTCGCGTTTGCCCGCCTCGCTCGAATAGATAAGTGCGATGACGTATTCGACTTCCAGACCGCTGAGGTTCGCTGTCATCGGCGGCGCATCAAACAGGCTGATCTCCAGAAAGCGGTCGGCGCCCTGCGTGTTCTCGTTCTCCCGCAGCTGCGTCTGCCGCTCGCGCTCCATGGTGAGCTTGGCCACGCCTGCATAGGAGGGACCTGCCTGCGGGCTGCTGATCTGCAGGCGCGCCACGCTGGTGGCGTGGTTGATCACTTTGATCAGCACGGGCGTGTAGCCTGCCTGCTGCACCTGCGAGGTGGCTGGTCCGCGCTGCGCCTTCACGCGTGATTCCGGGCTGATGTCCACCACGCACAGCACCTGCGGATCCAGCGCGGTCTGCACTCCCGCGCCATCACGCGCCGTGATGGCGGTCTGCAGCTTCGTGCGCAGTTCGTCTGCGAGCGGTCTGCCGAGATAATCCAGCGCCTGCATGATGCGCTGCGCGTTGGCCGCCAGCGGCTGGCCTTCGACTTCGACCACCGGCAGCGGCTCTGCGTAGGCTGCAAAGGAGAGCGTCGCGACCAGGGCGCAGATTTTGTTCATGACCTCTATACGTCACGAACGCACACATCTTGGATCAGGGACTGAACTCCACCACGGTGCTCACCATCGCCTCGCGTTCATCGCTGACGGTGATGAACCAGGTATTGGCATCGGCAGGGGGTTTGGGGGCGGTGATGGTGTGGTCCTTGATCGTGGCGGGGACGGACTTCCATTCGCGTTTGGAGCGCAGGCCGGTGTCGGTGGTGTAGTTAAGCTCGGCTTTCTTCAACGGCACCTTGCTCGCGCAAGTGACGGTCACATGGTCACCTGACACGACAGGTGCGCCCGGATTGGGCAGGGCATCACCGCCACGGCATTTCGAGTCGATGAACAGGCCGATCTCTTGCGGTGCCCAGCCGGGAGGATGCCCGTGCGGCATCTTGATCTGGATGCGGATGTGTTTCTCGCCGGGCACGGCGTTGTAGCTCTTCATGTAGCTGTCGAGCACGTAGTGCACGTCGTTGGTGCCATTCACAAAGAGGATGGGCACGTGGCAGCGCGGCAGCAGGCTGCCGGGATCGTATTCCTTCACCCACAGCGCGCGGTGCTCGGGGTCCAGTTTGTCGATGCTGGGCTTTTGCACGGACTCACCTTCATGCAGGAAGCCGCAGCCATAGACGGGCACGGCGGCTTTGAAGCGGTCATCCAAAGAAGCGACGAGACAAGTCGTGTACCCACCCCAGCTGATGCCGGTGACGGCGGTGTGCTCCGCATCCACTTCGGAAAAACTGCGCAGCAGGGAGTGCGCGCGCATCACGCTCGCGGCGGCGTGGAAGGGCCAGTCGTCGCTCGTGTCAGGGGTGAGGACGCAGTCGAATTTTTCGGGATGACCGTGCATCGGGCCACCATTCGGCAGGCGCGTGCGTACGCCGCGATGCCCATTGCCAATCGCCATGCCGGTCTTGGGATCAAACTCGGGCTCAGGTGGGCGCGAGCCGCTCAGATCCATGGCGATGGCTGCGTAGCCACGCTTGGCCCAGAGATGCACCCAGTCGGCAAAGGCAGTGCCGCCACCGCCGTGAATGAGCACCACACCGGGGAACTTGGTGCCGGGCTTCACCTCCTGACCTAGCGTGATCGGCGAGGCATAAAACGCGAAGACTTCCGTGTCATGGCCCTGGTACTTTTCACCCGCATAGGTTAGCGAATGAATCGGCTGATCCTGCCGCACCCACTTCATGGCGGGAACGTTATTTTTGAGCGCATCCAGATCCCATGGGCCGACTTTTTCGGCATGGATGGAACTGGCGAGACAAACAGCGGCGGTAAAAAGAGAGTACCTCATGGCGGGAGATCAAACGCTCCCGCCAAGTCAATTCAGCATCTTTTTTCTACCGCTTGGGGCACGCGGTTGTTCTCCTCGTGCCACGGACGGATCACGGCGACATCAAAGCTGGGAGCACGCGAACTCTCCCGAACAAGGTGGCATTCGAATTCATGCTCATGCTTTGGTTCATCGTGGCACCAGTGCCCTCCAGAACCGCCGATACGGGAACCCAGGTTTTGAGATCACTGGACGATTCCACGATGTAGAGGCGTCCGGCCTTGGATTTCCAGCTCAACACCAGTTCGTTGCCGGGTACAGCATGCGAAATGCTGGGTGCCGTCTCCAGTCGGTCCATGGCGGAACGAGGGTCCGTGCCAGCTTTGAACTCGGCAAGGTCGGTCATTCCATCCCCATCGCTGTCAGAGGCGGCCGTGGCGGCGGAAAGACTGCCGTAGAACTGCATTTCCCACCAGTCGGCAATGCCATCGCCATCAGAGTCTGCAATGATGAAGGAAGCCTCATGGATGCGGCTGACTTCCGAGCCTTTGACGGAGATGGCGCGGACTTTGCCACTCCAGCTCATGCGGACGGGAGCCCCGGAGACAAGCCATGGGCTGGTGAAATCTGGTGCCGAGCCATCGACAGTGTAGTGGATTCTGGTGGTGGGATCCGCCGCACCGATGACCACACCCACCGGCTGGTCAAAGCTGCCCCCGGGCGGCGAGAAGGTGATCGCCGGCTGCGCAGCCCATGCGGAGACGGTGCCGGTGGCCGGGCTGGAGATGATCAGCGCATCATCGACCACGGCAGGGCTTCCTCCGCGGTTCAGCGTGCCGATCAATGTGTTGTCGTAGCGGCCAAAGATAAACGTATTGCTGTCAGAGGCGGCGATGACGAGATCATCCGTGACAATGGGCTGCCTGGAAAGGTAGGTGCCGGCCGGCGCAGCATACGTGGCGATGAGGCTGCCATCCGTCGCCGTACGGCCCTGCACGGTGTTTCCACTGAGCGCAAAGACGGTTCCGCTGGAGACAGCCGGAGTGCCGTTGAAATCACCATTCACCGACCAGACGACGGCGTGGGTGTCCAGATTGATGCAGGTAAGGTCTTCATCGTAATAGGTGGCGGTGGGGCTGTCGTTGATGAGGTAGGCGCGGCGGCTGTCCAGCGCGGTGGTGCGGCCCATGCTGTAACCAAAACCGCCCCAGCCTAGCGACCGGGTCCAAAGGGCCGCGCCCGTTGCAGGATCATGGCGGACAAAGTCGCCATTCACAAAAGCATAGAGCTCGGAGTCCAGGATGGAAGGGGTCCAGCTGTCTGACTGCGCCTTGTTCACAAAGAACTTCTGGGAACCGCCGCTGAGGGAGAATCCGTACATGCCGCCGTAATAACCGCCATCCACAAAGACTCCGGTATCAAACACCGCCGGCGCCATGTAGCTGTCCCACTGCGCGGCATGCGGCGCTGACCAGAGGGTGGCTCCGGTGTCATCCTGCAGGGCGATGAGCTGGGTGTCGCTGGAATGATTGCCACGCTGCACATACACGCGCCCGTTGTACCAGCTTGGCGGATTCATGGAGGAGGCACTGGCAAAGCTTCGTGACCAGAGCTGCGCCCCGCTGCCGGCATCCAGGGCGACGACGCGGCTGGAGGTGGAATCGCGGAAGGAGGCAAAGACCCTGCCACCCGCGCTGGCCACAGGTTGCAGGCTGGAGCCGCTGCCGCTGGCGCTGTAGCTCCAGCGCTGTGCCCAGCCGGTGCGGCCGAGCGCAGATGAGGCATAGCCCGTATGCGCCGGTCCGTTGCCAAAGGTGGACCAGGATCCCGTGATGCTCTGCATGATGGAGATGGAGACGGACGCCGTGGCTGTGGCTCCCGAAGGATCAGTGATGGTGTAGCTGAACTGGGTGCTGCCTCCGCTCACATCCGCAGGAGAGTGATAGCGCAAAGTGCCGTCGTCATTGCGCACCACGGAGCCCAGGGACGGCTGGGTGAACGACAAAACCGTGACCACATCTCCGTCCACGTCGAAGTCATTGAGCCGCTCACGAATGGGGCTGACGATCTGTCCGGGTTGAGCCACCCGGGCATCTGCACGCGCCACGGGCGCATCATTCACAGGCAGCACGTTGAGCGTGACCGTGGCAGACGAGGAAAGACTTTTGCCATCGCTCGCAGCAAACTGGAAGCTCGTGAGTGGCGAGCCATTGCGGTCAGCCATCGGCAGAAAGATCACCTTGCCCTGTGCATTGGTGACCAGCGCAGGTACCGTGGAGATAGTGCTGCCGAGAGCGGTGCCATCGCTGGTCTGATACAGGGTGCCGGCCGCCGGCAGGGTGGTTATGACGTAATTCAGAGCATCACCGTCCGCATCCGTACCCTGAAGACTGACCGCCCTTCGCGTGTCCTCCTGCGTGGTTGCGGTCTGCGCCAGGGCTGCCGGCGGATGGTTTGTTACGTCAGGGACACCGTAAGCACGAATGTACCCGTCGCTGGAAGCGATGTAGAGGGTATTGCCCGCGAGACTGAGGTTTCCACCGTAGGCGATGGTTTGCCTCAGGGCGTGGCTGGCGAGATCAAAAATGTACGTCTTCGACGACGAGGAGGCAATGACCGAGTCGTTGGTCACAATGGGCTGGTTGACCAGGCCGGTGTCCGTTCCCGGGAGGGTGTAGGCTCCCAAATACATGCCGGTGGCTGTATCGTAAGCCTTGATGGAGTTGGTGTTGGAGATGACAAACGCAGACTGATGCGCCACAGCCGGAGTACCCGTGAAGCTGCCCATGACCTTCCATGCAGCCTTTTTCTGGAGGAGATCCACACAGATCAGTTCCTGGCTGCCTGAAGGAATGGTTACCGAGTCGTTGACCAGGAAGGCACTGTTGTAGGCGCAGGCCGTGGTGCGGTACAGGGAGTAACCCGCCCAGCCAAAATTCAGGCTCCACAAGGTGGCTCCAGAAGTCTTGTTATGGCTGATAAAGGTTCCATCAATAAAGGTATACAAGCCGCCGTTGTAGAGGGTGGGGTTCCATTTGTCCTCCATGGGGAGCTGTTGGAAAAACAACTGTGCTCCCGAGGCAGGATTGAAGCCGTAGATGCCGCCATAGTAGCCGCCGCTGATGTACACACCCGAGGCTTCCGCCGCCGGTGCGAAATACTGGCCCCACTGGCTGCTAAACGGCGCGTTCCACGTCGTCGCCCCGGTTGTCCCGTTGAGGCAGTAGAGCTTGCTGCTCGTGGAGTAGGTGTACTGCAGGAAAACACTCCCGTTGAACGCGGTCGGCGGGCTCATGTAGGCCGGCTGGGTAAAGTTTGACCTCCACAACTCGCCGCCGCTCGCGCTGTCCAGCGCCACCAGGCTGGAGTCCTGAAAATAGACCTGCAAACTGGCAAAAACCTTCCCATCCGAAACCGCGAGCTGATAGGCGGGCTTGGTCAGGTTTGTCTGCCAGTTCTGTGTGAAGGCAGTGGTACCCAGCCTGACGGGCAGGAAGCCAGTATGGTCCGGCCCTGCGCCAAACGTGGGCCAGGAACGCCCCAGGGTGGTGCTGATGGTGATGTTTATCGTCGCGGAGGACTGCACGTTCGCGGCGTCGCTGACGGTGTAGGTAAAGGTGTCCGTGCCGGAGGTGAAGCCCGCGTTGGGCACATACTGCAGAGATCCGTCCGCGCTTTGTTGAACCTGGCCGGATGCACCCTGGGTGCATGCCACGACCTTGAGTGCATCGCCGTCCGGATCACGATCATTGGCCTCAGGGTGGAAGCCCGTCAGAGACTCGCCGGGACGGAGGGCCACGAAATCGTCAACGGCCACCGGCGGGTCATTGACGGGCGCGATGTTGATGGTGATCGTGGCCGCGGCGGAGGTGGACACCTGATCGCTGGCCGTAAAGGTGAAGGAGCCTGCGCCGCTGCCAAAGACATTCAGCGGAGCCACATAGATGACAGCGCCTGAGGCATTGAGCACCTGGGCCGGCACCTGGGTGATGGCACTGCCTTTGGTCGTCCCGTCCACGCTCTGATACAACGTCCCTTGGGCGGGCAGCGTACGCACCACGTAGCTCAGGGACTCGCCGTCGGCATCGGTGCCCTCAAGCGTGATGGCGGCCTGCGCCTCTTCCAATATCCCTGCCTGCGCTGCCAGCGCCACCGGAGCGTGGTTCGATGTCACGCTGTGTCCATACAACCGCACTTTGTTGTCCGAGCAGGAGAAATAGAGCAGATCGTTGGCGACAGCGGCCTGGCTGCCAAACGTCAGGGTCTGGACCAAGGCGTTGGTGGTCAGATTGAAAAGATACGTTTTCGTGCTGGAGCCAATGATGAGCAGGTCGTTGCTTACCACGGGGCTGCCATTGAGGCTCGTTTCCGTTCCGGCCTTGAAATCCGCCAGCCAGACACCGGTGGAGGCGTTGCAGGCTTTGACCACGCCGCCGCTGCAGGCATAGACGATCCCGTTGGCCGTGGCCGGTGTGCCGCTGAACGTCCCCGCCGTCCTCCACAGCACGCTCTTTGTCTGCAGATCCAGACCCACAAGTTCCGCACCCGATGACAGTGTGTTCACCACAAAAGCACGGCCGGAGTCAGCGCAAATCGTGCGGTTCATCGAACCGCCCAGCGCGCCGTTCAAATTGACGGACCACTGCACCACGCCGGTCTCCGGGTGGTGGTTGCGGAAGGTGCTGTTGACAAAGGAATACACCTTCCCGTCAAGGATGGCCGGGGTCCACTGGTCCACCTGATCCAGACTGAGAAAGAATTTCTGCGCCCCGCTCTGGCTGTTGAAGCCGTAAATCCCGCCATAGGTTCCACCATCGACATAGACCCCCAGGTCGGAAACTGCGGGTGAGAAGTAGCGCTCCCACTGGGAATTATGAGGGGCGTTCCAGAGGACGGTGCCGTCGGCAGCCTTGAGCGCCCACAGCTGGGTGTCTCCGCCGTTGTTGCCGCGCTGGATGTAAACATTTCCACCATAGTAACTCGGCGGATTCAGTGAATTCCCCGGCTGGAACTGCGCACGCCAGACCTCACCCCCGGTGACGGCGTCCAAAGCCACCGCGTACATGTAGTTGTTCCAGTTGCCTGTTTGCGTGACGTAAACCTTGCCTCCGGCCACGGCGAGGGGATTGATGCTGGAGGGGAAGGCATACTCCCAGCGCTGCACCCATGTCTGAGTGCCCAGTGACCCGGGATAGCGCCCTGCATGGTCAGGCCCGTTGCCAAACTGCGTCCACTCCCGGCCGTAGGACGCACTGACAAACACCTGCACGGTTGCGGTGCTTTGTGCTCCGGCTCCATCCCGGACTGTGTACTGGAAGCTGTCCATGCCCTCGGTGAAATCCGCCTGCGGTGCGTAGTTCACCGAGCCATCGCCGTTCTGGTTCAGGGTCCCCTTGGCCGGAGCCGTGAAGGAGACGATCTGCAGCGCTTCGTTGTCCACGTCCACATCGTTAGCCGTGGGCCGGTAGGAAGTCAGCACGTTGCCTGCCCGCAGGTAGGCGGTGTCATCCATGGCCACAGGAGCGTCATTGACGTTGGTGACATTGATCGTCGCCGTGGCCTCGGCGGAGCTGATCGTACCATCGTTGACCTTGAATTTGAAGGTGGTGTAAGGCGCCCCGAAACCATCGGGCGCAGGACGGTAGATCACCTGGCGCTGGGGATTTTTCACGACGACAGGAGCCAGTGTGATCGGATCCCCGACCTGCACGCCGTCTGCGGTCTGGTACAGCGTGCCTTTGGCCGGCAGGGTGGTGATGAGCCCCACCAAGGGGTTGTTGTTCGCGTCCGTGCCGGGCAGCGTCAGGGTGACGGATTGATCCTCCACACTGGTGGCCGTCAGCGCCGTGGCGACGGGGGCGGTGTTGGCCCCCATCACGGCATAGCAGCGCAGCACGCCATCCGTGCCGGCCAGCAGCAGATAGCTGTTGCTCAGGCTGGGGATGCCCCCCGCAGCGATCGTCTGCGTCTTGGTGCCAGTGCTCAGTGTGTGAATGGCGGTGCTCGTTGAAGAACAGGCGAAGAGGGTGTCGTTGGTGACAATGGGCTGGTAGAGACCTGAGGTGCCGATGCCCGTGGTGTAGGTTCGAAGCAGAGCGCCGCTGGTGATGTCATAGGCCTGGACGTTTCCAGCAGCGTCAAAGGCGTACACCGACGAACCCGCAACTGCCGGCGTCGCGGCGGCAAACCCAGTCTGCACACGCCAGCGCACCGCCTGCGTGGTCAAATCAATGCAGACCAGTTCATTTGATGGAGAACGATTGTTCACGACGAAGGCGGCACCCGAGGCGATCGCCATGGTGCGCCCCATGGTATAACCGTTCCAGTTCCAGGTCAGGTCCAAGGTCCAGTCGATGGTTCCCAAGGTGGGATTGTGCTGGCGGAACTTCCCTGTCACGAAGGAGTAAGCCTTGCCGTTGTAGAAGGAGGGAGTCCAGCCGTCATACTGGTCAAGGCTGGCGAAAAACAACTGGGCGCCCGTCGTGCGGTTGTAGCCATACGTACCGCCGTAGGAGCCACCGGCTGTAAATACGGAGGTGTCGGTCACTGTGGGAGGCAGGTATTCCTCCCACTGGGCGCTGAACGGGGTGCTCCATTTCGTGCTGCCGTCAGTCGCATTCAGTGCCCAAAGCTGGCTGTCGCTGCTGTGGTTGCCACGCTGCACATAAAGCACGCCGCCGAAATAAGCAGGGCCGTTGAGCGAGCGCGCCTGCACCGGCCATAGCTTCTTCCACGCCAGAGTGCCCGTCGTCAGATCCACAGCACTCAGCTGCGTCTCGTTGAAATAGATGTCCGGAGTCGCAAAGACCTTCCCTTCCGCGATGGACACCTGGTTGAGCGCCTGCGGGGCCACCTGCAGCGTCCACGCCTGAGACAGCGTCTGTCCGTTCAGCGAGCCAGGATAAAAGCCGGTGTGCGCCGCGTCCCTGCCCATCATCGGCCAGGGGCCTGCGGCCAGGAGGCCCACGGCCACTGTCACCGTGGCGGTGGAAGTGCCGCCGGCTCCATCATTGATGGTGTAGGTGAAAGAATCCTCCCCGCTGGTGAAGCTGCCATTCGGCATGAAGCTCAACGTGCCGTCCCCATTGCTGGCTACGGTCCCTTTGAGACCCTGGGTGGAGGAACTGACCGTCAAAGTCTGGCCATCGGGATCGATGTCATTCGCCAGCACCGTGATGGGCGTGATCATCTGCCCCGGCAGGCCCGAGGCAAAGTCATTGAAGGCCACCGGGAGGTCATTCACCGCCGTGACATTGAGCGTCACCGTGGCCGCTGTGGACTGGGAGCGCTTGTCATTCAGCACAAACTGGAAGCTGGCAAACGGCGTACCGTTGGCGTTCGGCGGCGGCACAAAGATGACTTTTTTCGCGCTGTTGGAAACGATCGCCGGTACCGTGACAATGCGTTCGCCCAGGCTGGTGCCATCGCTCGTCTGGTACAGACTGCCCTGGATTGGCAACGTATGGATTTGCGCAGTGAGCGCATTTCCATCAGCATCACTGCCAGTGAGCGTGATGACCGCCTGCGCATCCTCGTTCAGCGTCACTGTCTGTGCATCCGCCACGGGCGGTGTGTTGGGCTGCTGCTGCACCGTCATGGTCACCGGCACGGACACCACGGGGCTGGCAGGATCATTTGAACTGATGTCAATCTGGCCCAGATAATCTCCCGCGATCTTGCCGGTCGCATCAAAGGTCACCGTGAGCGTGGTGGACTGCCCGGGCGCCAGCGTGGCGCCGGTGGGTGTCTGGGACAGCCAGCTCAGGCTGGAATCCATCATGCGGATGTCATCCCACCAGGCTTCGGACCCCGTGCTGAAGTTATAAAGCCACAGCTGAGAAACTTCGTCCACATACGCCGCATTCCGGAATGGAATGTTGGCCTTCACCAGCGTGCCGTTGACGTAGTAGTCGAAATTTTTCGCCGTCCAGTCGAGATCCTGAAACTCGACATGGTACCACACATTGGCCTGATAGCTGAAGGTCTCGTCGCCGCCGACGTCGCCATTGACGTAAAAACAGCCCGAACCCCGTGCAAAGAACCAGATCAAGTCATCACCATAGGTGCCGTCAGTGAGCACGAAGTAGCCATCATGCGTGGTCGTGGAGCCGGATCTCACCCAGAAGGAGATGTTTTTGGGCTTGGAGCCAGGGCTGAAGTCACGGTTGATGCCATGAAAGTGATCGGTGCTTCCCTGGTAGTTGTAGTGAAAACTCTTGCTGCCTGAGGCGGCGGTGGTGGACACGATTTCTCGTGTGCCGGCGCCGGAACCGCTTGCCCATCCGCTCAAGGTGCCGCTTTCGAAGCTGTCCGAAAAAGGCAGTGGCGTCGATCCCGACGCGATGCGCATGAGCTGCTTCACGCCAGCAGGCTGCGTCTCCGCCGCCGCATCCAGCACACCCAGGATCGGCGGAGCCTGAATGCTGGCCGTGCCCGGGTCCAGTGAAAGCACCGAGCTGCGCGGCACCGAATTGACGTCAAATGTCAGCGGCTGGTCACCATTGTTGGTCAGCGTCAGGGTTTTCGTCGCCACCGCATCCTCATACTGGGTGGAGGCAAGGGTGGAAGGTGCAACCTGGATGCGAGATTTCCCGAGCGCGAAATCAACCGCGGCAGGATTCGGCGGCACTGTCACGGAGGTGCTTGCGGATGGATTGTAGCCGGGCGCTGTGGCGCGGAACTCATAAGTTCCGTCGGTAAGTTTCACACTGTAGGTGCCATCGGCCGCCGCCACGACGCTGCCCGTGGACGTCCCGGTGTAGTTGATCAAAGCCGCTGCGATGCCCGAGCCGCCCGTCACCGCCGTCACCCGGCCGGACACGGTGCTGCTGGTGAAAACCGTGAGCTGTGCCTGGGAGGTCCACGAGTGGCCGTCGGTGTCCGTCGTGTTCAAAATCAGCGAAAAAACATGCGGCGTAGGGGTGTCTGCGGCGATCCGGATGAGAAAAGGTGTACCGCCGGTGGACGCAGTGCCACCCACGGCAAGATCGCCCCACGATTTGCTGCCCTGAAGCACGGTCACCTTGTTCCCCGCAGACGTCACCGTCAGCATACTCGCGGCGCCCTTGGCAGTTTTCGCCCCCACATTTTTCAATGTCACCGCCAGCGTGATGTCCTCGCCGGAATTCAGTACACCGTCGTTGTTGCCAGCACCTCCCTGCAGGCCGCTGTCAGAGGCCTGCAGTGCAGTCAGTGTCACATACGGCTCCGATGCGATGATCAAGGCGCGTGCCAGGTTCATGCGCCCGTTCGCCGCCACCTTGCCGGTCATCCCCGCCACCCCATCGACATTGTTCATCAGCGAGCTCTTGATGTCCGACCAGTTCATCGCGGGACGGGCTGATTTGATCAAGGCACAGGCGCCTGCCACGTGAGGACACGCCATGGAGGTGCCGCTCAGCGTGCGGTAACCACCACCCGGACTGGTGGAGTAAATGCTCACCCCAGGTGCCGCCAGATCCACCGTGGTGGCACCATAGTTGGTGAAGCTGGCCAGCACATCCGCGTTGTCGCTGGCGGCCACGGAGATGATGTTCGCCGAGTCATAGGAGGCGGGATAGGAGGCAGACAGGTCCGTGTTGATGCCGCTGTTCCCTGCCGCCGCCACAAACAGAATGCCGGCCGTCCCTGCCGCATCGATCGCATTTTTCAAGGTCTGCGAATAACCGCCACCGCCCCAGCTGTTGGACGTCAGGGTCACGTGGTTCGCCGTCGCATACAGCACGGCCTCGATGGCGTCTGAAGTCGAACCTCCGCCGCTGCCGGAGAGGAATTTCAGCGCCATCAGCCGCACCGTATGACAAACCCCAGCGACTCCGATGCCGTTGTCTCCCACCGCGCCGATGGTCCCTGCACAGTGCGTCCCGTGATAATGATCATCGGCCGGATCATTGTCATTCGACACGAAATCCCAGCCCCTCATGTCGTCGATGTAGCCATTGCCATCGTCATCAATCCCGTTCCCCGGGATTTCGCCGGCATTCAGCCACATGTTTGCCGCCAGATCAGGATGGGTATGGTCAATTCCAGTGTCGATGATCCCGACCACGACGGCAGAGCTGCCCCGCGCGACATCCCAAGCCTCCGGCGCGTCAATGTCCGCGTCGCCCACTCCACCACTCTGGCCGGTGTTGTTCATGCCCCACAGGGAGGAGAAGGAAGGATCGTTCGGCGTCAGCGAAGCAAAGACCACGTAGTCCGGTTCCACGATCTGCATCGCAGCCCCGCTCAGCCGGAAATCCCTCAGCTTGATGTCGTACAAGTCCAGGTCAGAACTGCCCGTTTCCACGATGTAAACCTGCGAATTCGGCAGATGCCTGCGCACCTTGCCACCCAGGCCGTCCAGCACCGTTTGCAGCTCCCCGGCGGTCACTCCGTCTTTCAGTGTCAGCAGAAAATGATCCGCCACCATCACCTTCTGCTCCTGCATGGTTTCCACACCCGTCGCCGCATCACGTTTCCATGACTCCTCAATGCGCAGGAACGGGTATTTGAACTTTGCCTCCACCACCCGCTTCTTGGTGAAGTTTCCCTGCGCATCCGGCGGCGTGGCGCGTTCCTGCAAAATGCGCGCGTCTTGCAGGAAGCTGGCCCGCTCCGTAGTGGCCGCCAGATCCGCCGGCTTCTGTGGCGCGATATACGGTGCCGGCTGAGCTTTGACCTCTGGATTGGCCTCGCGTGTGCCAATAGCGGCGGGGGCTGCAGTCGGGGCAGGTTTTAGATTCGGCGGGCTGGATTTGAGCGCCCCGCCGTCAGCAGGGGGCTTGGACACTAAAGGTGGGGCAATTTCTCTTGTCCCAAAAAGGTGCCATCCGACCAAGGTCAGTAGCACGAGGGTTAAAACAGGGACAAAAAATCGTCGGAGCATAGTCAGCCAGAATTACGAAATTCCGCCCAAGATTTCAACTGTTTCCTTCCTGTTTCCTAGGCAGACCCATTATTTGACTGGGCTAAAATCCTATCTTTACACCCTGCGAGAAATTCCAACCTCCACCCGAGGACGCTTTAATAAAACAAAACCGCCGCAGCGAGCGACTCCCGGCACTCACTACGGCGGTATATTTGGGTCAATGAGAGATGGACGGCTCTCAGTTGGCCTTCTTCGGACGGCCAAGCACATCGTCCTTGGTCGTGAGCGCGACGGCGACGACCTGGTCGATGAGTTCCTGGCTGATCTTGAGATCCTTCAAGGTGTTGACGAGATTTTCAGCGATGGCGTTGAAATGAACCTCGGTGAGGCCCATGCCCTCGTGGGCTTTGCGCATGTCCTTGCCGGTCCATGGCAGCGGACCACCAAAGGCGGCGCTGAGGAATTCCTTCTGCTTCCGGCGCTGCTTGTCCATGCTTACGTCATCAAAGAAGTGCTTCACGCGATCATCGGCCAGCACTTTGACATAGAAGGCGTCAATCGCAGCCTCCATGGCGGCCTTGCCTCCCAGCTTTTGATACAGGCTGTCTTCACGGGCCTTCAGCCATTTGGTTTTACAGGCTTCTTTGGCAAAGGACCATTTCCGGCCTTCATAGTCGGCGGTGATGGCGGGATCGACCGGTTTGCCGGTGATGGGGCAGACCGTGTTCGTGGCTGCTTCCGTGGCGACGGCGGCTGGTTCGACCGCGAGAGCGGCGGCATTGACCAGCAGGGTCATGACAGCGGTGATGGTGACGATGGATGAGAGAATAAGTTTCATGGTTTGGTTGGGCTATTTAATAAGTTGCATCGCCGATGCATCAATGCGCCGATCCTGCGCAGAGATGCGCGTTTATTGCGCGCAGTCCCCCCGCGCCAATTCCTGCGCACAAGGCCGCACAAACAGAGCAGCGACAGGTCCAGTTAATGTTGCATGGTAAATGCATGTTTGAAACCAAGCCTGACATCACCGGACGCGCCGAAATCGAAACACTGGTGAACACCTTCTACGACCGCATCCGCACGGATGAGGTGCTGGGGTTCATCTTTAACGATGTCGCAAAGACAGACTGGACCACGCATCTGCCCAAGATGTATGCCTTCTGGGAGACGGTGCTCTTTCGCACCGGTGGCTTCACCGGCAATCCCATCGCCGCGCATGCCAAGCTGGTGCCGCAGACTCCCATGGGCCGTGAGCAGTTTGACCACTGGCTGCAGCTCTTTCGCAGCACGGTGGATGATCTCTTTGCCGGTGAGCGCGCGGAGCACATCAAAAACTGCGCGGCAGACATGGCCAACGTCATCTACTCGCGAATCAACCAGGTGCCCGATCCCCGTTTCGATCCCGCCAATCTCACCCCGGAACAACGCGCACGCTATGCGCACTACAAACCTCAATCCCAGCCCGCAACACCGTGATAAAACTCACCGCCCGCATCCTCCCCGCACTCGCCGTCCTTTTGCTCACGCACTGCGGTGACCGCGAGCTGAGCCCGAATGAAAAACAGTCCCAGCAAACGCTCATCAAGGAAATGGCGACGTATTCCACGGCCGCCCCCGACACGGCGCGTGATCCTTTGAAGCAGCCTGATCTGGCGCTCTCTGGCAGTGAAGACGCTGTGCTCACCGATGCGCCCCACGTTCCACCGCCAATCACGCGCAATCACCCAACAAAGGTCACCGTAAAACTGGAGGTGCAGGAGCTCGTAAAACGCATGGCGGACGGCGTGGACTACACCTTCTGGACCTTCGGCGGCAGTGTGCCGGGCAAGTTCATGCGCATCCGTCAGAATGATGAGGTGGAGTTCCATCTCATGAACCGCCCGGACAGCAAGATGCCGCACAACATCGACCTGCATGCCGTCACCGGCCCCGGCGGCGGCGCAGCGGCCTCCTTCACCGCGCCCGGACATGAGTCTGTGTTCTCCTTCAAGGCGCTGATTCCGGGATTGTATGTCTATCACTGCGCCACCGCGCCGGTGGGCATGCACATCGCGAACGGCATGTATGGGCTCCTTCTGGTCGAGCCCATCGGCGGCCTGCCGAAAGTGGACCGTGAGTATTACGTCATGCAGTCCGAGTTCTACACCAAAGGGCCGTATGGTGAGGCGGGCCTGCAGCCCTTCAGCATGGAAAAGGCGCTGGCCGAGAATGCGGACTACGTCGTCTTCAACGGCTCCGTCGGCGCCATTGCCGGAGACAATGCCATGCCTGCGAAGGTTGGCGAGAAAGTGCGTTTGTTCATGGGCAATGCCGGCCCCAATCTCACGTCATCCTTCCATGTCATTGGTGAAATCTTCGACACCGTTTATCTTGAAGGCGGTGCCCTGCCTGCGCAGCACAACGTGCAGACCACAATGATCCCGGCTGGCGGAGCGACCATCGTTGAATTTGGCCTCGAAGTGCCCGGCACCTACATCCTCGTCGATCATTCCATCTTTCGTGCGTTCAACAAAGGCGCGATCGGCATGCTCAAGGTCTCGGGTGAAGAGAACAAGGTGGTTTATTCGGGCAAGCAGGATGACCGCGTCTACCGCCTGGAAGGCGGCGCGATCCAGTCCATCGCGCAGGCCTCCACGCAGCAGGCGCCTGCTGCGAACAAGGATGAACGCATTGCGCGTGGCAAGATCATCTACAACTCGGTCTGCTTCGCCTGCCATCAGCCGGAAGGCCAGGGCATCCCCAAAGCCTTCCCGCCACTCGCGAAGTCGGACTACCTCAACGCCGATCCCAAACGCGCGATCAGCAACGTGCTGCACGGCCTGCAAGGCAAGGTCACCGTCAACGGTGAGACCTACGAAAGCCTCATGCCGCAGCTTGGACTCAATGACGAGCAGGTGGCCAATGCGCTTACGTATGTGTACAGCCAGTGGGGCAACAGCGGCGTCGAGGTCCTGCCTGAAACTGTGAAGGAAGTCCGCGCAACCGTTCCTGCGCCAGCCGCATCTGGAGCTCATTGATTCATGAAAATCGCACCCCCACTGCTGGCGCTTGTTCTGGGCTTGATCGGTGTCTCCCATGCGGAGACACCCATGTCGCCGCAGGGCATGGCCTTCATTCCCGGGGGCGACTACAAGCCGCTCTACGCGAAAGAAACGAAGAGCCGCCACACCGCGCCCTTCTTCATGGATATGACGCAGGTGACGAACGGGGACTTTCTCGCTTTCGTGAAGGCGCATCCAGAATGGCGCCGCTCACAGGTGAAGCGCTCTTTGGCCGATGCGAATTACCTCGCCCATTGGGCAGGTGATCTCGAACTCGGTGACAAGGCACCGGTCAACGCACCGGTGACGCATGTTTCATGGTTTGCCGCGAAGGCCTGCTGCGAGGCACAGGGCAAGCGGCTGCCCACTCAGGATGAGTGGGAGTTCGCCGCACGCGCTGATGCCACGAAGCAGGATGCGAGCACGGACCCGACCTATCTGCGGCAGCTGCTGGAATGGTATTCAAAGCCTGCCACTTCGGCACTTGAGGATGTGCATGCCGGCGTGCAAAACGTGTACGGTCTGCGCGGCATGCATGGTCTCGTCTGGGAATGGGTGCATGATTTTAACGCCACCCTGCTGATGGGCGACTCGCGCAGTGATGGCTCACTGGAGCGGAAACTTTTCTGTGGTGCGGGATCGCTGCTCGCCAGCGATGTGAGCAATTACGCCGCCTTCATGCGCTATGCGCTGCGTTCCAGCTTGAAGGGCGGCTACTGCGTGGGCAGCCTCGGCTTCCGTGCGGCGCAGTCCATTGCGCCGGACGCGGTCAACAGCCGCCCCCTCGCCTTCACCACTCCTTATGATCTGCCAGGTGAATGGCGGAACCAGGACAACAAAGCGGCCACGCTTGCGAGCCTGCGGGGCAGGGTTCGTGTGCTCACGATGGGATTCACACGCTGCAAGTTTGCCTGCCCGCGCATCTTGTCAGACATGCAGCACATCGAGAAGGCGCTCGGCAAAGACGCGGATCAGCTGGGCTTTGTCTTCCTTTCGATCGATCCGCAATTCGACACTCCTGCGCAGATGACGGCCACGATCCATGAGCACAAGCTGAACCCCGTGCACTGGACGTTCCTGGCCGCACCCACGGACATCGTGCAGCAGACC
>Ga0123337_10000094_pt1 | contig 181534 bp, 147 predicted proteins | sample frozenSSSSmetaG_FD_89792 | JGI IMG/M metagenome (GOLD analysis project Ga0123337, IMG submission 89792) | Glacier valley bacterial and archeal communities from Borup Fiord, Nunavut, Canada, to study Microbial Dark Matter (Phase II) -... | ecosystem: Environmental > Aquatic > Freshwater > Ice...
AAGAGGGTGTATCAAAAAGAAATTCAGCAAAATAATCTTCTGTCAATCACGGCAGCGGCCGACCGTCTCATCCCAAGTGGCCCGCCACCGCGGCCTTCTCCTTGGAGGAGAAGGGCTAAAAGTTCCCCTCTCCGGCAAGGAGAGGGGGATTAGGGGCCGGTCGGCCGCTGCCGCGAGGTGTTTAAATGAGCAGAATAATATTTGGCCCGATTTTGTTTTGAGACAGCCTCTTACCTAACTTTTGCCTTCCTGCAATAATCTGAAATATTTTCGAAACCATGCCCGGAAGCCTCGCGCGGAATGCACATTGCAATCGGTATGCGTAGTTTAGCCCAGTCCCATTCAATATGACAATGAAAAAGTTTGGTTACCTCACTGGGAGGAGCCTGACCACTTTTAAACGTGATTTCAAAAAGGCATTCAACAATACACCGCAAAAATGGATTACCCAAAAAAGGCTCGAACTGGCCCGTTCCCAAATGTTAAAAAAAAGACAAAAACCAGTCGACGTATACCTAGAAACGGGATTCGAGAACCTTTCTCATTTTTCTTTTGCATTCAAAAAGCATTTTCTGCAATGGACGAAGTGAAAAAACGTGGGCAGCTGGAAGCAGTTGTAATAGGTTTTCACTGACAGCGATGTTGCAGATGCTTTTGTTTTTGCTTGGCTTGTGTGACATATCATATCCGAACTGGTTTAGTCATGGGCATTTGGTAATCTATTGCTGGCTATTTTATTTTATCGGCTGGTTTATTTCAAGAAAAAAGTATGGAATATGAAAAACACGATAAATGTTGAACGCGCCAGGAAAAACTGGACAGGCCGACCTTGCAAAACACATCGGGGTATCAAGACAAGGCTTAAATTCTATTGAAACCGGGAAATTTATCCCATCAACTTTGCTTGCTCTAAGGATGGCCAAAGCTTTCAACACGACTGTCGAAGTTTTATTTCAATTGGACGACACAGAAGCCTGACTACGATCTCAACCGCCATTGAAGCGGCTTTGACTAATACTTAACGATATTGACAGAAATTAGAAAACATTTTCTAATTTCTGTCTCAATTGGAAACAAATCATTTCAAAAAGGATAGCTTTGGCTTTGTCAGAAGTCCGGTTTGCTATGCACGAAATATCTCTTGTCCGAAACATTTTCAGAACCCTTGAGGAAGAATTCCCCGATGACTTCGGACAGATCCGGGATATCTATCTTACGGTCGGGCTTTTATCAAATGTACAGCCAATTGCCATGGAAAATGCGTTTCAGGCGGTTTTGGAAGATGAACCCCGCTACCAGAAAACCAAGCTAAAAGTAGAAGTATTGCCTATACTGATTCATTGCATCGATTGCAATAAGAATACAGCAGTGGAGCAATACCGTTTCGTATGCAAGTTTTGCGGAAAGCCAAGCAAAGAGGTTATTCAGGGAGAAGAACTACTGATCAAAAAAGTTGAATTTGAAAATTAGAGAAATATGGAAGCAATAAAACCCAAGTCAAACCGTGCGGCCGTAGGGTCGGTGCAATGCGACAATACTACGTTCAGTTTATTGAAAGTGAATGATTTTGTTGCCAAAGCCATTCGGGACCGTTTGCCGGAAATATTGGTAGTGAACCTCTGCTCCTCACCGGGGAGTGGAAAAACGACCCTTTTGCAGGAAACAGGCAAACGTTTGACAGGAAAAATCAACATGGCTGTTCTGGTAGGCGATCCTGAAACCGAGCGCGACGCGATTCGCATGCGGGATGTCGGTATTCATGCGCTGCAAATCGTAACCGGAGGCATTTGTCATATTGAAGCGCAGATGGTTTACCAGGCACTGGATCATTTTGATCTGACTGACGTGGATCTGCTGGTCATTGAAAATGTCGGCAATCTCGTCTGTCCTGCTGCATTTGACCTTGGTGAAGATTTTCGGGTTACCGTATTGTCTACGACGGAGGGCGACGACAAACCAAAAAAATATCCCCGTATGTTCCTGAGCAGCGAGCTGATGCTGGTATCAAAGTCTGACTTGCTGCCTTATGTACCTTTTTCAGTAGATGCAGTGACGCGGGACGCTCGTGATATCAATGCCGATATTGAAGTGATCACGATCTCCAGCCTTAGCGGGGAAGGACTGGATTCATGGTGCGAATGGCTCCTTGACCGGGTCTCGGCTAAGAAAAATAAATTTCAGGAAGCATGAAAGACATGGATTTTACAGGATCGGCAGGCACATTCAGCCATCAGGCTGAATCCGAAATCCGTAATCCCGTATATCCTCAAAAACCAAAAAATGAAGTCAATACAGTATTTTCAATAACCCTCAGTGGTTTAGTGCAGGGGATAGGTTTCCGTCCCTACGTTTTTCAGCTGGCAAAAAAATGGAACCTGCGGGGAACAGTAAGTAATGGCCCGCTCGGCGTTCACATTCACATTTCAGCAAACGCAGAGACAGCCGCGGATTTCCTTGCCGAAATACTTTGCAATCCTCCTGCGCACGCCCGAATAACAGCATCTGAGCTAGCGAAAGTCATTTTCATTGATTATGAGAAATTTACGGTTATTGATAGCAGCAGGAACGAACCCGGAGTTTCAGTGAGTTTGACGCCCGATCTGGCGATGTGTGAAATTTGCCGACAAGAACTTCAAGATCCTGACAACCGCCGTTTTCGATATCCCTTTATTACCTGTACGCATTGCGGCCCAAGGTATTCGATTATCCGAAAACTACCTTACGACCGCGAGAATTCTTCAATGGCGGATTTCACTATGTGCCCGGAATGCTATAGCGAATACGAAAATCCGGAGAATCGGAGATTTTATTCTCAGACAAATTCCTGCAAAACCTGCGGACCAAGATTAGCCTGGCATGAATCAAAACACGGTAAATTTGAACACGTATCCGTTGAAAATCAGCAGAAAATTTTAGCTGCTGTCAACGATGCCCTGATTAAAGGAAAAATCGTTGCTATTAAATCAATCGGTGGCTATTTACTGATTTGCGACGCGACCAGCGAACCGGTGGTTAAAACTTTAAGAGAAAGAAAACACCGACCTGCGAAGCCGTTTGCAGTATTATATCCAAACCTGGAAAAGCTTCACCAGGACGCGCATCTTACCGATTATGAATCGGCCCAGTTGCAAAGTCCGGCCTCACCTATCGTTCTGGTAAAAAGAAAAACAGGAGATCAATCTTCAATCGCCACATCAGTAACCCCCGGACTGGACCTTTTAGGAGTCATGCTCCCCTACTCGCCGCTTTTGGAGATCATTGCGAATGATTTTAGAAAACCACTTGTAGCAACCAGCGGTAATGTCAGCAATAACCCTATTACTTTTCAGGATAAAAAAGCATTGGAAGGACTGGCGGGTATAGCAGATTTCATTCTAACCAACAGCCGGGAAATCATCACCCCGCAGGACGACTCTGTTGTTCGTTTTTCCGATTTACATCAAAAAAAGATAACACTCCGGAGAAGCAGGGGATTGAGTCCTGACCTTGCCATTTCTCAAAACACACTGCCTTCCGCAGCTTACAAAATCGCATTTGGCTCGTCCGCTAAAAGTACTTTCTGTATTCAAAACGGCAATGAAAAATACATCAGCCAGTATCAGGGAGACCTGGAAAACTATGACACCCAGAAAAGTTTCAGGCATTCGATGAATCATCTGATCGATATTTCCGGACATTCAGCTGAGGCGCATCGAAGTAATGCAGTGTTCCTGTGTGACATGCATCCTGGCTATTTTTCAACACTTATGGCAGAAGAATATGCAGCAAAGTTCTATGTAAAACCAGCGAAGATCCAACACCATAAAGCCCATTTTTTTGCGGTTTTAGAAGAAAATAATCTCAGCAGCCAACATGAAAACGTGTTAGGCGTAATTTGGGACGGAACTGGCTACGGAACTGACGGGATGGTTTGGGGAGGTGAATTTTTCTATCAAAATCATCGACTGCATTTTCCTTACTTCGATTCTTTGTTGGGCGATAAAATGGCGAGGGAACCAAGATTGTCTGCTTTGTCATTGCTTGCTTCTTTTTCAAAAATGCCACTTCATGGTTTCTTGAAAAATAAATTCACTGAAACCGAATGGACTTACCTGCAAAAAGTAATTGCAAATAATACTTTAAAAACATGCAGTATCGGAAGACTTTTTGACGCCGTGGCCAGTCTGACCGGATTGATTGATAAAGCCCGCTTTGAAGGCGAAGCAGCCTTATTGCTGGAACAGGAAGCGCAACGCTATTTTGATACCAACGGATACGATTTCCCTGAAAGCTATTTCGCCAAATCAGAAATGTTGGTTGATGCGATAACTGCTGATATCCAGGCTGAGAAAGAAACAGGCTGGATAGCGGCCAAATTCCACTATTCCCTTGTAAAATATACGGAGCAAATAGCAGAGCAAATGGGCGCAAAAAAATTAGCGTTCAGCGGCGGTGTTTTTCAAAATGCATTGCTGGTCGATCTTTTCACCGAACAGCTTTCTGCGAAATTCGAGCTTTACTTCCATGAGCAGCTTTCTCCCAATGACGAAAATATTTCCTACGGGCAGTTGATTTGCTACAATGCAGACAAGGCCTTAGATGAGCAGCCACCCAATTCACCGTCAGGAAAACCCGATTAAATATAAAAATACCTTTCAACCTGCTTCGTGCATTCGTGGCGTAAAAAATAAAACTGTATGTGTCTGGCGATCCCCGGTAAAATAAAATCCATTGAATATCAATACGATGGATTGGTAAAAATGGCAAAAGTCGTGTTTGGAGGCATCACGAAAGAAGCCAGCCTGGACATGGTGCCTCTTGCCAAAGTGGGTGATTATGTCCTCGTTCATGTTGGTGTGGCGATCAGTATCGTAGACGAAGAAGAAGCCGAGAAAACTTTTTCATATCTGAAAGAGATTGGAGAATTGGACGAATTGATCGAAAGCAGCCAGCTTGACCGGCCTAACCAACTATAACATGAAATTTCTGACCGAATATCGGAATCCCGAAATGGTGGAGATGTACCTGACAGAACTGCGAAAAACGGTGACGCAGCCCTGGACCATCATGGAAGTGTGCGGAGGACAAACACATAGTCTGGTGAAAAACGGAATACTGAACTTGCTTCCCGAAGAGATCCGGATGGTACATGGTCCAGGTTGCCCCGTCTGTGTTACCCCGCTTCAATTAATCGACAAGGCTGTTTTTCTGGCGGAGAAAAAAGGGGTCATCTTATGCTCTTTTGGTGATATGATCCGGGTTCCAGGGTCGGAACGCAGCCTGCTGGAAGCCAAAGCGGCCGGTGCCGACGTCCGGATCATGTATTCGCCTTTGGAGGCCGTCAAACTCGCAAAGGAAAACCCAGACAGGGAAGTGGTATTTTTTGCTGTTGGTTTCGAAACCACGGCTCCCGCCAATGCACTGTCGGTAATTCATGCAAAATTGCTGGGCCTTAAAAATTATTCCATCCTGGCTTCACACGTTCTTGTTCCGCCTGCGATGGAAGCGATCATGAACGACGAAGTGACACGCATTCAGGCTTTTCTTGCCGCCGGCCATGTGTGTGCGATCATGGGAATGGGCCAGTACTATGATCTGGTTGAAAAATTTGATATGCCGATCGTTGTAACCGGGTTCGAACCGGTTGATCTTTTGCAGGGAATATTGATGACCGTCAGACAGCTTGAATCAGGCAGAGCCAACCTCGAAAACCAGTATGCACGTGTGGTGAAACGCGAAGGAAATCCCGAGGCGTTAAACATTATTAAACAGGTTTTTGAGGTAACCGACAGAGAATGGCGGGGACTGGGCATTATTCCATTTAGCGGCTGGGAAGTAAAGGAAGAGTTGTCGCGCTTTGATGCCTCCAAAAGGTTTTCTATCGACATCCCAAGGGCCCCTGAATGTCCTGACTGCATTGCCGGACAAATACTTAAAGGGATTAAAAAACCAGGAGAATGTAGTCAGTTCGGAACGAGATGTACGCCCGAACATCCGTTAGGCGCGCCGATGGTTTCGTCAGAAGGCGCCTGCGCAGCTTATTATCATTTTGCGAATGTAGGATGATGAACGGAAGTCAGCTATTTGGGATCGAAGAACGTTCCTAAATTTCGATCGCTTCCCTTTAACCTATCTCGTTTCATTTTTAATCACTAAAACCAATGCCTGAACTTTCCTTTGCCCAGCTTTCGTGTCCGATGCCGCAGCTCGACTTTGATATCATTACACTTGGTCACGGTTCGGGCGGGATTTTAACCAATAAATTACTGGAAACGGGCGTGTTCAATTTGCTTGGCAACCCTTACCTGGATGAAAAGCATGACGGAGCCGTCTTCACCGCAACGGGCAAAATGGCCTTTTCTACAGACAGTTATGTAGTCACTCCAATCTTTTTTCCCGGTGGCAATATTGGCGACCTGGCTGTAAATGGCACGGTGAATGACCTTGCTATGTGCGGGGCAATCCCGATATACCTTTCCCTGAGCTTTATCATCGAAGAGGGACTCACAATGACCGAATTCTGGGAGATTCTGGTTTCAATCAAAATAGCTTCGGAAAAAGCTGGTGTGCATATTATAACGGGTGATACCAAGGTCGTAGAACGGGGAAAGGGCGATAAAATATTTATCAATACCTCGGGCATCGGAAAGGTCCACCCGAATGCCGAAATCTCTTCAAAAAATATCAAAACGGGAGATAAAGTAATCATTTCGGGTAACATCGCAACCCACGGAATTGCCATCATGTCCGTCCGCGAAGGACTGGATTTTGAAACAGATATTGTGAGCGATACCGCCAATTTGGCTCACGATGTCATCACACTTCTGGACGAGTTTGGTCCACAGATTCATTTGCTTCGGGATCCTACCCGGGGTGGTGTTGCTACGGTGCTCAATGAAATAGCAAAAGACATCTCGCGGGGCATTGACCTGGTTCAGAAACAGATCCCAGTGCTCGAGCAGGTACTTGGCGCCTGCGAGCTCCTGGGCCTGGATCCGCTTTACGTCGCCAACGAAGGCGTGTTCATTGCCATAGTCGCCCAAAATATAGCCGAATCGTTCGTATCCAAATTAAAAATGCTCAACACAGGTAACGATGCGGCTATCATCGGCGAAATAACCGAATCTCATCCCGGTCAGGTTGTTATCAAAAGCCCAATCGGGGGCAGGCGGGTCGTCAATATGCTGGTTGGCGAACAATTACCAAGGATTTGCTAAAATGATCACATACAACCAAACCGTAGAAGGTCTACCTGAAATAATCAGAGGTAGCCGCATATTTCTGGGTGCTCCGGGAAACTCGTTTCTCGCACCGAGAGGCGTATGGATTACCGGCAAAAAACTGATCGTTTCGGATACCGGACAGAACAGGGTCTTCATATGGCACCACTTTCCAGAAGATGAGTTCCGCGAACCGGATCTTGTTCTTGGACAACAGCAAACTGTTGATACAGGCAGAAATGCTCGCGGAGAGGTAAATGGGGCAACACTCCAATATCCCTCCGGAATCTGGTCGGACGGCACAATCCTGATCATTGCCGATGCCTGGAACCACCGTGTTTTAATATGGCACACGTTTCCTGTTGTTTCCGGCCAGCCAGCCGACGTCGTGATTGGCCAGCCCGATTTTAGTCATAGCCTGCCAAACGTAAAAGGCATAGGGAAGAGCCCTTCTGAAAGATCGCTGAATTGGCCCTACGGTGTTTTTTCTGATGGCCGGAATCTCTGGGTCGCCGATACGGGTAACCGTCGCGTGCTTCATTACGCAGAAATTCCGACCATTAATTTTGCTGCTGCGAGCGGAGTTATCGGAAAAGCTCATTTCAACGAGCGCGATTATGAGAACAACGATGCCATCTGGCCCTATGCTGTAAGGGTTTCCGATTCAGGCGTTCTATCAATCACAGACACCCAATATTACCGAAACCTGATCTGGAAGGATTGGAAAACAGCCTTCGTACAAAAAGCTGATGTGATTATCGGGCAGCCCGATATGGAATCCAGCGGACAAAACCAATACGGGTCTTTGCCAGATAGCAACACCATAAGTTGGACTTATGACGGCTTTTTCTTTAGAAACGGGATCGTAATTGCGGATACAGGCAACAGCCGCCTTTTGTTTTTTGATAAAATCCCCGAAACAAACGGAGCGCTTGCCGACAATCTAATCGGACACGGATCATTTAAGATAACGAGTGAGAACGCGAACACAAGGAATGGAACAAATCAGCAGCTTTACTGGCCATTTTCAATCTGTATTTCGGGTAACCTTATGGCAGTTGCCGACACCGGAAATCACCGGATCATTTTATACGATCTTAACTAACCTTTAGCGTATTTATTTAACAAATTTCAAATGGAAATCCTTCCTTTATTGCTGGCAAGCCTGGTTGGTTTCACCCACGCCTTTGAAGCCGACCATCTGGTGGCGGTCAGCTCGATTGTGACGCGCCGGAACAATACCTATCTTGCTGTAAAGGATGGTATTTTCTGGGGACTGGGGCACACATCTACCATTTTGCTGGTCGGCTGCATTTTTATTCTGGGCACTTACAGTTTGAATTTAGCCAGCTTCGTATATCTGGAAGGCAGCGTTGGAATAATGTTGATTTTTCTTGGTTTAAAAAGACTATCTGGTATTTACAAAACGGACCTGCCACACACAGACGCCCATGATAAAGGAACACCACACGAGCATAAACTCGCTTACGGTGTCGGTTTGGTACATGGGCTTGCAGGTAGCGGCACGCTGATACTTTCTGTGTTAACGACGATCAAAAGTTCGTTAGATGGTATGGCTTATCTGCTCATCTTCGGCATTGGGTCAATTGCTGGCATGATGGTGGCGGCAGGAATATTCAGCGCTCCTTTCTCAGAGAAGTTGGTGAAAAATAAAACGCTTAAAACAGCCCTGACGTTAGTCTCGTCATTTCTTTGTATTATTCTGGGGGGTAAAGTAGTGTATGAAAATTTCATCGTCTAAACAAAAACCGGATGAATTACGATGAGAGCGACTTTGTCGCCTATGCTTTAAAGGAAATGGAAATCACAATCATTAGACGCCACGGAAAGTATTTCGACCTGGAAAACGGTTTCTGTCTGGAAGTAGAGCAGCGAGAATTGTACAAAATCTCACATGACGGCCTGGTGATTTCGCCATTTGATGACATCGGCAAACTCTGTACCTTTATTAAAAATGCTACAAGGCCGGACTTTGATTAACCGATCAAAACCGTTTCAGCCAAAGCCAATTGCACCTTTCTACCATGAATCATGAACTCAATGTAGTGGCCCTTTCGGAAAGTATTTCAAGCGCAGGAAACTTTGTTCTTGTCCTGGAAGACTCCTCCAGCAAACAACGCATACCTCTGATCATCGGGCGCTCCGAAGCACAGTCCATTGCAACGGCAATGGAAAAAATGGAAGTTTCAAGACCACAAACACACGATCTCTTTGCGACAACGCTAAATCTGTTAGAAGCTGAATTAAAACAAGTGATTATCACCCGCTTTGAAAAAGATGTATTTTATGCCTCAATATTTTTAAAAAATAAAACGGAAAGCTTCGAAATCGATGCACGGCCTTCCGATGCAATTGCTTTAGCCGTGCGGGTCGGCTGCCCTATTCTTGCGTCAGAGGAAGTGATTGAACAGGCATCTTTTATTTCAGAAGACAAATTCAGGGACAAAAAAGGGTCATACGCTGAATTTTCGCTTGAAGAACTGGAACAACTACTTGTTTCCATCCTTGCAAAAGAGGACTATGAGAGTGCCGTTCGGATCAGAGAGGTCATTGCAAAACGAAAAAACCGTTGATGTCAAAAAATAAACCGTTGAAAGAAGTGCTCACGACCAAGGACAAGATCAGTGAAGCGGCTCTGTTTTTATTTAACCACTTTGGCTTTGTCAATGTACGGCTACAGCATATTGCAGACGAAGCTGGTTTAAGCGTGGGGAATCTTGCCTATCACTTTAAAACCAAGGATGAGATTGTGGAGCTGCTTTACGAAAACATAGTAAACAGACAAAAAAATCTTTTGACCGATCTGAGGATGATCCCGCTTTTTATAAACCTCAATAGTTACATCGACAACACATTCCTCATGCAAAGGCGGTACAGTTTTTTCTTCACCGACACCCTCGAAATCATGCGTGCCCATGCCTCCATCCGAAAAAAACACAGGGAACATATTCAGTGGCAAACCATCCAGCTTAAAATTTTTATCCAGTTCAATATCGCCAGGGGTGCTCTGCTTAACTTCGACCTTCCCGACAGCGTCGAGAATTTTTCAAACCGGTTTATGCTGTTAACAGATTCCTGGATGGGCTATAAAATGCTTCAGGGAGAAAAAATTTCGGAATTGAATGGCCAAGAATTTCATTCGGCGCTATGGGGTATGACATCTCCAAACTTCTCGCAGGCGGGGAAAAACGAATTCAACCAAATGCTGGCCTATCCTTACGACGGGATTGGATAAAACCTGATTTTGAAATATTAGAAAATATTTTCCAATTCCATTTCAATTCACTAATTTCAGCACTTGCGTTGTACAGAAGGTCTGTAAAACGTTTTCAGGCGATCTGGTTTTTCTGCTATTCCGTCTCCAATTCCTCAAAAGAAGTTTTCAAATCTCTTTGCAGGTAGCAAAACCCAATGAAACCCAGGTTCAACATAGATACGAAAGCTTACGATGCCCTGTTAGAAGGGTTGAATGAACAGTATTTTGTCGAAAAAAGAGGTGACCGATCGGATTTCAGGCTCTACTTCGACGATCTCTGGCTGGCTGATACCGCAGTGATCGATGACGTGCACCGCAGCCGGGGAGCCTGGGCGGTAGATCTTATATTTGCGTCCATCCATAATCCCTTGAAGTTTATCAAGCGCCATATCACAGTGCATTCGTGTCCGAAACGCGCTGCCCAGCAGGGCGAGTTTATGCGCCGGGTAGCTGCCAAAGATCAGCGCGGCACACTTTCTGTGAACATCAGGACTTTACAGTTATGCAAAAACTGAAACCATGTACAGCACCAAAATAAAAATCCTGAATGCGTCCGTCCGGCTGTTTAATGAAAACGGGATTGATAGTGTAAGACTTCAACAAATTGCCGACGAATCTGAAATAAGCGTAGGGAACCTTGCTTATCATTACAAAAGTAAAGATGTATTAATTGAGGCCGTTTATGAACGCATTTTTGAAGAATTTAATGAAATTTTTCGCCACTACCTGAAACGTCCTGATCTTGCGGATTTCGACATCCAGATCAGTATTTATTATGCCTTTTTTAGCAAAAACCGCTTTTATCTGAGCGAGTTTTTCAAAACAAACAACAATACAGCGCCTCATTATCTGCAATGGCAGGACTGTACGGCCAAAATGCTCCTGCAACTGCGAAGTCGCTTACAGTTCATGGTCAAAAAAAATGAGCTGCTCCCAGAGAAAGAGCCTGGGCAATACGAACTTCTCGCTGAGCAAATATGGATGTCGCTCGTGTTTTTCATCCCAAAAAGCAATATGATCGGCCAGAACTACGACGAAATTCTCTACAAAAAAAATATCTGGAATCTACTAAAGCCGTTCTTCGGGCCTGATGGGCTTGAAGAATTCAGAGCAATGATATTGCCGGTTTTGTTTTAGGGGAGAAACCTCACCTGTCTTTGAAAAGGTAGGTAAACAAATACACGGCACTTGAAAGTACGATTGAAAAAATCGGAAGCCCCAGCACCTGCGATCCCAACTTCTCTACACAGTAGGCCTCATTCTAGAAATATTAAACAAACTATTGGCTATTTATGTGTTTATTTCTGCTCAGGCGCGATATTTAGGAAATAGTTCTTAACCACCACATTCAACGTTGTACCGGCAGGAACACAGCCCTATAAAAAATAACGATGCCCCTCAACACAACAAGAAATTACAGCCCTCTCCTGCTTTGTTTAATAATCCTATCCGTCCCGCTTATCTCTGTTACCGGATATTGTCATACTTTACCTGAATCAGTCAAAGAATTCAATAGGACACCACAAGATTCCTTCCAGGTATCACTCAGTAACAAACTGGCGGAACAATATATGTACAACGACCCGGATAGCTCTATTTTATTCGGAAAGGTCGCATTGCAGGCTGCAAAAAAACACTCCATCAACAGAGAAACAGCGAGAGCTTACAATAATATAGCAAAAACCTACTATGTGAGCGGGTCCTATTTTGAGTCTTTATCCTATTCTGATTCTGCCTTGGCCCTCAGCAAGGAGCATGATTTTCGATCAGAACTCGCCATTGCGATTAACACCAGAGGGTTGATTTACCTTGGGCAAAACAGGTTGACTGAGGCAATACCCGAATTTTCGAGAGCATTGCTTCTCAATGCGCAGCTTAAAGACAGCGCGAGAATTGCAGCAAATTATTTCAACATCGGACTGGCTTACGACGAACTCAGTCGGCCTACTGCGGCTTTTTCTAATCTTAAAAAGGCACTGCATATTGCAAAACAATGCAAAGACGGACATCTGATCCAGATGTCCCTGAACAGGATCGGGGAAGCCTACTACCACACCAAAAACTATAATCAGGCATTATTTTATTTCAATTCCGCACTCGGTTTTACCGGCTACCAGGACAACTGGGAGAAAGGCTTTGCCTATTCTGGTATTGCGCAGACGCTCTATGAAATGAAGCGTTACGAAGAGGCTCTTGAGAATGCGACGAGAAGCTTTGCATTAATGAAAAAACTGAATGCGGCATGGGATACCGAGCGGGCGGCAAGCATTCTGTCAAAGTGCTACGCCGCTATACAAAATTATAAGGAGGCCTATAAATACCAGACAATAGCGCGTGCCTATGGCGACAGCATTCTCAATGAGAAAAAAGAGCAGGAGATTAATTACCTGCATTTACAGGAAAAGAAAGCTGAGAATATGGAGTTGATGAGAGAAAACGGTCAAAGCCGGCAGGTTATAAAGAACAATCGTATTGTCATTTCGCTCTCCGTGCTTTTCTCATTACTGCTAATAGCGGCGCTCGACCTACTTAGACGAAATATACGCCGAAAAAACAACTTGAACAGACAACTTAAGCAAAGCAATGATGAGATCGGACAACAAAAAGAAAAAATTCAGGAGCAAAGGGAAGAGCTTATAGCCATCAATAACACTAAAGACCGCGTGCTATCCGTAATTGGTCACGATTTGAGAAGTCCATTTGCATCGATTCGTTACGCGCTCGACATGATAAGGAATGGAGAACTGGATGAACATGACCAGGATATGCTGTTTAAAGATTTTCATCAGCAAATATCGCTTGTCTCAGAGCTCATCGATAATCTCCTTGCCTGGGCCAGTAGTCAGCAAAATGGCCTGCAGGTTAAGTATGGCACAATTAATCTACCAGAAATCACTGAAAAAGCATTGTCACTCTACTAGACTATTTTTGAACAAAAAAAGCAAAATCTGGTACACGTTTGCACGGAAGATATCTACATTGAAGCCGATGAAAATCATGTTAGAATCATCCTCCAGAACATAATCAGTAATGCAATCAAGTTCACGCCTCATGGCGGAACGATCACATTGTTTTATACGATCGAAAACCATTTTGTTGCGATACACGTAAAGGACGACGGCGTGGGCATGCCGAAGGAAAAAATAGGTGCACTGTTCCAGTCCTCCGGGAAGGCCATCTCAGAAAATGGAACTGACATGGAACCTGGAACAGGGCTCGGATTACTCCTCATAAAACAGTTTATTGAAGAAAATAATGGCCGCATAGAAGTAAAAAGCGAAAAAGGCAATGGATCTGAATTTGTAGTTTACTTTATGGCCAGTCAAGAAATCTCCCCTTCCATTTAAAGCTGCTGCGGGCCGTCAGGCCGTTCAAAAACATGCGCTTTCTAAAATTGAAAGGGCAGGATTTGAAGTAAAAAAATGTAGCGTAATCAAAACATGATTTTGATCATTTTCTTCCTATTGTCTTGTACTTAACTTTGAAGACTTCGTTTCGTTTTACTAAACGAATACCTGTAAATCAACTGGTTAATTAATCAATACCATCCCAATATTATTTAGAATTCTGATAATTTAGAAAATAATTACTAATTTTAGAAATTATTTTCTAACTTTCGTTTATCATAGAAAATGTGAAATAAGTTCTATAATTCACCATGTAACTTCTTAACCAATGGCAAATGTATTATGGCTTCAGGGAGGGGCTTGCAGTGGCAACACCATGTCTTTCCTGAATGCAGAGGAACCTACCGTTGTCGATCTCGTAACCGACTTTGGGATCAACATCCTGTGGCACCCGTCTCTCGGCCTTGAAATCGGTGGTCAGGTGACTCAGTTACTCAACGACATTGTGCAGGGGCGGATACAATGCGACATCCTGGTTTATGAAGGAAGCATTATCAAGGGTGCTCACGGCACAGGAACGATGAACTTCTTTTGCGACAGACCAATGAAAGATTGGGTACAAGAGCTTTCAGAAGTGGCCGCCTATGTGGTTGCTATCGGTGATTGTGCCACATGGGGAGGAATTCCTGCTGTTGAGCCAAACCCGTCGGAATCCACAGGAATGCAGTTTTTGAGAAAAGATAAAGGCGGATTTCTCGGCGCGAATTACGTGTCCAAAGGCGGATTGCCCGTCATCAACATTCCCGGTTGCCCTGCGCATCCTGATTGGATCACGCAAATTCTGGTTGCAATTTCAACGGGACGGATTGGAGACGTACTTATTGACGAATATCACCGTCCAAAAACATTTTTCACCGATTTCACCCAAACCGGTTGCACGAATGTGGTCAATTTTGCCAATAAGATTGATGGCGGATTCGGTAAGCGTGGCAATGGGTGTCTATTCTATGAGGTTGGATGCCGTGGGCCCATGACACGTTCAAGCTGTAATCGCATATTATGGAACCGTCAGTCGTCCAAAACACGTGCAAACCACCCTTGTCTGGGCTGTACTGAACCTGGATTTCCACATCACCAGCTTGTGAAAGGCAGCATTTTCAAAACAATGCATTATCTGGGCTTTCTCCCCCGGGAAGTGCCGGACGGCAACTCCAAACTTGGATATTACATGCGTGCCGGATTTGAGAAGACAATCAGCGTCGTTGAAAATGCCTTTGGAAATGAACCGGTGAGCCATCAAAGTTCCAAATAATCGCTTGCTTACCAGTAAAAGTCAATCATTGATAACAAGTTAGTAAATCATACAATGGGAATTCAGAAAGAACTAAATATTTCACCAGTTGGCCGGGTAGAAGGCGATCTGGACGTAAAGGTATATATGGAAGGCGGCGTTGTAACACGTGCGCATGCACAGGCGTCGATGTTCAGGGGGTTTGAAAAAATCATGGAAGGAAAGGATCCCCAGGCTGGTTTGATCGTCACACCACGTATCTGCGGAATCTGTGGTGGCTCACACCTTTATTGTGCCTCTTCGGCATTGGATACGGTTTGGAAAACCACCTTGCCTCCAAATGCATTACTGCTTCGGGCCATCGGACAAGCTACGGAAACGATCCAGTCAATTCCGAGATGGTTTTACGCAATTTTTGCAACTGATCTTGCCAATAAAAAATTCGCTAACAAGCCTCTTTACCCCGAAGTAGTACGCCGGTTTGCAGCCTATGTGGGTACTTCTTTCCAGAAAGGCGTAGTTGCGTCGGGCAGGCCGGTAGAAGTATATGCTATTTTTGGCGGACAGTGGCCCCATTCCTCTTATATGGTACCAGGCGGCGTGATGTGCGCCCCTACCCTGAAAGACATCACCCGTGCCCATGCCATCATGAACCAGTTCCGTAAAGACTGGCTGGAAACGCTTTGGCTGGGCTGTTCGCTTGAAAGATATCTGCGGATACAAACCTGGGAAGATCTGATGGAATGGGTGGATGAAAACGAATCCCAGCACAACTCCGATCTTGGACTTTTTATTCGAGCCAGTCTGGAATTTGGGTTGCACAAATTTGGTCAGGGTGTGGGCAAATTCATTGCATTCGGCACTTATTTAAGTAAAGATCACTACCAGCATCCAACGGTTGAAGGCCGCAACCAGGCATTGATCAGTCGTTCTGGGTTTTTTGACGGGAAAAACTACTCCGAATTTGATCATTTGAAAATCAAAGAACACGTAAAACATACCTGGTTTGAAACTGTTGCGGCCGCGCATCCATGGGATGAACCTCTGCCGACGCCGATGGAATCGCAAAACCTTGCCGGTACTGATTTCAGTGGTAAATATACCTGGTCCAAAGCGCCAAGATACAACAACATGGCTGCCGAAGCCGGACCTTTTGCCCGGGTTTTAATGAATGCAAATCCGGACAATCTATTGCCGCATCAAATTTATGATCCGCTTTTTGGCGATGTGTATGAAAAAATGGGGCCTAATGTGTTTACGAGAACCCTGGCCAGGGTACACGAGGCGGCGAGGCTGTACGAAAATATCAATAAGTGGTTATCAGAAATTGACTTGAACGGCGATTTTTATATCAAACCGGAAGAACGCGACGGTAAAGGTTTTGGTGCTACCGAAGCGGCCCGTGGTGCACTGGCGCACTGGATTGAAATTGAGAACGGTGTCATCAAAAATTATCAGGTGATGGCTCCTACGACCTGGAATATAGGCCCCAATGACGACAGCGGAAACCCGGGACCTATCGAAACAGCTCTTGAAGGTACTGAAATTGAGGATGTTAACGATCCTGTCGAAGTGGGCATGGTGGCACGATCATTTGATTCATGCATGGTTTGCACAGTGCATGCGCACGATCAAAAATCGGGTAAGGAACTTGCCAGATTCAAGCTTTAATGAAGAAAACGGCTATCATGGGATTTGGAAATCCAGTCAGAAGCGACGATGCCATTGGTTGTTATGTCATTGAAAAACTGAAGGAAGCCGGACTGGAAAACGAAAGGATCAGTCTTTTTGATATGGGCACCGGAGCGTTTGAGGTTTTGTTTAAATTGCTGGGGCATGAAAAAATCATCATTGTAGATGCGGTAATCAATACGGGTGAGCCAGCGGGAACCCTTTACAAAGTTCCCGCCAGCGAAATCCAATCCGCAATCCAGGACGACCCGATGGTTTTTCTGCACAGCATTAAATGGGACCAGGCGCTTAGTTATACGCGGAAGATCATGCAGGAAAATTACCCTGATGATATAACCGTCTACCTGATCTCTGTGGATGACACCCATCTGGAAATTAATCTTTCAGACGAAGTGAAAACAGCAGGCGACAAGGTGATCGGATTGATTCATGACGAATTTTTTCAATGAGTTAAATGGTCTCAGCAAATTATCTGGCGCTAAAAAACGGACACATTATTATTCCGGCCATCATTGTAAACGAGTGGCTGGACGCGAACGGCTATGTTAATATGGTTTACTATCCAGAACGCAGCCAGCTGCTTGTCGCAGCTAAATCGAAACTGTTTTTCGAAAAGATGCATACAACCAAATGGATGGTTTTGAAAGATAAAAACCTTCAAGGCGACAAAACATTGTACATACGGGAAATATTAATTGACAACGATCTGGATGACACGGATCGATCTCTATGTTTTGAAATCAAGAACACCGGCATTGTGATCATAGATCTATAAGCGAAAGCATGCATATATTTTCAATTTATACAGCGGTAGAAAACATTCAGGAAATTCAGCAAATTATCGATGCTCAGTTTCGCCTTAATGAAGTGGTAACGGTGACGCTTTTAAGCGAAATCCAGCCCGATTCCGACAATCAATACCTAATTGTTAATGACGGAATCCTTTTAAAACTGGACTGGAACAATGAATTCCCTCCTTTTCTATTTCCTCTTCCAATACCTTACAGCCCGGAAAACTTATTGGCTGTATTATATGCCAGGCTAAATAATTATGAGCTGGCCTATGCTTTTTGTGAACATAACAGGGCATTACGCAAACAAATTGACGCCGTTAATTGTATACAGAATGGCATTGAAATATGTCCGCCCAAGGAGCCTGCATATTTCAACACTCCTGATGACCAGTACCGTTTCCTACATAACCAGGCAATAATTATTCATTATGGAAACTTGACCGGCTCGGGCTGGCACCAGCAACTGAATCAATACTATGCGAGTGCTTTTGAAATAGCGCAGACCGACGACGCCAGGGCCTTTACGGGAAAACATTGGGCAACTTACCTGCTTGATAACGAGGAATTAAGTGCTGCAGAAAAACTTCTTGAAGACTGTATCTCACTTTCCATTTCAACAGATGCCGTACATGAACTGATGAGCGTTCAGTATGCCGTATGGATGACTCAGCTCGTGGTACCTTACAAACCGGCTTTACTGGAAAGGATAAAAAGCACCCTTTGGCAGGTACTCCAGTACCACGAAAAGAAACAAAATAAAGCACAGTGTGCATTGCTGCTCATAGATGCATCCCACATCGCCAACATCACCGACAGCTTTTCCGAGTCACTAGGATATATAACAAGGTCCATTAATCTTCTCAATGAGCTTGACTTACCTGAACTACTTGCCAGCGCTAACCACAGAAAAGGAATCCTGTTGTATACATGGTCTCAAAACGGCAACCCGCAGTTTTTAAGACCGGCAATGGAAGCGTATCAGCTGGCGCTAAAAATTTTTACAAAAGCGGATGCACCGGATATCTTTGCAGAGATACAGCACCATTTAGGTGTCATTTATTCAGAAATCCCGGACGAAGTCAGGAAGAAAAGTATCTGGGCGGCCGTGTCCATCAGCTCGTTTAATGAAGCTTTAAGTTATTTTACCAGAGAAGATAATCCTTACGAGTATGCCCGAATTTGCAACAGCTTTGCCAACGCCCTGACAAAATATCCGGACGCAAAATTATCTGACAATTATGCGAAAGCGCTGTCATTTTACCGGGACGCACTGGAAATCAGGACTGGCGCACTTTACCCGGGCGAAAGAGCACTGACCATTCTAAATTTCCTGGAAGCCGCATGGCTGGTTTCACAACCCAACGAATTTGCTGAGCAAAGCCTTTTTAATGAAATGACACAGCTCGCCGGTGAAGTAAAGAATCTCGTCGAGGACGACCGTCTTCAAGAGCAGGCAAAAATACATCTGATGCGCTTGGAAGAACTCAGACTGGTTCTTTAAAAAAAGATTAATGTTCGGTATTTTCCCGACGATCATATGAAGACCCTGTGCCATTACACGGTCAGTAAGAATCAGGATCCCATTACGATTACCAAAATCGCCCCAAGCCAGGTGGACAATAAAGTATTTCAGTATTCAATTCCATAAGTTTGTTTAATTCTGTTTTCTGTAAACCTGTTAGGTGAAATCACCGAAAACAAATACATCTAAAGTCAGAGGTAGTACACAACTATATCCCATATACGCACAATTGTACATCTCCTTTTTCTCCTTGGTTTTTCTGAAATTTTATTTTTCATGACTAGCTTTCACAACCGCACAAAGGTTCATTTTTTGTCCAATCGAAATGTTACATGAAATTGTCAAAAAGTTGCATTGATCACAGAATCTCCTGTAACCCCGCCAGTTCAACTGTGGCCGTTGCGAGGGTGAAGAATTTCTTCCGGCCCATCAATATTTTTCACATAACCTGGCTCCTATCCTGATAACAGCCGACACGCGAGCATTTAGAATATCATAAGTGGCATTTTCCAAAATCCAAACACTTGTTTCGTCTCAAATAAAGATGTAATCCAGGCTGTACATAAAAATATTTTCCGATAAAAAACTGGTAGTTAATCCCGGGACCGGTATCTACGCTTTTCAGGTCCTTTTTATATCCGTACTTTTTTGTGTGATTTTAAAAGTATGGAATTCCAGGTTCAATCCGTTGCTCGACATGCCTGAGGCAAGAGATTTTGGTGCAACCCTCGCACACGAAATACCTAATCCATTGGCCACAAACAATCTGTCTCTTGAATTGATGCTCGCTGAACGCAAAGATGATTCCCTCAAACTACACACAGATATTATCCGGCATAGCTCCGACAGAATTAAAGAGCTGGTGAATGAACTGATCAAACGCAATTGCCCCGGCGAAACTCAATTTCCCAACCAGTCTCTGCCTCACTTGCAAATTCATGGTAACAAGACAAATCGTATCTGCATCATGCCCGGTGGGTGTCCGATGCAACGAACTGTCTCCTTATTACTTCAAAAAAAAGATCGATAAAGAGACCGGGAAATATGTAAAATATGTAAGTTCTTCTCGTCTTTATGTAAGGTTTAAATTCGGGAATCGACCCAATTTTGTAGCACAAAACCACATAACATTGGGCCATCTCAAATAACAGAAATAACATGAAACCAGAAAAACAGCAGCGTGTAAATGAAATAATCCAGGCGCTTAACACAAACCTAAAGATCGACGAAACCAATAAGGACACCTCAAAACAGCAGCATGTGATCAGGAAAGCGGCAAAGAAGCTATATGAAGATTTCGTGCACATTGCCAGGAAACAATTGTCGAAAGAAAATAAGTTGTTTGCATTTGAGATGAAAAAACAACTTAAAGAGGCCAGGAAAGCGGAAAGGACACTTGCAGTTACTAAACTGCTGAAAAACAATACTGGACTTGCCTGACTTCGAGACAGGTAGAGCACCGAAAAAATTCTCGATCCTTTCCGTAGTGCCGTCAGTCCAACCTATAACTAAAAATAAAGGTTGAACTGGCGTTCCGGCAAAGGCCGGATAGAACACGATGTGATGTAAAGCTGCCCGAATGGGAACGTAACAGCGTGTGCCAGCAAAAAATCCAGAGACAGACCAGATTCCTTTTACCTTCCTGACGACAAAAACAAAGCTTATCGATTTCAAAAAGGGAAAGGGAATTGTTGCCGATGACTATCTCAAAAAACCTTTGACGAAGCACAACTTAAAAAAAGATTGAAGGAAGGCATGGAAAAGGATTCAGTCATCTCACATGTTAACCACTATCCTCATATGTTCATCAAAAAAAAGCATACCCTTTTTTATATCTTCCTTTCGCTGACAAGCTGTAAAAGCAATACCCAAAAGTTGAAGCCTTCTCGGGAATCAATTACAGAATCGGTGTATGCATCGGGCATAGTTAAAAGTAAAAACCAGTATCAGGTTTACGCTGCATCAGCTGGCATCATTCGCAGGATTCTCGTTAGCAAAGGTGACGTCATTTCCAAGGGTACACCGATGATACAGATTACAAATACAGCGGCAAAATTGAACACTGAAAATGCATTGCTAAATGCCCGGTACGCATCGATTGCCTCGAACCAAGAAAAGATTGAAGAATTCGCGATAGCCATCGGACTTGCCAAAGCGAAGCTGGATAATGACCTCTCCTTATTACAACGTCAGAAAAATCTCTGGGCACAAAAAGTTGGGTCCAGCAATGATTTGGATGCGAGACAGCTTGCTTATAAAAGTTCGGAAAACGCATACCAAACAGCAAAATACCGATTCACAGAACTTCAAAAGCAAATCAGTTTCCAGCAGAAACAAGCACTTAAAACACTCGAAATATCTAAAACCGTATCGGGAGATTTTACCGTCAGAAGTGAGGTTGATGGCAAGGTATATGATATCTTGAAAGAAGTCGGCGAGATGGTTAACATTTCAAATCCCATTGCACTCGTGGGAGATGCAAATCAGTTTTTACTGGAATTACAGATTGACGAATATGACGTTACGAGAATAAAGACCGGGCAAAAAATGCTACTTACAATGGATAGCTATAAAGGGCAAATTTTCCAGGCAGTGGTTCATAAGATAATTCCAGTCATGAACGAGCGGTCCAAATCATTTACAGTTGAAGCCGAGTTTTTAACACCACCCACCCTACTTTATCCAAACCTAACCTGCGAAGCGAACATTGTGATCAGCAAAAAAGCAAAAGCATTGACAATCCCAAGAAATTACCTGATAGCAGGCGACTATGTGCTGCTCGAAAATAACAGCAAAAGAAAGGTTGTGACAGGACTCAAAGATTATCAGAAGGTTGAAATCATTTCCGGGTTACTGATCAGTGATGTCATTATAATGCCAGAAGAATGAACCTCAAACTGATAATCGATATTGCAAAAGCCCTGCTTCTGGCAAGGTGGAGACAGACCCTGGTCGCGGCCATTGGCGTCACGTTCAGCATCGGCATGTTCATCACCCTGCTTAGTTTTATGACGGGCCTGAATGATATGCTCGACGGCCTGATTCTGAACCGGACCCCTCACATCAGATTATACAACGAAATCAAACCCAACGTCAATCAACCGATAAATCTGGCCAGATCTTACCGAAATTCCCACAATTTTATTCACTCTATAAAAGCGTCGGGAAGTCGGCAGACCCTATACAATAACGGTGCAATAATGCAGGCACTTTTCAGTGACAAAAGAGTCATAGGATTTTCTCCGAAAATAACTGCCCTGGTTTTCTTCAATGATGGTGCCATAGATATCACAGGATCCGTTAATGGAATCGACGTCCAAAAGGAAAGTAAACTTTTTCATTTCAGCGATTACATCATTGCCGGAACAGCCTCTGATCTGGAAAGGGTCCCTAACAGCCTCGTTTTGGGGAAAGGTCTGGCAGACAAGCTCCTCGCCGACCTGGGAGACGTGGTTCAACTGACAACTGCAAAAGGCGAAATTTTTCAGTTAAAGGTTGTTGGGCACTTCCAATCAGGTATCCTCGAACTTGACAAAACGCAAAGCTACGCTTCCATCATCACCACCCAGAAACTACTTGGACAAGCTGCAAATTACATCACGGATATCCAGGTTAAACTGACGGATATGAAACAGGCCCCCGATATTGCTAACGAATACAGACAGCTTTTCGGGTCCGACGCGGAAGATATTCAAACAGCTAACTCGCAGTTTGAAACCGGCAGTTTTGTCCGCACACTAATTTCCTACGCCGTTGGTATAACGCTCCTGGTTGTTGCCGGCTTTGGTATATACAACATTTTAAACATGATGATTTTTGAAAAAATGGACACCATAGCCATCTTGAAAGCCATCGGCTTTTCAGGTAATGATGTCAAAAGTATATTTCTGGTCATCGCGCTAAGTATCGGCTTTTTCGGTGGACTTTTTGGCCTGATGCTTGGCCTTGGGCTGTCCATGCTCATCGATCAGGTGCCTTTCACAACGGCATCTTTACCTACGATAAAAACCTATCCCATTAATTACAGCATTAGTTTCTATGTGATTGGTACAGTATTTTCATTGGTTACCACTTTTTTAGCAGGCTGGTTTCCGTCCCGAAAAGCAAGTCAGGTGGATCCGGTAATCATCATAAGAGGCAAATAACATGGGAAGCATTATTCTGGAAGCCCGAAAAATAAACAAATATTTCCGGGACCCAGTCACCGTGAAGGTGCTGAGCAACGTTGATTTTTTGATTGATAAAGGTGAGTTTGTCTCCATAACCGGCAAGTCTGGATGTGGCAAATCAACCTTGCTGTATATTTTGTCGACCATGGATACCGACTTCGAGGGCGAACTTCTGATCGACAATATGTCAATGAAAAACAAAAAAGAGCCACAGCTTGCCGCGGTCCGTAATGAAAAAATTGGGTTTGTTTTTCAATTTCACTATCTGCTCAATGAGTTTACCGTGCTTAAAAACGTAATGCTGCCAGCTTTGAAACTAAATAAATTTCCTTACGAAGAGATCGAACAAAAGGCGATGGCCAGGCTAAAAATGCTTGGGATTGAGCATTTGGCATCAAAAAGCGCCAATCAGGTGTCGGGCGGGGAAAAACAGCGCGTAGCTATTGCCCGCGCACTGATCAACGATCCGGATATCATCATGGGCGATGAGCCGACAGGCAACCTCGACAAAAGAAATACAGAAGTAGTTTTTGATATTTTTAAACGCCTGGCCGAAGAATTTAATCAAACCTTACTCATTGTAACGCACGACCAAAGTTTCGCTGAAAGGACACACAGGATCATCAATATGGAAGACGGGAAAATCGTAGGTTAAATCCGCAGATAATTTTCCCTCATCCCAACCTCCCTGCCATACAAATCTTGTCTTGTTTATCCCGACGTACATAGTCAATGTTTTGGTGTACGTTGCCGTTCCCGAGAAATACTTCACACCGAAATGATCAAAAGCAGACCAGGAGATAAGCTCGGGAAATGTGATCCTTTCTGCCGCGCCCAATTTTCAGGAAATGAAATTTACAATAATAAGCCACCCCCCGATCGTCAATTTTACATGTGAATGCGCTAAACTATTCAAAAATTTTCTTTAACAGCCGAACTAAAAAATTATACCGAACGTTCGGTATATAAATACAAATAATTATGGCTTACACAAAAGTTGAACAGGATATCGTCCTGGAAAAACTGATGGATGTATTCAGGTCTGTTGGATATGATGGGGCGAGCATGACAGATCTGGCGGATGCGACTGGTCTCAAGAAGGCTAGCCTATACCATAGATTTCCAGAAGGCAAAGAAGCAATGGCCCATGCTGTGCTTAATCATGTTGCAAATTGGAATAACGCTCAGATCTTTGACATACTGGTTTCCTCCGGGCCCGTTGAAGAACGTCTCGATACTGCGTTGAAATCCATCGACACCTTATATAACGGCGGACGGGTAGCTTGTATCCTACGGGCTCTTTCGCATGGGAGGGCTGCTGAAATTTTCAGGAGTGAAATCGCTGAAATTTTCGGGAAATGGGTAACCGCATTCGCACATGTTGCGGGGGATGTAGGTCATGATCCTCAATCAGCAAATAGGCTCGGGGAATCGACACTTATAAGAATTCAGGGTTCATTGATACTTGCTCAGACTTTACACCGCCCCGACCTGTTCCAAGATGCACTGCGTGATATCAAGACAGATTTTTTGAAATAAGATCGTTTCTGTTACATGCTAAACAAAGGAATAGCTATCGAGCTCAGGGTTATACTGTGTATCAATTTTCAATCAGATAAATTCGATGATGCACATTGAAATTTCGGAAACGCCACCGGATTATACGAGGCTTACGAAAGGCAATTGGCGCACAATCTCATTTCTCAACGCAGATGCCAGCTTTAATACAGCATCTGCGATAAACCTTAATTAAAATGAACACAATAGATGAAATTCCTTTCGTAAATGAAGAATGTGGTGATACGATGTGGAACGAAGAAAATTTGAATCCGCCAAAAAGCAGGGATGAACCGCGCGCTCTGGTACCACAATCAAGTTTAGAGACTGCCATACCAAAAGCAGAGCCAGGCGAAGACGCATAGCACCGCGAAGGGCTGGTTCAGCAGCAATGCAAAGGAGACTGGGAAATCTGAATAAATTGCCCCATGTACAAGCCTTTGGCCAGCATTAAGAATACCCGGCATTTCCGGATATAAACGATGGATTATTTAATTAACAAAAAAGCACCATTGCAATGACACGAAACTATGCCTCGCTTGCTTTTACGCCTGAAGTGAAAGCATTGCAGGAACGCTATGGAAGCCGGCATGCTTATGCCCGGATAGAGCAGCAATCGATTTCCGGGGAGTTGACAAAAAGAGAACTGGATTTTATTCAGGCCCGGGATAGTTTCTATATCGCGAGTATCGGAGAAAATGGATTTCCTTATATCCAGCATAGAGGTGGTCCAAAGGGCTTTTTACGTCCTGTTGATTCCACGACACTGGGGTTTGTCGACTTCCGCGGTAATAAACAATACATTACAGCCGGGAATACCGCTACCCGACCAAAGGTTTCCCTAATCCTGATGGATTATCCTAATCAGACACGAATGAAAATATACGCGGAAGTTGAGGTACTGGACGTAAATGACCATTCAGAACTTGCGGCTTTTCTGACGCCAAAGGGCTATGAAAACGCGGTAGAGCAAATCATTCTTCTGCATGTCGCAGCACGTGACTGGAATTGCCCCAAGCACATTCTTCCGCGCTACACCGCAGAAGAAATCGATCCATTATTAGCACCCCTTCATGAACAAATCGAGCGTCTTCAGTCCGAAATCAAACAATTAAAAATAGATCAGGGAATTTGAATCGACCTAAACAACTACAGGCACGCAGGGACTCTAAAGGCTTTAAAATATTCGTTCCGGATTCCGCGGTCAGTAAAAGTAAAGAGCCGTTTCCAGTTTGAAAAACGGCTCTTCCGTATGCTAAACCCAACCCTGCTGCAAGAAAAGTATCCTGAATCAATCCTCGGTTTTCCCTGAATCAATACCGGTTCAACAATTAACGCCATCCAAGCCCAGGTGCTACATGCTCCAAAATAGACGACAGCAGATGTACGTTGTAATCAACTCCTAGTGTATTGGGTATTGTCAAGAGAACTGTATCTGCTTCCTGAATAGCTTCGTCTTGCGCCAATTCTTTGATGAGTTTATCTGGTTCTGCAGCATAGCTTCTACCAAAAATAGCGCGTTTGTCCTGTTCAATCATTCCGATTTGATCTTTCCGACTCGTTTCCTGTCCAAAGTAATACCGATCCTGGTCATTTACCAATGCGAAAATAGACCGGCTAACCGAAACCCTGGGTTCGCGCTGATGTCCCGCTTTTTTCCATGCTTCTTTGTACAATCTGATCTGCTCGGCTTGCTGTACATGAAAAGGCTTACCACTTTCATCGTATTTCAAGGTAGAACTTTGAAGATACATTCCGTTTTCCGCAGCCCAAACGGCGGTGGCATTTGAAGCGGCCCCCCACCAGATACGCTCCCGCAATCCTTCCGAGTATGGTTCCAAACGTAGTAAGCCCGGTGGGTTCGGAAACATCGGATTCGGATTTGGTCGTGCAAATCCTACACCTTCAAGCCTATCAAGGAATTCCAAAGCCTTGCGGCGGCCCATATCTGCATCATTTTCTCCATCAGCAGGCTCATATCCAAAATAGCGCCATCCCTCAATTACTTGTTCCGGCGATCCCCTGCTGACTCCTAACTGCAGTCGCCCTTCGGATATTAAGTCTGCGGCGCCAGCATCTTCCACCATATACGATGGATTTTCATAACGCATGTCAATTACACCCGTTCCAATCTCTATCTTGCTCGTTTTGGCTCCTATTGCCGCAAGCAATGGAAAAGGCGATGCTAACTGGGCCGCAAAATGATGAACTCGAAAATAAGCGCCATCTAAACCTATTTCTTCAGCAGCAACAGCTAAGTCAATAGATTGAAGCAACGTGTCACTTGCTGTTTGAGCCTTGTAAGACGGATGGTTAGACCAATGGCCAAACGATAAAAACCCTATTTTTTTCATTAAGCGTCTTTCAGAGTTATTTTAGAATTAGAAAGATTAATTGGCTTTAAAAGTTCCTCATTCAGGATACACCTTGAAACAAAGTGCTATTTTATGGTTGATATAAGCAGACAATGGATCAAAAAAACAACCGAGAAATTGTCGACCATACCTCGGCAAAATTCCTACGCTGGCGGCAAACGCGCAGACACAGGCCAGTAACCGGGATATTTGAGATGCAGGGTTCAACACAAGCCTTGAACCTACCTAACACATCTCTCGGCTGTTCGATAACGGACACGGCGCGTTCCTTTGCGAACATTAAACATTTCCTAAAATACTTCAAAATAGCCTTTCAAAGCCATTTCTTACACATCACCAAACCTGGCATGCATTTATACTATAAAATATAAACTAATCATTTTTTGAATGCGCAGGACGTATTTGGGAGAATTTGAAGAACTCGTTTTGCTTATGATCGCAATCCTTGATGGACACGCATATGGTGTTACGGTCAGCCAGGAAATTGAGCAGCATACGGGCCGGATCGTCACTTTTGGTGCGATTCACAACACACTGATCCGACTGGAAGAGAAAGGTTTTGTCACCTCCGAGCTCGGCGGAGCAACGGCAGAACGTGGAGGCAGGCGAAAACGCCTTTTTAAAATAACTGGCCTGGGAAAAAGCGCGCTGGCCGATATTCAGGAGCTGCGTAACAAACTTTGGAAACTCATGCCGGATGCAACTTTAAAGCTGAGCGGCATATGAACCAACCACAACCACCCCGATGGGCAAAGATGCTGCTCCGTTGTCTGCATCCTGAAAACACGATCGAAGAAGTGGAAGGGGATCTGGACGAGCTTTATGTGGATTCGTTTCAGCGCATTGGAAAAACAAAGGCCCTTCTGCGTTATCTGCTGAATGTCTTTACCGTACTCCCACCCTTCGTACGCCGACGTGCTGGTAAAACAAAATATGAACAACCATTTTCTCTTAGCCCTGATATGTTAAAAAACTATTTCAAAATCGCCTGGCGGAACATTGTTCGTCAAAAAGCATATTCCATCCTGAACATTGCCGGTTTGTCCATCGGCATGGCATGCAGCATCCTGATCCTCTTATGGGTGCAGAACGAGCTGAGTTACGACCGCTTTCATGCACGTGCCGACCAGCTGTTTCGCCTGACGTGCAATGCCGGTGACTTCAAAACGGCCGTTAGTGCTGCCGGTATGTCAAAGGGTTTGCAGGCGCAATTACCACAGATAAAAGGTGGCGTGAGAATAAGCAAGCCCATTTCCCTTTTGTTTGAAGTAGGCGAAAAAAAGGTCGAAGAGAAGCGCGTCTTTTATGCTGATTCCAATTTTCTGGAAGTCTTTTCCTTTCCGTTGCTGGCCGGAAATGTGGCCACAGCCCTGAAAGATCCGGGATCGATATTGATCACAGAAACAACCGCTGAAAAATATTACGGCACACGCGATGTCGTGGGCAAAACCATCCGCATCAACAACAAAGATAATTTTACGATTGCCGGAGTACTTGCCAATACTCCTTCCAATTCGCATTTGCAATTCGATGCAATAATCCCAATGAAAACCATGGCCAGTTGGGACTGGGACTTAAAAAATGACACCTGGGGTAATTTTAACTTTTATACCTACCTCGAACTGGATACGAAAACGGCTGAGTCTGTTCCGGCACAACATAAATTAGAGCAACAAATAGGTAAAATTTTCACAGATCACGGAGAGACAGTCAAACTTGACTTCCAGTTGCAACCACTGACAGCTATCCACCTGCACTCCAACTTGCAGATCGATCTTCCCGGGCACGGTAACATTCAGTATGTCAATATTTTCTTTATTGTCGCGATTTTTATTCTGGCAGTCGCGTGCATTAATTTCATGAACCTGGCTACCGCACGTTCCGAGCGAAGGGCTAAGGAAGTGGGGCTGCGCAAGGTAGTGGGTGCGAATCGGTACCAGCTTGTTTTTCAGTTTTTGGGTGAATCGCTTATCTTCTCCTTCCTCTCGCTGGTAATTGCGATCGGTATTGTCTACCTGCTGCTGCCCGTATTTAAAATGCTGACCGAGAAAACGCTCGCCTTTGATTTGCTGGATGGAAAACTAATGCTGAGCCTGATCGGTATTGCGGTATTGACGGGCCTGCTTTCCGGGAGTTATCCCGCTTTATTCCTTTCTGGGTTCGCACCGGTAAAAGTGCTGAAAGGAAAACTGAGGGTTGCGGGTGGAAACCTTCTTTTCCGGAATACACTCGTGGTTATGCAATTTGTGGTAGCCATTGTACTGCTCGTGGGCACTGCGGTTGTTTACAAACAGCTGGATTTTATCAAAAAGCGGAATCTGGGTTTTGACAAATCCAACCTGCTTTACCTGCCCATGAATGGCGAGTTGCGAGGAAAACGACAGGCATTGAAAGCATCGCTGGCTCAAAATCCGCTAACAGAAAACTTCTCAGTCATTTCAAATCTGCCCACGACGCTGGAAACCGGCACTACAGATATTGTCTGGGACGGACAGACAATTCGCAATCAGATCATCTTCCCGTCACTGGATGTGGATGAAAATTTCGTCAAAGTCTTCAAAGCACAGGTGTTGGCAGGCCGTGGTTTCAACAAGTCGTTTTCGGACGACAGTTCCAACTATATGATCAATGAAAAGGCGATGCAGATCATGGGTATGAACATGGGTAACGCGGTGGGAAGTAGCCTGACCTTTGACGAAACCAAAGGAACGATCATTGGCGTTGTTAAGGATTTCCATTTCAAATCCCTGCAATATTCAATGGAGCCGCTGATACTACGCCTCAACAAATGGGGCGGTGTGGTGATGGTGCGAACCACGGCGGGCGGTAACGAGCAGACCATCAAGGCATTGGAAGCGATAAATCAAAAGCTCAACCCGGCCTTCCCCTTCACGTTTGGCTTCCTGGATAAGGACCTGGATAATCTTTACCGGAGCGAACAGCAAATGGGAAACATTTTTAATCTGTTTGCCTGTCTCGCTATATTCATTTCCTGTCTGGGCTTGTACGGACTGTCTGCTTTCATGGCTGAGCAACGTACCAAGGAGATTGGCGTACGAAAAGTGCTCGGCGCCACCGTCGCCGGGGTTGTAGGCTTACTTTCTCAGGATTTCATGAAGCTGATATTGATCGCCATCGTGATCGCATCACCGATTGCGTGGTACTCGATGAACAAATGGCTACAAGGATTTGCCTACCAAACTACCCTCGAATGGTGGGTCATCGCTTTGGCAGGGATACTGGCGACCGGGATTGCATTGTTAACCATTAGCTTTCAAAGTATTAAGGCGGCTTTGATGAATCCGGTTAAGAGTTTGAGGAGTGAGTGAGGCCTCCCCAATGATTGATATCAGCAGATAGACGGAGAGTTCAGAAACCTTAAGAAGTCAAAAGGAAATGTAATTGCATTAGCTCCAAGATTTCCATTTGCTGATTCATATCCAACTAACCCTGAGCGTTGCATTTTGAAACAGCGGTTTTGATAAGTAATTATTTTATGAATGTCCACTTGTAGACAGCTAGTGTCCAATTCCGTATGACAAATTCTTCCTGAAATGCCTATTCATCTGGCAATAAGCATTTAAGGAATTGGCATTATATTTGTTTTGTCAAGTAAACACGATAAGGCGTTTCCGTCCCGGTTTAAAACCATAATTGTTTCTAAATGAAATTTTCATTACTAATTGTCTGTTTAATAGCGTATGTACCCCTTAAAATACTCGCTCAGAAAAACGATTTACCAAACTTCAGTAGTAGTTTACAACTTGAAGACAAATCGGATACGACTGCGAATGTAAGTTCAGGTGATTTCGACGGAGACGGCCATCTTGATATCGTCTTGGTGAAGGGAAGGCACTGGCCAATTGCGGACCAGGTTATGCTCGGTGATGGTAAGGGTGGCATCAGAAAGGCTTACAGCCTTGGAAAGACATCCGACCGATCCTATACAGGAGGCGTGGCTGACTTTAACTTGGACGGCTTCCCTGATATTGCCATAAGCAATGACTCACCGGATAAGAAGCTCATTTATATCAACGATGGGAAAGGGAATTTTGCAGTCAAGTCCGAATTCGGACTTCCCGGTTGGTCAACACGGAATATATCAATCGCAGACATCAATAATGATGGGTTGCCAGACATCATCTTAGCAAATAGAGGGGATGAAAAATCCGTAAACTATGTCTGCATCAACGGCGGAAAAGGGCAGTTTACTAGTAATTGCATCCCGGTAGCTCCTTATCCAAGCACGACAATAGCTTCGACGGACATGAATCATGATGGCGTTATTGACCTGGTAGTTCCGCATAGGGACGGTGGGCAAAGTTATGTGTATCTCGGCAACTCAGCTTTTACCTTTTCGGATAACCTTCGTATTCCATTCGGGCCAAGCGACGCCACCATTCGGGTGGCAGGCGTAAAGGATATGAATGCAGATAATTTGCCTGATATTGTAACTGTTGACGAAAAGAAAGGCGTCAGGCTCTATCTTGGCCAAAAAGACAAGACGTTTTCGACTGGGATTATGATAGCTGATTCAAAAGTAGTTCCTTATGCACTTACCTTGGCAGATCTGAATAGTGACAAAAATTTTGATATCCTTGTGGGCCATGTAGAGGCTCCATCATCGGTATATTTTAATGACGGAACCGGCCGCAATTTTAAATCAATTTCTTTTGGTGACGCACGGGGTACGGTATATGGTTTTGCAGTCGGTGACTACAACGAGGATGGGAAACCCGATATCGTTGCGGCGCGCTCAGACGCTCCCAATGTTTTGTACTTTGGAAATTAACACCAATACAAAATGAGTGTAATTTACTTTACCACCTCGCTCACCAGAATGACAGGACTGATATTGGTGAAATTGGGAAAATCTGCACGAATGGCGTCTCTGTTTGGCCCAATAGCCGCTTGATAGTCGGTTAGGCTTGTTATATAAAATGTCCCAATAGCCACAAAAGGCAGTGGCTGGTTCGGAATACCACTGGCAAGTCCTTTCTCAATGGTGTATTTGACCAAATTCGCCCCTAAAAACCCAGCGACCATCGGCATGTGCTTGGTTTCATAGTACTCCATATTAAAGGTTTTACCTTCGGAGTAAGGGTACATGACTGATACTTTGATCAGCCCTTTTTCAACAGCAACCATGTTGTGCTTTTCTTGACTAAACGCAGTAAAACAAGTGGCTACAAGGAAAAACGATAGCATGAATTTTAATTTCATGATTAAGTTATTTTAGGTGATCATATTTTCCATTTGAGACATTGCTGGCCTAATTTCAAGAATTACTTGCTTTTTGGCAAAATTTTCTGACCTACGGAATGGCTGCATTAACGTTTGGTTAACATTCTTTTAGACCCGTTAACAAAAACTCAGCACAAAGACTTGTAGGTTTACTGAAATCAGTTAAAACAAAAACGATCATGACAAAACAGGTATACGTATATACTTTACTGTTGCTCGCATCTTACGCCTTGTGTGAAGGACAAAATAAAACTAAACTGACCAATGGAACCAGAAACGCAAGTAATTTCCAAAGCCTGCAAAATGTGACCACAAATCGCGCAAACTTTTCCGGCGACTGGAAATTGAACGAGGCTAAAAGCGAATTTGTCGATTTTCCTCTTTGTGCATTCGGAGGTGGGGACCGTATGAGATCCAAAATAATGAAAATTGCCTATCAGGCAGATTTTATCACGGTAGACGTAGCGAGCGCGTCTATCGACGGAGCGCTGGTGATAAGGCAAGAAAAACTGACCTTCGACGGCAAAAAAAGCGAAGCTACTTTTGTCGGAATTCCAAGGGAGAAGTCTTCAGCAAGCTGGTCAGATGATGGCCAAACGATGGCTATCAACTCCGTTAGATCTTTTGATGCAAATGGGGAGCGTGCCGATTTTAAAGTAACAGAAATTTGGAGGTTGATCAATGATGGAAAGTCCATTTCTGTCCACGTCAATTCGAGCTCAGAATCCGGCGAAAATACCATGAAGCTCGTGTATGACAGGCAAAGGGCTTCGGATTACCGCTTTTGAGATGTGAGTGTGTCATCATTGTTCAGGCACCAGGCCGTCCAAAAAAGTCTATAGCCGTTGGGGTTCCAATTGTCATTGTCATCTTAGCTTTTGAGATTCTTCGTCATTCTGTCGCATTTTCAAAACGAAAACAGCGCACTACATCTTCTGAGCTCCGCTCACGCACCCGCCAAATGTACCAGTGCTGCTACGCAATGTGTATCATCTGTTGATAGAGGAAGATCTAATTTTGTCCCAACATAAAACAGATAAACTATGAAAACCGTACTGATAACAGGGGCTAACAAAAGCATTGGCTTTGAAACTGCCCGACAATTACTGAAACTGGGCTATTTTGTATATATTGGCAGCCGTGATCCGCAAAAAGGCGAACAGGCAGTTGAACAACTAAGGGTAGAAGGATACAACCAGGCCGAAGCCATTGTGATCGACGTCGATAACATTGATTCCATCAAAGCAGCGCGTATTACGCTCGGCGGCAAAATCGATTCGCTGGATGTACTCATCAACAATGCAGGCATTAGCGGAGGTTTCCCGCAAACAGCCGCGGATACAGATATAAACATCTTTCGTCGGGTATTTGAGACTAACTTTTTCGGTGCTATTGAGACAACCCAGGCTTTTCTTGGCATGCTCAAAAATGCCACGGAACCACGGATCGTCAACGTGACGTCGGGGCTGGCGTCACTAACTCTGCACAATGACCCCAACTGGAAGTACTACCATGTCAAAGGCGCTTGCTATACTTCGTCCAAAGCCGCACTCAATGCCTACACAATCGTGCTGGCTTACGAGTTGCGCGACACCGCTTTCAAAGTGAACGTCGTCGACCCGGGTTACACTGCCACAGATTTCAACCATCACAGCGGGCCGGGCACCGTTGAAGACGCGGCTTCCCGGTTAGTAAAAGCGGCAACATTAGCAGCTGACGGGCCAACAGGGCAATTTTTCAGCGAAGACAATGTAGCTGAGACGGGGGTGAGCCCCTGGTAATCCGGTTCATGCGAAAACCAAAAAATCCTGTCTGAAAGTCGGCAGGATTTTTGGTGCTTCTGAGTAGTGAAAATCATCGGGATGCTGTCGTAGTACCCGAAGGCCTTCGGTAATAAGTCGGTTTGAATAACTATATTCCTATGATTCCTGAATCGTACCCCCAACACCTGTTGACGAAAAAACATGATAACTGTGATTTTTCCTCTTGGTATGCGTATCACTGTCAATATAGAAACAGCAAACATATAGCAAAATTGATAAATGGCATCAAATGACCGGGCCGATGAGTTTATCTCCATTATGGAAGCCCATAAAGGAATAATTTATAAGATCGTCAATTCTCACTGCCAAAACGCGGATGATAGAAAGGACTTAGCGCAGGAAATCGTTTTGAAATTGTGGCAAACGTTTGACCAGTTTAACGGACAGTTTAAAATATGAGAAGGGTATACTGTGCTGATTTGCTGACCCAGCCTCCTACCCAGCTAGCTTCATGCCTGAGCGATTTTGCAATCGTTATACTTGCCCGACCCATTTTAACAGATGCCTACTTTCAGCGGTCATCCCTCACGCCGAGAAGCAACATCCACCTACCAGCCACTTGCAAGTACATCGGCGATGTGCATTGTTTTTAAGGGTATGCGATTTTTACGAATATAAGAATCCAGGTGAAGCAGGCAGGATAAATCTGTCGAAATAAGATAGTCGGCACCTGCTTTGACCGCACTGTTTACCTTTTGTTCCGCCATACCTATCGAAATCGGTTCAAATTTTACAGCGAAAGTCCCTCCGAAACCGCAGCAGACTTCTGCATCCGCCACTTCTCTCAATTCCAGACCTTTTACATTTTTCAACAAACCCCTCGGCGATTGCTTGATGCCGCATTCACGCAGTGCCCCGCAGGCATCGTGGTATACACCGATTCCGTTCAATTCGGCACAGGTATTTTCAACACGTAAAATCTTGGTTAAAAATTCAGTGAACTCATACAGTTGCTGGCTAACCGGACGCGGGTTATTCAAAAGCTTGTGATGATAATTCCTCACGAAACCAACACAAGAGCCGCTGGGAGCAACAATGTAATCAACCGGGTTAAAATCATCCGTAAATTTGGTCGCGACGGGTCTGCACTCCTCCATATAACCAGCATTAAATGCAGGCTGGCCACAGCAGGTTTGTTCCGGATTATAAATAATATTACAGCCGTATTTTTCCAGAATCCTGACCATATTAAAGGCTGTCTCCGGGAACAGCTGATCCACAAAACAGGGTATAAAAATCTGTACGTTCATGCGTTCGCTTTTAAATTATCCACCCGCTGGGACATGCAACAACACCTTCAAATTGAACCAATTGCCCTGTTGTGTGTCGGGATCGTTCAGACTACTGAGATGCCAACCTACTTGTACCCTGGTAACGACGGTGATTTTTATTTTGTAAATTCAGTTTCATTGCATCACAATTAATCAATCTCTATTCAATTAGCTTATTGGTCTGTCCTCAAAAAAACATGCACTTCAACCGGACCATGAACACCCATCACCAGCGTTTTTTCGATATCCCCTGTCCTGCTTGGACCAGATGTGAACAGCAAAGCTGACGGTAAATTGGCTCCATATTTTGCGGTAATACTACCGATCGCATCTTTGATGTCATAAACCAACTGACTAACGGAAGCGATCACAATATGTATCGGCGTGTGAACGGGCAATGCTCTCCCGGAGGCTTGTGCAGAAGTCAGCACGATAGTTCCGGTGCGGGCTATCAGAACCTCGCAATCGGTAATTGCCGGATTATTTCCATCCGGATTTTTCTCCGTAACGTATGGCGCCATGTTCAAATCATATGTTTGATACAGCTCCGGGGTTTGGCAATATAAATCACCCCATCCCCTGTTTTGCACCAAATTGCTTAGCCCCGCTAAAACGTCTGCTTTATTTTGGCACAACACCAAATGACCCTGTAACGCCGTAAACTCAGCTGAAAACGTCTCCAAAAGTGGCTGGTCCGCCTCGACATATACCTCCCGCTCTGAATGATCAGTGAAAGGTTTAGGTACAGAAATCCGCAATGCACGCTGTATTCTGCTTAATATTGCTTCTCTTGCCTGGGAATTTTCCATTCATTTCTTGTTTGAAAGGCGTTGCGTTCACTCCCTGTTTTTATTTTTTTCCTTCCATTGCCTACTAAATGACTGTTTTGCAAAAACAGGCAATTCCCTGTCTTTTCCCCAAGCTTGCCGGAACATCGTGTTCATGGCGAAGTTTTTAAGTCCGCCACCAGCCAGATCAGTCAAATTCCTGCTCATACTCGTCACTTTCCACCCTTTCCAGCCCATTTTCTCAACCACTGAATTGTGGTTTTGCGCAACTGATTTCTGCCTGTTGTCGAGCAAAAGTTCATGCAGATTAATGCGGACCGGGCATACTTCCGTACAATTCCCACACAGGGACGACGCATAGCTAAGATGTTTATTATCACGCATTCCATCCAGATAGGGCGTAATCACAGCACCGATGGGACCGCTATATGTTGACTTGTACGTATGTCCGCCAATGTTCTTGAAAACCGGGCAAACATTCAGGCACGCACCGCATCGGATACAGTACAAACTTTCCCTTGCCACAGGATCAGCCAAAATTTCTGTACGCCCGTTGTCGAGCAAAATCACATACATTTCGTCAGGACCGTCTGATTCCGTTTGACTTTTGGGACCTGTAAAAATCGAATTATAGACTGTAATTTTCTGGCCGGAGCCATGCGTAGCCAGTAAGGGCCAGAACAGATCAAGATCCTTCACTGACGGCAGCAATTTTTCGATACCCGTGATTGCAATGTGGGTGCGCGGGAAACTGGTGGATAGCCTGGCATTTCCTTCATTTTCCGTTACCGCAATACCACCTATGTCAGCAATGATGAAGTTTGCTCCGGTGATACCTATTTCTGCTTCCTCAAATTTTTTCCGGAGCGTCCTCCTTGCCACAAGGGTAAGTTCCTCAGGAGAAAGTGTGGGATCGGAGCCCAGTTTTTCGTAAAAAAGGCTCGCCACCTCCTCCTTGCTTTTGTGCATTGAGGGCGCTACGATGTGATACGGGGGCTCATTTGAGAGCTGCTGGATATATTCTCCGAGATCCGTTTCGATCACTTCGATCCCATTTCTTGTCAAAAAAGGATTCAAGTGAATTTCCTCGGTCACCATAGACTTGCTCTTAACAACCATTTTTGCCTGTTTAGCTTCGCAAATTTCCAGAATTGCTTCGAGTGCCTGCTCTCCATTTTCAGCCCAGATCACCTTCCCCCCGGCTTGCGTAAATCTGCTTTCAAACTCGGTCAGATATTTATCCAGATGCTCAATCGCTTCCCATTTTATATTTTTTGCCCGTTCCCTTGCCATTGCGAGATTCGCAAACTGCTGCTTACCTTTTTCAAAGGCATCATCCGACATTTTTAATGCATGATTGATCTTTCTGCGGTGCTCCGGATCCGCCACTTTTTGCTGGCTTTCTGTCTGAAAAAGTTTTTCACGTTCATTCATTTTCCAAATGGTTAATACAATCAAATACAAGCATCTCCTGACCATCTGCCCGGGCCCGGTGCTGGTTGAAACTTGAACCGTGGTGAGCAAACTTTATCACTGCATCACTTACCGGGCATCATAAACCGCAAATTTTCCAATTTTTGCTTTGGGGCTATCTTCAAGCAAAAGCCGCAGCCTGGAAGTCGTCACCGGATTTATCAACTGAAGCCTTTTCCTACCAATACTTTCCCCTTTTGCCACAGATTGCCATCCGCCTTCTACAAAAGCCTGAACCTGGTACTTATTTACGAATTGCCCTTCCGTTATATCTTCCTCTATTTCAATAAGATTGGCTGATTGCGCTCCTGAAAGCGTCAGTAGTATTTGATCACCTGTTTGTTTTGCGGTCGTAGCGCCCAACGGTATTGAAAAAGTTTTTTGTATTTTTTTACCAAAATCCTCCAACCGCGCGGTTTCAGCCTCAGGAATCAGTCCAGTGGTGTCAGGTGTCATGTTGATCAACAGGTTGGCACCACGACCGATGCACTCGAAATAAACCTTTTTTAGAAAATCAACGCTTCTCAGGGTTTTGTCTGAATCCGGGATCCAGAACCACGTATTCCGGGTAAAAATATTTGCTTCCGCTGGTATCCATCCGCTGTTTTGCGGCCCAACCCATTGTTCAAGGCCGGTTCCATCCGGTACCACATTCCATAGCGGGTAGGCTGCCCAGCCTTGTTCACTTCCCGACCAGCGTACATCCGGTTTCGTGCCGCCCATGATCACCGCGCCAGGTTGAAGATCTTTCACCATCGCCGCTATTGCGTCTCCATAAGCAGTTCCGAGTCTTTTATTGGTACGTGGATTTGTCACATCCCAGCCGAAAGGATCGTAGGCACCATCAAACCACAGATAAGAAATCTCACCGTAACCCGTCAGCAATTCCCTGAGTTGTTCCATAAAAACCGGAAAATACCGGTGTATGTCACCCACCAGTTTTCGCTGTCCCTGAGGATCTGGCGTGCTCGTACAAGGAAAGTGCTTATCACCAGCGGAAACGTACAAGCCAATTTTAACGTCGTATTTCCGGCAGGCTTTTACAAAGTCGCCCACAACATCTCCTTTTCCTTGCTTCCAGGGTGATTTTACCACGGAATAATCCGTTGTGTTTGTGGGCCAGAGGCAATAACCGTTGTGATGCTTCGCGGTAAGGACAATGTGTTTTGCACCGAAAGATTTCGCTGCTTTTACCCACTGTTCTGCATCAAGTCGTGATGGATCAAAAAGATCTGCGGCAGGGACTGTCAGCATATCCGATTTGATATAGGTTGCCGGACCAAAATGGACAAAAGCACCCAACTGACGTTCCTGCAGTTCCAATTGCTGGGGTGAGGGTTTCAAGCCCCTGCTGTTGATACTTACGGGCCCGGTGCTGCCCTCTTGCGGAGCCGTCAGGACGGGTGTCCAGTTTCCCTCATGTTTCGGAGGAACATCCGTTTTGACATTTTTGAAAAAATATTCAAACAGCTGCGCTGGCGTTCCCGCATAAACCGCCGACTGCAGATCTCCGGCGGTGGTCTGGTCGCTGCCTGTAAAATACAGTATCGTTTTTCCCTGGAAGTAACACAGCTCCACATCAGAGGCGTTACTTTCAGTGATCTCCGGTTTCAGCAAAGGAATATTTTTATAGGTTGGTTCAAAGGTCACAAAAGCTCTCCCCTCCGACGCATCTTCCCAAGTCAGCAGGTCACGGGAGCGCGTGATACGTGTCTCATAGGCCTTTTTCAGCGATTCGAGATAAAGTGTATAGTACCAGCCATTTTCATAATACAATGCTGGCCCACCTACATATTTTTCCTTTCCATAGATGGCATCGGGAATTTCCTTCCAGTTTCTCAGATCGGCCGATTCTACGTAACGGAAAGTAAATGGTTTCCATCGAGGATCGTTCGTTTCATACAGGAGAATGAATTTATCCTTCCCGCGGGTAACGGCAGTGTTGAAAAAATACTCCTTGTCACTTGCTTTCAAAACAGTAACGGGTTTCGTCCAGGTTTTAAGATCAGCAGTAGCGGTCATGGTAATCTCTGTCATGCGTCGCCACGGTTTCCCTTCTCCATAGTTCCCTGCAAATACAAAAAGGCTGTCCTTCCACACAAAAGCAGTTCCGAAGCCATGGTTTTTCAAAGCGACGGTTACCAGCTTGCCGGATTTAATGTCCCGGATCCTCACCGCATCTTCATGAAAAAAATCCCCGGGTTTGGCACCCTTCACATCCCAGAAATGCTGGTTATTTTCCAGAAGGTATAATTTCCCGCGAAAAACGAATGGAGAAGTTTCAACAAGCGGGGAGCCCAGCCTGCCTTGTTTGACAATCGGGTTTTTCCATGGAGATTGCGCAAGCAAAGCATGCCCCAGCATTGCAAAAACGAAAATTAGAACCCTGTGTATCATGCGCATATATGGCTAAATTATCTTAAAAGTTGAAAACGAACATTAAAATGCAAACCCAGAATGACCCCTTCCATTCACCAGCTTGAAGCACACTTTCATTCCGTTACGACAAGCTGCATTGCCCAGGCATTTACCTGCGGGATCACGAATTTTTGGTAAGGCCCTTCCCTACCCTCTGCCTTGACCACGGTTTCTTTACAATCCATGTCATAAACGCGGATTGATTTTTGCGCTGTATTGATCAAGAGCACGACGTTTTTAGCGGGGTCAAAAGACGAATTGGTGAACGCGAGCGCTGTTTTCCCCGGCTGCGGCTGCCTTACCCAAAGATTAATTTTATGAAAGGACCCGATATAACCAGGAAGCGTATCTTTTGATAACCAGCGAAAAACAGACTTCAACTGGGCACTCTTGGAAAGGGAATGCACAGCAGTCCAGGGATAATATCCTGCAACGCAAATGCGCCCGCCCAGACGATTTTCAAATATGCCCATTGTACAGTCTCCGGCTGGTATTCCGGCATAATCCACCAGACCGGCCAGTATTTCTGCTTTTGCCTGGGTCTTATTTAAAGTGAATGCCTCACTCCTGTAAACCGATTGGCGGTTATCCCGCTTCCGCCCGGCAAAACTTCCATTGAGCGTATGATCGGTAAATTTTTCAATCCGGTCCATCCATTGTGAGCCGCTTACTTCAAAACCTGTGAGATCACTAAAACCTCTTTCGTTCAGTTGCCGGAGCGCATCCACATCCATGTATACACCTTTGGATAAGATATCATCGATCTCCTTTCCGGACAGCGCATTGATGTTGTCCTTTTTAAGTTTGATCACCGGTGCCGCGTTTGCGGAGTAACTGACAGGAAGCCCGATCTCATCGATTTCATAGCTGGCGATGCCTGCACCAGCCGTAAACCAGCTTCCTTCATTCAAATTCCCGCCACTAAAACTGTCCTTGTTCCACTGCGAACTGATGCCGGTAAGCGCAGACCTGCCTAGTTTTCTGGCCATCAGATCATAAAATGGACGCATCTTGTGTAACCGGGCAATGAGCGGCTCATATTCGTCGAGTGGCTCATCATAAAAGGTCATCACGTTAAATGCCGCGCCGGTACAGCCGGCAGCCATGTGCGATGCCGCTTCCAACGCGGTAATGTTTGCTGACTTTTTGAGCCGCTGGTAGGTATAGTTTTCTATTTCAGACTGGATTGACAAAACCTCAATGGGCAGGGTCGATACCTGGCGGCCGATATCGTGGGATTTCCCGGCGAGGTCTGCCGTGATATTATCCTGGTAAAAACCGCCACCGGGCCGCCACATCACTGGTGCCTTATTTTTCCCGGCAAGTATTTTTGCCCAGTTTGCAAAATCATAGCCTTCGAAAAAACGATCGCCCGTCATAAAACCAAGCGGTAGCCCTGGGCGGAGCGCGTGTACTGTTTCTTCAATCAGCGTAAACAGGTTAGCGATCGTATTTCGGTTGTGCTGAAGCCATGCCTTGCGCACAGTAAGTTTGCCTTGATTACCGCCTTCATTTACCGTTGCTTTCAAACTTTCACGTGTGTATTTTTTGCCGTGTTCTTTTTCAAAAACATTTAAACAATGATCACAAAAACAGGTCAGTGAGACGGGCAAATGACCCGCCAGCCTGATGTCATCGTCGATCCAGATGTAATCCGGGTTTGCAAGGGCCATGGCCTTGTAAATTTCCCTGATGTACACCTGAAAGTTCGGATCATTTGGACAATACGAACCCTTGCTGATTTTCCCGTCGATATCTGTTACGTTGGTATAGTTTCCTTGCAAGGAATTTTCCAGATTTTCCTCGTGGTGACCAATGGTGCTCAACACATTAATACCGGATCGATACCCGTTCTTACGGGCCGTTTGCATGCGTTTCTCCAGGATCTTCATCCGGGCCTGAAAAACGTCAAGCGGCAACGGAGGATGCGTTTCAGAGGTAAAAAACGTGATTTCGTCCGTGACGCCGCTGTATTTATTAAAAAGAGATATGACCTCATCAAAGCGTTTTTCAGTAAGATAAAGACCTGTTCCGAGCCGAAAGGAAATGAAAGCTTTATCAAGCTGACCCGCAGGTTTCCCGGTTTGGCAGAAAGCCTCTAAGCTTAGAAAAACCAAAAACATGAAAGTGCTTAAATTCCTGTTATTCATTGGTTGGTAATTTTGTCATGATTATCTGGCGCAAAGCGCAGAAGCAGTTATATTTATCCGGCTCCAGGCTGCACCTGGTTGCATATCCTTCCAAAGGTTTGGCTCTAAAACATTTTTGGCAAACCCAGCTGCGCCTTCCCTGACGGATGAAATTTGGCACTTGCATTCGGTGATGCTGTTTCACTTGCACCAAATAAGGTACCTGGCTTAACGCCTTCCGGTATCAGTAAAACCATTTCCGAGTTTTTGGTTTGAAAGGAAATCACACCTCCATTGAATTCGTGTTTCATGTTCTTCCCGTTTGCGTACACCTGCGCTTTTCCCCAGGGCGACTGAATATCACAGCTATTTCCATGTAAGCTCTGTACGCATATCCACTGTACGACTCCCGAAAGTATTTCCGCAGATACCACAAAACCACCCATTGCATGTAGTGTAAAACGGCCTGATTTTTTGGCTGCAAACGCTGGTGCAATCCGTAAAATCCCATCATGACTCTGCAAAAAAGATTCATTCAGTGCCGTTGCAAAAACAGCCATGGATTCCATCGACATATGCCTGAACGGCCACATCGGCAGGGGAAACTTTTCCTTTCTTACACCGTCGGACACCTGATTGGTTCTGAAAAACCATTCGGCATCTTTGTTGATCTCGTGCTCCATACCCCAGTGTCCCCATCCGTTACTGTAGATCTGCCATCTTTCCGGATACCTCGCCAGCACAGCTTCCAATTCATCGGACAGGCCAAGCCGCGCGAGCACGATGGGCAGCGGATCCCAGCCTGTGACACCGGGAGGATACAGAAGCGCAGTAGACTTTAATGTTTCAAACAGCTCCGGATTTTTGTCTCGATCTGCAAGCCCCACAAGACCGGAAGGAAATACCGGTGAGGACGCCACAGTTGGGAAAATCCCATCCAGCAGGTTAAATCCCTGGTATTTACCGTCATCGGCTTCATTGTAAACCGTCAGCCATTTATGCTCTTTGATGCCCCAGCCAGCCGCTACGATCTTGTCAGAAATAACGGACTTTTCTTTATTGACGCCCCGCTTAACAATCAGTTTCCCCTGCTCCCTGGCGATGGATTTCTCACCGGCTTTCATAGTGGGAAACGGAGCCAGATGAGCGATTATATCTTTCCAGTGAGCAGTTTCGGGTAAGGTTTTATCAGTGACTTCAAGTGCCGATAACGTGGCCGTAAGCAGTGTCTTCGCATATACCAGCTCGGTCAGTCCGTCACGGAGTTTGATCCAACCTTCGTAGCCTGTACCCTCAATAGCGTGATAAAGGCCATCTTTTTCTTTGACAAAAAGAGAAACAAAAAAACGTGAGGCTTCCAACATGAAGGGAAGGGCTTTTTCTTCCAGAAAAACTTTGTCGCGCGTGAACCGGTACTGCCGCCAGAAATCCAGGGCAATCTCAGCGACCGGTGTATGGTTGTGGTGCTCGCCAACTGAGTTATAGCCGCGCCTGTCAGTAACATCAGAGATGAAAGCGCCCTCGGTTTTGAAAAAATTCTTCGCATGCTTTTTGGCGTGTGGAAGAGAATTAAAACGGTAATCCAGATACGGCGCGACCAGCTCGTGATGGCCTGCCGCGTTTAATGGCCAGTAGGACTGCTGCTGGTTCCAGTGAAAATAAAAGTTCCAGTTCTGCACATCGTGGCTCCAAGCCCAAAGGCCGTTATTGAACCTGCCGGGATATTTTCCACCCTGCGAAGCGTGGGAATAGTACATTGTCAGATACCAGAGATTGTTCAGGTAATCGTCACCATAATCCATGAAAGACCTGCTCCACACCACTTTCCATGAGTCGGTGCTGGATTGACGATAGACGTCCAGACTGTTCTTTGGCAGGCCGGTAAGCATATTTTTTACTGTCTGAAGAGGCGATTCTGTGCCAGCATCGGAAACTACAAAAGCCAGCTGGGTTTCAGTTTTGGCCTTATTTTCCAGGGCAATGACCGCACGCCTGGAATGCTCTCTGGAGTAGGAAAAACCTGGTTCTTTGGCATTAATTACTTTACCCACAACGGTGAATTGCGCAGTGGCCAGCTTTTGTGAAATGTAAACTCCCTGGTCATCAGCAGAAGCCTCTGTTCCCGAGGTGCCGATGGATGCATCGCTGTTGATCTGTGCGTACCAGTGCGAAAACGTCCGGGACCCAAAACGCTCCAGTGCGATGGATAAGGGAATATTTTCTGTAAAATCTGTTTTGAGATCGTAGAATAGCATTCCCGATTTTTTGTCAACAAAAGCACTAAAATGTATCTTTCCAAAAGGGCTGGCCGATTCCAGCATCATCCCGCCATCGGCCAGGCTGAGACGGGCGAAAAAACCGGAAAGATACAAAGTACTGAATACCGGCAGCTTGAAGTCAATAATGATCCGGCACGCGTGGCGCAGCGTTGTACTGAGATCTTCTTCTTTTTTGTCCCAATTGTGAAAAGACCCGAAAGCAGCATCATCCCACAGATCACTCTTGTTGACTGCTGCGATGATTTTGGAATCTTCACACCAGATCAGCACGCCGATTTCGCCATTGCCGAGCGGAATTCCCTGCAAAGGATCTCGAGGAGGACTTTGGTATACCAGATCGTAACGCGACAGCTTTCCCGGCCAGCTGATGTTCCAGACTCCGGTCTCCGGATCAAATGCGGATCTGCCACCTGGTGCTTTTTCTGCTACAACGGAACGCCTGCCCAAAAAAATAGATCCCTTTACCGGCAAAAAGCTTCCCGCCAGTGTCAAGCCTGTCAGTTTCAGTACATCCCTCCTGGAAGGTGTCATAAAATTCGATTTTTATAGTATTTGATTGTAAGCAACTTAATCTTTAATACCCCAAAAGTCATAAGTTGAATTCGCTAAGCCGACATTGTTAAAGTTTTGCTGAAACCTTCTTTAATGCAGTCCCTTTTGGAAAATAACTTTGGAAAAAATCCTTCATCAAACCATCATACATGGCCGTGCGTATCGTGCTCCATGTCTCCTGGTCGCCTGTGGCGTAGTACAGGTAAGTCTTTCGGTTGTATTCGAGTAAATCCACATCTGAGTTATTCTTTCCTTCGCCCGATTCGGCTTCAAGGATCGGATTAAAAGGGCTGAGCTCCCAGTCGACGAGGTCTTTGGAGCGCGACATATACGATATCCATCCATTGTGCCCGGGAACCGGTGCGTGCAGGTAAATGACATAATAATAGGGTTTAAAATAACGGATAACCGGGCAGGCCGAATATTGCTTTTTCTCGCCCGTGAAAGCCAGGCCCGAGATTTTCTCCCAATCAGAAAGGTTTTTTGACCTAGCGAATTTGAAACAGAACTGAACCGGCTTGTCAGATTCGTAGGCCATAACGTATCCTTGTTCATCTTTACATACGGAAGAATTGAAAAGATGTTCGTTGCCGTCCGGTAGAATAGCGATCTGCTGCGTCCAGTTTTTCAGATCGGTTGAAATCAGCCGATTGATTCCCTTTGACTTCATGACTTTTCCGAAATTCGAAAACTCGAGTGCAAACACATTCAGCTCAGATCCGTTGGAAAAAGCGCTGACAAAAGAATGCCCCTTCCCAAAACGGCTCACCTCCTGTCCAGTACGCAGGTCGTCGATATACAGATAGGCATCTTCGCCCTTGGCATCGCCACCGCCAGGCCGGTGATTGGCGACGATCATCAGTTTCGAATCAAAAATAAAAGGCGTGTTTTCCATAGGCGTCCTGCCCATATCCGAAAACGCAAAGGGCAGCTTGACAAGCTCGGGGCGTTTCAGTGCTTGTGAAAATACAGGTGCTTTGAGAAAGAAAGTGGCACAGAACAAAATACAGGACCGGACAAACATCGGATACGAGAGTTAATATTCAGTTTTTTGGCATCAAACTGGGTTTACTGCAAAGGGAGCAAATCACGTTTTTCGATAGAAAACAGAGGCGTTTCGCCTGGGTCTTTAACTTTGATTTTTGGCAACAAAATATCCGCAGTGCACCATTCCCGATCATATGCTTGCAACACGGGCAGAGGTTTCGTTCTTCGCCTGAGCATTCAGAAGCAGTACGTTGGCATATCTTAAAAAAGACCATATCCGCATCAGTTAAATTGGAATCCGTATATGCATCCGCAGTCACCATGGTGGAAATACTTTATCCAAAAGCAAAAGGATCGTCATGATCACGACACAAAACTAGTTGATTTGCACCTGCACCATCTTTCCTATATTACCTATTTTCAGCACTATTTAACCCTAAGAAAGTAGATATCGGTCTATAATGAGTTATTTGAGGTAATATTAGACAGGTGTATTTTTCCTGACCAGTGATAGAAATTATGAAACCTCAGTTAATTGATCTTGATTATACATTTACCGAACCCTTCATGATCAAGGAAATTGATGCGCCATTTTTTAACAATACGCATCATTTCCATAATGACTATGAGATTGTGCTTGTTAAAGAAAGCGCGGGAAAAAGAATTATTGGCGATCATGTTGAGAGTTTTAGTGACGGAGACCTGGTTTTCGTAGGGCCTAACCTGCCCCATGCATGGTTCAATGAAAAGGAATACTATGAGGGCGACCCCAATTTGCGTGCGAGGTCCACAGTGATTTACCTCAGAAAGTCATGGGTAGAGCATGAGGTACTCAGACTACCGCAGACGGCTAAGCTTCGGAAATTACTGGATCAATCCAGAAGAGGTGTTAAAATTACAGGCGAGGCTCGAAATCAGATAGGACAACTCGCCTCAGATTTATATTATAAAGACGGGTTCACTAAAACAGTTAATTTATTCAGTATCCTTCGGGATTTGTCAGAGACCGAAGAATATCAACTTTTAACGAGCAGTGACTACCTCAATACGTACAATGAAAACGATACGGTTCGTCTCAACCAGGTTTACGAGTATGTAATGAAGAATTTCCCGATGGAGATCAGGCTCGAAGCAGCCGCAGGGGTGGCAAACATGTCGGTTAATGCTTTCTGCAGGTATTTCAAAAACCAGACCCAAAAAAACTTCTTCTGGTTTGTTAATGAGATCCGGATCGGACATGCCTGCCGGCTTTTACAGAAAAAGGATCTGAGTATTGCCCAGGTTTGCTACGAATCCGGTTTTCAAAGTATCACCAATTTCAATAAATTCTTCAAAAGGATTAACGGAAAAAGCCCGACTGCCTATCGCAAGGATCTGGCAAGGTGATAGCAGGGAAAATGTTGCTTGCGCTATTTTGGTTGCAGAAATGGATCTGTACAAGATTCCAAACAATTGGAAATAGCGTTCGAAACCGTGTATAAATTATGTATCAAAACTAAATAAATAGCCCATTGGCATGCATTCTGCCCATTTGTAAGAAAAACTCCCTTTCCAAGGATGCTCCTAATGATCTTCCGTGTGTTCCTTTTGTACTGTACGATGACTACCAGAGTCTGCTTTTTTGACAAATTTGATGTGCAATGCACGCTGGGTGCTTACATCCAGGCTCATAATCTTGCCTCTCCTATCACGTTTAAAAAAGATATCTGCCCTTAGATCGCAATAAGAAATAAAGCCATCCCTGAAGTGATTGACCAGCTCGCATTCATCACCCGATGCGAATTGAGCAACTAGTTTGCCATTCACACTTTTAATTTTGATTGCGGCTCGCGCTTCACCGGAATAATAGTCTCCCAGATAAATTTGGTGGGGAATGGTTGATCCAACTGAGTCGGTCAGGTGGTAACGCATCGGCTCTGAGGAAGTCGGCATGATGGTCAGCTGACCGTCATGCTCAAACGAAAATAGTATACCATAAAAATCAAATTGTGTCTTTTTGATCCTTTTAAGAGGGTTACCTGACATTTCCAGGCCGTATTTTCCCATCTCAATTTGAACGTCGCGCCCGCTATGACTGCTTTTATACAGGCCAACGTAAGCTGTAAGCTCTTTAATATTTGAATCTAGTTTCGCTACTCTCTCTGTTTTAGGAGCTGAGTGAAAATAGTATGAGCCAGCGAGAAAACTGGCGACTTCCATCGCCGGATCTTTTCCCGTCGTGTCTAGCATGGAAGTATTGCTTAACCAGGACACTGAAATTCGAGCATCCGGCAAACAAATCAGCTTTGCGCTATAGCCCGCTGTTGCTCCACCGTGCTGAAAAATACGTCTCGTACTTTCGCCTGACACAAAGATCCCGGCTGCATACTGATTCAAATCGCCATTGTTAAGTGTATCCAAACTTGTCTGCCTGATCCGTAAACTATCTCCACCCAATTTTCCACTCAGATAGTAATCACTCCAATTCACCAAATCTTCGGCGGTAGTAAGTAATCCGCCCGACCCGTGGACGTTGTCTTCCGGCATGGCTAAATGGAAATTGCCGTCTTTCATATCGTACGCCTGGCTCCGTCCTGAAACAATGTGTTGATAGTTGGTTCTCCATTGCGAATGCTTCATTCCAGCCGCCTTAAATATAAATTCATTGGTAAATGCAGCTAGAGACAAGCCACTTACCTTCTCAACAATCAATGCCAACAGAATGTAATTGGAATTGCTATACCCAAACCGCTCACCGGGAATACTGTTCAGATTCTTTTGTCGGTAAATAATTGCCGCAACTTCTTGATTATCCATGATCCTGAGTGTCTTTGGCCAACCACCCAGCTCGGCAACATCCCCCCATTCGCGTATCCCACTTGTATGATGAATGAGGTGTTTGATAAGAATCGGGTTATCATACGTTCCCAGTGCAGGAAAATATTTCGCTACGTTGTCGCTTAGGGCTAATTTGCCTTGATTTTCAAGGAGCAGAATAGCCGCCGCTGTAAATTGCTTAGACACAGAGCCGGCTTCAATCAATGTTTTAGTTGTTAGCGGGACATGATGTTCTAGTTCGGCAAGTCCCCATGCTTTGGAGTAAATCAATTCACCGTTTTTACTAACCGATAATTGGCCGCCTGGTTTATCTGGGGGGTAAAAATTAATGATGCTATCAATTTTTTGAGTGATATGTTTAATACCTTGTGACGAACCAGTAAAACATAGGAACATGTTGATCAAGAAAAAAGTCCGCAATAATGTTTTCCTAAAAATTGCATTCGTTACGATCCGACTGGTTAAATCGGTTTTGAAGGAGCTATACATCATTAGCTGTTTGCAAAGAAGGACTGGTAAACCGTTTACATTATTATAATGGATAAAATGCACTGTGTTCACTACTCAGAACGGAGTGCATTTACCGGATCAGTAAGCCCAGCTTTTATTGCCTGATAGCTGACGGTCAGGATTGTAAGCGTGAGTGCGGCCAATCCTGATCCGCCAAAAATCCACCAGGGAATAGTCGAACGGTAGTGGTACTTCGCCAACAGCTGGTCCAGAAAGTAATAGCTAACCGGTGTCGCGATGACCATGGCAATTAAAGTGAGATACACAAAGTCCTTCGAAATCAGTTTCCACACACTTGCAATGGAAGCGCCCAGTACTTTGCGGATACCGATTTCACTTCGCCTTTGCTCGGCAGTGAAGGCAGCCAGGCCAAATATGCCCAAGCATGAAATGCAAATGGCCACAGCGGAAAATAGAAAGCTCAATTTGCCCACTCGATTTTCTATTTTGAACTTTGTATCATATTGCTGGTCAGCAAACTGGAAGTCCAATAAATTGCCAGGTAAATGCTGATCGAAAAGCGGACGTATTTTCGCAAGGGCATTATTTACTCCAACACCAGGGCCTAATTTGAAATATAAATAATTAGGTGCGTAAGTCATGAAATAAATGGTCTGCTTCACAGGTTCGTAGGGCGATTGCATGATCATATCTTGTACTACACCTACAATATGATATTCAGAATCATTGAAAGTGCCGTCTTTCCACCTGACTTTTTTGCCGATTGGGTTATCGAGGCCCATGTATTTTATAGCCGACTGATTGACAATGATTGCAGAAGAATCAGAAATAAAGTCAGCGGAAAAATCTCTCCCATGGGTAATCTGCCAGCCGACCGTCTCGCCATAGCGATGTGACGCGGCGATGACCGCAAATTCGTCCGGGTCGCTGGCCGACTTTCCCTGCCAGGAAAACCCTCTTGAATTGGACAGGATATCTGTAACAGGACCGGACGATTGTGCAACAGATGCAACAATTCCGGATTGTAGCAGGTCATTTTTTAGTGCTTCCAAAGAATTGGTGCCAGCTGGAATTTTTACATACATCAATCCATTCCTATCATAGCCAGTTGCTCTGTTTTGCCCAAATTGAATTTGGCGGAATACACCCATAGTGCCGATAATGAGCGAAATTGAAACTGTAAATTGTAAAACGACAAGTATTTTTCTTGGTAGGGACGAGACCCGTCCTGTGCCGCCTGAGCCGGATTTCAAGATGTTAATGGGTTTGAAAGAGGATAGGTAGAGGGCAGGATAGCCTCCCGCAACCAGGCTTACCAAAACACAAAACGCTACACCAATATATAAAAAGTACGGGTTGAAAGCAGCTCGATTTGTTAAAATAAAGCCTATTTTTTTGTCGGCGATTGCGTTGAACTGGGGTAAGGCCAATTGGACTAAGACCAACGCGACCAGCATGGAAAACGCAACCATGATAAAAGACTCAGAAATGAACTGAATTATGAGCTGGCCACGCATTGACCCGATCGCTTTTCGAACGCCAACTTCCCTTGCCCGCTGGCCCGACCGGGCTGTGCTCAGGTTTATAAAATTGATGCAAGCCAGCAGCAGTATAAAAATCGCAATTGCAGCAAATAATTTGATGTAATTGATCTGGCCTCCTGCATTCCGGCCATTTTCCCAAGTAGAATACAAGTGCCATTTGTCCATCGGGTGCAGGGACAGCGTAGGTACAGAGCCGGTAAGCTTATTATCATTTAAGTGTCTGAACAAAACATGCTTTATTTTTTCCGAAGCCTTTTCGACAGAACTGCTTTTCCGTGTCTGAACAAGAATTTCGAAAGTATTCACATTCCAGTTATCTTTTAATTCATTTACCCATTGCATCCTTTTGGCCGATGTAAACAGTTTCCATGGTGCTATAAATGACAAATCATAGTAGTCTGAATTTTGGGGAAAATCTCTATAAATGCCGGCTACCATTCCCTCCAGTTCATTATCTATCTTCAAAATCTGACCAATTGGCTGACCGGTGCCAAAAATAGACAGTGCAGCAGATTCTGATAGCAATAGATGGGAAGGGTTTGTCAAGGCCGCCTCACTTCCCTTAACCATTTCAAGAGGCAGGATTTTGGCACCTTCAGGCTCCATGAACCTGCCTTTTTTTCTAAATTTGTTTTCACCGGAGAGTAGAGTGTAATCATGCGTATCCCATGAAACCGCCACGTTTATAAAATCCGCCGGAAAGTTTTCCCGAAGTTCAGCAGCCAAGGGAAATGGCATATTCGGCGAACTGACCGTCATGGCATTTTGAGTAGTATGCAACATTACACGTCCGACATACTGATGGTCCTTACCGACTTTATTGTACCTCCATTCGTCCCAAATCCATAAGGAAATCAACATGGTTATCGTCAGCCCCAATGCCAGTCCTGATACGTTGATCAGCGTATAGCCTTTGTTTTTTCCGAAGCTTCTAAAAGCGATTTTGAGATAATTTTTGATCATATCCAGATTGACGAAAAATGGTGTTGGATACTTGGCCGGTTTGCTCCATGCATTTATCTTACGTTTAAGAAAATAAGGCCTTGAGAATTTTAGTACTTGTATGATGTAGCGTCTTCGGGCAACACCCTCTCCAAATTCAGACGTATCAATTTTAAACTGTTCGTGCAAATCACCCACGATTTCTTCATGCAGTTCCAGGGGACATGTCCATTTCAAAAAAAAATCGGCCCATTTGGGAGGAGTAGGCTCTGAAAAATGGTTGGCCATGATCAGGAGATGAAAGGTAAAGGGATTGACTCCCAAAGTTGATTTCTAAGCTCACGCATATCTGAGAGCATGTTTTTGCCAAGTGTAGTAACAGTAAATATACGCTTTCGCCGTCCGCCACGGGCTGCTGTGGGACTTCCTAACTCAGAGTTGACAAAACCTTTTTCTTCTAATCGATATAAGGCAACGTGAACCCCGCTTAGGCTTACAGGTCTTTCGGTTCGTCGGTTCAACTCAGCTGCTACGGTTACGCCGTATGCCTCTGACTGAAGCACGGCAACGGTCAAGAGAACGATCTCTTCAAATTCTCCTAGATAAGCTCTTGCCATTTAATTTTTGCTTGAAGATCTATATCATTATTGTTTGTTAAACAAATATAGTGCCATACTAATTTATGCCATACAGGGCTGTTTTGTTTTTCAATAATGTTCATTTTCGGACAGTAATATCATTTTTCCGAACACTGATTTTGAACAAAAGGCAAATAGAAATCCGTGGATGTACTTAAAAGTCCTCAGGATTATTCGGAATGCAGGTCAATAAATTCCAAATGCGAATAGAATTTCTTCACCGTTCTAGCTTTTGTAATGTTGATTCTATTATTTGCAAAAACGATAACTTTAACACCTATTAACTGATAACTAAGTTTCTTGGCGTATGTTTTCGGCCATTTGTAACGAAAACCTCCCAATCCACGCTGATCAGATTAGCACCTTTCTCGCCAACCGTAGCCAATTCCGTTGCCAAGCGCTCTTCTAGTCTGACTCTGATCCTGGAAGCATAATTTACAACGAACAGATCGCCTTTCATCAGCGGACCTGCCGCGTAAACGTTTGTCGGAAGATCTCGCGTAACTATAAAAAACTGAGTAGCACCTTTTCACTATACCATTTCACTGCGTATAAGGGCAGGTTTGCACAAACCTGTGCGCTGCGTTTTTGTTTTAACACGGCTAAAAATGACCGACTGCTGCCTTTTGAAAAATAGTATTACAAAAGCAAACAAAAGTAGCGGAACGAGGATAGCCAAGAAGGTAATTTTGTCAAAAGCAAATCTTGCAAAACCTTCTAAGCCAATTGTTATGCAAAAGAAAATTTTATTAAACTTTTTTGTTCTGAAGCCTGCGTTTCTTTTCATCACCCTGCTGTCAATTTACGGTCAAAGTGTCCTTTCGCAGGATCTTCGTAAGATATCGGGAAAAGTACGTGACGAAAAGAATGAGCCACTGCCTGGTGTCAACATACAATTGAAGGGGACGACTACCGGCGCGAGCACCGATGCAAACGGAAGCTACACGATTACCGTGCCTTCCCAAAACACAAGCTTGATCTACTCATTTATCGGTTATAAAAGTCAGGAACTTGTCGTAGGAAACAGCGCTGTTGCAGACATCATCCTCGTCGCAGACATCTCCGTGTTGAAGGAAGTCGTTGTGGTTGGCTATGGCACCCAATCGAGAGAAACGGTAACGACGTCCATTTCAAAGCTGGACACGAAAGTGTTCCAGAATGTAACTTACGCCAATCCTGCGTCAGCTTTGCAAGGTACCATCGCCGGATTACGTGTGCAAAGTACCTCTGGCCAGCCGGGTGAACGTCCCAGGGTGATCCTGAGAGGTGGAACATCGATCAACAATCCGAACGGGTCTACGCCATTATATGTGGTGGATGGCGTGATCAGAACAGACATGGACAATATCAATGCTACCGACATTGAGTCTATACAGGTTTTGAAAGATGCTGCCTCAACATCGATTTATGGTGCCAGGGCTTCAAACGGGGTAATCATCGTGGAGACAAAATCGGGAAAAACCGGTACCACGCAGGTCAGTTACAACTACAACCTGACCACCTCAAAAGTGGGGCAACTATATGAGCTTGCTGATGCAAAGGACTTTATCAAATTCATGCGGATGGGAATCGCTGCGAGCGGCGTCAAAGCACCAAGTACGCTTGCATTTCTCACCCAGGCCAATGCCGGTGGAACAGGAAATGACCTGACCAACAAAACGGCATTCACCACGATGTACCTTACCCCGGAGAATCAGTATTTGCTGGCTTTGCCATCCGATCAATGGGGGGCCAAATGGGAAACGACTCCCGATCCGCTCGACCCCACCAAAACCCTGATTTTCAAAGGAACGGATTTTCAGAAAACGATATTTCGCAGAGCGTACACCCACGATCACAATTTGACAGTGTCCGGTGGAACTGAAAAAGTCCGGTACAGTATGGGCCTGGGTTATCTGAAAAGCCAGGGCATTGCCATTAACACAGATTACAAAAGGGTGACCCTAAACCTAAACGGAGACGTGCAGGCTTCCAAAAATCTGAACTTTTTCGGTCGCCTGAATTATGCTAATGTAGACGATAGCCAGGTGCCTGATGTCGGTATCGTTTTCAAAAACAACATCAATACCGCGCAAACCTCCAAATACCAGTTCGAAGACGGATCTCTGGCTCCTGGTCGTCTCTTCACAAATGGTAACCCGGCTTATTATATCAGCCGTTACGATGCGAAAAGGAGACGGGACAACTACATGTTTGTCGTTGGCTCGAAGTGGGATATCCTCCCTGGTTTATCGTTCAGGCCACAATTGTCTTTGATCAACAACAATTTCGCAAACCGAAGTTTTCTCAAATCATATCTGGACGGTCCTTTGGTTTTGAATCAGAACCGCGAAGCAACCTCTGCGCAAACGACTTTGGTCCAGCAGCAGGCCGATGCAGTGCTGAACTATTCCAAATCCATTGGAGCACATCACAATTTCGAAGCCACGCTTGGTTACTCCTACTTCAAAGCTTTAAATAGGGCTGTCACAGCCGTTGGTAGAAATGCTGCTACGGACATAATTCCAACGCTTAACGCGTCGGCAACACCTTGGAGCGTCACGGGCTCGGAGTCTGAGCAACTGCTTTACGGCTATTTCGGCCGTATCAATTACAATTTTGATCAGAAGTATCTATTAACCGTTAATGCCAGGTACGATGGAGCGTCAAATCTGGGAACTGATTACAAGTGGGGGTTTTTCCCTGGCATATCGGTAGGATGGAACCTGCACCGCGAAGAATTCTGGAAAACACTTCCGACCGCAGTCACCAGTTTGAAACTCAGAGGCAGCTACGGCGTGAATGGTAACATCAGCGGTCTGGGAAATTATCAGGCTCAGGGCGCTTATTCCGTCGGCGAACGCTACAATGGTGAAGCTGCAATCTACAATTCCGCATTGGCAAATGCTGCCCTGCAATGGGAAAGGTCAAAAACCCTGAACTTCGGTTTCGACCTGGGTCTGTTCAATAATCGGGTGTCGGGCGTTTTCGATATTTACAGAAGGGTCACCGATAATCTCCTGACCGATCTTGCCCTTCCCCGTACGACTGGATTTACTAGCATCTTAACGAACCTGGGAAGTCTGGAAAATAAAGGATTTGACGTTGAAATTAATGCTCAAATCCTACCTTCCCAATCAGAATTTCAGTGGACAGCATCACTTAACGGGAGCTTTGTAAAGATAAAAATCCTCAAACTTCCAGACAACGGGATCGCGAATAACAGGATAGGCGGTGTGAATATCTGGGATGAAAAATCAGGAGCATACGCCTGGAAAGGCGGGTTGCAGCAGGGTGCAAGGATTGGTGACCTGTTTGCTTACAAACAGTTGAGCATTTACGCGACGGATGAAGCTGCTGCGGCAGGTCCAAAAGATATGCTCGTAGTGGGTACGGACAAAACCAAACACGGAGGTGATGTGAACTGGCAGGATACAGATGGGAATGGTATCATTGATGATAAGGATCGTGTCTACATGGGAAATCCCTTTCCGACCTGGACTGGTGGCATGACCAACCGACTGAATTACAAAGGATTTGGCTTTGCGATACGCATGGATTACACCATTGGACACATGATATACAATGAAACCAGAGCACGTGTGCTGGGTAATTTCTCAGGGCAAAATGCAATCTCGAAGGCAGTCACCAGATCGTGGCAAAAACAAGGCGACGTGACCGATATTCCACGCTATTACTGGGCAGACCAAAATCAGCAATCCAATTTGTTCAGAGGCAATTCGCATTACTACGAGAAAGGTAATTTTCTATGTCTAAGAGAAATTTCATTGTCTTATAACTTTCCCCCGGCAATGCTTAAAAAGCTAAAAATCAGCAGTGCCAGATTACACGCGACTGCCAATAACCTCAAATATTTTACCAGGTTCACAGGGCTCAATCCGGAAGAGGGAGGTACCGACAATGGCAGGTATCCAATGCCAAGGAACATCATTTTTGGTTTACAGGTGTCCCCATCTTTGTAAGAATCATAAAATCTCAAACAGCATTTCAATATGAAACCTATTGTGCGAAAACTGATATATTCCTTCCTGGCCGTTGTAACGTTTTCAGCCTGCACCGAAGACCTCACCCTCAAACCGATCAGCCAGATCACAAATGCTTCGTTCTGGACATCTCCGGAAGACGCAAAAGGGGCATTGAACGGTATGTACGTGAGGATGAGGACTCAGGCCGTGACAAATCTGTTTATCTGGGGTGAAGCCCGCAGCGAGATTTGGGTACAAAACTTCGGATTCGACCCATCAATCAATTTTTACGCGTTTACAAATGGACTGAGCAGGGTAAATCCCGGCCCCGACTGGACCACGATGTACTCCGTTGTCCATGACGCGAACCTCATCCTGAAATATGTGCCAGGGATTACTTTTAGCAGTGAAGCCGAAAAAAAGGAAATTCTGGCACAGGCTTATGCGATGCGGGCGTTCATGTATTTCACGATGACGAAAATATGGGGCGACCTCATCCTGATTGAAGATCCAACAGAAGATTTTGACCCTTCGAAGATTTACAAGGAAAGATCAGGCCAGGCTGCTGTGTTTACACTGATTAAAAAGGATCTGGAAAGTGCCCTCGGCATGTTTTCAACAAATACTTTTCCTACTGGTCGTATCAAATGGTCGAAGCCGGCTGTGAATGCATTGAAAGCGGATGTTTTTCTATGGACGGCTAAAAAGTTAAACGGAGGCAACACTGATTTTACTGCTGCACTCGCAGCGATCTCAGAAGTCGAGAAATCCGATGTGCAGCTTTTAACGGATTTTAAACAGGTATTTGGTTTTACAAACAAAGGAAATAAGGAGGTCATCCTGGGTGTGCGGTTTGCGGAAGGGGAATCTTCGGGACGCTCGGTATTTGGAGGAGTAACTGCCCTTGCCGCCCCTACCGCACCTTTTACACCTCAAAGTGTGATAGATAAAATATTGCCGTATTCAGGAAAAGATGGCTACTGGCAAATGTCTTCTCTGGTCACAAAGCAATTCAGCGACGACGATCTGCGGAAAGACGCAACGTTCATTGAGGTCAACCAGACCAAGGACGGTGTCACCAGTTTTTTATACAATATTGACCAAAAATGGCCTGGCGTCATTACCGGAGGCGTAAAAGTGATGTACGACGATTTGATCCTTTACAGGTATGCGGATATCGTTTTGATGAAGGCCGAAGCTCAGAATGGTCTGGGACAAGACCCTTCCGAAGCTATAAATCTGATAAGAAAACGGGCTTATGGCATGAAGTATGCCACCCATGCATTTGTCAATGGCACCAGGGAAACCAACGACACAGCAATTCTCCAGGAACGATTATTCGAATTTATCCAGGAAGGCAAACGCTGGTGGGATCTGGTACGGTTTGGCAAGGCATTGGAAAAAGTGCCGTCGCTGAAAGGAAAAACGGAAAGCGTCCTGCTGTCTCCGCTCGGTGAAACAATACTTAGCCTTGAGCCACTGGTAAAACAAAATCCCGGATACTGATTAATCGGTAATATCAATGCAGATAACTAAAACGAAAATCCTGCGATACGCGCCGATGCTGCTTATAGTCGTGCTGTGTGGCCATACCGGGACCAGAATAATCCCGGATAAAGAGATCGTAAATTTGGGTAAGAGGCGGGAAATTTTTGTCGATCATTACCTGATCGGTGAAATGAAAGGCGCGCAGCTGGTCATGCATGCGCCGCGCGACGAAGGTCCGGTAATTCATTTTGATAAGCCCTGGGAAAGCCTCGCCCCGGCGTATATCACGATATTGAAAGATGGTGATCTGTATCGCGCCTATTACAGAGGGGGACATAAGCGAAGCGACGGGAAGTCCGCAGATAATACATGCTATGCACAATCAACAGATGGCATTACCTGGGAAAAACCTGCTCTGGGAATTATTGACGTAAACGGCTCCAAAGAAAATAATGTCATTTTGGACGAAGCACCATTTACCCATAATTTCAGTCCGTTTATTGATAAAAACCCAAAATCGACTTCCGATCAGAGGTACAAATCGTTTGGCGGCAACAATAAAACCGGACTGATGCCCTATGGTTCGGCTGATGGTATTCACTGGAAGAAACTAAGTAATGTCGGTGTAATCAAGGATGGTTTGCTGGACTCCCAGAATGTATCGTTCTGGTCGGAGCATGAGCAATTATACGTATGCTATTTTCGCTCATGGACCGGGGGAAACGATCGGGGCTTTCGTTCGGTGAGCCGTTCTACTTCCAAAGATTTCATAACCTGGTCGAAGCCAGTAGAAATGTCATTCGGAGACACACCGTTCGAGCATATTTACACGCAACAAACAAGCCCATATTTTCGCGCACCTCACATTTATGTTGCCATTGGTTCGAGGTTTGTTCCACACCGGCAGATTGCCACCCTGGATCAGCTGCAAGAACTGAAAGTGGATCCCAGTCAGCACAAAGGGCTATCTGAGCCTTTCTTAATGACTTCAAGAGGCGGTAGCGTATATAACCGCACATTCATGGAGGCCTTCATCCGTCCTGCTGTGGGCCTTAACCACTGGTCTGCGAGGACCAACTATCCCTCACTGAACATCGTGCCGACCGGAAAAAGTGAGATGTCGCTTTATGTAAATCAGGATTATGCGCAGCCTACCGGTCATCTTCGAAGATACGCCATGCGGCTCGACGGTTTCAGTTCACTGAATGCTCCCTACAAGGGTGGGGCGCTGACAACCAGGACCTTCACCTTCACTGGCAAGGAACTGGAAATCAACTACGCCACTTCGGCAGTAGGAGAAATACGAATTTCTATTCAGGATGAAAATGGGAAAGACATCCCGGGCTACAGCATGATAGATTGTGACGAACTCATAGGAAATGAGACGGTTAGGATTGTGACCTGGAACGGCAGCGGAGACCTCTCCAAATTGGCTTCAAAGCCAGTCCGCCTACATGTTTATTTGAAAGACGCAGACTTGTATTCAATACGTTTTAAATAAGAAAGGGATGAAAACAGATAGAACTACCTTCCTGATTTTACTTCCGATAATATCCGCATCAATCGCGCTTCTCTCTCCGGCCGGGCGCCCAAACGAGCGATTTCTTTATTACGGGCAAAAGGCAAAGGACCCGAATGCTGAGTTATTTGAGGCAAAATCGACTAAAATCGGAACCCAGATCTGGACAACTGAAAATCTGGACGTGAGTAATTTCCGAAACGGCGATGTGATTGCAGAGGCAGATAGCTACGATGCATGGGAAAAAGCCTGTATCAATGGCACTCCTGTCTGGTGCTATTACAAAAATGACAAGGTGAAATCCAAAGGCATGGGTAAGCTTTACAACTTTTGGGCGGTCATTGACAAACGAAAGCTGGCATCAGAAGGATGGCATGTACCCAGTGATGCAGAATGGGCGAAACTCGTTGAAACACTTGGAGGAAACGAAACCGCGGGAAAAAGCATGAAGTCGGCCAAGGGATGGAAAAACAATCAAAACGGAGATAATGCCAGTGGATTCAATGGCATACCCACCGGCTACCGGAGCCATGAAAAACCTGCATATTATGGAGGCCCCTTTTTTGAGGCAGGTTCGGGTGGATATTGGTGGAGTTCGACAAGGTATCTGGTGGATAACGGCTACTGCCGGATACTCTCTTACAAAAATTCAGGCCTTGACAAGAGTAGTTTTGTATTAACCGCCGGTCTTTCAATTCGTTTAGTAAAGGATTAATTTGTTTTTGATATGAAATCACAACTTAGAATTTTCGCGGTTTTTGTATTTATTATCTCAATATACCAACCGTCAGCACAAGCCCAGGAAGTATTGAAGCTTGGGAACAGAAGGGAAATCTTTGTAGATCACTACTTGATTGACAAGCTGGAAGGAGCATCAATACGGATGCATACTCCGCACAATGAAGGTGTCGTATTGAAATTCGATAAGCCTTGGGAGGGACATTTCAGCGCATATTGTACAATCATCCGGGACGGAAACCTTTTCCGGGCCTATTACCGGGGTGTAAGGAATGCGGGTAGCGACGGAAGAGAGGAAGAAGTGACGTGCTACGCTGAATCCGCCGACGGCATTAATTGGGTTAAACCAGATCTGGGGATAAAGGAAATCAACGGTTCCAAAAATAATAACGCGATTCTTGCCAATGAAGCTCCGGTTACACACAATTTCAGTCCCTTTCTCGACACCAATCCCAAAGTAAAACCCAACGAAAAATACAAGGCACTTGGCGGCACAAAAAAGAGTGGTTTAATGGCCTATGTTTCCGCTGACGGCATTCGCTGGCAAAAAATCCAGCAAGAAAGTGTTTTTACCAAAGGGCTTTTCGATTCACAGAACGTTTCCTTCTGGTCGGAAAGCGAACAAAAATATATTTGCTATTTCAGAAGCTGGACCGGCGACGGCTACAAGGGATTCAGGTCTGTGAGCCGGACTACGTCCTCCGATTTTCTACATTGGTCGGAGCCAGTCGCTATGACGTTCGGAGACACGCCGATGGAACATTTGTACACGCAGCAAACCAGCCCGTATTTCAGAGCGCCACACATTTACCTTGCAATTGGTGCGCGGTTTATGCCCGACCGTAAAGTGGTTTCTGATGAACAGGCAGTGAAGCTGAATGTGAATTCCAAATACTACAACGACTGTTCTGACGCCGTGCTCATGTCTACACGTGGAGGCAATAATTACGACCGGACATTCATGGAGTCCTTCATACGTCCCGGAGTTGGGCTTGCTAATTGGGTTTCGAGATCCAATTATCCTGCATTAAATGTGGTCCAGACAAGCGAGACTGAAATGTCTGTGTATGTGAACGAGGAGTACGCGCAACCAACTGCTCATATCAAGCGCTACTCCATGCGACTCGATGGCTTAACCTCACTTTCAGCTCCTTTTAAAGGCGGCGAAATAGCTACCAAGCCATTTACTTTTTCTGGCAGTGATCTTGAAATCAACTATTCTACATCAGCGGCAGGAGAGATCAAAATTGAACTTCAGGATGAAAAGGGTAAACCAATCCCGGGTTTCACGCTCGCAGATTGCCAGACCATTATTGGAAATGAAATAAAACGTGTTGTTTCCTGGAACAAAAGTGAAGACTTGTCGAAACTATCAGGCAAACCTATCCGGCTTCATATTGCCATCAAAGACGGGGATTTGTATTCGTTGAAATTCAATTAAAGGCTTCACATTACAAGCGCCGGCAAAATAATCATTCGTCTTTTAACTTCACCCCTCAGGGAATACCTGGCAAGAAAGCCGGGTAAATCTTCTGAGGGACTTTTTTTGCCGCCGACCCATTCACAACCGCCCGATACCATCTATGATGTTATTGAGTTTTAATATGCTTTAAACAGTACTGTATATCAAGTACTTGTAATTATAAACGATGCACAATGTCACTTTGCATCTATTCTGAAAAATAATACTATTTATATAAAGGAAAGTAGAAGAAGCAGGCATTTGTAAAAGATAAATTTGTGATACCTACCATTGGCAAAAACAAGTTATCTCCTACTTCTATGAAAGCAAAAATTTTACTTCGCCGTTTTTGGCGTAAACGGTCATGGTTTCTTTTTACCTGCCTGTGTTTTGCCACGGCTGTCCAGGCCCAGACTTCCCGACAGATATCGGGAAGTGTTGTCGACGATCGTAATGAAGGCTTACCTGGCGTGAATATTCAGATCAAAGGTACAACCACGGGCACCAGCACTCAAGCGAACGGAAGCTTCACATTATCGGTACCGGAAAACAGCAGTCTGATTTTTTCGTTTATCGGATACCAAAGTCAGGAAATACCCATTGGCAGGAATTCGACAATTAATATCCGCCTTAAAGCGGACGTTGCTGTTTTGAACGAAGTGGTCGTTACAGGTTACGGAACCCAATCCCGGGAGACGCTCACCACATCGATATCCAAGCTGGACAACAAGGTCCTGGAAAATGCCAGCTACACCAATGTAAGTGCGGCGCTGCAGGGCGCTATTCCGGGTTTGCGTGTGCAGACCAGCTCGGGCGAACCGGGAGCGGCTTCGCGGATAATCCTGAGAGGTGGCACCTCGATCAATAACCCAAATGGCGCAGCACCGCTTTATATTGTTGATGGAATCATAAGAGAGGCAGGGCTAACCGATCTTAATTCGAACGATATTGAGAGCATTCAGGTATTAAAAGATGCCGGTGCAACCGCTATATATGGAGCCCGTGGATCGAATGGCGTTATTTTGGTAACAACCAAGTCGGGCAAGGCTGGAAAAACGGTCATCACATATTCCTACGCACTAACGAGCTCCCAACCGGGAAGAACAACCGAATACGCCTCAGCAAGGGACTATATCAAATACAATCGGCTGGGCACTGTGGCGGGAGCAGTTAAGAACGCAGCATTAGCAGCCAGGAACCAGCAGGCTAACGCCACCGGAACGGGCAATGACCTGACCAACAATTCGGCTTATACCACCATGTACCTTTCTGCCGCAAATGAGGGTAAGCTGAAAGAAGGATGGGAAAGCATGCCGGATCCATTGGACGAATCCAAAACCATTATATTCAAGGAGACCAGATATGGTGACCTGATGTATCAGAGCAGCCTCATGCATCAGCATAATATTTCAGCTTCCGGCGGTTCCGAAAAAGCATCTTTTAATGCCGCACTGGGTTACATCACCGGTGAGGGAACAGTGATTTCGACAGGTTATAAAAGGTTGAATTTCAATCTGAACGGAAATTTGAAATTGTATGAAAATCTGAGCGTGAATGCCCGGGTTTTATACAGCAACAGAACCTCTAATCCGGTTGCAAATTATGCCTATAATTTCTATAGATTCCCCTCACTTCCGGGCACGGCCAAATACCAGTTTGAAGACGGAACGATGGCTCCGGGCCAGAGCCGCACACTGGGAAACCCTGATTATTTCCTCAAAGGCCCATACGCGCCAAAGGGTAACACCAATGTGCAAAACACTACCTATTCACTCGGTGCAAGATGGGACATTGCGAAAGACCTTGCGTTTGAGCCTCAGGTATCGCTGTTAAACCTCAGCGCAGATTCTTATTCTTTTCAACCGGCGGCATTGCTAAATGGTGTTGGGGCGGTCGTAACTACGCGGGCGGCTTCATCAGGTTATAGCAAAACCACGCAGTATCAGGCCGAAGGCGTGCTTACTTATACCAAATCGATCAGTGATCACAATATTGAAGCAAAGGCAGGCATCTCCTATTATTCCAGGAACCTGCTGACCCAATCTGCCTCGGGCGAAGGGGCAGCAACCGATAACGTACCAACCTTGAACGCAGCCGCAACCCCGACCGCAGTTGGGGGAAGCATTTCTGATTTTCGTATGATTGGATTGTTTTCTAGGGTAAACTACGATTATAAGCAAAAATACTTGCTTTCGCTGAATTTCAGATACGACGGAGCGTCCAATCTGGGCGGGAAAAATCGTTTCGGAAGTTTTCCCGGGGTTTCTGCGGGATGGAATCTTCATAAAGAAGCGTTTTGGAAAGACATATTGCCCGAAAACCTGTTGGACTTGAAGTTGCGGGCCAGCTATGGTATCAACGGGAATATCAGCGGATTGAGCGACTTTCAGGCACTTGGCAATTATGCTGTTGGAACAAGGTATTCGGGAAGTGCCGCTGTAATTCCATCTGTGCTGCCTAATGCGGACCTCAAGTGGGAAAAATCAAAAACCTTCGACCTCGGATTCGACGCAGGCTTGTTCAACAGAAGAATAGGTATCTTGTTTGACATTTTCAGCCGCACGACCAGTGATCTTTTAACGACTGTAAGTCTCCCCATTTCTTCAGGGTACACTTCTGTCTTTACCAACTTGGGAACGCTGGACAACAAAGGTATCGAGGCAGCGGTTACGTTCAGAATGTTGCCCAATTCGTCACCCATTCAATGGGATTTGTCTTTTAATACCTCAAAGGTGACTTCCAGGATTGCCAAATTGCCAAACAACGGTGTTGCCAAAAATCGTATCGGCGGGGTATATGTCTGGGACCCGGCAACGGGTGCCTATAACTGGCTGGGCGGTCTGCAGGAAGGTGGCAGAATTGGGGATATGTATGCATACAAACTGACCGGAGTATACAAAACAGATGATGACGCAGCCAAAGGGCCGGTAGATCAGCTTGTCAATACTACCAACAAAACAAAATATGGGGGAGATGCCATCTGGCAGGATGTAGATGGAAACAACATCATCGACACAAGAGATCAGGTTTATGTGGGTAATCCTTATCCAAAATGGACCGGAGGATTCAGCAGCTCTTTGAGCTATAGAGGGATTGGCTTTTATGTGCGGATGGATTACAGCACCGGCGCTACGATCTACAACTATCCGGCTGTATTTGCAGATGGGCAGCTTCAGGGAGATGCCCTGCCAACCCAAAAATTCATTGATAACATGTGGAAAAAGCCCGGAGATGTTACCATGACACCCAGGTACATATGGCAAAATCAAATGAACAACATACGGCCTAACAATACGTACTATGAAAAAGGCAATTTCTTAGCGATTCGTGAGGTCAGTTTGACTTATACTTTACCGAAATCAATCACGGAGAAGCTGAAAATAGCGAATCTCCGGTTGAATCTGACAGGAAGCAATCTGCATTACTTCACGAGCTATTCTGGTCAGAACCCCGATGACGGCGGCCAGGACAACGGCCATTTCCCGGTTCCTGTAAACTTCTCATTTGGCGCACAAATAACTTTTTAGACTTCGAATCCATGAAACGACTTACCTTATATACGATTGGAATTTTAGGCCTTATGGCCACATCCTGCGAGCAGAGTATTGATGTCGATCCAACCAGCGTCCTCACAAGCCAGACATTCTGGAAAACTGAAGGGGATGCGCTAGGCGCACTCAACGGCATGTATGTTAACCTCAGATCAGAAGCCATTCAGAACCTCTTTATTTTAGGAGAAGGCAGATCTCAGACGATGGCACCGGCGCTGGCGGGAACGGTCGGGCTGGATATATTCTATCTCAATTCATTGACCTCCGGTACAACAACCGTAAACTGGGGCGGTTTGTACAAGGTCATCGATGGTGCCAACCTCATTATCAAGTATGTTCCGGATATCAAAATTGCTTCGGCAGCATCGAAAAACAGAATATTGGCCCAGGCCTACACCATGCGGGCATACATATACTTCGTAATGGCCAGAAGCTGGGGCGAAGTTCCAATGCGCCTTACTCCCACCGAGGGATACGACCCACTGGCAATACAGGTTCCGAAGGCTCCTGCCGCAGACATTTTCAAGCAGATAAAATCTGACCTGGATCAGGCTGTGGCCCTATTTCCCGACAACACTTTTGAAACGGGACGCAACCGGTGGAGCCTTGCCGCAGCAAACACCCTGAAAGCAGAAGTATATCTCTGGACAGCAAGGCAACTCAATGGCAGCACGGCTGACTATCAAACGGCCATGACTGCTTTGGAAGCAGTACAGAAAGCCAGCGTAGGCTTATTACCAAGCTTTAGTAACGTATTTTCCTACGAGAACAAGGGGAACAATGAGATCATCATGGCGTCGAGGTTTCAGGTCCTTGAAAGTGACAACAATTACTACCAGTACATGTACCTGAATTCTTCCAACAATCCATCGGCGATTACGCAGGCAACCAAAGATGTGATCGGGGTTATTGGCACGGGTAATGCCGGAAACAGCATCATGCAGGTGGCAGCTTCGGTCCGAAGCCAGTTTTCAAATGACGATCAGCGAAAAAGCGGGACCTTCTACGAGGTCAAATCAACCACCAACGATTTTATTACCTCGATCGTCGCAGCAAAGGGAAGTGGTACCGTCGTGTCAGGCGTAAGACATTTTAAGAATGACGTGATGCTATACCGGTATGCTGATGTTCTGCTCATGAAAGCAGAGGCCAAAAACGGACTTAACCTCGACCCTACCCCGGAAATTACTGAAGTCCGCAACCGGGCCTATGGCACAACTGCTTCCACGCATCAATTTGTCAAGGGCTCATTTGCTGAAAACGACGCTGCAATTTTGAAGGAACGTTTGCTTGAATTCTGCACAGAAGGCAAGTACTGGTGGGATTTGAGGCGATTTGGAAAGGTTTTTGACCTGGTACCTTCATTGCAAAGCAGATCTGCCGACAGCTACCTTTTGTTGTTCCCTATTGGTAGCGCAGTCATCAGCCTCGAACCTCTGGTGGTTGAAAACAAAGGATGGCAGTAAATTCTGACATAAACAAAGTAGCGAAACAGCAAGCCCGGTAAGTTTGAAATCCCTACCGGGCTTCTGAAAGATAGTACCAATTATTAAGACGAAAGTAGAGGAATGCTAACTTCATAGAATATAATTTTGTATATATTAATACTTTCCAAACAATCACAGGTAAACGCATGATTCTTATTCGTAAAAATATTTTCAAGGTCATATTCAAAAACCTGGTTCTGCTGCTGATATTATTATCGACTATTCCTACCCCTGCTAAAAGTAACATTGCTAACCTTGCAGGTTTTACGACCGCCAGTCCAGACACATTGCCCTACAAAATCATTTCCGGAGGAGGTGATGCCGGAGAATACCAGGCATTTCCAGATGCTTGCCGGCTAAAAAATGGTGATATCGTCGCCGTTTTTTATTCAGGAGGAGCACATGTTACCTACCCTAGTGATCAATATCCTAAATCCGGCAGGATATGCCTCGTCCGTTCCAAAGATGAAGGACGCACATGGAGCAAACCCGTTACCATTTTCGATGACGAGCATGACAACCGTGACCCGCACATCAGTCAAATGAGTGACGGCACCCTTGTATGCACTTTTTTCTCTACCCGTTTTGGCAAACCCATAAAAAGAGAATCAACCGGATCATCCGCCTACTATGGGAATGTGGTTCACCGCGAATGGCTAAGCGGCGGAGGGCCGATGTTCGTACGGTCATTCAACAATGGTAATTCCTGGGAAACCAAACCGAATCTGGCAGCAGAAAATTCGGAAGATAAATATAGCTGCTCCTCTGAAATGAGGGAAGCGCCTGATAAAACCTGGCTTTTCCCGATTTACCATCAGGATGCAAAACAAGCCTGGGGAGGTGTTATTCATTCCAGTGATAAAGGTAAAACATGGAGCGCGCCGGTACCGATCGGCAAGGGTGAGGGACGTTTTCTGCCAGCAGAAACCGACCTGGTCGTGCTGAAAGACGGGACTTTGTACGCGGCACTGCGTGGATCCATCAAAGATACGGTTCACATGCACTACGCAAGCAGCAAAGATTTTGGTAAAACCTGGTCAAAGGTCGCCGATATCGGTTTTCAAGGTCATTGTCCATCGTTTACAAGATTAAAATCAGGCGCCTTACTTCTAACTTATCGCGCTTTTTTTGATGATTTTCAACAGAAAAAAGGCTACACCGGCTTGCGCATTAGCTATGACGAGGGAAAAACATGGACTGGCCCTTATATGATCGATACAATGTGGGGCGCTTATCCTTCCACCGTCGAATTGAAAGATGGCTCGATCATGGCAATATATTATGAGGAAGGCCAAAAAAGCTGTATCCGCGCACTCCGTTTTAAGTTGCCACAAAAAACAGACAAAGAGATTGCATTAGCTCAGCCTTTACAGGTTACAGGCATTCCGTCGAGATAGGTTGAATTACACAGCCTTCTATTACTTTTAAACTACATCATCATGCCATTATCAGATGCGGCTTATAAACCCAAACTTTTTTCCTATTCCTGGCTGGTGGTGCTGCTGCTTTGTGTTGTCGGAGGGCTTAATTACCTGGATCGTATGATGATCACTACGATGCGGTCTTCCATTGTAGAGGCTATCCCCATGTCGGAGGCACAGTTTGGCTTGCTCACATCCTCGTTTTTGTGGATTTACGGCTTACTGAGTCCATTGGCCGGATACCTGGCCGACAGGTTCAATCGCAGCAGAGTAATTATTGGAAGTCTGTTTGTATGGTCACTCGTGACGTGGCTCACTTCTCAGGCTACCACATTTGAAGAATTACTGATCACTCGTGCATTGATGGGTATCAGCGAGGCCTGTTACATACCGGCAGCTCTTGCATTGATTGTAGAATACCACCGCGGGTCTACGCGTTCCAAAGCGACGGGCATTCACATCGCGGGCGTGTATGTGGGTCAGAGCCTTGGTTTCGTCGGTGGATGGCTAGCTGAAAGCCGAACCTGGAATTTTGCATTTGTTGTTTTTGGCGCCATCGGTGTCGTGTACTCGATCATTCTGGCATTTTCGTTGAAGGACGCTCCAAAAACGACGACCACCGAAATCAAAAAGTCCGAGACCATAAGCTTTTTCGACGCCATGAAAAATCTCTTCCGGCAGCGGGCGTATGTTACAGCGTTAGCTGCGTGGGGATTATTGGGCGTGGCAAGTTGGATGATCGTAGGCTGGCTCCCCACCTACTACAAAGAGCATTTCAATCTGACCCAAACACAGGCGGGTATCTATGCCACAGGATATTTTTTTACAGCAATGTTGTTGGGTGTACTTTCCGGCGGCGCCATTGCCGATTACTGGGACAAAACCAACAAAAGAGCGCGTATCCTACTTCCGGCACTGGGATTGGTGATTGCCACACCAGGGATTTTCCTGGCCAGTAATACCGACGTTGTCTGGGTGGCTGTTATTGGCTTTATGGTCTACGCGTTTACAAGGCCTTTTCTGGATGCCAACATGATGCCCATATTGTGCATGGTGGCTGATCAGCGCTACCTGGCAACCGCTTACGGAATTCTCAATCTGTTTAGCTGCATCGTCGGAGGTATCGGAATATATGCCGGTGGATTATTAAGAGATTCCAAAGTAGACCTCAGCTCAATGTTTCAGGTAGCTGCTGCCACAATGCTGGTTTGTGCTTTTTTGCTTTACAGGATCAGGCCTATTCAGCAGGAAGAGGCCGTGAAAACCCTCGAAACTGCACCATAAACTCATATTTTTCATTTATTAGCCACAATTTTTTAACGTTATCGATTATCCGTTTGTTATGAAAAAACTCTTCTATGCCATTCTGGCATTTTGCAGTACGGCCGCCAATGCAGAGGACGCCGTTTTGAAAGCATCCGCACAAACCTTCGCTGTAACACCAAAAGTCGGAACGCCCAGCGGACACACGAAAACAGGTAACAAGATCGAAGTGGTTTACGGAGATTTGAAAACCACCGTCGTGCTTTTTGAAGAAGGAGCTAACAGGCTGTGCTATGTTACTTCTGCTTTGGGTGTGGAGAGTGGCGCATTGCACAATGCCTGTGTCAACATTTTGTCCAAAACTTTAAAAATATCACCGGAGGCGGTCGTTACATCGTCATCGCACAACCATACGATTCCATGGCTGCATGTGGACAGCACCAATATTCCGGAAGCCGGTAATCCTCAATTGCTGGCGTGGGAACTGGGTCAGGATTTTTTGAAAAAAATGCAAAAAACGGCCAATCAGCTTGCGAGGACACTGGAACCCGTTTCCGTAGAATGGGGTGTGGCCGAAGAAAACCGGATCACTTACAACAGAAGGGGCCGCCGACTGAACGGAAAAACCTACTTCATGCGCGAGGAAGATCGCATGCTCGTCGGCGAAGGGTACCTGGGTCTGATTGACCCGGAAGCCATGGTTGTGATTTTGAAAGGTAAAACGGACAAACCCGTGGCAGCCATAACCTTTTTCACGGGGCATCCCGTTGCAGCCTACAATCCTGAAAAACTGATGAGTTACGGCCAGTTTCCTCAGGCAGCATCGGAGAAATTATCAAAACATCTTGGAGGTGTACCCGTTGCTTTTATTCAGGGATGCGGTGGCGACATTAACGCCAAGCACATGCTGACAGGTACCATTGAGCAGGCACGGTTACTTGGCGATCAACTGGGTGATACGTTTATTATTGCAGCAAAATCATTACATAAGTCCAAGCGGACGGGCCTGGAATGGAGCCGTGAGATTGTCAACATTCCTTTGTCGCCTCTGCCGGGTGAAAGCAGTCTGCAGAAAGATCTCGATTCCATTGACGATTTCGTAAAACGTGGCGACGCGGGAGATGAAAATACGTACGAATGCGTGGGAATGAATTTCCCGAAAGCGCTCTCGCCGGCTTACCGCGCCCGCCTGGTACAATCGGTGCGTCCCTGGTATGTGTGGGCCTTGGACCAGCATAAAACCAGTAACCTCAAAAATGTCCCGACCGAGCTGCCGATCAGCATCGTGGTGGCTCGCTTTGGAGACGTTGGATTCGTAGGACTTCCATACGAACCTTTTGTAAAGACGGGTTTGAAAATCAAGCGGGAAGCTGCACTGCCCTGCGTACTGACGGGTGGTTACACGGACGGAAGCTATGGATACATTCCCGACGCCAGCGCCTGCGACGACCGGGAATATCAGGCGGGATTCTTCCGCTATCGTGGAAACGTGCCCCCATACAAAGCGCCGGGAGGTGACGCTTGCTCTGTGGTTGCGATCAATAAGCTGGCACAATTTGCAAGGTAATACCGGTACGCTGGTTAACACCCTTTTATACAACGGCGATTGCCGTCAAGACCAACAGATCATATGAGTAATGCTTTGGAGATGCGAAATTGTGAGCTTGGAGAGGGTGCTGAAATTGAGCCAAATGTGATGTTGGGATACCAATATCCAGGACACAGGTCCCCACTTAAATTAGGCAAAAAGGCACGTATCCACAGCGGCACCGTGATTTATGCCGACACCATCGTCGGAGATCATTTCACCTGCGGCCACAATGTTACCATTCGCGCCGAATGTGAGATCGGCGACCGCGTCGTTATCCTTCACGGGACCACACTGGAAGGCAAGCTTACGATCGGGAAGGGTGTCAAAATTATGGCGCATGTCTACATTCCGAGCCGAACGAATATAGGCAGCATGGTCTTTATCGGCCCCGGTGTCAATTTTCTGAATGCAATGATGCCGATGCGCGAGTCGGGCGTCGTCGGTGCCACGATCGGAGATCATGTGGTAATCGGAGGCGGCGTGACCATCGGGCCTGGTGTTACGATCGGCGAAAACTCATTTATAGGTTCAGGATCAGTGGTAATGAAAGATATTCCAGCCAATTCGCTGGCTTACGGTGTTCCTGCTAAATTCAGGCCGCTTCCCGAAAAATTCGGAAAAGGAAATGATCCGAAACAGATTTTCAACGGCCTGGATCTCTGGGACAACCGACCAGGAGACCTTTCATGGGAAAACGAAGAATATTCCGGTAAAGAATAGTTTGAAACATTTGATATTACAAATATGAAAACAATTGGATTTAGCTTGCTTATGCTCGCACTTTTAAACCCTGCTTTTGTCCATGGTTTTGAACCGGAGTCGTCCGTAAAACCAGACAGCATTCCAGGTGTTAGAAAAGTCAGGGATGTAATTATTTACCAGGACAAGCAGTTTTATTCCACATTCCCATCCGTGGTAAAAAGGAAAGATGGTGAGATAATCGTTGCGTTCCGAAGGGCTCCTGATCGGAAAATTTTTGGTGAAAAAGGAAGCAGCCACGTAGACCCTAATAGTTACCTGGTCACAGTGCGGTCGAAAGACGGCATCAACTGGACCAAAGAGCCTGATTTACTTTATGCACATCCTTTCGGTGGATCTCAGGATCCCTGCATGATCCAGCTCAAAGACGGCACGTTGTTGTGTGCGAGTTACGGCTGGGCATTTTTGCGGCCAGATGGCATGAGTAATTTAAATAAACCGTATTTTGAAACAGGAGGAGCTGTATTCCTGGGCGGATACATTTTACGCTCTACCGACGGTGCCAAAACCTGGAAGGGCCCCATTTACCCCATCAACATTAAACCCGAGATCAATTTCACAGCAATGGGCGACCCGGTACCTGCGTATAACCGGGGTGCGATGTATGAAGGCAAAGATGGAAGGGTCTTCTGGGTAGTTGCTGCCAGCGACTCAAATAAACCAAAGAAAACGTCCAACCATCTGTTGATTTCGGAAGATAAAGGACTTACCTGGAAATATGCAGCCCCTGTGGCGGTTGACGACAAAGCATCTTTCAATGAGACTTCTGTATATGAAACCCCCAAGGGCGATATCGTAGCGTTTTTACGGACTGCCAATCTGGACGATCAGGCATGTATTGCGAGGTCTTCCGATGGTGGAAAAACCTTTAAACAATGGGAGAAAATGGGATTTCAGGGGCATCCGCTACAAGCAATGCGCCTTCCGGACAAGCGTGTGTTGCTAGTGTACGGGTATCGCCACAAACCTTTTGGCATTCGTGCAAGAATACTGAATGCAGAATGTACAGACTACGCGACAGCCAAAGAGATTGTCCTACGGGAAGATGGCGGAGGGTTTGACATCGGCTATCCATGGGCTGTTCAACTCAATGACAAACAAGTACTTGTCACGTACTATTTCAACATTGCCGATGGTACCAGACACATCGCAGGAAGCATTCTGGAAATAAAAAAATAACAACTTAACCCGATACAGAATCATGAGCACTGCTGCCATGCGTTTGAAGGAAAATTTCGACACCGATGGATTCGTGAAAATGCACGGCTTTTTAAGTGCTGCCGAGCTCTCTGAAATAAAAGAGAATCTGGACAGACTGATCCGTGACGTAGTGCCAACCATGCCGCCAGCGCACGCATTTTTTGAAGATAAAAATAACCCTGCGTCATTGAAACAGCTTTTTCACCTGGCCGATTACGATCCTTTTTTTAAGCAGCTGGTTGCGGGAAGTAAGTTTGAAAAGATGGCGGAAACTTTGCTGGGTGAAAAAACGGCAAAAGGCGAAGCCGAATATTTCAACAAACCCCCGCGGATTGGAAAACCTACTCCACCGCATCAGGATGCCTATTATTTCATGCTTGCGCCGCCGCAGGCAATCACATTCTGGATTGCGCTGGAAGACGTCGATTACGAGAACGGATGCCTTCATTACATTCCCGGTTCCCATTTGAAAGGTATGCGGCCGCATGGTAAAAACGATATACTCGGATTTTCGCAGTGTATTACGGATTTCGGACAAGAGGCGGATCTGAATAACGAAAAGCCAATGCCGGTAAAAGCCGGCGATGTACTGGCACACCACGGCATGACCATTCACCGTGCTCCTCCAAATCAGAGTTTATCACGCTCCCGGCGGGTACTCGGACTGGTATATTTTGGCGAATCGGCCAGGGAAGATGTGCTGGCAAAACAAGCCTATCAGGAGAAGCTAAGCAAGGAAAGAATGGTCGCTATTCAAACCGGCTAATGGATCACCAAGCGAGTAATGCCAAAATAATGACAGGTAAAAGCTTCTGGATTACGCTTTTTTTTAATTATTATTTCACTGACCTGTTAAGCGATGTGGCCGCCCAACAGGTCAGTTGGGACAGTAAGCCCCGCCCCGGAAATCTATGCGCTGCGGGTGGCGCTAATGAGAACATTTCCACACTCAAATCAACATTTAGTCGACGAATTCTATGCAAATGCCAAACGCTGACAATGATCTATTCAATTTTAAAGAAAAGGATATCTGGGTTTTTGGAGGTGCAGGTTATCTCGGCCAGGCGACAGTTCGCCTTCTCGCCCGTTTGGGCGCTCAAACACTTTGTGTAGATTTAGGCGACCGGGCTGAAATATTTGTCAAAAAAGCAGGACTAATGACTGTCGACCCAGCCGGATTCGACATCAGCAATACGAGTGCGTCTGAACAATTTGTGGCAGATCAGATCGCCCTCCGGGGCGTACCGGACGGTTACGTAAACCTCACTACGGCAACCACTGCAAAAAAGATGGAAGTGCTCACCGCCGAAGACTTCGACTCGGTGAATCATGGTGGTTTAACGGCTACTTTTATCCTGACCCGCGCTATTGGCACACAAATGGCTCTGGCAAGCGGTGGCAGCATCGTTTTGTTTTCCAGTATGTATGGATCGGTCTCCCCTTACCCGGAGGTCTATTTGGAACCCATGAATAAAAACCCGATTGAATATGGTATTGGCAAGGCAGGAATCACACAAATGACCCGATATCTCGCCGTTCATTGGGGAAAATCGAATGTCCGGTGTAATTGTATTTCACCAGGACCATTTCCCAATCCCGATGTGCAGAAAAATCATGGTGATTTCGTTCAGAGATTGGAAGCCAAATCTCCGATGGGGCGGGTTGGTAACGCCGATGAAATCGCGGGTGCGGTAGCTTTCCTTTTATCGGGTGCGGCCTCATATATTACGGGTCACGACCTTGTGGTAGATGGCGGCTGGACAAGCTGGTAAGCCGCTAGGGATGCAATCTGGCAAATACGTCAGTGGAATCAATAACATACCTATGTCCATGAAATATCAGATTTTAAGCTTTTTAACGATTGTTAATTTTTTTGTTATGATATCGGAGACTTGGGCAAATGAGCAGCAGGATTCACAGGGCTTGTCTGAAACGGAACAGAAATCCCTGGCCATCTTGAGGCACGCTCTGGCGACCCAGAATGAATGGGTGAAGGTGCACGCTGCCGAGTATCTGATTTGGTCGGGGCATTCACAGGGCGTAAAGGAGGTCTGTTTGAAAGAAGAGAAACTGCATGCGGCCAGGCCCCCATATCGGATCGGCATTTGGCGGGTACTTGCTCAGGCTGCCGGAGATGCAACTGAAAAGAAAGTATGGACCGACAAAATTATGGCGGTGTTTCTCGACTCTACAGCTACCGACCGTACACATGCCGCGGAAACACTGGCGAAGCTGAAAATTTCTCCCCTTCATGATGATAAACATCTGACGGAGAAAACATTACTTAGTCCCATAAAACCATTGGCGCTTTACACGCTGTGGAGTATTTCGTTTACTTCTCCGGATTCTTTAAAAGCCGCTCCCGGCAAATTCCTGGACCTCATTGATAAGGCTGGCGATGAGGCGTCGCGCAAAACCATTCCCGCCTACGCATTACGCCAGATTAAGGGACTTTCTGCTAAGCAGTGGGAAAAGCTGGCTGCGGCTGCCCTGGCCGAACCTCGTGAATCCCATGCAAGAATTTACTTACTAAGCGCCGCTTTTACCACTATTAAAGATGACCGAAAACAGGAAAAGCGATCACAGATTCACACCGAAATTTTGAAATACAAAAATGCAGCCTCAAAAGGAGATATCTCGGAAATGTGCGCAGCACTGGCAGAGGAAGGCACGAAAGGCGATCTGCCCTTGCTGTCTTCGTTAACACAGAATCTGAGCCAGTTCACCAACGAGGCAGATATAGCCGACGTTAACGCCGCTGCCGCTTATGCGATTTTGAAAATTATTGGGAGAAATAAATGACAGTAAATACAGCGCCTGCACACAATATGGGAAGAAGCCTGGCTATTCTTTAAGCGCTTATAGATTATTTTTGAGGATATTGCAGATATACCTTGTCATGTTTGCCTTACACGTTATTAGCGCTATATCTTGATGCATGAGGTAGCCGGGCGGTCTGTGCGACTGCACCAAACCGGCAAAAGGATTATGAAATACCGGGAGGATTAGTTCTTTTTAAATTCTCAATATCTTCCAAATCCTTTGGTCTTGCCATAGTAAGCTTGTCATAAATAAGATCGTCTAGGCCTATAAACGAAATTTTAGTACCATTGACTTCAACAACTTGCCTTCTTGCAAACGATTCCCGGAATTTTAAAGGAGCTTTTATGTTAGGAAGAATGTCTAGCGTATAATCCACCAATTCATACTTGAAAACGGATTGCCGGGGGTTCGGATTTGATTAAGCTTCATGTCTGGTCACATCTTGCCCAAGCTCCTCGATAGCTTTAAGTAGGTTGAAATAGTTTTCATAGCCTGGATTATACCATAAATCTAAATCTGGTTTGTCTGCTACTTCGCCTGATGCAATTTTCGATTTTCTGTATTCGCCGTAATAAGACACGGCAGTACCTCCCACAACCAAATATTCTACGCCATTTCTGTCGAATACATCAAATATGTTAAATGCCGCACTATCAAAGTCCATGCTCGGTCTATCTGTTCGCTGACGTATTATCCAAAGACGGCGAGGCATCCTTGGTACTGTGACCTTTCAAGAGATCTATGAAATCTTTAAACCTATCATGGCGTTCCTGCGATTTGGAGGAACTCCTATCCATGGGTTTTACGGAAGCTTTTAGAGCCTGTACGCTTTTGTATTTGGTCAGCTTGCTCATGGGGAAATTCACTGATTCTGAATAATAACACAGGAAGATACAAATGTAGTGCAAAAAGTCAAAAGTAACTGTTCAATGTTTTGATCGATAGACCCTTAACAATCAACGTTTTCCTCCTATTTAAACCTTTGTATTTTTTAATAATTACAATCTTGTCCCGCTCTTTTCAGACAAAAACTTTGAAGACAGTGATGAATATGGATGCTAACAGCAGGCTGTAAGGAAAAGAACTCGTTTGAAATTTTCAATAAAAAACATTGCAGATATCGACTGTTTTCAATCGATGGCGCGATAAAAAGTCTGACAATCTCCTGGTGGTTATTGACTGAAAAATAGTATCATTAATAAGAAAGAAAGTAACAGCACTGTTGCCTGGTGAATATTAATTTTGATAAAAAGACAAGACCATGAAAATGCGTGAAAGCAAGGTGTTGAAAAAGCTCAGGGCAGGAGAAGTAGTGAGCTGTTTCAAAATAAATTTTTCCGACGCCCGGGTCGCCGAGATCGCTGCTATTTCAGGATTTGACTGCGTTTGGGTTGATCAGGAACACATCGGACAAGACTGGTCCATACTCGCCGCAAATATATGGGCGACGAAAGCCCACGATACAGACATTCTCGTCCGTGTACCAAAGGGCAGTTACAGCGATTTTATTCGTCCGCTGGAGCTGGATGCCACCGGGATTATGGTCCCGCATATCATGAGCCTGGCAGAAGCAGAAAGTATCGTCGCGATGACCCGGTTTCACCCGGTAGGGCGACGACCCATCGACGGCGGTAACAGTGATGGCGCTTACACCGCCCTGGATTTCAACGAATACCTGGTGCAGGCCAACCTGCAGCGTTTTGTCATTTTCCAGATCGAGGACCCTGAGCCACTCGAGGAACTCGAACAGATTGCCGCACTTGATGGATACGACATGCTGTTTTTCGGACCGGGAGATTTTAGTCAGGGAATTGGCGCACCCGGGGAATGGAATCACCCAAAATTAATCGAGGCAAGAAAGAGAGTAGCGCAGGTAGCACGCAAGCACGGAAAGTTTGCAGGAACGGTTGGCGGCCCTGGAAACGTCGATGAGTTGATCGCCATGGGATATCAGTTTGTAAGCATGGGTGCTGATGTGGTGGGTGTGAAAAACTACTGTCAGGATCTGATGGGGGCTTTTACTAAGTCTGCCGCGGCTGGTGCCAGGAATTCGTACATGGAGGGGTGAGGCATCTAAATTGAACCACCTAAGGGACCTAAGGCCACCTAAGACCATTGTGATTGAACCTAAATGCTTGATAGGATTAGAATGACAGCGGTTAAAACTTGCTAACTAGCCACAACTGGCAAAAAAACTTAGGTTAACTCGGGTCACTAAGGTGGCCCGCATAGGGTGGTTAAAACATCAAGCAGAAACAATGAATAAAAGGCAGCTGGGGAAGACTGGAATTTACGTGTCGGAAATCGCATTTGGGGGAGTCGAAATAGGTCTGCCATATGGGATTGGGGTGGATTCCAGGGAAGACATGTTATCCGAGGCCGATGCAATATACCTCCTGCATGAAGCTCAGGAAAAAGGCATCAATTTTTTTGATACGGCGCGACTTTATGGCGAGAGCGAATCCATTATGGGCAAGGCCTTTGCCAACAGAAGGAGTGACATTGTGCTGGCTTCGAAATGCGATCAGTTCAGGAAGGATGGCAAAATGGTGCCAGATCGTGATTTGAAGAATTTCATTGAAGGTTCCCTTCAGGAAAGTCTAAAGGCACTTCGTACCGATTATCTGGATGTCTTTATGCTCCATCAGGTTGACAAAGAGATACTTGAAAATACCGTGATCGCCGATGTATTTGCCGACTTAAAGTTAAAAAACCTGATCCGTTCGACGGGTGTATCCACTTATTCGACGGAAGAAACAGGCATTGCCATTGCAACCGGAAATTGGGAAGTAGTACAACTGCCCTTCAATCTGATGGATCAGCGCAATCGGCTATCCTTTCATAAAGCTTATGAAAACGGCATTGGTCTCGTGATTCGTTCGGTGCTGATGAAAGGCCTTTTGAGCGACCGGGGGAAGAATCTTCATCCGGCGCTGCGTAGTGTGGAACAGCATATACGGGCCTATGAAGGTTTGCTTGGCGACCAATTTCATGATCTTCCTACGCTTGCTACGCAATTTGCACTTTCATTTGAAGGTGTATCTTCGGTGCTTGTGGGAATTGATAAGCTCGAATATTTATACAAAGCACTGGCGACTGCAAACGGTCAATACATGAATGACGAAATGCTGAATAAGGCCCAAAAGATGCAGTACCCCGATCCCACTTTTTTGAATCTCCCGCACTGGGATAGAATGGGCTGGCTTAGATAATTGACAATGAAGGATGAAACTTAATTTTTGAACGACGGATTTTAAAAGCCGAAAGCCATTTAACCAACCGTTCACAGGCTAGCACGCCGTAGCCAATAGCTAACAGCCAAAAGCCATTTTAGACAACCGCGACCAGCTTGGCTTACCATAGCCAGCAGCTATCAGCTAACAGCCAAAAGCTAAAAAAATGAATATCGGAATTATAGGAATGAGTCCCGGCAATGCACACCCCTACTCCTGGGCTGCCATTATCAACGGATCTTTTGATGGCCAGGAAATAACCCGAATCGGATATCCTGCGGTAACGGCATATCTGCTGGCCAACCGTGACACGCTTGGAATTCCGGGCGCGCGGGTGACCCATGTCTGGTCTCAGGAAAGAGAAATTTCGGAGAGTATTTCCAAAGCTGCTGATATAGAACACATCTCCGATCACATTGAGGATATGATTGGGAAGGTCGATGCGGTCATTCTTGCGAGGGACGATCCCGAAAATCACAGGGAAATGGCAGCTCCCTTTCTCGAAGCTGGAATCCCTATTTTTGTTGACAAACCGCTTGCTTACTCGACGGAGGATCTGCAATGGTTTGCTGAACAGCACGCCAAAGGAAAATTCATTATGTCGTGCTCGTCGATGCGTTATGCAAATGAAGGGCGCATTGCCCGTCAGGAACTGCATACGCTTGGCAAACTGGGACTTGTCACAGCGGTTGGTAAAAAAGACTGGAAGAAGTACGGCGTTCATCTTTTAGAAGCAGTATTTGGTATTCTGGACGATCCTGAGCCTGCTTCGGTGAGGCATGTTGGTGAGCTGGACAGAGAAATTGTACTACTCAAACTTAGGAATGGTCTGGAAATAACTTTTCATTTATTTTCAGATATATCGGGCACATTTCAGCTTTCGCTGTTTGGACAGCAGGCCTGGAAACTGGTCGATATAAGGAATTCATATTCCATGTTCCGTGATAATATCATTGAATTTGTCAGATCGGTAGAAGAAGGTAAGCCAAGACTGGCGTTTGAAAAAACAGAAAACATTATCAAAATCATCATTGCCGCGAAGGAAAGCGGGGAGTTGGGGGGACGGGAGGTCTTGTTCTAAAGGGCAAGGAAATATGGAGGAACGAAGGAAGGAAGGAAGGAAGGACAAACGGATTTATCAATCAAAAAAGCTATCAGCCGATTGCGGTCCGCCGCTCGGCTGATAGCCGACAGCCAAAAATATGAATGTTAAAGATTTACTCAGCTTAAAAAACAAGGTTATCCTGGTGACGGGCGGATCGGGAAATTATGGCAAGTGTATTGTAGAAGGCCTGGCGGAAGCAGATGCCACAGTGATTACTACTTCCAGAGACCTGGCATCTGCGCAAAAGACAGCTGACACCTTTCGTCTTGCAGGGCTGGATGTACATGCGATGCAGGCCGACCAGGGCGATGCAGGGTCCGTAAAAGCTTTGAGATCAGGTATCCTGAACACATTTGGCAGGCTCGACGGCTTTGTTAATAACGCAGTATCCAGACCAATGAAAGGCTATAACGCACCAATCGATCAGTTTGAAGAATCGATGCAGGTGAACGCTACCGGCATGATGAATCTCTTGCGGGAAATGACCGGTCTCATCGTGCAAAGCGGTGGTGGCAGTGTGATCAGTATCGCATCCATGATGGGTATGTTCGGGCCTGATCTTTCCAATTACGATGGTGCTCCCGGTATGGGTGATCTACCCCCCGATTACTTTTTTCACAACGCGGGACTGATCAATCTGAACCGCTATATGGCTCAGATGAATGCGGGTAAAAACATCCGGTTCAACTGCATCAGTCCGGGCGGCTTATTCAATAATCAGCCTCAGACTTTTTTAAATAATTATTGTGCAAAAGTGCCATTAAAACGGATGGCCAACCAAGACGACATCAAAGGGCTTGTGGTGCTATTGTCCTCAGATGCAGGCGCTTATATCAATGGCGAAAACATTTTGATGGATGGCGGACTCAACGCGTGAAATCCTTTTCTTTTTACTAAAAATAGCGATTAGCAGGCTGAAAAATCACCATAAAACAGGTCTGAAAACGAGGTAAAAAATAGTATCAGTAATCGAAACAAAAGTAGGAGAACTAACGAGCCGACGCAACGTACTTTTGTACAGGTAGAATTTATAATTAAAAGTTCGTTTATGAAAAAAGTAAATCATCCAGACCGCAATCCAGCCTTTGCCACCGGCGCCTATTCTGATGGCATTATCGTTGATGGTTTTTTATTTGTAAGCGGACAAGCAGCAGTTGACTTCAAAACCTCTATGTTCGTTTCGGGTACGATCGAAGAAGAAACAACGCTAACTCTGGAAAATATAAAAGCGATTGTGGAGGCGGCAGGTGCAACGATGGAAAATGTGGTGAAATGTAGCGCTCACCTTGCCGACATCACAGAGTTCGAGCGTTATAACGAAATATACGCGACCTATTTTCCTGGAATAAAACCTGCCCGAACCACCGTGCAATCCGTTTTGGCGGAGAATATCAGGGTAGAAATAGATTGTATCGTAAAATTGCCCGCAGCCTGACCAACCCCACACATGAACCAAGAATTGAATGTTGGCGATATACCTGTTGGCGTTGTCGGGCTGGGTTTGATGGGCAGCAGTATTGTAGCGGCACTGCTTGTTGCTGGCCACCCGGTCGTTGGAATAGCACCGACACCATATGACGCTGTCGATGCTTCCCTAAAAATAGGCCATCAGCTGGATCTTTGCCATCATGCAGGGCTAATGAAACACATACCGGAATTCTATCTCAAAGCACTTCGTATTTCAGAAGATTACGACATGCTGGAACCGTGTGGTGTAGTAATTGAGTGCGTTGTTGAAAAAATTGAGATCAAAACAGAAGTTTACCAAAAGATAACAGCGGTCGTCGGTTCAAAAACAATTATCGGCTCCAATACTTCCGCCATACCAATCAGTGTGCTGCAGGAAAAGGTAGACTACCCGGAACGTTTCCTCGGGATACATTGGGCTGAGCCAGCCTTTATGACCCGGTTTCTTGAGATTACCTGTGGCAAGCTTACCACTACTGAAAATGCGGATTGGATTTTCACCCTTGCCCATCAATGGGGAAAAGAGCCCACACTGCTGAAGAAAGATATCCGAGGATTTATCACAAACCGTCTGATGTATGCAGTATACCGTGAGATTTTTCACCTGCTCGAAAATGAAACGGCCAGCCAGCAGGATTTGGATAAGGCTTTTCGCTATGACGCCGGGTCTTGGATGACCTTGATGGGTTTGTTTCGACGGATGGATTATATGGGACTGAGTGATTATTCGACCATCATCAATCAGATTTTCCCTCAGTTGAGTAATGCTGAAACCGTTCCGGCACGAATGCAGGAAATGGTCCGTATAGCCGCGAAAGGGATTCATAATGGCAAAGGATTGTATGCATATACAAGTCAGGAGACAAATGACTGGGATACCGCCTTTGCCAACTTTAATAAGGAAATACGTGAGCTGGCTGCGGAATATCCGGCTGGCCGGGTAAATGATTATCTGAAGCACTGATGTGCCTTCATGGAAGCTTGTCAGAGATGGTCAGATCGCGTCATTTATTGTTTTTTTCTTATCAACGCCGTGACCAGAAGTGATAATACTTCATGATATGCCACTGAATAGCGCTATAAAATGACGCGAGCAAAGGCTCAAAGCTGATAACAAAAGTTAAATGAGAACATACAAAGAATCCGCAGTCTTATTGGAAAGAGCTAAAAAGGTTTTAGCCAGCGGGGTTTCCTCAGAATTCAGAAAATACAACCATCCGCATGCCTTGTTTTACACACATGGGAATGGATCCAGAATATATGACGTCGATGGAAATGAATACCTGGATTTTACCCTTAGCCAGGGCCCATTGATCCTTGGGCATTCACATCCTGCCGTTCTGAAGGCCGTGGAAGAATATTCAGCACAAGGGCAACTATTTGCAGGCCAGCACATCAGGGAAATAGAACTTGCCGAAAAAATAAACCAACTGATCCCTTCAGCTGAACTGATGCGTTTTTGTCTGGACGGTTCCGAAGCCGTCCAAACCGCTTTCAGGGTGGCACGTGCTAAAACGGGAAGAAAAAAATTCCTGCGTTTTGAGGGTCATTACCACGGATGGATGGACAACGTTTGCTGGGGAATTTCCACGCCGTCGCTGGACGCGCTGGGAAGCCGGGAAAAGCCAAACGTTTTTCCATGGACTGAGGGGCTGCCTGAGGGCGTTGAAAATGAATTCATTATCCTGCCATGGAACGACCTGGATCTGGTGAAGGCAACGATCGCCGAACAGTTTGATGAGATAGCGGCCATTATCACCGAACCCGTGATGTGTAATAATGGATGCATTCTGCCGGAACAAGGATTTCTCGCCGGCCTGAGGGAAATTTGTACGGAATTTGGTATCGCTTTGATCTTTGATGAAGTTATAACAGGATTCCGACTGTCGCTTGGCGGGGCCCAGCAATACTACGGAATCACACCCGATCTGTCGATTTTTGCGAAAGCCATAGCAAGCGGCTATGCGATAAGCGCCATCGTCGGCAAAAGAGACTGGATGGAATTGATCGAAAGTGCACGTGTGATTCACGCAGGAACCATGAATGCAGCCAATCCAACCGTGGCAGCTGCCCTGGCTACCATCACCGTCCTCGAAACAGAAAAGCCTCACGAAAGAATGTTTGCACTGGGAAAAAAATTAATGCACGGCCTGAAAAATGCAGCGAACGAAACAGGCCATACCATGCTTATTGAAGGGCCCGGGCCAATGTTTGCCACCAGTTTTTCAACACTCGACCGATGCGTTGACTATCGCGACACACTAAATGGCGATAAAGCCAAGCTATCTAAATTTGTCGCTGCGATGCAGGAAGAGGGTATTCGGATCATAGGGAGAGGATTATGGTATATCAGTGCCGCGCATACAGGAGAAGATATCGACAACGCCATTGCGACTGCCCACAGGGTGCTCGCAGAAATCAGATCATAAGCCCTATCATCGAAATAATGAAAGAATCGGGACAAGATAAAAAAGGTGTGCTTCTTGTGGGGAGTAACAAGTTCACATACAGCATCGCCCTTTGCTTGCTAGGGGCGGGACATCCGGTTGTTTTGGTTACACAGGATTGTGAATCCGCCATAAATTATTTCCAATTGTATACCACAGATAATCTGCATGGTCGCGAGCAGGAAAAGCTAAAAATTACCTCCGATTTGCATTTTGAAGATCGGATTTCAATGGTAATCGCTGTGACAAAAGAAGATCTTTTAGTCAAACGTGAATTGATTGAGAGTCTTGAAAAGGTTATTCCAATGGATGTGTTAATTGCAATCAATACAGAATCTTTTCCACTGAGTGACCTGCAAATTGGCGCCAGTGCACCGGAACGTATTCTCGGTGCAAACTGGGTGGAGCCGGCAAACACGACTTTCTTCTTAGAAATTATAGCAAACAGGACCACTCGGCAATCCCTTGTCGACTATTTTTATGATTCCGCAGCTGGCTCCTGGGGAAAAGATCCGTATGTTATTCACGGAGACTCGGGAATAAGGATGAGACTTTTGGCAGCCATGATACGAGAAGCGTTCTACCTGATTAAAAATGATTATGCTAATGTCGAAGACATTGACAGGGCATGCCGTAACGACGCGGGATATTATCTTCCTTTTGCCGGAAACCTGCGATACATGGACCTGATGGGTACATATGCATACGGAATGGTCATGAAGGACCTTAATCCCGAGTTGGCAAAGGACCAGGATGCGCCCGCGTTTTTTAATACCATGATAAAAAACGGGCAATTGGGTATGGAAAGTGGAACAGGATTTTATGGTTACCAACCCGGGGAGCGTGAAAAGTGGGAAGTTTTGCTGAATCGCTTCAGCCATCAAATTGGAGATTTAATCGAAAAATATCCTTTCAACTATAAAACTGAAGAGCCTGATATTGATATTAGTGCCTTACATTCTGAAAACAGGCTATGAAGCGATTTATCTTTGATGCTCACCTTGATTTATCCATGAATGCCATTGAGTGGAACCGCGACCTGACGCTACCTCTCAAGGACATTCGTCAGCGCGAAATGAATATGTCCGACAAGCCAGACCGGGGAAAGGGAACGGTTTGTTTGCCTGAGCTTAGAAACGGAAGGATCGGTATCGTCGTTGCTACCCAACTCGGGCGATTTACGCCTTACGGAAGTGCGCTGCCAGGATGGAACTCTCCACAACAGGCCTGGGCGATGACGCAGGCACAACTGGCCTGGTATCGTGAAATGGAGGCTTTGGGCGAGATGACACAGATCCGGAATCTCGAGCAGCTTGAGGCTCAGTTGAAACTTTGGCACGACGAGTCGATACCTGATGCTAAAAAGCCGATCGGATATATTTTAAGTCTTGAGGGTGCCGATTCACTCGTTGATGTTTCATATCTGCATAAAGCGTACGAATATGGTTTGAGGGCTGTTAATTTGTCTCATTTTGGCCCTGGACGCTATGCACCCGGCACCAAGAGCGAGGGCCCGCTCACTCCTATGGGTTTCGAGCTTTTAAAGGAAATGGGAAAATTGAATATCATCCTGGATACCACGCATTTAACTGACGAAGGTTTTGATCAGGCACTTGATTTCTATGATGGACCGGTTTGGTCAAGCCACCATAATGTACGAAAGTTTGTCCCCAACCAAAGGCAATTGAGCGATCACCAGATCCGGCGTCTCATTGAGCGCGGTGCAGTGATTGGTGCAATGTTTGACTGCTGGGCCATGGACATCCGATTTATAGATACGGTCTCTGATCCCTGGCAGCTTGACATTAAACTTGAAAGAATCGTTGAGCACTGGGATCACATTTGTCAGATGGCTGGAAACAGCAACCATGTCGCGATAGGAAGCGACCTTGACGGAATATTTGGCACAGAACAATCACCATGGGATCTGAATTCAATAGCTGATCTTCAAAAATTTGACGACATACTCAAAAGCAGGGGCTACTCAGAACTTGACATCGACAATATTTTCAGCGGAAACTGGCTGAAATTTCTGAGGAAAGCGTGGAAGTGAGATGAAAGTTGAGAGATGAGAGTTAAAACGGGGATGAGTGGAATCATGACAACTTACCATAAGGTGGAAAGCTTAAATTATGAACGACAATACTTTTTATGCCGGGGCGGCAAAGGTTAAAACAACGCCTCCATTGGGCACGCGAATCAATGGTGATTTCGTGACGCATTATGCCAATTACATCCATGATGACTTGTATTCAAAGGCTATCGTTATGCAGAACGGGGATGTGAGAATTGCTTTTGTGGTGGTCGATATCTGTGTGATGCTTAAGGAATTTGTAGACGGAGTGAAAGCAAGTATTACCGATGCGACCGGAATTCCGGCATCTCACATCCTCGTTTCCAGCACGCACACGCACGCTGCTGGTTCTGTGGCTGACGTTCATCTGGGAAGTGTCGATCCTGGATATAGCAAAAAATTGCCTGGCCTGATCCTGGAATCCGTATTATCAGCACTGGAAAATCTGAGGCCGGCTAAGATCGCATTTGACAGTATACAAGTTCCGGAGCATTTGCTTTGCCGACGTTATCGGATGGATCCCGGCTATGTTTCCGTAAATCCCGTCAGTGGTGAACCTGATCAGATAAAAACCAACCCATTTGGCGCAGAAAACCTAATCAATCACAGCATTGCTCCGGTAGACCCGGAACTGAGTTATTTTGCTCTAAAGGGACTTGATGGTGAATGGATAGCGCTACTAGCCAACTACTCACTGCACTATGTCGGTGACTGGGCAAACGGAACGATTTCCGCTGATTACTTTGGAGTTTTTGCTGATGAGATCGCCCGGTTACTGCAAACGGGCGACGATTTCGTAGGGATCATGAGCAACGGCACAAGCGGCGATGTTAATATCTGGGACTTTCTGAACCCAGATCGTTATCCAACAGAGAATTTTGCAAAAAGCAGGTTAATCGGTACTGATCTGGCAAAGCAAATATTCGAGACAACAAACGAAATAAGATGGCAGACAAACCCTGTTCTCTCTGCACTATACGCAGATATCGAAATACAAGTGGTAAAACCAGGTGAGGAAGATTTGAGGTCTGCGGCGAAAGTGGTTTCGGAGGCTGACTACGAAAATATTGTTGTGGATCAACTTGGATTAAAACAGCTTTACGCGCGTGAACAATTGCTGCTTAATGACTTTTCCGATACAAAAACCTGTCCTGTTCAGTGTTTTAAAATTGGAACCGGCATCATTGGCGCTCTGGCGGGAGAGTTTTTTTCAGAAACGGGTCTACGTTTAAAATCCGAAATCGAGGCACCTCATTACTTCACAATCAGCATGGCCAATGGTAACGTCGGATATGTTCCCCCAGTGGCTGAAATGGCCCTCGGAGGCTATGAAACTTGGCGTTGTCGCTACAGCTGCCTTGTTGGAGAAGCAGAAGCAGTGATCAGAGAAAAACTGATGGTCCTGGCAAAACAACTTATCTGATACTATCCTTCAAATTTCAGTCGCTTAATTTATCTTTTTCCACTAAATATTTAAGGTTTTACGGTAATCGCTTGGCGTCATGCTTTTAAGTTTTTTAAACTGGCGGTTGAAATTGGCGAGGTTATTGAAACCGCATTCATAGGCAACCTCCACAACATTGCGATCATTTTCAGACAACAGTTTGCAGGCATGTCCAATGCGCACCGTCGTCAGATATTCAACAAAAGTGACGCGGAATTGCTCCTTGAAAAAGTTACAGAAAGCAGTCACACCCATGCTGCTTACCGAAGCAATTTCTGCCAGGCTGATGTCCCTGTCGAAGTTTTGCATAATGTATCCGGTTACCCTCTTGAACCTGTCCGACGAGCCGTAATGAAAGTTTTGAACAAATCTTGGGCTTGCAAGAAGGTCATATTCGTTCGTATTTGACATAATGTCAAAAATCAAAAACAAGGACGATAATCGCTTCAATCCATTCATACCAGGCATTTGTTTAATCAGGGCATTGATTTTCTCTCGGGTTTCGCCTCGTAAAGCCATGCCGCGTTCCGCCAGCTTCAGCACCTTTCTGAAATTTTCAATTTCGGGAATGTTCATAAAATCTTCCCCAAGAAAATCATCAGTAAAATGGAGTACCAACGCGTCCGCCTTGTGATCCGCACGACGCTCAATATAGATGGGGTCATTCACCCAGACGTGGGGCAACAAAGAGCCCATAAAAACAAGATCCTCTTCTCCAAAATAACCAATGTGATCACCGACCATCCTCCTGCCGGTACTTTTGGTCACGAGAACAAACTCATAATGTGCGTGATAATGCCAGGGCGCTGGAAAAAAATCGCCGGATTCCCGAAAAACAATAAAAGATTTGTCAACATCCTGAGGTAGGTGAAATTCAACTGCTTTCATGGGCTGTAAATTAATCGTTTATGAAAACTAATACAATTATCCATTTTACACCAATTTATGAAAGAAAGTATCAGAAATGTAGATAAAAGTAGAATTGCTGTCGCCAGCACGAACTCTCACGAAAAGAATGGTTTCCGGATAGTTGGTTCCAGGGAGAATATTGGTCAAAGGAATGGGGCCTGGCACAGCGTCAACCTTTTGGCAAGGCGGAGTAAATTTGTTGGCGTTGGTTGAGATTACACAAAGCAGCACAGAGTTCAAGAGGATGTGCACAGAGACGTTAAAATGATTCAAGAAAATCAATAAAACATCAAGTTAAAAGCGCTGCGCACCGCTTTTAACCTCCGTGCCTCTCCGTGTAGCGCCACAACTTTCCCGATCCGGCCAAAGCTACCGGCGATGATGAAAAGATAACAGCGTAGTTCCGCAAAGTGTGCGAAGTGATCAAAAACGTTCTGCAGAAATTTTGTTAATGAGAACCTTTGATGAAGGGCTCGCTGGCAATAAACTTGTTTGTGCGATTTTTCCAAAATTTTCTAGAAGGTAGCACATACGCTAATATTTATCTTTATCAGAAAACCGTCTGCAAACATTCTCGGTTAAGGATCAGATAATCAGGACGAACAAGCTACACCAACCCATTTTCAAAAGGTTGATATTTAGCTGTGTCCTATTTTTTAATTTTTCTTCTAAGGCCCAGCAATCTGGGCGTGTAGGAAATCATGAGATAACTCCAAACCGGTATTTTCCCTGCATCTTTCACCTTATTAAATAGCTCCATACGCTTTTCGGCAATACTGAATGAATATCCAAAGATCACTTCAAGCCCCCTGACAGGCTTATAGTTCAAAGACAAATCGTTTTCAAAACCCAGGTACTTACCTTTAACCTCGGTACCTTCACGAAGCAACGGATACTGTGAGTAAAAGAGGTGGGCATCGCTTCTCAGGGAGAGATTGCTACTAAGCTGTTGAATTACAAAAAGATACGGATTAATCAATCCCTTTTCATTGACATCGGCCGGGAACCTGGTAAACAAGTTCATGTTACCCATAAATTTCCAGGCAACGCCATAGAGCGGAACGAAAGAATGGGATATTTGTTTCGAAGCTGTGATTTTGTCTCCACTCAATAATTCAGCACCCAGCCTCAGCACCGTTGAGCCTGTATTTGCGCTGATCTCTGGTTGAATGTAATAAGCACTTATCTTTTTTGAAGCCGCGTTCTCTCCGTATTGATAGTATGCATTTACAGTTCCGTAAAACTGGCCACGGGTATACTCGATCCGTCCGCCAGTGGTGATACGATCATAGTAACGCATATTCCCATTCGTTCTTTTACACACGTCCACGGTGTTGATCGTTGTCAGAGCCAGGTTGTTCTTGAATTTGTATTTGAGATGATGGACGAATAGTAATTTGTAGGCATGCGAAGATACCGGAGAATACGCGGGATCAAAATGCTTTCCATAAGGCCTTGTGAAGGCAACTGTGAGGTCAGTCTCTACCTTTCTCTTGTAAAATAGCCTGACCCCTTCGTGTGCGCGACTCTGCTGGCTCCACGGTGCAGCGGAGAATATTCGCCCATTATCGAGAGACAACGCCTGCCTTCCGACTCTTGCGGATAAGTATCTGGTAATTTTTGGTTCGGCGTATAGTTCAAAAAAATTAACGCCGCCCACTTTAGAAAAAACACCCGGTTCACCCAAAATACGGATCTCCTGGGGCGATGCATGCAGACGCAGGCTATTGCTTCGGTAATTTATGCTAAGGCTATTCCGCCCGGTGGTATAAAGTCTGGGCACAATCGAGTCAGCGACCGTCCATCTGAAATTGTCCCTGTACTCAGCCCTTGGCCTGATCTCGAAATCAATTGTCAATTCACGAATCAGCGTGTCTTTGGATTGCGAAAATGAATCGTTATTCCCCAAACGCAGGACAAAGAGAAGAAACAGCAGGTAACGCACAGATATATTAGTATAGTTATTCTATTGGGTAATAGGAAAAATCAAAATTACAAAAAAAAATGATTTGGCGAAGGTTCAATAACAACGCACCGCTGCCAAATATCACCTGCTGAATTTTATTATTATGTAATATTGCGGCGGGAAATTATGGGGCAATTTGCCTCCGTCAAGCATTAATTTTGAGATCCTTGGCTGGTATTGATCTGGCTGGGAAAGCTTATTTTCTGCCGTAAGATCGCCTGCAAGTGTAGAAATCTCTGCCTCGGGTTTACGGTTGTCAAATCCTTTAAGGTCGACGTCGGGACTGACCATTTCCGTTCCCGTATTAACCACATGCAGTATCAACGTCAGCCATGTGAAAGATCGTATCCAGTCTGGTGCATAACGGCACTGTGATCGTATTTCTTCAATCAGCGAATTCAGACCGTTTTTCCCTGGCCTGAGAAGAATCCCAAATCCCCGTCACCAGCAAACCTGGGAGAGGGGGATTTGGGTCGCGATGGCGGTCCGTCGAAAAAATTGAGATCCTATGTCCCAAATTTTTCTATTGTCCGTCAGCCGATCGGCGATGTGGTTTGAAACAAAAAGAACGAATTACTAGCGGATTACATCAAGCTTTTCCGCTTGCATTTTCCCGTTTGCTTTTTTTATCTGGACAATGTAGATACCGGATGAGAGATGTTTCAAGTCGATACCTTCCCTGGTCACCGATGTGGAACGGTACATTACCTGACCCATGCCATTGATCACCTGAACCGATTCAATTTCACTGGATCCGGCAACGTCAAAATACAATCGGTCCGAAACCGGATTTGGATAAATCGTGACCTTCACTTTGTTTCCAGAGACGAACAAAAGGCTTCTGATATTGCTGAATGCAAAAGTGCCGTCCAAATCCACCATCTTGAGGCGATAAAGAGCGGTCCCCGAATTCGGTTTTATATCCGTAAATGAATAGGATAACAAAGTATTACTCGACGAAGCTGCTGCCACATTTCCTATTGTTGCCCATTCATGACCATCATCGCTTTTTTGTATTTCAAAATAGTCGGAATTTACCTCGGACGTAGTCGTCCAGGTAATCAGCGCTTGGCCTTCAACTTTTGTAGCCGTGAAACTGGTAAGCTTAACGGGCAGCGCACCAGCAGGTATAGCGGTGGTACGGAACATAAAAACAGATCCGGCTCCTTCCAATAAATTTTGGTCGGTCGCGTCCTTGCGATCGAACGGCGCACCAATAATAGCATCCAAATCGCCCAGACTCAATGTATTGCCAAACTGATCACCGCTATGCCGAGGATTTCCGGTGATTTTCTGGCTCTGTCCCCAGTTGTCCGATCCTCCAAGATCTTTCCGGAAAAGGTATGCCGCTCCGTTGTTTTCCAGGAATGCTTCTTCAATAATGTTAAGGTCTGCGCCCGGTGCGCCTACCATTGCATATTGTGCATTTATGGAAACAGCACTTCCAAAATTATCATTTGCCGAACGCGAAGTCGCCGTGATCTTCTTCAGTAGGCCCCAGTTATCGGTACCACCCTGATTTTGCTTGTATATAAATGCGGAGCCTGCTTTACTAATAAACGATAATCCTTTGCTGTCCTGAGATTCATTAAAGGCACCAACAATTGCGTAGGCTCCGCTGATCGCTACCGAATAACCAAACCGATCGTTGTTTGCAGGATTGGAGCAATACATTTTTTTGAGCAGTCCCCAATTGTTTTGCCCCTGCTCATCTTTGTTGAACATATACGCAGCACCCGTCAACGTGATGACAGTACCCCGGTAATCATAGGTATCGCCATGTGCTCCGACAATCAGATTATTGCCACTAATGGCCACTGATTGCCCGAAATGAGCCTCGTCCACCCGGACCGGAGCAGTAAGTTCTTTCACCTGGCCCCAGTAGTTGGTATTTCCCTGATCTTTACCAAATACATAAGCCGATCCGTAATTATTCTCTCCCGAGGCATGCTCCGTATCAGGCGCTCCGGCCACGGCAATATTGTCTCCCATGGAAACTGAACGAGCGAAATGGTCGCCAGCCTTGCGGATCACGGGTGTAACTTTGTTACTCTGCTGCCAATTGTGTACGCCATCTTCACGATAGAAAATATAGGCTGCTCCCGCGTCTTCCAGAAAGTTTTCTCCGGTCCGATCCAGATCCTGTTCAGGTGCACCTATGATGATATACCTTCCATTTATTGAAACCGATGTCCCAAAATGGTCGTGTGCCCGGCGCTGGTTCGCAACAATTTTCTTAACCTGGGACCAGTTTCCTGCATTGTTGAAAAAAATGTAAGCAGCACCGGCGTCCAAAATGGTGTTTTCACCATACTGGCTTTCGTCTTCATACGGCGAACCCACCACGGCATAATTGCCACTGATAGAGACTGCATAACCATAATGGTCTTCCGGTGTGAGCTCCTCAGTCACTGCCTTTTTCATCAGGCCCCAGTTTTCCAGACCACCCTTGTCGACTTGAAACAAATAGGCAGCCCCGGCAAATTCCAGGTCATTGTTTTCATTTTCGTCATCTTCATCCCTGCGCGCTCCTATCAATAGTTGTCCGTTATTGATTGCCACAGCATTGCCAAACAAGTCGTGCAATTCACGGTGAGGTGCAGTCAATTTTTTCACTTGTCCCCAATTATCAGTTCCGCCGAGATTTTGTTTGAAAATGTAGGCAGATCCGGAATAACTCAAGTCGTTTTGCTCATTCACATCATCACTTTCGCCCAGCGCACCTACTACTATATATGCACCGCTAATCGATACAGAAAGGCCGAATAGGTCACCGGTTTTGGACGCGGCAGGCACAATCGCTTTCACAAGTCCCCAGTTACCATTACCCCCCTTATTTTTTCCAAAAACATATACGGTTTCCGGGAAATCGTAATGGCCGGGATCGGTGATGTAGCCGACAACTGCAAAGTCGCCGCTTATTGATACAGCACCTCCGATGAAAGTCTCTTGCACCGGATTGGGCGCCGTCATTTTCTTTGCCTGTCCCCAATTGTCACTACCGCCGGCATCTTTGCTGAATACATACACTGACCCGGCGTTTTTGATTTGTACACCTCCCGACCCTGTTACGTCATCAAATGGCGCGCCGATGATTACATTTTCACCACTGATGGCAACCGCCAAGCCAAACTGATCCGTTTCCTTACGATCCGATGCAACGAGCTTTTTTACCTGTCCCCAATGATTAACGCCTCCAAGATTCCGCTTAAAAATGTATGCTGCTCCAGACGAGCTTAGCGTATTTAATTCCTGAGCATCCTCCGCTTCAAGATATGCTCCCACAGCAATATAGTCGCCGCTGACAGAAACGGAAATACCGAAATTGGCGAACTGGCTGGGTACCGAAGCGGCGAGCTGTTTTACCTGACCCCAATTGTCTTCCCCTCCTTCATCTTTCCTGAACACAAACGCGGCACCAGCCATCGATAAATTGGAAAGATCGTTCAAGTGATGTGGCGCTCCAACGACTACCAGATCACCATCAATGGCCACTGACGTGCCGAAAACGCTGGAAATACCCCGCAATTGTGGGCAGATCTTTTTCACCTGCTTCCACTTTCCATCAGTTAAATGTAGAATATAAGCAGCACCAGCATTTTTCATCGTATTTCCTCCATTCATATCTTCATCCTCTCCATCGGCACCCACTACTGCGTAATCGCCGGAAATCGCGACCGAAAACCCAAACTCATCGCCCTCCGATCGTATACTGGCGGGTTTGACGTTACGGTCCGATGCATTGGCTTTGATAATCTGATCCCAGTTCTGCGCAAAAGAATTAAAGTTGCTACCCAAAAGGGTGATAAAAATAAGAATTGCTTTTATGGCAATGTGTAAAAAGTCTTTCATGACGTGATGCTTGTTAGCCTTGTTTATAGAAATTTGAGTTGAATTTCGTCCGCCTTTTTTTCAGCGAAAACCCGCTTTTGGACGACAATGCAAACCTAGGAAGGATAAAAACCCACAACTATTTCGACAGGTATACAAAAGGTCAATGACCCAATATCATCGGTGTACAAAAGGTGGATCGCCCCAAAAAGAAGGTAGACAAATGGTGTACAATGTCGAAATTGATTCATATTCTCCTTTCTTGACAGGATTCTGACAATCCAAATGCGTGCTGTGGATGTGGCTTCCTTGAATAAAATACCGGTTGATTCAGGACAATTGGCCCTGTACGACCGCGATGCAATTGCGACATAGGGATCGTGTTCTACGGCATGCCGACAGAGAAATAAACAAAAAAGTAAGCAGTGTATAAGTAGTGTCAGCCATAACCGGTTTTTATATAACATTGGCTACAAACCAACTTTCGACAATCGCTCAGAAGTTTTTGAAATTAATGATCACCTGGTTAATCCTGACAATGAAGTACACGCTCCTGATATCCCTATTCTTTATGTGTGCATTTGCGACAAACGGGCAAAATAAAAGCTCGCTTGAAAATGTTGTGTTCACATCCGAAAACACTAAAACCAGTGTATACACCAATGAAAACGGGGAATTATATGTCAACGTTTCTCCAAAGGATGCCCTTAGATACAAGTCCGCCGGACTGGTTCGCTACGGTGACTTCGGTGCTGTTGGCGATGGCAAGGCAGATGATATTGACGCAATCGCTGCGACCCACGCATTTGCCAATCTGCACGGACTCACGGTGAAGACGAATGACGACGCGACCTATTATATCGGGGGTAAAGAACGAACAGCAATCATCCGGACCGACACTGATTTCGGCAAGGCGGCATTCATCATTGACGATTCGGACGTTAAAAATCGCAATGCATCTATTTTTACGGTTAGTTCGAACCTTAAACCGTTTAAACTGGAAACCATACATTCACTTAAGAGGGACCAGAAAAAAATCGAAGCATCATTGCCCGGGTCTTGCCTGATCACTGTCACCAATGCCAACGTAAAGCAATACATCCGGTTTGGGCTCAATCAAAACAATGGATCTCCGCAGACCGACATCTTCGTCGTTGACAAAAACGGCAAAGTAGATATGAACGCACCCATCATTTGGGATTTCGACCAGATCACCGACATCACAGCTCTCCCAATCGATGAAAAACTGTTAAAGATCACCGGAGGACGTTTCACCACAATTGCCAATAAAGCTGAATCGAAGTACACCTATTACAACCGGAACATCACAATCAGGCGATCCAATGTGCTTTTGGAGGGGCTTGAACACCGCATCAAGGGTGAAGAAGATCACGGTGCGCCGTACGGAGGCTTCATAAGCATTGGTGACTGCTCATATGTAACAGTAAAAAACACAATCCTGACTGGGCACAGGACATACAGCACCATTGGCGCGGCAGACAAACCTGTCACCATGGGCACTTACGACCTTTCGGCCAACCGGGCACTAAACGTATCATTTGTAAATTGCAGCCAGACCAATGACATCAACGACAATAAGTACTGGGGCATCCTTGGTTCCAATTTCTGTAAAAATATGCTCTATGACCATTGTACTCTGTCGCGCTTCGACGCTCACCAGGGAGTTGCGAATGCCACAATCCGCAACTCCACGCTGGGTCACATGGGGATTAATGCGATTGGCAGCGGGCTATTGCTGGTAGAGAATTCAACCATTCGCGGCCGGAGCATTGTCAACCTGCGACCCGACTACGGCAGTACGTGGCAGGGAGAGGTCATCATTCGTAACTGTGTCTTCGTGCCGGCAGACGGCAAACCGATCAGTGCCGCTCTGATCAGCGGTTCCTATTCAGGTCAGCATGATTTCGGTTACAAATGCTTCATGCCGGAACGGATCACCATCGAAAATCTGCGGATTGAAGACACACGGCATTCAGAAAATTATCAGGGGCCTGCCATTTTTTCAAATTTCAATCCGGAGATGAAAGACAACTCATATTTGGAAAAATTCCCATATATCAAAACGAAGGAGGTCATTCTTAAGAACGTAACAACTGCCAGCGGGAAAGCCGTAAGGATCAGCGACAATCCATTCATGTTCAAAGATGTAAAGGTCAATAAGAAATAATGGCATCCTGTCCGGCATCTGGCCATACCGGACAGTTTAGGGTAGAATTGCGCCTCATTTAGACTCGCCACAGTCCGGAAAGGAGATTAGGTTAAATCAGCAGCTGATTGACCTGCAGATGGCATGAATTTGTCACATGAAAGATCACAGCTTCTCAACTTGCCTGAAAACAATGGCTGTATGAAACTGTGACAGAATATTTTTATTCTGCATTCATTTCAAATTCGTTCAAATTAAACCACTTTTGATTTTCCGGAGAAGTCGTAGCCCGGATTATCAAAATATGAAACCACCACTCTTTTTCTTTCTGGTATTGTCGGTTGCAGGGTTTTGGCTGCCCGTGTCCGCTCAGACTGCCAAACGCGTAGTCATATCGGGAATCGATGCTACCAAAAAACCCGGAGATGATTTTTTTACATATGCCAACGGTATTTGGTATGATTCCATTCGGATACCCGATAGTCAACCAGGCGTAGGTTCCTACTCATTCCTGAATTACCCACAGCGCATAAGGCTTCAGGGGATCCTGGACAGCATTGCTGCAACGCACAGCCCAGCAGGAAGCGTCGAACAAAAGGTGGGTGATTTTTATGCGTCAGGCATGGACACCACGACAATTAATTTGCGCGGATATGAACCCGTCAGGCCGGTGCTTGCCCGCATCGAGGCGCTGAGCAATGTTTCTTCGCTATTGAAGTTTGTAGCTGACCAGCAAAAATCCGGGAATGGTTCTATTGTTGATTTCTACATTGGTCCGGATGACAAACGGAGCACGGTAAATATCGCGCAGCTTAACCAGACCGGAATAGGGCTTCCCGAACGAGCGTATTATTTCAAAACTGATTCTCTAACCGTCCACATTCAAAAGGCCTATCAAAACTACCTCGCCCGCCTGTTTGAATTGACGGGGATGGAGGCAACAGCCGCACGAAAAAACGCAACGGTGACCTTCAATATTGAAAAACAATTAGCTTCCGCCCACAGAACCAATGTCGAGTTAAGAGATGTAAATGCAAACTACAACAAACGCTCCGTCGCAGATCTCTCAAAAAAACAGCCTGCATTAAATTGGCATGTGTTATTAAGCGACCTGGGCATAAAGGTTGACTCAGTAAACGTGGGGCAACCGGCCTATTTCGACAAATTGAATACGATGCTGGACTCGGTGTCAATTTCGGATTGGAAAGTGTATTTACAAGCGCACACCTTGACCAACTATGCGAATTTCCTGAGCCGACCGTTTGTGGATGCGTCGTTTGCATACACCAAAATCCTGACCGGGCAGGCTGTCAGACAAAAACGAGCTGAGGAAATGGTGCAAGCCATAGATCGATCGCTTGGAGACGCCCTGGCACAATTGTACGTAAAAAAATATTTTCCCGAGTGGGCCAGAAAACGGATGGCTATTCTGGTGGATAATCTCAAAAAAGCTTTTGAAGCCCGTATCGGCCGCCTGGATTGGATGAGTGATTCTACCAAGGCAAAGGCGAAAGATAAGTTGCATGCTTTCACACAAAAAATCGGTTACCCGGAAAAATGGAAGGATTACTCTGCGGTTACTGTGAAACGGGACACTTATTTTGAAAACCGATTGTCAGCCAGCAAAAATGATTATCTACGCGATCTGAATAAATTGGGACAACCTGTCGACCGGACCGAATGGCACACAACACCTCCAACAGTGACGGCATATAACAATCCATCGCTCAATGAAATTGTATTCCCTGCTGGAATACTTCAACCACCCTATTTCGATGTAAATGCAGATGATGCACTGAATTATGGCGGCATTGGCATGGTGATTGGTCACGAGATCACGCACTCGTTTGATGATCAGGGCGCCCAATACGACAAATACGGCAACGTAACCAACTGGTGGACGGAGGCGGATTATGCCAAATTCAAAAACAAAACCCAGCAAGTGATTGACCAATACAATTTGTTCACCGTATTGGACTCGGTGCATATCAAAGGCGCACTAACCGTGGGAGAAAACACTGCCGATATTGCCGGTGTTGCCATTGCTTATGACGCTTTTAAACTAACAGAGCAGGGAAAGAGCAGTACAAAATTGGATGGGTTTACCCCTGATCAAAGGTTCTTCATATCAATAGCTAAAATTTGGCGCGTGAAAACCAGGGATGCTTACATGAACACCTACGTCAACACGAATCCGCACGCTCCGGCGAAGTGGCGGGTAAACGGACCTCTGATGAACTTCACTCCTTTTTACAAAGCGTTCAATATTCAGTCCGGAGATAAAATGTATAAGCCGTTAAAGGATAGAATAACTGTATGGTAAGTGCGAAGGAAAGCTAAAAAACTAACTTTATTTATGTAAAAAATCGAGTGTCTCACATCAAGGAAACAGCTATGACGATAACACCTAAACACAATGAGCGAATGGCGAAAATGACCTTTTCCTCAGTATATCCCCACTATATTACGAAACTTGAAAGAAAGGGCAGAACAAAAGAAGAACTGCATCAGGTAATAGAATGGCTGACTGGCTTTGACGAAAAAAGACTGAAAGACCTGATTGATGAGAAAATAACTTTTGAAGTATTTTTTAAGCGAGCAGAACTGAACCCTTACGCAAGCCTTATTACAGGTACAATTTGTGGCTATCGAATAGAAGAAATTGAGAATGAAATTACAAGGAAAGTAAGGTATTTAGACAAATTGGTGGACGAATTGGCGAACGGCAGAAAGATGGAAAAGATTCTTCGGAAAGCCTGAATCAGATTACTGAAGCATTTCACTGCGAAAACGCCACAAAGAAAGTCTATCCTGCTTAAATATGCCGAACTACCAGGCATGAAAATAGCACCGCCCCTCGGATGGCCGAAAACAACAATCGCCCGGGATGGAAAGCCGATCCAAGCTCCTTATCCCAGGCGGACTACCTTTACAGACTACCATCACTTCACCTGGACCTGGCGTTTGTCCAGTTCAGCTTCGACCGGAGTAACGCCTTCCAGATGCTTTTTATAGGCGGCCTTCAATTCGTCGATTATTTGCGGGTACTTTTTACCGATGTCAAATTTTTCGGACGGGTCATGTTCAAGATTGTAAAGCAATGGCGGATTGTGATCCTCCGCCGGTTTCGGAGAATAAGAAGCGTTGGTTTTGAAATGTGCTTTGTATGGACCCTTTCGGATTGCATACAGGTTGTTGGCATCGTAATAGTAGACGATATCAGTTACCTTGTCTGACTTCCCTGTCAGGATACTGCTGATATTATTTCCATCCAGAGGCTTGTCGTTGGGTATTTCAACACCAGCCCACTGAAGAATTGTCGGATACAGATCCATGGAGGTTGCAACAGCGGATGATATCTGATTTTTCACCGTTCCCGGCATCCAGGCAATCGCAGGAACACGCATACCACCTTCGTATGTGGACGCCTTTGCTTCGTAAAGAAGACCTGCCGAGCCGCCGTTTTCATCAATCAGCGACTTGATTAGCCAAGGGCCGTTGTCACTCAGAAAGACAACCAATGTGTTTTTGTCAAGTTTGAGTTCTTTCAGTTTATTCAGGATCTGCCCCACACTCCAGTCCAGCTCTTCTACCACATCGCCATAAGGACCTCGCTTGCTTTTACCAGCAAACTCGGGAGATGCGTGCAAGGGAACGTGCGGAAACGGACTTGCATAGTAAATAAAAAATGGTTTGCTCCGGTTTTTGGTGATCAGATCGGTTACCTCGGACGTAAACCGTTTAGTCAGGAGATTTTGATCGGGCTCGGTTTCAAGTACTTTTTCATTGCGATATAAAGGCAAAAGCGGATTGTTCGAATCAACAGGTTTGCCATCACGCGTAGAAAAAGAAGGCTCCTTACCCATATCATTAGAGTAAGGAATCCCGAAATAAGAGTCAAAACCGTAATTCAGCGGCAGGAACTCGGGCAAATGCCCTAAATGCCACTTCCCTACAATAGCCGTTTCATATCCTTTTCCTTTGAGCACTTTCGCCAATGTGGTTTCACGTTTTGGTAGCCCGCTGGTGGAATTGGTAAAAAATACTTTGTTGGCAGAATTTGTCCCAAAAACGCCATTCCGAATCGGCAGCCTGCCTGTCAGTAATGCAGCCCGGCTTGGCGAACAGACATTGGCGGCGACATAAAATTGTGTAAAGCGGGTGCCCTCGTGGGCCATTTTATCGAGATTAGGTGTCCGGATGGTTGGGTGTCCATACGAACTCAGGTCGCCGTAACCCAAGTCATCGGCAAGAATAATGATAAAATTCGGCTGCTTTGGCGTTTGGGCATAAATGAACTCAAACCCGACTAAAAGCGTGAATAACAGGGCGCTGAAAGTATATTTTCTCATTTAGTTTTTTTGTGATAGCTGATCAACAGCCCATTGTATTGAGGTAATAAGGCACCAATAGCATCTACCGAACCGCGATTTCGTCTGGCCAGGCGACCTGTTTTCCCGTCTTTTTAAAAACCGGCAACTGGGCGTCCCATTTTTTTAGCTGAATGGTAAGTAATCCGGCCAGCTCTCTTGTCTTGTCCGGATTGGAAGCTGCCAAATCGTTTTGCTCGCCGATATCAGTTTTGAGATTGTATAATTCCAGCTTCGCTTTCCTGTAATCGTATATCAGCTTCCAGTCGCCTTTCCTGAAAGCACTTGCAAAATGGATGTTAGGCCCTTCCGCGGCAATCCACCGATTAGGATGGTGCCAGACCAATCCGCGTTCAGCATCTTTGAAGGAAGGGTTTTTCAAAATCGGAAGAAAAGATCGCCCATCCGTCTGCTGCACCAGTTTCGGATTTTTTACTCCGGCCAGATCGAGGATGGTTGAAAAAAAGTCTTCAATAATAACGTACTGCTGAGCTGTTGTCTGCGGTTTCACAGTGCCAGGCCAGCGCACCAGCATCGGCTCACGGATACCACCTTCGTAAACCGACCCCTTGCCCGCTTTCAACGGCAAATTATGCTTCCAGGCCCCGCCTCCCCGGGCAGGTTTGGTACTCAACCCACCGTTATCCGACATAAAAATAACTACTGTGTTGTTTGCAATATTTTTGTCGTCCAGAAATTTCAGCACGTCACCGAGGCTCTTGTCCATCCCTTCAATCAGCGCTGCGTATTTTGCCTCTGTGCTGTCCAGCCCGGTTTTGAGATACTTGTCGATGTAGCGTTTATCCGGGTCCAGCGGAACGTGAACCGCGTAATGCGCGAGATACAGAAAGAAGGGTTTTTTCTCAGAAACAGGCTTTTCCAGTGCCTTCAGAGCCTCCGTCGTAATTGCATCTGTTAGAAAAACATCGGTTCCATGATAGGCTTCCAGCCCGGGAACGGCATTGCGGTTGGGCTTGCCATTTACAGCCCGGTCGTAATTGTTTTCGCCCAAATAGCTTGCGGGGTGTCCAATTTCATTGCCTGCGATATTAACCTGGAATCCGACATTGAGAGGATTGGATCCCGGGGTGCCTTTTGATCCAAAATGCGCCTTACCAGCATGTACCGTGTAATATCCGTTGTCGCGCAAAATTGCCGGCAATGGTGTTCCGTGAAAGGCATTCGGCACGCCGGAAACCGGGCTGAAACCGTTGATATTCCAATTGACAAAGTTCAGTGTTGTATCCGCAAAATCCGTATTTGTGTTTTGGTTCGGCGATGTCCAGTGTGTTACCCGGTGATGAGCCGCGTTAACGCCGGTGATCAGACTTACCCTCGTGGGTGTGCACACAGGCATGGCGTAGGCATTTGTAAATTTCATCCCTTCCCGTGCCAGCCGTTCCATATTAGGCGTATGGTATTTTTTATTCAGCGCTGTGACCTTATTCCAAAACGGAACCGAAGTATCCTGCCAACCCATATCGTCAACCAGGAAAACAATGATATTAGGCTTAGCCGGCCCTCTGTTCTGACCGAGCAAAAGTCCTCCCGGCAACAGCATCATCGCCAGTACCAATACCATTTTCAACATACGTATATCATCCTGCTTATTTGTAGCCATCGTTCTGTTTCAAGTTTGGATTGCGATCAATTTCACTTTGCGGCAATGGGAAAAGTACCTGGTAATCAAATGCTACTTTTCCCCGCGCTTTCGCAAGTTCAATAAATTTACCATGACGGATCAAATCCTGACGACGCAGCTCTTCTGAGAAAAACTCCCACCCTCTCTCTTTCAGAATATGCGCACGCAAGAGGTCTTTTGACGCAAAATCACCGAGTTTTAAAGGATCAATGCCTGCCTTCGACCGTACCTGATTGATCAGGTCTATTACCTCGGCAGTCGGCCCGTTCAGTTCATTCAAAGCTTCTGCCTTGCTAAGCAGAATGTCTGCATAACGAACAACGGGAAAATCATTGCCCAGATCCGCTCCGGTTGCATTCAGGTCTTCTTCGAATTTGAAGCTTCGTTTATCATCCTGACCAAGTAGAATGTGCTTCCCGCTCAAATCATCATACTCGGTCAGGAACACCTGACGACGCTGGTCCTTTGGGTCAAAAGAATCGTAAAAGGCTGATAATGTTTTGAGTTGAGTAGCATAGTTTGCCTTTGCGACACCTTTGTATTTATAATTGGGAGGCGCTGCATGCGGAAGGTAATTGGTACCCAACCCAGGCTGAGCAATATGCGGACGAACGTAGATAAACTCGCTGTTGACCTCGTTGGCAAGCTTGAAGAGATCGGCACGATTTGCGCTGTTGAAAAGACTGAATGCCTTAAGGTCAATAACTTTTTGCGCCGTTTCATTTGTCTTAGCCCAGTCTTTGTTGTTCAAATAAAATTTAGTCAGGAAAGCAAGCGCTGCACCTTTTGTCGCCCTGCCGTATTGCTTCGCTTTCACCGGCAGAATTTCACTGACTGCGGTCAGTTCGCTGGTGACAAATTTGATGAACTCCTCCCTGGAAGCTTTCGCAGGCCGATCTTCACTGGTACTGATGCTGCTCGTAATGATTGGCGTAGGCCCGAAAAGATCGTAGAGATAAATGTACCCGCTGGCTCGTAAAAACCGGGCTTCGGCAACAATCTGCTTTTTCCTTTCTTCGTCGAAATCAATTTTGGGTACGTTGTCAATCGTAAGATTGGCACGATAAATGCCGCTGTAATAACGGGTCCACCCTGTATCGAAAAACTCGTGAGAGGCGTTCCAGGTAAAATCTTCGAGCGGCTGGGCCAGCCCGCGCAAACCGCCTTCCCGGATAATGAGCAGGTCGGTGGTTACTTCAGCCATAACGAAAATATTCCTGAATCCATCGGTACCCTGCTTCTGTTCCAGCGCATAGGCGGCGTTCAAAAGGGCCTCGGCATCATCTGCGGTTTTAAAGAAGTTATTCGGTCCAAAAGAAGAGAACACCTGTTCTTCCAGTGGGTTGTCACAGGCTAATACGCTCAATAACAAAAATATATAAAGTATCTTTTTCATATTGTCAGATCTGCTCAAATGTTATAGATTAATACTAAACCCGGCTGTGAAGGTGCGGGAAAGCGGAAATGCGTTGTAATCTGCACGCACATTAGAAGTTCCGAAGGCGCTGACTTCAGGATCGTAGCCCGTGTACTTGGTAATGGTAAAGAGGTTTTGACCGGTTACGTAAACCTGCACATTGCGTACGTGCTTCCACTTGGCAGTGGGGAAATTGTACGTTAACTGGAGTGTTTTCAGTCGTAGATACGACGCGTCCTCGACGGCACGGCTGTTAACATTACTTGTGTATGCGACAGCGACGGGGATTGCGGAAGAATTTGCGTTGGTCGGATTGCTCGACGTCCAGCGATCAGTATAGGTTTCCTCCAGGCGGTTGCGGCGGAACGAGATCGGGTTTTCAGATTCTGTACGGTTCAGGTTAAAAATTTTGCTACCCTGAACGCCTTGAAAAAAGAAGGACAGGTTGAAAGGGCCGTAGGTAAAATCGTTATTCAGCCCATAGGTGAATTTTGGAAACGGTGACCCCAAAATCGTCCGGTCAGCAGAATTGATTGTGCCATCCTTGTTGACATCGCGGTATTTGTATTCGCCCGGTCGGGACAAGGGTTGCGCAGAAGTGGCAATATTCTCGTTTTGCTGAAAAACGCCGTCTACAACGTAGCCATAATATGCATTCAAAGGATCGCCTTTGCGAATAATGGTAAAATCATTGGTAAAGCCAGCCGACCCGCCCAAAATGAAAGGCAGTGCACCCAGGTCCGTCACTTCATTTTTGATGGCAGAAAAATTCGCGGATGTCTTCCAAACGAATGGTGCGGTAATGTTGACCGAGGTCAGGCTAAGTTCAAAGCCTGAATTCTTTAACCCACCCACATTTTTGAAAGTCGTGGTAAAACCGGTTGTACGTGGCACAGGAAGCTGTAAAAGCAAATCCTTGGTTTCTTTTTGAAAATAATCGACACTACCTGTCAGCCTGTTTTCAAGCAGACCGAAATCAATTCCCAAATCCAACTGGCTTGTGGTCTCCCATTTCAGGTCAGGATTTGGCAATTGAGTGGTGGAAATGCCCACGTAAGGCGTCCCGTCAAAGATCGCTTGTCCTTGTGGCCCGAGCAATACCAACGACTTGTAACTTCCAATATCCTGGTTACCTGTCAGGCCATAGCTTGCGCGGAACTTCAGATCTGTGATCGCATTCACATTTTTCAGGAAAATCTCGTCTTTTATCCGCCAGCCCAAAGCCATGGAAGGAAAAAATCCATACTTCTTATTTTCTCCGAACCGGGACGAACCGTCGGCACGGATGGATGCGGTCAACAAGTATTTATCATACAGATTGTAATTGACGCGTCCCAGATAAGACAACAGCTGGTTCTTCGTACGCCCTGAACCCAGCGAAAATGTACTCTGTGCGCCGGCCGCCAGGTTGTCAGTTCCTAATGCGTCAAGTGGGAAATTCTGTGCCCCGGCAGATAACGAACTGACCTCAAACTCCTGAAATGTATAGCCACCAAGGACTTCAAGCTGATTGTTTTTGTTCAAAGCCTTATTATACCTGGCAGTGACTTCGATAAGATTGTTGTACGAGTTACTGGTTAGTATATTGGCAACACCTTTTGTTCCTTCCGCACGTTTAGTGAGTCTCGAAGTGAAAATATCCCGGCGCGAGTCCTGCCTGTCCGTACCAACATTAATTTTGGCCGAAAGTGAAGGGAGGAAGAAGTATTCAGCAAAAACACTGCCGAAAGTTCTGTTTGTCGTAGCAAAGTCTTTCACTTCGCTGGCCAGACCAACCGGATTTTCGAGGTTAACGATCTGAGTTTGTGTCCAGGTGCCATTTGCATTTTTGATTGAGAGCGTCGGATCCTGAAAAATAGCTGTGTTGATCACACCGGCACCTTCATTCACACTGACCCCGTTTGGCACGAAATCGTCTTTGACATTACTGGAATTAAGGCTGAGGCCGAATTTAAATTTTTCGTCAGCATAGTTCAGGTTTACCCTGCCCAAATATTTCTTAATCCCCGAACTGATCACCACTCCTTTCTGATCAAGGTAGTTCAGCGATGCATAATAATTGAATTTATCCTGCCCACCGGAAAAGCTAAGCTGGTGATTTTGAACAGAACCGCTACGAAAAATTTGTTTCTGCCAGTTGGTCCCGTCGCCGATCTGGGCGATTTGTTCGGAAGTAAACTCCTGTGCCTGTTTCTGATCGGCCCTCAGATCATTGAGCAGGCTGATGTATTGTTTTGCATTCAGCATGGGCACCGTTTTTGCCACTTTCGAAATTCCTCCTGATACCGAGTAATTGACATTCAACTTGCCTTTAACCCCCTGTTTGGTCGTGATCAGGATTACACCATTTGCTCCACGGGAACCATAAATAGCTGTCGCGGAAGCATCTTTAAGAATTTCAACCGACTCAATATCATTGGGATTTAATGCATTCAGCGGATTTCTTGGGGCAGTTTCAGTCACTACTGTAGAACTGGGAACAACCGACGTGTTATTAATCGGTAAACCGTCGATCACATAAAGCGGCTCATTGTTGGCATTGATTGAGTTAGCACCGCGGATGCGGATCGTTACGCCACCACCTGGCTCAGAGCTCGACTGCGTTACCTGCACGCCGGCAGATCTACCGGAAATCAATTGATCCACAGAAGTTTGCACGCCTTTGTTGAAATCCTTGCTGTCCAACGAACTTACCGAGCCAGTGAGATCCCTTTTCTTTTGCGTTCCGTAACCGACTACGACAAGCTCGTTGAGCTGGCGCGTGTCGTCACTCAACTGGATGTTGACCTGCGATCTGCGTTTGACCGATACCTCTTGTGTCAGATATCCAATACCCGAAATAACCAGCACAGCCTCTTCACCGGCGTCAATCTCGAACAACCCTTCTACACTGGTGGCCGTGCCGGTTGTTGTTCCTTTAACCAGGACATTAATCCCCGGCAAAGGTGACTGGTCAGTTGCTGAGCTCACTTTACCCTTAATGAGGGACTGGGTGAATCCTGGAAATGCCAGCAACAGCAGACCAGCGACAAATGTTCTTAAACGATAAAAATGGGAAAGTTTTAACATATGAATTATTAGTCTATTTAATCTATCGACAAATAACGGTAATAGAAATATATTTTCCAATTCGATGCCTTAACCAATGACTGAACTTGTTTCCAGAAAAAGCACACGGACAGCCGACCGCTTCGAAAAAAATACGGAAGCGCTGTATGAAAAGTTAAAAACGCGAAATAAGTCTTCCGACTGCAGGAGCATTGGCAATCAAATGATATACAGACTGATGATAATATCCGGAATGTGTCAAGGATACCGGATTTTGTGTTAAGTCCGCGGCAACTGCCTGGGATACCTTTGCAGTGTATTAAAAACAAAAAATATCATGTCAAAAATAATTTTAATTACCGGAGCGTCGCGTGGTTTTGGTAAACTTTGGGCAAAAGCACTCCTGGAACGTGGTGATAAAGTTGCTGCAACCGCCAGAAATATTGAAGATTTGAATGATCTGACCAAAAAATATGGTGATGCCATTTTACCCATTCAGCTTGATGTCAACGACAGGGATGCATGTTTTGCCGCAGTTGAGAAAACTACTTCCTACTTCGGGCGCATCGACGTACTGATCAATAATGCAGGGTTTGGCTTGTTTGGTGCTATTGAAGAAACGACGGAGAAACAAGCAAGGGCTCAAATGGAAACCAATTTCTTTGGGCTTCTTTGGGTCACACAAGCTGTGATTCCAATCATGCGGGAACAGGAAAGTGGACATATCATTCAGGTTTCAAGCTTCCTGGGACTCGTAACTCTTCCAGTTTTGGGGATATACAACGCGTCCAAATATGCGGTTAACGGTTTGAGCGAGACACTGGCAAGCGAAGTCAAGAGCTTCGGAATAAAAGTCAGTTTGATTGAGCCTAATGGCTTTTCAACGGACTGGGCAGGCGCATCAGCTTTCCAGACAGAAGCAAACGAGGCATATGACCCAATTAAAAAGGCGTTTTTCGAAGGTGCCACACCTGATACCTGGGGAAAACCCGAATCGACCACAGATGCTGTTTTGCAACTTATTGACGCTGAAAACCCGCCGCTTCATTTTTTGCTTGGAAAGATGGCGTATCCTGGCGTTAAACAAGTTTACAGTGAAAGAATGGCCGAGTTTGAAGCATGGAAAGAAGTTTCCGCAGACGCCCATGGCCACTGAGCCGACCATTTAAGTTAAACCCTGAAACACAATCTGTAAACTAATTCATACAGATTGTGTTTAACTTCTAAAGCGAAAATGAAGCACTACCAAAATCTAACTGACTTACACAGGGAAAACGGATTTACTCCTAATGAAAATCCTTTGTTCGGGATCGTTCAGTGTAATGGACTGTGTTCGCTGGCCGACCGCGAGTTTACCAGCGATTTTTATATGATCGGTTTTAAGAAGCTAAAATCGGGCGTAATCCTTTATGGCCGCACCAAATACGATCATGATTGTGGGTCGATGATGTTTACCAAACCCCGCCAGATCATAGAAATGAAAAATCTTCATTTAGATGAAGACGGGTTTCGGATTTTATCCACGAAGACTTTCTGAATGGTCATAGCCTTCACAACGAAATAAAAAAATACCATTACTTCGACTACGAAACCAATGAAGCCCTGCACGTTTCACCCAAGGAAGAAACAACGATCTGGGATCTATACCATAAAATTGAAACAGAGTACAACAATAATCAGGATGAATACAGTCGCGAGATCATTCTGGCAAATGTTGATACAATGCTAAAATATGCTCGGCGTTTTTATAAAAGGCAGTTTATTAACCGCACAGAGATTTCCGGAAGGACAGTTAGCAAATTTACGGAGGAAATGGACAAGTACGTTTCAAATGGGCTCTTAACCAGTAAAGGCCTGCCGTCGGTGCATTACATGGCCGAAAAACTGAACATCTCGGCCGGATATCTGACTGACGTCTTAAAACAGGAAAGCGGGAAAACTGCACTTGAACATATCCATATTTATCTGATATCGGAGGCAAAGAACAAGCTCAAATCAGAAGACAAGACAGTTTCGGAGATCGCTTACGCACTTGGATTTGACAATCTGTCTTATTTCACGAGGCTCTTTAAAAAGGAGGTTGGCATCACTCCCATTTTATTCAAAAAGCAAAGTCTCAACTAAATTTTATTCAATATTCTCTTAAGGATCATCCGCCCATCTTAAGATAAAAGCAAAGCTTTCAGGCTATCCAGTGCGCAAATAAATTCCATGCTCAATCGCTGTAGTGGTAAATAGTGTACTCGGTCGATTTAGACGATTTGCCTATTTTATTCAGCTTCCCTGCCGTACTGAGGGTTAAATCTGGCTTTGCTCTTCTGAAAAATTCCTATTCCCGCACGCTACGTCGCCCCTAAAAGTCATCAAAACTCCTTTTCACCAAACTCACTGGAAGGAAGTTTAGCTTTTTTTGATGTCTGGTTCAGATTGTATGTCAGGTTTACAAGGAACATATCCGTTTCCTGGATGTAATTGGTGGTGGTGAAAAAGTTCTTGCCCGATGTGGTGATCCTTTGCTGGTTGGATCCAAATAACCCCAGATCAATATTCTGCCATTGGAGTGTTGCTGCAAGCTTACCTTTCAAAAAAGTCCTTTTTGCAGATGCGCCCGGGTTAAAAAACCGTGAATCTTCTCCCTGTGCAGTTACTCTTTTTGACAGGTAATTCAAAGAAAATTGGAGCTGAAAACCAGGAGAGAGCTTGAATGTAGTATTGGCGTTTACCGAGTAGACGAGACTTGACGTGTTAACTTTTACATCATTGTCAAAAAGAGATCCCTTGATTTTATAGCGGTAAACATTGCCGCCTGCATACAATTGCCAGCGTTTGGTCAAGTTCAGGGTATTCCCGGCTTCCAGTCCCCACGAAGTAGCCAGCCCCGCGTTGGTGTAAATCCTGTTTAAAATCGTGTCATTGTACACGCTGTTAACCCGGTTTACAACGTTTTTAATGCGCTGATTATATAGCGTTACAAAGATGCTTCCTTTGTTAAAATCTTTGACTAAACCCAATTCGGTTAAGTCGACAAACTCAGGCAGAATATCAGGGTCTCCCGATTCAAGTGTTTCAGAATGTTCCCGTTCAGGGAAAGGGTTTAGCTCGTTATTAGTCGAGCGTTGCACTCTTCGGCTATATCCGGCTCTGGCACGAAAAGTCTTGGTTATTTCGTACTGCAAATTCAGCGACGGAAAAAGATTGGACAAGTTAAGGTTTCGGGAATTTTGAACACCCGCTGTAAATGTGCGCGCTGCATACTCGAAACGCAGGCCGCTCACGTAGTCGAACTTGCCAACCTTCGCTGTATACATTCCGTACACGGAATGTATGTGATTAATCACTTTGGTGCTACTGCTAAAGGCAGGAACAATGAAAAACGATCCGTTTTCAAGGTTCAGATCAAGATATTGAAAATTCCCTTTTTGGATCTGATTTCTGTATTGATAGCCGGTCTCAAACTTACCCTTCCACAATGTAGCTGTATAGTCTGCTCTAACCCGGAAAGCTCTCAGTGGATTTGTACTCGGATTACGGCTGCTCTGCAGGATGGTTTGTCTTGTCGGCTCTGCCAGGTTAAGATTTGTGGTCAACCCGTTCAGGTTGGCACTTTCAACAAGACCCGAAATGGCCAGGAATGATTTATTCGTAAACGTGTGTGTGTAATCCAGGTTTCCGAGTGTTATTCCCCCGGATTTGCGTGCAATATTTGAATTGAAGTACGTAATCCTTCCTATAGCCTCACCCGTAGCAAGGTCAGTTTTGGTGTTATTGTAAACGATGTCCGCGCGGCGCGATTGTGAGCGGTAGCCACTGTAAAAACCAGCAGAAAATGTATTTCGGAGGTCTGGCGTGAAAGTAACAACGCTTCTCACCGTATAATTGTACCGGATAAAACTTCTTTCACCGTTCGATGGAAATGAAGTCAAGACATTGTTGATTGTCGTATTTACATCCCCGACCCTTCTGCCGGCAATGTCATTGCGTAAATAGTTTCCGCTCAGATTAAAATCCCATTTTTTGCCACGCGTATTGAACGTTGCATCTGCGCCATAACGCAAAGGGCTATGCAGATTGTCGTAACGGTATACCGCTGGTAAGCCTCCCTGGATACTGGCAGAAAAACTCCGGCTGCCGGAGATGACGGTTTTGGTTGTGATATTCAGGATGCCCGCTTTTCCGTCCGGATCAAACCGGGCCGATGGAGATGTAATTACTTCTATATTTTCAATCGTGTTTGCCGGTATCTGATTGAGTATTGTGGCCGGATCTGCCTGAACAGGCTTTCCATTGACCAATATCAGAAATCCAGATTGCCCGCGAAGGGTGATGTCGCCCTCACTGTTTACCGTTACCGATGGTGTGTTTTTAAGCACGTCAATGGCGGTTCCACCCTGGCTGCCAAGAAACTTATCTGCTCGGTAAACTTGCCGGTCGATCCTATTATCAACCGTCTGCCGCTCTGCTGTGACATTCAATTCCCTGAGCGTTCTCGGATCAGGATCCATTAATATCGTCGCGAGCTCAACCCGGCTCTGCCCGGCGAGGAGAGCCGGTAAGTTTAAAACGAACCTGTTATATCCGACATACCGGGTTTGGATATAGTATTGTCCGAAAGCAATATTTTCGAACCGATAGCTACCATCTTCACCAGTGAGAACGCCTGCCGCCAATGTGGAGTCCTGACTTTCAAAAAGGGTCACTGATCCATAGGCCAAAGCTTGTCCTGAGTGCTTATCCTTTACACTGCCGGTAATAGTCAAACTACTTTGTGCCAGACCTGGAAATAAGGAAATGAATAGAATTAGTAACGTAAATGAGGATACTTTTATCATGAGTAATTGCACATTTCTGCTTTTTTAGCAGACTGGCAAATTTAACCCTACGAATACAGTAGACTTTGTACATTCGCGCCCATTTCTGGTACATTCAGGAAATTCCTTTACGATAGACCCCGGGAAGCACACCTGTCTGGCGTTTAAAAAATTTATTAAAGTGAGATGGATCCACGAATCCCAGTTCGTACGCAAGCTCCGTCATATTTTTAGAAGAATACAAAAGGAGCTTTTTTGATTCGACCGTTAACTTCTCATTGATCACCGAGCCCGCCGTCTTTCCCAAATACTTTTTGCAGGCAGAATTGAGCGTTTTAGGGGTAATGTTGAGTCGATCAGAATAAAATCCTGTTTCGCGACTGACCTTGAAATCGGTATCCAGGATTGCGAAGAAATTTTTAAGCATTATGGGGTAGGGAAGCGCAGGGACGGCGTATATCTGACGTTTAAGCAGATTAAACAGCAGGACCAGGTAGGTTTGAATCACGGCCTCATAATGGGGCTCCCCTTTGATATACTCGTTTTCAATATTTTTGAATATACCTGCAAAGCTCTCGTTTACTCCGGCAAGCTCGTAACCACTGGGAAACGGTAAGGGGAATGTTTGGAACAGCGCATCATAAAGAGGATGTCCCAGAAGAAAATCCTTCCGGATCATGGCCACATAGCCTTTGGGGATCTCGGTAAGCTCCCAGCTATGAATTTGCCCAGGCATCACCAAATAGAGACTTTGAGATTTAACAGAAAAACGGTTAAAATCAATCTGGTGTATTCCTGCGCCTTGTTCCAGGTAAATAATTTCGAGGTAATCCTTGTGGCCATGTGGGTTGGTTGCCTTGATCACCTCCTTCATTCTCTTAATTCTAAAGAGCTCCTTGTCGTTGAGCTTGTTTTTAATCGGTATCTCCATCAACATCAATTGAGGTTATTTCTGTAAAGCGGTTTTGACCAAAAATTTAATAGTTTGTCCGGTTTCAAATCAAATGTACAAAGGCAGGTTTTATTACGAAGCAGGTTTATGGATTAAATTTGGGCTCAAATCCCTTTCCTTTGTTGCATACAGCCTCCCTTGATTCTGTCGGGATGCAAGGCAATAAAAGGAATACCTGTTCTGCCTTCGTAATGGAATCTCTTGAAAGATCGGGAAGGTGTATTGGACGCGGATGCCCAGTTTTGACGGTAACAGATGCCTTCGCGAAAATTCACGGACGCAGTTGCGGCAATTCGTGGAAGAGTCTTAGATCCGGGGCCTCGAAAAAATTTAGCCCTGAATTTACGAAGGGCCAAACGACACTTACTGAATAACAAACCGCCTTCCCGTCTTTGGCTTCGTCACAGGAAACGACCAAATCCTTTTCCCATCCCGATCCACATGGGCAACATAAATGCATTTCCGCCTCCGGCACAAAAGGGTTGCTCATACCAAAAGTCTACCCGATATATCGATCAAGTAACTGTATTGATGATAGCGTAGCGAGTGTTTGGGTATTTTTAAAATCCGGAGCAACTTAAAATTGGCGTAGGGAAGTTTTTTTTATTCGTATTCACCACCTGAATGAGCGTTATCGTCCGATAGTTGTGGAGACCTGACAAATGTGAATGTAAGAACAACGTACCTCGCTGAAGTTAAACGATCCCTTCGTTCAAGTGAGGAGTACCAAACCGTTTAAGGCTTGCCACATGAGACTTTACAGCGGTTATAAAATTTTTGTTTTCGAGGTAGGTGAGCCCAAACTCGATGGCCGTCTGTTTGACAATGGGGGCTAGTTTCGGATAGTGAACATGACAAACTTTTGGGAACAAATGATGTTCAATTTGAAAATTCAAACCCCCGATGTACCAGCTAAGCCATTTATTGCGGGGAGAAAAATTAACAGTAGTCTCTAATTGATGTATTGCCCAGTCTTTTTCAATTACCCCGTTTTCATTCGGTAAAGGGTGCTCTGTACCTTCAACTGAATGCGCCAATTGAAAAATCACCGTTAAAACTAAACCGGCAGTAAAATGCATTAACAAAAAACCGGCAAGAATATGGCCAAATGGGAAGTTAAAAACGAGCGTCGGTATCGCAAGAAAGATGATGAAATAGATCAGCTTCATGACTATTAAACTGATGAGCATCCGCCTGTTTTTCAATTTTGTCTGACGGTTAACTCCCGATTTAATAAAGTGGTAGTACTGAATAAAATCTTTCAAAACCACCCAATAGAGAGTGAGAATGCCATAAAACAGAAACGCATAGCACCACTGGAAACGGTGCAGCTCATGTACCTTTTCATGCGGGGAAAGCTTGATGACGCCCCGGTCCTTGATGTCTTCATCGACCTTTGCTATGTTGGTATACGTATGGTGAAGGATATTGTGCTGCAGTTTCCAGTTCGTTACGCCTGCCCCGGCAAGGTTAATTGTATAGCCGAGCCATTTGTTTACCAAGGGATTCTTCGAAAAAGCACCATGGTTTGCGTCATGCATGATGCTCATCCCAATTCCAGAAACAGCAACACCCATTAACAGCCAGAGAAAAAGACTGACGCCCAGCGGTGGAGTAAAAGCAAGAAGGATCAGGTACGGAAAAATATATGCCGAGATCAAAACAATCGTTTTTACAACCATGGTTTTATCAGCATATCTGGACTTCTGATGGTCGGCAAAATGTTGGTCCACCCTCTTTTTCAACGTCGGAAAAAACAGGCTTTTATTGAGTGCGGTAAATTTGATCTGCTCCTGATTTGTCATAACATTCGATTTAACTCATTTACCAAGGACCAGGTGAGAGAACAGAGTCAATCTTCGTTTTGTCTGGAAGTCATTTAATGTTTAAACGCCCAATACCAATTAATATTCTAAGCAATTGAAGTTACTATGATATTTTACTCGTATAATTTTGACTCACAATCAAATACTTCACAATCAATTGTCATTGCTTTGAAACGTTTTGAAAATATTTTTACCAAAAATCGCTCTTTCCACACTTCACGGCTGATATATCAATATCTATTGTCTCGGGACGGCCGTTGCTAAGCATAGACAACCTACCTTTAACCATGACCGATATCCATGCAATCCCAAGCATCATAATACTTGACACCGCAACGATCTGCCTGACTTCATGGGAATACTTTAAAAAGAGGCGCTGTAGTTAATAACGTATATAGATTATAGTTCAAATAGGGTGACTGGCAGTTAATTATCCCAAAGTTTCAAGAGTACGTTTGGTCAACAGCCTCGCGGAAATAATCAGATGATCATCCCGCGAAACTGCAAATGACCACAAAATTTGACTCTAATCAGTGGTCATATCAGAAAGCTACTTCCAAAGTTGTGGAATAACATGTACGGTGGGCCTATTGCTGAGCGAAACTGGCAACGAGGTGTCTTAACGAGCTGTGATAATGCCGATGTAATCCTCCGAAAAATATCAGAGAAAATCTTCAAGCCCTATCTACGATAAAACCTACACGACCCAGGAACACGATTAGAATTATCTCTAATCTATGATATCCTTACCAAGGGATATGGTGGGAAATTGTAAGTCGAATCCAAAGAAGGAGAAGGAACCTTTTTCCTGATTACTTTGCGAGCATAATCCGCGGAAAGTATGCATTTGAACAAGCTCACATGCATGTTTTAGCGAAGAAAACAAACTAGAGGGAATATAGAATACCAGGTTGACCGTTTTCCTCGTATGATGCTTTGGAGAAATACCTCGATCAAACTCCGTTTTAACGACAAATAATCAGCATACAAATCCTCCAAACACGGCATATTCTACTGCTTGATAGAAATATATTAAAATAAAATCTAGTAAAAACCTCCGCTTAAAGAATATAATCTTAAATTTACGGGTACGTACACGGGGCATTTGTTATCGAGTCTGAACCTGGTTGAGAGAGGTAAGAAATCTGCTTTGTTATGCGTTTTACGGCATAAATCAATTCCTGTAAAGATTTTCATTGATCTATATGGCTATAACCTCTTTGACTTCGGAGCAACATACTATCTTATGGAACGATTTCAGGAAGGGCGACCAGCAAGCCTTCTCCCGTATCTACGAGCTATTTGCGCCCGATCTTTACCGTTATGGTTTCAATCTCGTCCGTGACAAACAGCTTGTTGAGGATTCACTGCACGAATTATTCCTTCATTTGTACCACCACAAAGGCACAATCGGCGCAACTGACAGCATAAAATTTTATTTGTTTCGGGCGCTCCGCAACAATCTGCTGCACAGTTTGAGGAAAATAAAAAAATTCAGCCTGGGCGACGACTTGTTTCAAAACTCGGAATTCACCGTGCAGCCGTTTGAATCAGAGATTATTGAAGAGCAAACACTCACGCTTCAAAAGAAAATGGTCATGTCGGAGCTTGACAAACTGCCGAAGCGTCAGAAGGAAATACTTTATCTTGTTTATTTAAAAGGCCTTAGCTATCAGGAGGCGGCGGACGTAATGGAAATATCCATCAAGAGCGTTTACAATACCGTGAACGTCGCACTCGGTTCTCTAAGAAATTATATTAGTAAGTCGGCGCTTCGGGAGGGCGCATTCTGGCTCGCAGCCGGACCGATTCTGCGCATGCTTTTTCCAAATAATTAGGATAAAACCGGGAAAATCGACCTTGAAAAGCTTTTACAATAAACACCATTCAGATTCAAATGCAGTATTCGTTTTTTAGCACAGAGGATTTTTGCAAGGACGCTGATTTTATCCGCTGGGTGGCTTCCCCCACTCCGGAGACAGACCGCTTCTGGAACGCTTTTCTGTCAGCAAACCCGCATAAAACAGAAGATATACAATTGGCAAAGGACTACATCAGGACCATAGGGTTTGCTGAAACTGAGCCCGATGTGAATGATCTTGCCAAACTGAAAGAAAGAATCTGGGCCGATATTGAACGCCCTGCGATAAGGAAATGGTGGTATGGCCGTTACGTCGCGGCAGCCTGTGTCGCGCTGATCTTGTCGGTCAGTGGGTGGTGGTTTTCTACCCAAAGTTCCGTCGACGAGTACCACACAGAATACGGTCAAATTCGTAAAATCTCACTTTCCGACGGGTCGGAAGTGACTCTGAACGGACGCTCACAAATCAAGGTTAACAGCAATATTACCGAAGACAAGGTAAGAGAAATCTGGTTGGAAGGTGAAGCATATTTTGATGTCTCAAAACGACCCGGAACCAAATTTGTAGTACACACCGCCGAAACCCAGGTAGAGGTTTTGGGTACACAATTCAACGTGAACACCCGGCGAAAACAAACGCAGGTTGTACTTTCGGAAGGAAAAGTACGGCTCGTTTCGGAGAACAAAACTGCACTGATCATGAAGCCGGGGGATATGGCGGTTATCCGCAAAGACAGTCAGGTGAGGTTTACCAGGGTGCAACCCGACCAATACGATTCATGGAAAGAATCGTACCTCGTTATGGTCGACAAGCCGGTTTCAGAAATCGTTGAAATTATCGAAGATTCTTACGGCTTACACATTGATTTCCAAGACACTACATTGCTAAAAAGGAAGTTATCAGGAAAGCTCCAGACAAAGAATGCAGAAGATTTTCTCGAAAATCTCTCCACAATTCTTGATACGGAACTATTGAAGACGGACAAAGGCTATTTATTCCGCTAACGCAGATTTGACTACCGTTTCCTTCTGTCATTGTACCTGGTGGCGAAATTTATTTAAAACTATTTGAAGAAAAACCGGGAAAAAGGTTCGTGTGGATCATTTCACACATAAATACATAGGCAAATCATTTACTCCTTACGATTCTATGAAAAAACACTTCTCCCCATTATGTCTGATCGCGCTCACGCTTTTTGCTTGTTGCAGGCAGGAGGTGACTGCGCAGCAGTTGCTTGCATCTGCAAAATCCACACAACAAGGGCCGGCTCAGCATCAGGAAGCGAATAGCCTGATCACGCTGCTCAACAAGCTGCAGCAGCAACACAACACAAACTTCGTGTACGAAAGGGCACTGATCGAAAACAAAACAGTCGCGGGAACAATCAATGAAAAAGACCGCCTGGAAGCGGTCCTGAAACAGGTGCTGCCATCTTTAAACCTGCGCTACAAAAAACTGAGAGGTGGTGGCTACGCGATTTTACCAGCCCATCAGGAATCCGGTTCTGCGGAAGAAAGCAAGAGCCCGGCAGTGCCTGTGACACCAACGACGGTTTCCCTTCCCCTACCCGACCGATCAAATTTCACGGCAACAAACACTTTGCGCGGAGGAAGTCCGCTTCATCTGGAAAAAGAACTCCGGGGCACGGTAAGTGACAACAGCGGATCGGCGCTTCCGGGTGTAAGCATCGTCATCAAAGGTTCGCAACGCGGAACTACGACAGGCTCAGATGGAAAATACACCTTGAGTATCCCAGACGAAAATTCAAATAACGAATCGACGACTCTTATTTTTTCATTTGTCGGGTACGTACCCAGCGAGATAAAACCGGGGAATAAAAGCGTATTGGACGTGGTTCTTCAGGTCGATACAAAATCATTGGAAGAACTCGTGGTTGTGGGCTATGGATCGATGAAAAAAAGCTCGGTAACGGCTGCCATATCCAAAGTGGAGAACAAAATACTGGACCAATTTCCAGCAGGTAGAGCCGAAACTGCACTGGTTGGCCGGCTTGCAGGGGTAAACATATCCACCCCACGCAACACGCCGGGAGCGGCACCGATCATCAGGATCAGAGGAGCGGGCTCCATTACAGCCAGCAATGATCCGCTCGTTGTGATAGACGGATTTCCGGGCGGGGATCTTGCGAATGTAAACATGAATGATGTGGAATCCATCGAAGTGCTCAAAGACGCATCCTCAGCCGCGATCTATGGGTCAAGAGGGTCAGGAGGTGTGATCATCGTTACAACCAAAAAAGGGAAAGCAGGCCGCCCCCAGCTCAATCTGAATGTGTATGCAGGCGTAGGCAAACCGATCGGACATAAAGACTGGATCAGCGGCCAGGAATACCACGATTACATTGCCCGGTACATCAACAGAGATTATGCATGGCAGGGTGGTGACGTATCATTGCCGCTCTGGGGCGATCCAAGGCGGCCTGCCAATTTCCAGGTCAACCCGGTTATCGGGCAGGGCAACTATATCTGGGAAGACATTCTGCTCCATTCCACCCCCATACAGAACTATAATCTGTCGGTTCGCGGAGGCAATGAAAAGGTCAATTATTACATATCGGGAACGATGAAAAACGAGAAGGGCACGCTGGCTAATACCTGGTACAAGACGTATTCCCTCCGGGCAAACATTGACGCCAAAATAAACAAGGTGGTTAATGCGGGCGTGATGATCAATCCCAATTTCAACAACCGGCGTACATCACCGGTAACCATGGAGGCTATCGTCAAGACTGCACCCTTTGTGTCTCCCGACAAAAATGCAGGCGGCGTGTATCCAAGGCCGCTGGATTACTGGGGCACACAGGTTTCCGGCCAGGTAAGTCCGCTAGCCACCCTGGAAGGAACAAACAACACAGCGTCGGGTTTCAACAATGTAGGGGAATTGTACCTTTCGCTCAATCTTCTGGAAGGACTCAATCTAAGATCGTCTGTGGGCGGCAACATCAGCTACAACACCGCCGAGAATTATACCGCGGCCTATGCGACCTCCAACAATTCGAGTGCAGGCTCGGCAATGGACACAAGGGGTATCAACCTTGTCAATGAAAACATTCTCAGCTACAATAAGGTATTCAATGAAAAGCACCATTTAAACGCCCTGCTCGGCGCTTCTTACCAAAAGGCGACATCACGTATTGCGGCCATGGGCGTACTGGCAGGCAGCTTCAGTAATGACATTATTCAAACCCTGAACAATGCAATTATCTCTCCTACTGCCACTTACACTACCAAATCGCAATGGGGGCTAGCCTCTTATTTCAGCAGGATCAATTATGCTTATAAAGATAAATACCTGCTTGCAGCATCATTCCGGACAGATGGCAGCTCTCGTTTCGGACCAAAAAACAGATGGGGATCCTTTCCGTCCGCTTCTGCTGCATGGAGAATTTCGGAAGAAAATTTCATGAAAGCGATTCCTATCATCAGCGAACTTAAACTCCGTGCAAGCTACGGCGTGGTGGGTAATTTTAATATTGGCGATTTTCGGTATCTGGGCGCGATCAGCGACGTCTACTATTCGCCCGGAAATGTGCTTTCAAAGGGCCAGGCGCAGACTTCATTCGGAAACGATAATCTAAAGTGGGAAAGAACGGCCAGTCAGAATTTCGGTGTTGACCTGGGCATATTCAAGGGGCGGCTGAGCGTTGGTGTGGACTATTATATCAAGAAAACCAACGACCTCCTTTACGATCTTTCCATCCCTGCGGTTTCGGGCTTTACCAATTCCATGGTGAACATCGGTGATATTAAAAACAGTGGAATTGAACTGGAAATCAGGAGTAAAAACTTCACGCATGGCTTCAAATGGGAAACGTCTTTCAATCTGGCCCGTAACAAAAATGAGGTGGTGAGTCTGGGCGGCGTAAATGAAGTCATTTACACCCATACCAGGGGAATGGGCTGGCTACTACGGGTTGGCGAACCGATGTTTTCATACTACGGATATAAAATGATCGGTGTTCTGCAGAATGATGAAGATGTGAAGAATTCAGCGATTATCGTGGGTTCCAAGCCGGGAAATACCAAAATACAGGACGTAAATAACGACGGAAAAATAGATCCCGCCGACAGACAGATCCTGGGGAACTATCAGCCTAAATTATTCATGGGCATGGTCAATGATTTTTCATGGAAAAACTTTGACCTGAGCATCGTGATGCAGGCTTCACTGGGGGCAAAAATGTACAATCTCGAGAACCTTTATTACCAGGGAGCTACGGTGAGTGCGATGCGTAAGTCGCTGATCGAAAACCAGTGGTGGTCGGCAAAAGAACCGGGAGACGGAATGTCTCCCGCGACTGCCCTCAGCCAGCTTTCGTATGTATCCAACACCGATTTTTATCTGGAAGACGCCTCTTTTCTTGCCATCCGGAACATCAACCTGGGTTATACTTTACCCGGATCAATTGCCCAGAAGTTCGGTATGAGCACCTTCAGAATCTACGCTACTGTTAGCAACCCGAAAATGTTTACGAGAAAAGGCTTTCATGGCTACAATCCCGAGGGCTTTACCAATGGAGAGATCAGCGGAATCAACAGTACGCCAGGCTTTAACAACGGAGCCGAGCCTATCAACAGGATTTATGCCCTGGGAATCAACGTAAATTTTTAACCGATAAAAAACATCAAGATGAAAATATACAAATACATCGGACCTTGGTTACTGATTCTCGCATTATCCATCTCTTCTTGTGAGGATAGTGTACTCAACCTCACGCCTGAATCCTCGTTGACCGAATTGAACTTTTACAAAAAATCGAAGGACATAAACGGCGCAGTTCTTGGTATTTACAACAGATATCAGTCACGGAAACAAAGGGACTGGACAGTGATGGAAATGCCAACCGACAACATTCACAGGACTGGATATTTTAACATAGGTGGATTGGACGAGCTAAATACCCTGGCTTTCTCATCTGAAAATCAACTCTTTGGAAGCTTTTGGGTGGATACATACAACGGGATATTCCGTGCCAATGCGGTGCTTGAAAACATCGACACCCCAACAGATTATGCGACGGGAGAAAAAGAAAAGTTTACTGGTGAGGCAAAGTTCATGCGGGCATTATTTTATTTCGATCTGGTCAGGATGTTTGGCGGGGTTCCAAAAATCACATCACTGCTTTCTGTAGAAGAAAGCAGATCGACGCCCAGGGCATCCGAGGAAGAAATTTATGCGCTGGTCATCGAAGACCTGAAAGCAGCCATCACGCTCCTTCCTGCGAAAGAAGGAACGGTTAATGGAAGAGCCAGCAAAAGTGCGGCCGTTGGCTTACTTGGTAAAGTATATGTTTACCGGAAAGACTGGGCAAACGCAAAAACCTACCTTGATATGATGCTGGGTTACGGTTATGATCTGCAAGCCGATTTTGCTTCGCTGTGGAAAGAAGAAACGGAGGATAATAAGGAAATAATTTTCACAATGAAGTACATCGGAGGTACAAACGGAAGTACCATTTCCACCGATTTTCTGCCCTATTTCGGCGTTACAGGCATAGCGGCCAGTGGAGGAGAGAATGTTTTCCCTTCTTGGAGCATGATGAAGAAGTTCTTAACGGCCGACTCGCGTAAAAAAGCGACGTTTACAGAGTACTGGAAATCGCCCAAAAGCCCCGCTGATGCACCTGAAAACTGGTATCCCTACATCAGTAAATTTGCCGTGCCGCATACAGTAAATTCATCTGGCCTGGACATTCCGGTTTTGCGTTATGCAGATATTCTGTTGTTGCGTGCAGAAACATTGTATGCACTAAACCAGCCCGATCTGGCCCTGGCAGAACTGAATAAGGTAAGAGCGAGGGCATTTAAAAATACAACTTTCAACTACGTAGCGGCAGATATTTCAACGCCTGAGAAATTTACAGACAAACTTTTACTGGAGCGCCAGCTCGAATTCGTTCTGGAAAACGAGCGCTGGTTCGATCTTGTACGCACCGGCCGGTTTATGTCCGTTCTAGCGCAAGTAGAATGGGGCTATAATCCAGTCACTAAAGAACCCCAGACCGTGACACTTTCTCCGAAGGCGTATTACAAATATTTCCCGATTCCCAACAACCAGATCCAGCTCGCCAACAAAGGCGTACTGAAGCAAAATGAAGGATATTAATTGTATCACCCGGTGGCGGATAAAAACGTCACCGGTCAACATTCATTAAAACCAGCCTAGCTATGTCAGTTATAATCAGTCGAAGGGGATTTATGACGAGCACCGTTGCTTGGGCCGCAGGCATCGCCGTCACCGCACATTTGGCGGGAATGGACAGGAAGAACAAAGCGCCCGCTGCTTCTATGCTGCCTAAGAAAAAATCCATCATGGAAGAAGTGCTGCGTTACCGGAAAATTGATGCGCATGCCCATGTAGGCAAAAGCGAGGGACCAACCAAAGATATCATTGATGTTGCAGACCGCCTGGGAATTGAAAAACTGATGATTTCCCGGCCCATGGCGCCCGGAAGTGCCGGACTTCCCGCCGAGTTCATTGCATGTAACGATTTGGTATACAAAGCCATGAAGGAATACCCTACCCGGTTTACAGGCATGCTGACCTTGAATCCGAGCTACAAAAAGGAGAGCGTGGAAGAGATTAAAAGGTGTATTGACCGCGGCATGGTGGGCATGAAACTGTACAATCACGTCAAGATAAACGATCCGCTTTTTTATCCCATAATCGAAAAATTCATCGATCTGAAGATGATCATCCTCATGCATTCACCGATTGGAAAAGCAAGGGTAAAATACAATGTCCGTGAACCAAAAAACATCTCTATTCCTGAGGACTTCGTCGATGTTGCCCGCCGCTATCCCGAGGCGATGTTCCAGTTTGCCCATATCGGTGGAGGAATTGATTGGGAAGATGCCTGCAAGGCACTTAAAGATTCCCCCAATGTCTATGTTGATCTATCAGGAAGCAACAATGAAGGAAATATGATCGATTTTGCGCTTCAGTATATCAGTGAGGATCGGTTGCTATTTGGCTGTGACAACAGCTACTACCAGGGAGTGGGCGGGATGATGGCGGCAAATCTGACCGAGGTGCAGCGTAAAAAACTCTTTTTTGAAAATTACAATAACATACTTAAAAAGTCGGGACGAAATGTTGATTGACAGCAATGCATACATCGGGCACTGGCCCTTCCGCCAACTCAAAGACAATACCTGCAAAGGCCTTCTGAACCGAATGGAAAAATGCGATATCGGGATGTCGGTGGTTAGTAATCTAAATGGGGTTTTCTATAAAAATACCCAGCATGCAAATGAGGAGCTTTACGATGATATCCGTTCTGATAAACATTTTGCCGGCAGGTTTGTCCCGTTTGCCGTAATCAATCCGATCTACAATGGCTGGAAGGATGATCTGGAAGTGTGCACAAGAAAAATGGGCATGAAAGGAATCAGGCTGCATCCCGTGTACCATGGCTACGAGCTGGACAATCCATCCTGCATTGAGCTGGTCAAAATGGCGCGGGATAAAAATCTCGTGGTCGCTTTTTCACTCCGGATTGTCGACAACAGGCCAAGTTCATGGCTTGATGTTGAAAAAGAATGGACACTTAGGGACATTATTCCAATCATCAAAGCCGTGCCCGATACTAAATATTTGATCCTCAATGTTTCAAATAGTATTGTGCTGAGCCCGGATGAACTCGCTCTGTTTAAGAGTACAGAGCTGGTCATGGATACATCTGGCAGAAATATGATGAATTTAGGCGAAATGATCGTTAAATTCGGGAAAGAGAAGTTTGCATTTGGAACCCATTCGCCTGTCCTGGATTATCGAACCGGTCTTTTGCGGGTAGAATCGCTGAGAGAAAATGAGGCGGACACCAAAACAAAGGATCTGTTAAGATCCGGCAACATCAAAAGGTTGCTGAATATATAACAGACAAAACCCCAATAATACGTAACCAGATAAAATACATGAAGATAGTGGTGATTTTGTTTGATTCATTGAGAAGAATAAAGCCTCAAATTACATTGATCGCGATTGCGTTCCTCTCCGTTACCGCGACAGTACTGGCCTCGCCCGACATCCCGCTCAAAAGAAAACAGCGGATCGTTTTTTTGATCAGTGAGGATTCGCTCAATTATGAGGCGCACAAAACAATTCCAGTTTTCGCCAGGATGCTGGGTAACAAAACAAACTACGACGTCACCGTTCTTTTGGGAAAAGGGACCAACAATGCATTCAGCTTTCCGGGCTTCGATATGATCCGTAAGGCGGACCTTGTTGTCCTGTTTTCCAGACGGATCGCATTGCCAAAGCAACAAATGGCATTATTCAAAAGCTACCTTCAGAACGGGGGCCCGCTCGTCGCGATCAGGACTGGCAACCATGCGTTTACAACAAGAGGAAAAGTCAGTGAAGGCTATGAAGACTGGCCAGGGTTTGTCGAGGAGATTCTGGGCTGTGGCAATTACGGGTACGGTCCGGTTGAGCCGGGCACAGACGTTTCGATAGTGCCCGAACAGCGTAATCACCCGATTTTGAAAGGTTTCAAGACCGATGGATTTCACAGTACAGGAAATTTGTATAAAGTAACCCCGTTGAACGACAATAAGACAGTTGTCCTGCTGAACGGTACAGACGGCAATGAGAAGCAACCTGTTGCCTGGACGCGCATGGCAGGGAAAAGTAAAATATTCTATACGACACTGGGTTACCCCACGGACTTCACGAGCGAAACCTTCAACAACCTGATTACCAATGCTATTCACTGGGCATTGAACAAAGACAGCTTGTAAAATGAAATCAAATTTTGAACAACGATACTGATGAAAACACAGAAATCTTATACCAGGCGTGAATTTGTAAAAAGCACAACTGCGGCGGGTCTCACCGCTGTACTAGCGACAGGCTCAGCGACGACGCTTTTCGCCAGTAATTCTCAAGTGCCGGCAATACTTGGAGGAACACCCGCGTGGGATCCCATAAAATGGCCCACGTGGCCGGTCTGGAACCCCGAAACCGATGAAAAACAATTGATGGAAGTGATACGAAGCGGGGTTTGGTCGCGGGCAAATGTTGTATCTCAATTTGAAAAAGAATGGGCGTCCGCCGTCGGGGCCAAGCGCTGCCTTTCTGTTGTAAATGGTACAAACGCGCTCATAGTAGCCCTGAACCAGTTACAGGTAAAAGCTGGTGACGAGGTACTCGTTCCCCCGTATACGTTCATTTCTACGGTATCTTCGGTCCTGGCCAACGGTGCCATGCCGGTATTTGTGGATGTAGATCCTGAAACGTTTCAAATGGACCCGGCAAAAATTGAGGCAAAGATCACAGCGCGCACGAAGGCCATTATGGTGGTCCATATATTGGGCTTACCTTCTGATATGGATGCGATTATGGTCATTGCTAAAAAGCATAACTTACTGGTTGTGGAAGATGCATGCCAGGCACATCTGGCCGAAGTAAACAAACAAAAAGTAGGAACCATCGGGCATGTAGGATGCTTTAGTTTTCAGAATTCGAAGAACCTGCCTATCGGTGAAGGCGGTGCAATCGTAAGTAATGACGACAAGTTTATGGACCGCTGCTTTTCTTACCACAATTTGGGAACACCTTATGGAACCGCAGTGGGTGCCGTGGGAACGGGGAGTATAATCCAGAATACAAAGGTCAGACTCACCGAATACCAGGCAGCTATTGGTATTGCTCAGCTCAAACGCCTCGACAGCCAGACAACGACCCGGAATGTGAACGCCGAATTTCTCAAATCCCAGATCAAAGACATTCCAGGAATACATCCATACAGACTTTATGAAAACGTAACCCGCGGCGCATTTCACCTGTTTGCGTTTAGGTATAACAAAGATGCATTCCGCGATTTACCAAGAGCGGAATTCCTGAAGGCTTTAAAGGCGGAAGGTATTCCCTGTTCAAGTGGCTACACGCCTCTCAATACCCAGCCATTTTTGAAAGACACATTTGAATCCGTCAATTTCAAAAAAATGTATCCCAGGGAAATGCTCAATATCGACCACTATAACGAGCAAAATAAGTGTCCCCTGAACGACAAACTTTGTGATGAGGAGGCAGTCTGGTTTACGCAAAATATGCTGCTTGGAACAAAAAGTGACATGAGCGCCATCGCATCAGCAGTTGAGAAAGTCCATAAGAACGCCGAAAAAATTAAAAAGTTGGCCCAAAAATAGCCAGTGCCTGATCAGTGGCAGTATGCAAGCTGAAATACAAACCCATTATCAAGTGATATCCAAACTCATCTTCATTTTCTCAGGAATTTTCCTGGCAATTTCTTCCTTTGGCCAGGATGTGCGTATCGCTGTGTTTCAGGCCGATGTCACACCGCCCATCGGAAGTCCTGTGGCGTATGCACCGACCAGGTCGATAGCAGATTCGTTAAGTGCCAGGGGAATTATCATTTTTTCGGGAGAAAAGCCCGTCATCATTTGTGCGGTAGACTGGATTGGAATTTCCAATGAAGGCCAGGACGTATGGAAAGCGGCACTTGCAAAGGCTGGATCCACCACGCCCGACCGCGTTTCGGTTCACGCCCTCCACCAGCATGACGGAGTAAAATGTGATTTTACCGTCGAGAAAATACTCAAAGAGTACGGGCTGGATCGCAACCTTTTCGACCATGCATTTCAAAACCGTGCGATTGAAAACGTTGCAGCAGCGGTGAAAAAAGCAGCGGCAAACCCAAAACCTGTTACGCATATGGGTTTTGGAGAAGCGATGGTTGAAAAAGTGGGATCAAACCGGAGAATCCTTGGCAAGGATGGAAAGGTAGCAACGGTACGCTGGAGCAGCGCCAGGGATTCCGTTTCAATCAATGCACCGGAAGGATTAATCGACCCATGGCTTAAATCGGTAAGCTTTTGGAATAAAAATGAACCGCTCGCTGTACTCAACTATTATGCGACACATCCTCAGAGCCATTACGGGAAAGGTGACGTGACCTGTGAGTTTGTGGGTATTGCACGTAATGAGAGGCAGAAAAAGTCAAATATCCCCCATGTATATTTTACCGGAGCGGCCGGCAATGTTGCAGCCGGGAAATACAATAACGGCGCCGACACGACGCGTTACATTCTGGCAAAACGCATGGAACTTGGTATGGAAAAAGCCTGGAAAGACACCAAAAAGCGACCCATTCAGGGAACGGATATCTTGTGGCGAAATGAACAAGTCGCCCTGCCGATCGGTAAGGATCTTACAGAAGAGAGGCTGAGAAAAATGCTCTCAGACCCAAAGATCAGCGTGCCCGAAAAAAATGGTGTCGCCGAATCCCTGGCATGGGTAATCCGGACCCGCGAAGGATTTACGGCCAACGTCTCAGCGCTTAAACTGGGAGATGTGTGGCTGCTGAATTTACCAGGCGAAACGTTCGTGGAATATCAGCTGGCAGCCCAGCAAATGCGCAAAAACGACAAGGTTTGCACCGCCGCTTATGAAGAATATGGCGCCGGATACATAGGAACAAGGATCGCATACGCTCAGGGCGGATACGAGACTACAGGGCTGAGTTCCGGCGTGTCCCCGGAGGCCGAAGCGATTTTGCTTGCCGCAATAAAACATGTCCTGCGTTAAAATTTCTAAAACTTCATTGGATTGAAAATCAATAATGCAGCCTGTAACAGGCCCTTTTTAACAAACACATTATTCATGAGCATAGGAAAAAAATACACCATCAGTATAACCGTTTTTTTGATTACCAGCCTTGTTGTAATAAGTCCGGGTGCGAGGTCGCAATCGAGGAGTTACACGAATGCACTTTCCGTCGCAGACGCTGTCAAATCATTTCAGCTTCACCCCGATTTTTTGATAGAACCTTTTGTCATGGAACCTGATGTGCTCTCTCCGATCGACATGGTTTTTGACGGTGCGGGAAACATTTACGTTGTAGAAATGGGTGACTATCCTTACGATGCCAAACCGGGAAATTTCAAAGGACGGATCAGATTATTGAAGGATACGGATGGAGATGGAAAAATCGACAAGTCGTATGTTTTTGCGGATGCGCTCCCCAGCGCTACGTCCATACTTCCCTGGAAGGGCGGAATCATTGTCACGGCTGCTCCAGATATTCTTTATCTGAAAGATGACAACGGCGACTTCAAAGCAGACACAAGAGAAGTTTTGTTTACCGGATTTTTCGCTAAAAATTCGGAGGCGCAAATTACCAGTCTGAGGCTGGGGCCAGACAACTGGGTTTACGCAAACAACCATGGACAGTCCGGCACGATCACCTCATCGAAATATCCGAAAAACGGTTCAATAAACGTCGCAGGGGGAAATTTCAGATTCCGGCCCGACTCAGGAATCTTCGAAGTGGAGTCCGGCACGGGGCAGTTCGGACAGGCGCTTGACGACAGGGGTCACAGGTTTTATACACAAAACACGCTTCATATTCAGGAATCCCCGATTGCCTGGCGTTATGCTCACCGCCACAATTTTATGCCTTCCTACCGGACCGATGTCAATATCTCAGATCATGAGCTGGACATGTTTCAGAAATCGCCGACCCCTTACTGGCGACAACAGCGAAGCGACCGCAGGCAGGCCAAATACGATTCACTCAAAACGGGCTATCACGAATACGCCCGTGATCATTTCACGGGAGCTTCCGGGGCCACATTTTACGGAGGAGATGGATTTCCGGAGTCGTTCTATGGCAATATTTTCACAGGCGATGTCTCCGGAAACCTGGTTCACAGGGACGTGATCAAACCCGTAGCCGGACAGCCGGAATTTGTGGCGCGCAGAGATATAGCTGAAAAAGACAAAGAGTTTCTGGCGTCCACAGATAGCTGGTTTCGCCCCGCCAATTTCACACTGGGCCCCGATGGGTACCTGTATATAATCGATATGTATCGCCAGCATATTGAAACACCCGTTTCCATTCCTGAGGATCTGAAAACGGATATGAACTTTGCAAATGGAGAACAGTACGGCCGGATCTGGCGGGTTTTTCCAAAAGCAGGTAATAAGCGGAAACCTGAAATTCCAAACCTCACAACGAAAACAACGAATGAACTGGTTGCCCTGCTGAGCCATCCCAACCAGTGGTGGCGGATCTCTGCCCAACGCATGTTACTTGAAAAACAAGACAAAAGTTCAATTCCACTTTTGCAAAAAACGTTCGCAGAAGGTAAGGATGCAAAAGCGCAGCTCCTGGCACTTTACGCGCTTGACAGCTTCAATGCGGTAGATGCCGCAACGGTAAAGGCCGCTCTCTACAGCGAAAATGCAGGTGTACGTGAGCATGCATTGGTATTCGCCGAAAAATATCCCGACTTGCTCAACGAAATGATGCGGCTTACGACCGATCCCGACCAGAAAGTTGCTTACCAGGCGTGCCTGAGTCTTGGTCAGTTTAAAGGCAATGAGGCACTTACAGGAATGGGCATGATCATTCAAAAAAATTCAGAACAGCCACTTTACCGGCTTGCAGTGCTGAGCTCGCATCAGGGTTCATCACAGCAATTCGTCAAATGGTTGTCAGAGAATGATTTTTTCAAAAATACCTTGGCAGGTAAACTTAAATTCTTAGAAGATCTGGCTTACATCGCAGGATCAAGAAATGAGAAAAACGAAATTGAAACGATGCTGAATATCCTTTCAAAAACCGAAAAAGGATATCAGATCGCAGGGCTAAACGGTCTTTCGAAGGGGATCAAACGGTCAGCTAATAAAACCGCTCCTGAAAAAAACGTTACCAAAATCCTTGCTAAACTGGACGAACAAGGAACAGAGGATGTAAAAAAATCGATCGACTCTGTTAAAAAATCACTGGGAATCTGAGCAAGTCGTATGCTGCCCAGGTTAAAAAATAAATCGAGCATTATGCCTGAAATAAAAACCCGCAGAATATTTCTGCAAAAAATCTGTTCACTCGGACTCGTCATTTCCGGTCCTGTGCTGCTTGCACGTTGCACTACGACGGCAAAAGCACCCTCCAAGGCACAAGCTACAACAGCTTCGAAAGCAAATCCCTGCGATGATCTTACCGGGGTAGACCCAACGGATGTCGAAAAGAGAAAATCCCTGGGTTATCTAAACCTTTCTCCCACGCCCGACAAACAGTGTGATGAATGCAAACTTTGGGTACCCGCAGCCGAGGGAAAAGAATGTGGGGGTTGTCTCCTTTTTGCCGGCCCGGTTTCACCAGAAGGCAACTGTACTTACTGGGCACCAAAAGTCTAAGGAAGAAGGCACTATTTTACCAGCTTGTCCAACCACCATCAACCATCAGGTTGTGCCCTGTGATAAATGAGGAGGCATCGGAAGCCATAAAAACAACCGGGCCTTTGATATCGTCATCATTTGCAAACCGTCCAAGCGGAGTCAGGCGTTTGTAATTACCGATAAATTCTTCCTTGCCAACCATCTGTTCCACACCTGGCCCGTAACCACCCGGACTAATGCAGTTTGCCCGGATATTGTGCTTTCCATAATAGTTGGCCAGCCATTTGGTAAAACCCACCATACCCCATTTATCATAGGTATAGTTCACAGGGCTGGTCATACCTGTATCTCCATAAACTGGAAAATTGGGGCCCACCGCGCCTTGTATCGAACTGATATTGATAATGTTACCCGAATTTTGCTGCACCATAATCCTGACAACAGCCCGTGTAATCAGCATGAGTCCGGTGGAATTGATCCGTTGTGCTTTTTCCCAGCTTCCGCGTTCCACATCTTCCAGGTTCGCAAATCCCTCGCGTGAAACCGCGTTGTTTACAAGCACATCAATGCGCCCAAACTGTTTCTCAACATTCGCGACGAAACCATCAATTGAGTTTTCATCTTCAAGGTCAAGAGGCATCCCCTCGGCCAAAAAACCTTTTTCACGAATCGAAGCAGCAAATTCCTGACATTTTTTAACATTTCGCGAGGCAATAATTACAGTAGCCCCTGCTTCTGCGAGTGCGAGGGATATAGGAGTTCCAAAAAACCCCGAGCCGCCGGTAACAATTGCAACTTTGCCGAGAAGATCAAACTGACTATTCATTGTTTTGTTTGAATGATGTAATGGATTGGACCACCTGCTTTTCTTATAAATCCCCGGAAAATTGCGTCAATGAAATGTTTGGTTCGATATGGATCGACCATTATTAATTCTGATGAATATCAAACTTTTAGATTCCAGCGCCCAGGGGTAATCAATTCTTCTTCCACATTTCCAAACAGCGCCTGTATTTCCAATAACAAGTCAGGCGAGATAGCTTTGCCTTCCAAAAGACGAATATTTTCCTGCACCTGCTCCACATTTACTGCACCGAAAACAATGCTTTTGACTCCGGGAAGGTCGCGAACAAAAGAAAATGCCAGTTGAGCAACAGTCATTTCAGCACGCCAGGCGATTTTGTTTAAGCTTTTCAGGTGGAGCTCTGCTTTTTTCAGAGTGCCTTTTAACTGACTGGGACTTAAAAAAAACAGTCCCTGAAGAAACACGCTTCTGACGAACACCAATTTGCCAGCGGCCTTCATTTCATCCAGCAAACCTGTTTTTATTAAACGCTGATCAAAAATATTCAACGGAATTTGCGCTGCTGCAATTTCCTCATTGTCCAGCAAACTGCGAACATCGTCAGGGAAATAGGCCGACAATCCGCCAATTGAAATTAAATTCTCTTCTTTCAGTCTTCGAAATATTTCAGGCAAAATTGCCATTACCACCCGGATCGGCTCTTCACCCTTGTGAAACAAACAAACCGGAAGCTTACGAATTCCAAGCGTCTGCACCGACGTTTTTACACTTTCACAGACCTCATTCCAGGCCCGTTCGGGATGCACGAGGTTTTGCGGACTGATTTTGAATTTGGATACAAAATTTACACCGCTAAGACCTTGATCATGTTTGACAAAATCCCCAAGCACCTCCTCCGACTTTCCATATTGCCTCGCGGTATCTATCGTATTGATCCCGGCATCAACGGCAACTTTCAGCATTCTTTCGCTCTCGTCTGGGTCGGGAACGCCCGATGCATTGGAAATCCCATAATCTAACCCCAGCTGGACCGTTCCAAGTGTGAGTTGAGAAATATTATATCCACCGAAGGATGTGTATTTCATCTTTGAATTGTTTGATTTGCCCGAAGGAGCGAAGTGCAAGATTAAAAAAGACTTTGAATGACAACACCTTACCGAACTCCCACCACGGTCGGCGTACGGATTCCCGGTTTGACCTCTCCACTGATGTATACCCACATATTATTCCAGAAAACCACCGGTAGGGTGACTCTGGAAGGAATCGTGGTTTGCTCGCCAATGTATTCCCAGCTATCCGTTTCTGGAAAATAGTAGAGCAGACTTTTGATAATTCCGGGGTGCGTTGCGGGTGTTTTATACTGCGCCGTTACAGCATCCACGCCTCCCCAAAACAGAAACCGGTCGTTCAACACCGGCAAAATCGTACCCCCGGCAGACATTCCTCTTGGCATTGGAGCTAGTTTTTCCCATTTAGCGCCCCATTTGCTATCACGCTTTTGAAGTGTCAGTCGGTAGCTATCCAGCAGGATCGACCTGTATTTCTCGCCTTTGGAATTAATACCTGAGGTTTCGCCGCCAAACAAATAACATTGTCCGTTATAGAGCGTACATACAGGAAAAATACGCTCCGGCCCTGGCCACGCGTCAATTTCGAACCAACCGCTCTGAATGTCCATCAGGTTGAGTGCAAGACATTTTTTCAACGGCGCTTCGCTAACGCCACTGCTTCCACCGAAAATAACAATGAGGTCTCCAATCAATGTCCCCCCCATATTTGCCAGCGGAAAGGGCAAATGGGGCAACTCGTTCTGCACGATTTTTTCGCCGACCCATTCCAGACTTTTCACTCTGCTCAGATGACCACCAGCGTTGCTACCGCCAACCAGAATGATCTTGTTTTCGTAACTGACAGAAATGCCGTAGGCCGAAGGTTCAGATAGGGATTGATTTGCTTTAACCCAGACTTTTCCATTTTGCAAAGTGTATATTTCATCATACCATTTCTTGATGCCTCCCTCCCAGGGGTATTTGCCGGGAAAATTGGCTCCACCCATGGCTATGAGCGTGTTATGGCTTACACCGGCATACATCCCAGCCCAGCCTTTTCCTCCTGGAAGCAACGGGAGCTGTGACCATTGAACAGACTTTTGGGCAATGACATTGGAAATAATAGACATAAAAAGTAATAACAAGCAGAAAATTCGATTCCTCATTTTGGAAATATGTCGTTCAATTTTGAATAGTGATCAGCAAAACTGCACCAGGCCCGGGTTCTCCATAACCACCGGTCACAAGCAATTTCTGACAGGAAGGGCTGTCTTCTATAAAACATAAGTTGCTGGTTAAGGGCAATGCGGTGTCAATTGTAAAAACCAACTGGCCAGTGGGCGCCAAAACCTGTATCGCCTGCATGCCATAGTGGGCGACCCACAACTTGCCGTCTCGATCAACAACCAAACCATCAGGAAGATTGCCGGTTGCTTGGCCTGACGGATGAGTTGGAAGTTCAGCAAAAATTTTCTTTGGGCTTTTTGCAATGCCTGGGTCAGACAGCTCGATGGCCAGGATCCGGTTTTGATAACTTTCCGCGACATACAAATAACGCTCATCAAGGGAAAGCGCCAGACCGTTGGCGTAATCGATGTCCTTTGCTACAACCAATTGCTGACCGTTTGCACTTTGAAAGAACACCTTTCCTTCGCCTCGGACAGAATCAGTAAAATAGAGGTTTTTGCTTGAATCGACTATCAGATCATTGGGCGCCTGGATGCGATCGTCTCCACAAACTCCTTTCATCAAATAGCCCAAAAAATCACCTTGCGGTCCATATCTGCTTATTCCTGCTTCCTGACTATCACAAAACCAATGCTCTCCGTTTTCTAAGATAATCTGCCCATTGGGACACGTTCCTTTGGACCATTCGGTATAAAAACCCTCCCCATCGATTTTACCTATAAACCCTCCGGTAAGCGCTGTAAAGTAAAAATTCAAGTCCACATCCATCGCTGGCCCCTCGGTGTAGAAGGGCAGATCCAAAAGCTTTTCGACCGTATAGGATGTCATTGGTTCATATTTGAGGGCTGGACCTCGAAAAGATTACTAATAAATATGTGTTGGAATGACTGGCAAATAAGCCCCAAACTCAGAAAATCAAAGATCTATTAATTCAAAAGGGAACATGGGTTTTCGTCTGTTTTTGTACGCGAATAAAGTCATGTCCGCCTGCGTCACGCCGGGCGTATCCACTTGCACGATCGACGGACATACGGAGGCGTACGCAGCGATCGGCGCATTCACCCCCTTCGCAACAATGGCGTCAAAAAATTTCGGATCAAGTCCAAAAGCACTCATTTGCCGCAGACTATAGGGCGGCGTACGTTTGGAAGTAAGCATCACCGTATTGCCCGTCATCGTCCTGACAATGGCGGTCGGCCCCATGTGAAAATTAACAAATCCTCCGTGTTTGGGCGTGTCTTCTGTAAAAAAACCATCGTTAACCTGTTCAAGCACAACCTCCGTTTCATATTTCTTTCCTTCCTCACCAAAAGCCAGCCGGAAGGTGTCGCCTATGCTGCGCGAGGCAAGTTCTCCAACAGCTTGCGGATCATCCACACATATGAATACCTTTACAGAATCTCCTCTTTCAAAAAATTCAAGCAAGTGCGTACTATTTCCGGGAGCGCCGCCGCCCACATTATCTCCCATATCGAGCAGCAAAACCGGTTTCGGATTGTTGGCCAATTTCTCTGCAACGGTACCAATGTTTTGCTTCTCTCCGACAAAGTCCTCCTTGCGAACCACAACATAATCTGTGAAATGGTTGGCCGTAGAACCCAGCAAAGCGCCCGGATAAAACGCTACTTTCTTGTCTGCCACAATGATAAATGCAGATCCCATTTCGGCCACGTCGGCGTAGGGAAAACCTAGTAGCAAACTCGCAGAAAGCAGTCCGTTCTGCTCCTTTACATGAGCCACGTAACTCAACAAGCTTTTACAGGGTTCATTGGAAGTATACTGCTGCTCGATACTGATTGCTATCGGCAACTGAACCAGTTTCTGCACAGGCTCAATGTTTCCTCTAAGTATTCCAATCATCATCTCCGCCGCTTTTCTGCCGGTTTGGTGCTGATCAATATGCGGATTTGTCGCATATGCAACCAGTACGTCAGTCGAAGCAACCATCTGCTGGCTAACATTTGCATGAGGATCCAGCGTACCTGTAATAGGCGCATCGGAACCCAGTTTTGCCCTCAACAGCGTCAGCCAATGGCCATCCATATCAGAATATCCTTCCGCAACACCCGCACCGTGCGGCACAACGATACAGCCATCCAATGGAAATGCCTGATCGAGCGCATCCATCATTTTGTCCAGAATAAATTCATAGGCCAACTTGTCAATAATGCCACCCGGAGTTGCAGATACGTATAAAACCGGAACGAGCTCAATATCCCCGCATGCATCAATTGCCTCTATTACCCCGCTGATTTCATGGTGCGCGCCCTCATACTCCTTCCTGATCGCATCCCCTTCAAGCCAGTACCCGTTTTTGAAATCATCCAGCGTGGTGGGTGTTTCAATGAAGGTGTTGGTTTCATGGTAAATACCGAGCAGAGCGACCTTCTTTTTTTTAGCTGATAGCCGTTGGCTGTTGGCGATTAGCTCGCGTTCCATCGTTCAAATAAGGGTTATCTTACGTTTCATAGATCAATTTGGCAAACCTGACAATCTCGTTTTTGGCAATGGCTAATAGCTGATAGCCGATGGCTAATCGCTATTTCCAACATAACAAACCACATCTACCTCGAATTTAAGCAAATCCCCAAGGCAACCAATGAGCGTTGTTCGGGCAGGAAAGGGTTCATTGAAATATTCCCGGTAAATTGCATTGAACTCGGCCAGATATTCCTGCTTGCCCACGTAATTCCTTACTTGAACGGAGTCGTCCAGTGTCGCCCCTGCCGCCTCTACGATCCTTTTAAGGTTTTCAAAAGACCGTCTGCATTCTCCTTCGAATGTATCGTTTACGATCGCTCCGTTATCATCGACAGAAGCTTGACCGGATACAAAAAGATAATCTCCCGAAATGATCCCGGGTGAAAAAGGCAAATGACTTTTGGGGATACCCGCACCGCTAACTACTTTTTTACTCATAACACTCCGTATTTTAAATATGCGTCCATTGCTTTCATACCTCCTTTTATGGCATCACGGGTAATGTTTTCAGCATTCACTTTTTCAAGGGCCGCTTTAATTACCTGTTCTTCTATTTCGCGGGGAACCACGACAATCCCATCCTCATCAGCCATCACAATATCCCCGGGACTAAACTTCACCCCGTCAATTTCCACGATCACATCAACATCAATCACGCGTTGGCGGTTCTGGCTGTCGTAAGGGTTTTTGGATGTAGCGAAAACAGGAAAGCCCATTTCTCTCATTTTATCTATATCTCTTACAGCTCCGTGCACAATGGTACCTTCACAGCCACAATTGCGCGCAGCCGTAGACAACAATTCGCCCCAAATCCCGGACCTGTTGGAGCCTCCCGCAGCGGCGATGAGAATATCACCCGGTTGACATGAGTCTACAGCTTTCAGTTCCAGCTCATAAGGACTTTTGTCGACATCATACATATCCGCCCAAAGCGTCGTTTTACACCGCCCGATTAATTTTGTAACACCCGTGTAGGCATGAAAAGTAATTCTCGTAGCCTGATGTTTGTACCCCATCTGATCGAGGACATCCGATAATACGGCCACATAAAGTTGGTCTTTCAGTTCTGCTAGATTCATTTTAGCGATTGGCTGTCAGCATTTAAATTATAAATTTTTGTTTAAAATCAGTTACATAGTTTCGGAAAATCTGTTAATCAGGCAAATTTTTGGGTCTGACACTGTAAAGTAACCCGGCGCAAAGGAGTAGCGAGAAGGCAGCGACACGAAACATCACATCCAGATTCACATTTGCGTCACGTAACACGCCGCCTGCGTACAAGCCCACCCCGCCGACAATACAGGCAACAAGATTGAGAAAGCCATAACCAGTCGCGAGATATCTTGGATTGATGATCATGCAGAGAATCGGCATCATGTTCGCATCCAGGAAGGTACGTGTAAACGCATAAACCATAAAACAACCGATTGCAACAGCAAGAACAGTCGTACTGCTGGCGATAAAAATACCAGGCGCTGCCACGATAAGCCCGATTACCGGCACCATGATCCTGGCTCTCGTGTACTTCCGGCTCAACCGGTCGGCGAGGAATCCGCCGGTTAACACACCGAAGAGTGAAGCAGTATGGAAATATCCCGTCGCGTAAATGGCGGCCATACTTTGCGTAAGATTAAAATGTTCCTTATAATAGGTCGGCAACCACCCGACAACCATCCAGCTGACGATGCTACCCATTCCCCAGAATGTCAGCGCCAGCAAGTACGTTTTATTTAGCATAAGCTCCCTCATCGCACTTTTAAAACCAATATTAGGTACCGCTACCTGAACACTGTCCAAATCCGCAGCGCTGCTCTTCCGGTCACGAAGCGTGAGCAGAAGCACAACTGAATACACCATGCCAATCATGCCGAAGATCGTAAAAGCAAAGTTCCAGGTACGGTTCTCGGCAAGCCAACCGCCAATAAAACCAAGGCTTTGCCCAATCATAATTCCTCCCATGTGGATGCCCACAGCAAGTGACCGCGTATTGCCTTTGTGATAATCCACGATCAGCGCCAGCGCAGCCGGAATGTAACAGGCTTCGCTGATGCCCATAAGCGCCCGGGTGAGTAGCAACTCTTCGAACGTGGTGGCATGGGCGGTGAGCCAGGTAACCACCGACCAAACAAATAAACTTCCTATAATGACCCGGCTTCGGTTATATCGATCGGCAAGAAAACCTGCCAATGGGCTTAAAAGGCCATATATCCAGAGAAACAGCGACGTCAGCAAACCAAACTGTGCATCCGTCATCGGGATTTCGGCCAGGATGGATCCCCGCATGGTGGTGATCATCATCCTGTCCAGATAATTGAGACAGCCCACAACACATAGCAACGCAACAACCAGCCAGGGGTAAATGCTTTTTTTTAGTAGGATCGGCGCTGCTATTCCATTCATATTTTAAAAGTTGTTTAGTTAACTCCTACGGCTTTACTGCGCCACACCTACCTCATTTCCAGAACTCACTGGCCCAGTTCCATTATTTCAATCATTTAACCATTCTACGATTCGTGCGGAACTTTCCGCCCTGTCCAGAGTATGAACCGCTGGCAAATTAAAATTTCTATCGACCGACCCCATGTCTTTAAATCCGCTGCCAGTTACGAGACAGACGACGGTCTCATGGTTCCGCACTTCCTTTTTTTGAATGGCTACTTCCAAACCTGCCAAGGCAACCGCACCGGCTGGTTCGCAAAAAATGCCTTCCTTTTGAGCCATCATTTTTTGCCATTTAAATACGTCCTGGTCTGTAACAACGTATCCGTTCCCACCAAGTTTGCGGCAGTTTTCAATGACCAGATCACCATCAATTACACTTGCAACCTGCAACCCGCTTACCGTGGTCATCGAACTTGGGACTGCTTTTGCGCTATTGTAACCTTCGCGAAGCTGTGACGCAATCGTGTCGTTTCCTTCTGGCTGAACGCAGTTTACTTTTGTACCAGGTAAAACCGACATTACCCCTTTTGTAATTGCCAGAGTGAGTCCGCCGCCGCCAGCCGGTGAAAAAATATGATCGACCTTATCGCCCAACTCCTCATGTATTTCATAGACAATCGTTTGCACACCCTGCATTGCGGACGCGCAATATCGATAGGCACTGATGGGTAAAGGAAGCTGGCGCGCAGCACATATTTTTTCGAGATCATCAAAAATGGCGCTGGTCATCTCGGCATTTTTACCAAAATCCTTGACCATCAGAATCTGAGCTCCATAAAGCTGCATTTGTTTCACTTTCGGAACCGGCGCCCCGTCTACCACGACCAGTATACAAGTAATACCAGCCGCGGCGCAGTAAGCCGACAATGCAGCACCCGTATTTCCGCTCGACGTTGCGATACAAACTTTTTTGTCTGCCGCACTCATTTCACTGACGAGCACGGAGGCAAAGCGGTCTTTGTAGGAACCGGTCGGATTCAGGTTTTCAAGTTTGAAATACAAATTCGGAATGCCCAGCATGTCGCCGATTGCTCTAGACTTGACAAGCGGAGTCTGCCCCTCACCCAACAACATGCGATGCTGCAGGGGAACATCCGGTAAAAAAGATTCGTATTGCCAGATCGTTTTCAAAATTCGTCAGGGAATTGTCGTTTTTTAATAGAATACTTGCTAAAATTCGGCTTAAAACCTCCATCCACCACCAGCGTGGTGCCCGTAACGTAGGAAGCTGATTCAGAGCTCAGCCAAAAGATGGCGTCTGCTACTTCTTCTGCTTTCCCGCCTCTTGCCAAAGGAATGGAGTCTGTTATTTCCATGATAAGGCCCTCGCTGATATTCTCACCCTCCGGATCAACATAATCGTGACTTAGCTCCGTCTCAATGTAACCCGGCGCCACGCCCACGACCCTTATTCCGCTCCGACCATAAGTTACCGCAGTCTCCCTGATCAGACTTTCCAGTGCTCCTTTGGCCGCAATATAGGCTGAACCTGTTCCAGACGGCCGCTCCGCCATCATACTCGTAATATTTACAATGACACCGCCGGTACCTTTTTTCTCCATGAATGCTGCCGCCCATTTGGTCAAAAATGCGGGCGCCGTCAGGCATATTTTTAACGTTTTTTCCCAAATATCAATCTCGATCGTGCGCAGACTTTCGATCGTACGCCATGCTGCATTGTTGACCAGAACATCAACCCTGCCCCACCTTTCAGCTGTTTTGTCAACGATACTATTGAGATATAAATGATCTGTGAGATCTCCCGGGATAGCGAGGCACTCTATTTTGTATTGATCTATCAGTAATTCAGCGAGTGGGAAAAGCGCCTTTTCATCGATATCACAAAGCGCAAGATGGCAACCCATTTCAGCGAATTTACGCGCAGTTGCACGACCAATACCTCCGGCCGCTCCGGTAATGATTATCACCCTGGGATTACTCATAACGTTACTTTTTTACCAGATTCCAGAATCGGAAGAATACCGCCAAGTGCATCGCCCTTTTTCACTTTGACCAGAACGCGTTTTAAAAACACCAAGCCCGAAATATCTGCAAACACGTTGATGCTGGAACCGTCGAGCGGGTTTATAATTCGTCCCCATAGCTGTCCTTCTTCGATTATTTCGCCAAGGCCAACGTCCGCTACGAAAATTCCATCAGCAGGCGAAGGCATTTTCCCCTGAAGGTAACCACTGTCGGGCCGACTATCCTCTACCCAAAAAAGATCTTTTTCCGACTGTTCAATCACTGGCTCTTCGATCATTTCCAGACATCTCAGCATATTGATAAAGCCCTCTTTGTATGCTTTTACTACTTGCATGCGCACACCCGTTCCGCCTCCAAATTCCAGATAAATTGCCGGCACCGCCGCATCCCGTGCCACCGAAAGTGTACGACCATCCGGTCTGTTGTCCGTGCCCCAGACGACAGCCAGATTGAAAGACAACGCCATTTTACGTTGCTGTTCAAGAATAACTTCCGATGAATGAAGCATGTACCCTGCCAGCGGCGCAATATCATACACCACCCCGCCTGTATGCATATCCACAAAATAGTCAGCGTTTTTTATCAGCTTACTAATGCCCGCCGCAGCGATTTCCGACGAAGTTCCCGATGGATTACCAGGACAAATACGGGCAAGATCATGGCCATCGGCACCGTAACGCGATGCGGATTCATACGCACTTTCATTCACAACTGTAACAAATCTCACTACCCCTTTCGACAGTATGGCGGGCAGCTCTTCGATCAGTTCCAGAACGGTAAGCATGGGCTCATACTCGTCGCCATGAACGCCGGCCGAAAGCAACACGAGAGGACCTTTATTGCCGGAATCTATTTCTTTGTAATTCATATTGAACGTTGCTGAATGAATATGGACCATTGTTGATGGAAAATCGCCGGCTGACCAGTAACGGTACCCGCCGGCCAACCCTTAACCATTTAACCTTTTAACCTTTCTCCGTTATTAATCAGACCACTCCCAAATCAATGCTCTCCCTCATAGTAAGCTCCTCCGCAAGAGGGTTCCTTCGGGTCAAAAATGGAAAGACTTTTGAACATCTGCCGTGCTATTTCCTGATGCCCTCGTTCATTTGGATGAAGGGGATCGTTCAGCCAGTCTTTAAATACATTCTCGGTTTTTGATTTGTCAAATGTGCCTTGCCAGTGAGCGTAATTATCCACCACTATCACCTGATTTTCATCTGCCACTTTGCGCATGACTTTTACATATTCCTCAATTCCTGCCCTTGCGGCGGACTTCTCCTTAATGATTATGTTGGGTGTATGAAAAACAGGGACAGCTCCCGACTTTCTGATCTGCATTAACAATGTGATCAGATTTTTGTCAAAAACTTCCGTTGTGATTTCTTTTTTGGAGCAATCATTGGTCCCGATCATGAGCGAAACCACCGACGGTTTAAAATGGGCCACTCGCCAGTCGTAATCGTCCAGGATGCTATTTGTAGTATTTCCACTTATTCCCGTGTTGATGGTCACGTCTCTAAAACGTTTTAATTCCCACTTGATTCTTTCTTCAAAAATCTCAGGATAAGAACGATAGCCGTGCGTATGTTTTGCTCCATGGGTAATGCTGTCACCGGTAAACAGCCACACAGCAGGTTCTTTTGCTGACAGTAAATTCTTTATTTTGTCGAGATCGGCCTCAGGACCTTTGGAGATGCTTCCGCTCGCCTTGCCCGAAAGCGCTACGGTGCTGACAAGCGCTGCGGCCAAACCCGCCTTTTGCAGAAACCTTCTCCGCGACACGTCCTGCGAATGATCGTCTATTTGTATAGCCATTTTTGATTCAGGCGGGTGATGTTGACCAGTGCCAATTGAGTAGTTCCCGCACAGTATCCCAGCAGCACTTCTTTTTTTGTAAAATGGATCGCAGTGTAGCAATACCACCCTTTGGGATCACTTTCGATATTTTTGATATGCAGCCAGGTTTTGCCGTCGTCTTTTGATACTGCAATTGTGAGCGGTGTGCGCACTCCCCCGTGCCAGGCCGCTTCTTTTACTTTATTGTTATTCCAGACGAGAAGCAAATCACCAGTTGATGGAATCCTTGCGATCGATGCTGGTGAAACCGGCGAATGAATCGTGCTGGGTTCGATGTGACTCCACGTTTCTCCCTTGTCTTTGGAATAAGAAAGCTGCTGAAACCCGCTGTCCGTGCGGATAAGCATCATGATCCGACCGTCTTTAAGCTCGATAACGCCAGGCTCCTGGGTAACAATATCGGAGGTGTTAGGAACCGCCTGCCCGGATTTCCACGTCGCACCGTTATCATCAGAAAAATAGCTGTACAAAGTCGCTTTTGCCTGCCATTTGCCATCCAGCGAACGGTGCATTGCTACAGCCATGAGCAAACGGCCGTCTTTTAATTGAATTACCCGATTATTATTTAGTACAAAATATCCTTTCCTGTCCGTTATACAGGGCGTTGGCGCACTCCATGTTTTTGCCTCATCCGTGGATATCCGCATGAGCGGAATGCAATCCGTTTCTGAGTTCTTTTTCAGGTAGAACAAAGCAATTTTGCCATTTTGAAGCCTTAGCAACGACACCGACATGACGTTCATGTCCCCTTCCCTTTCGACGATCAGCTGATCACTGGCTGTCCAGGTTTTTCCACCATCTTTTGAGGATCGGCTTGCGAGGTATGCAGGCGCATGATCGTCTGACGATTTGCCGGTATAATGGGTGTAAATAAAGAGTATCGTGCCATCTTTAAGGGTGACAAAGTCCCCTTCGCTATTGCGGGGATTATTTTCTCCCGGAGGCAGTTTCAATGCCAGCAGCGTAGAATCAATTTTTTGGGAAAATACCTGATTACCAGCCAGTAAGGCAATAATCAGAAGACCAATTACTCTTATCATATTTTTCATAACGATTAAAATTTAGCGATATAGATCCTTCAAAGGGATCCGCACGATACGGGAATTGTAGAGTCCGGCACCTACACCGTATCCCAACAATACATGATCTTTTACGAAATGGATTGCGGTGTAACAAAATGTGCCTTCCGGATCCTCTTCAAGGTTTTTGATGTGCTGCCATGTTTTACCTTCATCTTTAGAAACCGCCAGGGTGAGTGGCGTACGTTTGCTTTTGAAATAGCCTTCCCCTTTGGCACCGTTATTGTTCCAAACCAACAACAGATCTCCCGTTGACGGGATGCGGGCAATCGTTGCCGGAGAGATGGGTGATGGAATATCTGCAGGTTCGACAGCGCTCCATGATATGCCTTTGTCTTTGGAATAGGCGTAGTACTGGACGCCGTGGTTAGCCCTGATATTCATCAGAATACGACCGTCCGTCAATTCAGTGATACCAGGCTCCTGGGTAATGACACTGTCGGGGTTGGGAACCGCCTGACCCGTTTTCCAGCTCTTTCCAAGGTCATCCGAGTAATAGCACCGGATAATCCCCCTGTTATTCCATTTAGTATCAGGAGTTTTATGCATCGAAACCGGAATCAGTATCCGGCCGTTCGACAACTGTCGGACGCGACTATTATTGGCAACGAAATATCCTTTCTGATCGGTGATGCATTCCTTCGGATCACCCCAGGTATTTCCTTCATCAGATGAAATCAGCATCGTGGGTATACAATCGTCAAGGGAGTTTTTGCGAAGATAAAACAGTGCAATCTTGTCTTTCTGCAACCGAAGAAGGGAGACAGACATGATGTTCATTTTCCCTACATTTTTTACGATGATCTTGTCTGTTGTCGTCCATGTTTTACCACGATCCGAAGAAAAACGTCCGGCCAGGTCCGCAGGTGAAAAATCGCTGGAAGATGAACCCTGATATTTGGAATAAACAAACAGGACCCGGCCATCCTTAAGGGTGATAAAGTCACCTTCACTGTTCCTGGGATTATTTTCTCCTGCCTTAATATCCAGGACGACTTCTTTCACGTCCTGAGCAAGGACAGGAAATGTAGCCATAACCAACCAAAAAACGAAGATCTGAGGCAATTTCATGAGCAAAGTATTTATTTATAAATCCAGTTCAGGGTAAGGAGTTTTACATCGGTAATCGAAAGACTAGTCCGTTTCGGCCGGTTACCTGCACAATAACTCAACAGCACATTTTTCTTTCCAACAAAATGAATCGCAGTGTAACAATACCAGCCATCCGGGTCACCCTCAAGTGTTTTTTGCTTTTGCCAGGTTTTGCCTTCGTCCTTTGACACAGCAATATTCAATGGCGTCCGCAACCCTTTTAGCGATCCCGTAAGACCATTGTTGTTCCAAACCATGAGCAAATCACCCGTAGAAGGTATTCGTGCAATCGTGGCGGGAGATACCGGGGATTGAATATTTGTGACAGCAGCCGGTCCCCAGCTCGTACCATTGTCATTGGAAAATGACTGATATTGGAACCCAGCATCCGTCCTGATAATCATCATGATCTTATTTTTCTTGAGGGCAATAAGGCCTGGCTCCTGGGTTACCACACCATCTGGGTTGGCCACCTCGTCACTCGATGTCCAGGTCGCTCCGTTGTCATCGGAATGGTACACATACAATTTACCGCGACCATTAAAGGCGGCCCCCGCCGGCGTGATATGCCAGGCCACAGGCACAAGCAACCGCCCGTTTTTTAGCTGAATTACCCTGTTATTATTCAGCACAAAATAACCTTTTTTATCCGTTATGCACGCGGTCGGTTCGCTCCATGTTTCCCCTTCGTCCTTCGACACCCGCATCATTGGAATGCAATCGTCTATTGCGTTTTTGCGAGCGTAAAACAAGGCGATATTGCCATCCTTTAAACGCAGTAGAGAAACTGACATAACGTTCATGCCCGCATCATTTTTAACAATGACCCGATCGTCTTTGGTCCAGGTCTTTCCACCATCGGCCGAATATCTGCCGACAAGGTATGCGCCTGCAAAGTCGCTTGAAGAGGTCCCGGTAAACTTACTGTAAACAAACAGGATACGACCATCCTTAAGGGTAACAAAATCACCTTCGCTATTTCGTGGGTTATCCGGGCGCGGTTCAAGCTTGAGAACGAGTTCAGGAGCCGATTCAACTGATTTCTGGGCATCTACGGAAGAGATACAGCAGGCCAGCGCCACAGTGATAAGCCAGAATGTCTTGCGAAATATTTTCATTATTTTGAATGGCTGGAAAATTATATTGTCGGGATCAATAGGTCAATTAATAAAAATCCTTTTCGTTGAGCTTCATTCTCAGGTCGCCCTGCATGGTGGTCACCCAAAGTTCGCCGGGCCTAACCTCAAATATGTAAGGATAGGATAGCCAGGCTTTCGAGGTATCGCTGTTCTGGACCTTGTACGACTTGGCAATAACCTTTGGTTTACTCCAGGTTTTCCCATCATTATCAGAAAAAGCAATGGACAGTTCTTCCCGATGATTGCTGGCTGCCACTTCCGAGAATTGTCTATCCCCGCCCCGGAACGGATATGTGTCTTTCCCATCCGGAAAACGGCGGTTCCATATCAATACCAATTTGCCACTGGCGAGTCTTTTCAACTGCCCGGGCGCTGAACTGGCAGCGATGCCCGTCGTCTTGATTTCTTTCCACGTAATTCCTTCATCATCTGAAAACGCCTCCCAGAACGTTCCCCAGTTGGTACGCATCAGCTGCCAGATACGTCCGTCGTTGCGTTCTGCGATGGTGGATTCGGTTACACCGCTGTGATGACCAATCCCACCCAGATCGATTACGTTGGACCGCACCCAGGATTTACCTTCGTCTTTGGATGTGTACGTAAGAACTGTGTGGTGCCCCGGGTTATGACGCATCATCATAGAGGTGAAAATCACGTTCCCCTTTTTGGTTTCGATCATTGTCCGGATGGCTCCGGTATGATCATCATGCCTTTTTTGAATATCCTTCCAGGTTTTTCCTCCGTCCAGGCTTCGCATTGTATACGTTGGGAGCGTGGCACCGGGCGAATCTGAGGTCTCGGGATCCCAGTTCCAGTTGGCTCTTTCGGCAAGATTCAGAAACGCAAAAATAATGACGCCGCTGCGGGTGGTAAGCAATGCGCGCTCCCCGGAGATATTGTATTTTTCCGGCTTGTCAAACAGCTCATATTTTTGCCAGGTCTTACCTTCGTCCTTGCTGATCAAACTTTTCCCACCATCGATAGCCACAATGTCACCTTCTTTGTTTCTGACGAAAGGGCCCAGAACCTGCCCCTTCATTTCCGAAGTGTTAGCGGGGATCCAGGCTCCTGACTCTGTGATCTTGCCATTTTGTTCATTAAAGACCGGCGTATTCTGCGCCTGTACTGTTGTTTTAAAGGCATAAATGAATACGATAAAAAATAATGCGGACTTTGCGGATTGTACGATCTTTGACATACAACAATGTAGCTGATTAATGGTTGACAATTCCCGTTACTGCGGCGATACGATCAAGGATTTCCTGAACATCACGCTCCTGCCATGCTGTGTTTCCAAGGCCTAGCGGTGGATTCGGAATACCGATATCAACTCCATGCTTCATAATCATTGCTTTTTGCAGGAACGTCCAGACATTGGGCAACACAAAATTGATAATCTCCTGAAAAGTAAGCATAAACCGACTGCCTAACTCAAAGTTTCCGGCGATGAATTCCTTGCGGACATATTTGCATTCCTCGCCCCACAAATTGAAGAAACTACCGATCGCACCAACGGTTCCACACAGCGTAGCCTGACAGAAAAGTTCATCCGCTCCGCTGAAAAGAATCAGGTCTTCACCTGCAAGTATATGCATCAGACTGATCTCATAAAGATTCTGCGTGGTCAGCTTCATACCCTCTATATTGGGTAGCGCGAGGATCTGATCAATGTAATACCGGGCGTCTCCTCCAAAAATACTTTGGTTGCCCACATGGTAAGGGAAGAACGGAATATCGATTGAAGAGCTGATTGCCCGGTAATGCGCAAGTGCGTTATTCACACCACCCTGATAGTAAATTGGGGCGACAGTTGAAATACCATAGACTCCTGATTTCTGGGCAGCTTGCGCCAACCTTACCGACTCACGCGTATTCAACGATCCCACCTGAGCGATGACCGGCATCTTATCGCCAACGATATCCATCACTTTTTGCGTTACCGCGTTCCGTTGCTTTTCACTGAACAAAACACCTTGTCCCGTAGATCCAAGTATGTAAAGTCCGTCGAGCTGCTGATCCAGACAAACCTGCACTATTTTTTCCAGTTCTGTAAATTGCGGAGCACCATCCTGATCAACCGGAGTTAGTAGTGCGGGCCATAGACCTCCTATTTCCATTTTATTAAGCATGTTATGGTTAGAATACGTTTAAATAATGATTAAGGGCAAGGGTTAAGGGTTAACGGTTAAGGGTGAAGGGCTAAGGTCCTACTGGCGGAGTTTTTATCTCTCAGTCCTCATCCCCGGTTATATTTTAATTTTCAACTTTCAACTCACACATTGTCAATTGTCAACTGTCAACTGTCAATTTTCAACTGTCAATTTTCAACTGTCAACTGTCAATTAATTCAATATCCCGGGTTTTGCTTCACTTTTGTTTCCAGACTCAATGTGTTGGATGAAATAGGGAAAAGCAGAAGATAGGGTTTATCTGCTCTTGCTGTCAGCGCGGGTACTTTTTCAAACGCTTTTCCAAACCGGATGAGATCCCACCAGCGCTTACCTTCCAGGCCAAGTTCGAGCAGCCGTTCTTTTAAAATCGCTTCGTCGTTGACTGCCTTCGTACCATTTACGAATGGGTGAGCTGCGATGCTCGTACCGTACGCTCTTGTCCTCACCTGTATGATTTCGGCCGACGGATCCTGCCCCAAAGCATTCTTCGCTTCGGCAATCATCAAAAGTATGTCGGCATACCGGTATAGGATGTAGTCATTGAGATAAAGTCTTACACCGGCATTGATTCCGCCTTTGAACTTAGATTGGAAAGCTCCGTAAAAGGTACGGGTTCCCGATGCAGACGTATAAATCTCAGTGAAAGTTGCGTTTTTTCTCGTGTCATCGGCAGTAAACTGGCTTCGGAATGTCGCGGTCGGGGCCCAGAAATTATTACCGTTGGCAACACCCAACGCAGCAGAAGTGGCTGCATCAATGTCGTTTGGAATGTATGCTGCGGCAAAATACATGCTTGCAAAATCGTTATCCGTCACCTCATTTTGCTGAAACCGCACGGCAAATAGAATTTCCTTATTTCCCTTATTTCCATAATCGAAAACACTGGCGTAACTGTCAAGCAATGCTACATCTGCCGTTTTTATTTCCGTCAGAGCAGTTAGTGCGGTGGTAAAATCCACTGTTCCGCCGTTCAGTACTTTGCCAGTCCAAAGATACACATCCGCTTTAAGCGCATTGACGGCAGGCTTCGACCATACAAACCGACCGGCAGGCAAGGTGTTGACCGAAAACAGAGATATGGATTTGTTGATATCTTCCTTGATCTGTTTGAAAATATCTTCTTTTGAAGTCCTCTCTTTTTGTATCGATTCGGAGGCAAAGCCTTCCGTAGGCTCGGTCACGAGCGGAAGATCTCCCCAGGTTTTGGTCATTGTAAAATAAACGTATGCACGCATGGCATAGGCCTGCGCCAGGATGTCATTTCTGGCTGCTTCTGTGGTAAAGGTGATTCCGGGAACGTATTTGAGCAACAGATTGGCCTGGTGGACAATCGTGTACATACCCTGCCATTCAGGGCCCGCGGTGGTTGCGTCGAGGGTATTGAGATAATACCGCTCCCGTCCGTCCAGCCCCTGAACGCCGCTCCCAACTGTTTCACTTCGCCCCTCTCCCCACAAAAACAGGTTCCTACCCGCCTGGGCACGCAGGGTTGTATACAAACCAAATGCAGCACCTTTCGCATCATCCTCCGTTTTCCAGAAAGACGAATTACCGATGACACTTGTTGGCAGCAATTCCAGATTGTCAGTACAACTTGTTAGTACCAGATTCACCAGGGCTGCCAGGAATAGAATTTTATAAGTCTTTTTCATTTTGTCAGATGGTTAAAGGGAAACATTTACACCAAGAATGATTGTACGTGGTATCGGATACCTTCCGCGATCAGTACCGCCGTCTTCGGGATTCAGCCCCATATATTTCGTAAAATAATGCAGGTTATTGGCCGTCAGATTAAACCGTAGTGCACTGATCTTCGCCTTGGAAAGCAACGTTTTTGGCAAAGAATAACTCAGCGTTACTTCCCTTACGGCAAGGAAGTCACCTTTTTCGTAATAGCGCGAATTCCCGCCATTAACGCCTACCCCGCCCCTGTACAGATTGTTCTGACCGTTTTGATCTGCCCAGTAATACTTTGGTACGTCCGTAATGTCACCCTGTTGCTTCCACGATTTCAACACTTCTTTCGACAATCCTACGTCGCCCTGAAACTGACCGACCATTTGTGCCCTCGGGTAATTGTAAATGACATGGCCTGTGGTGTAATCCAGTCGCAGGTAAAGATTCAGTCCTTTGTATCCCAGCGAGTTACTAAACCCTCCGGTCCAGGCTGGGTAAGGATTTCCTACGTACACACGATCCGTTCCATCGATAACGCCGTTGGCATCCACATCCTGCCAAATTACGTCGCCGCCATATTTGGTTCTGTTGGTTCTTGAAACGAGATTATCGACCGGTGCTTTCGACGCCTGTTCGTCTGTCGCATAAATTCCGAGCTGCTTATAGGAATACATATCTCCCACCCGGCCGCCTTCCTGCAATCCGCCTTTCCACGCAAGTGCTCCAATTTCAGGGTCCCAGACCTGGATCCCGCCGACACGATTGTTGACTTGGCCATTTGATGGGAGGGTAAGAATTTTCTGTTTGGTTTTGGCCGCGTTGAACGACACGTCCCAGGTAATCACTGAAGAAGAAGGCAATACTCTCGCACTCAACTCAAGTTCTACACCTTTATTTTCCAGACTTCCGAGGTTGGTACGGATACTTGAAAAACCAGTTGACAACGGCAGAGTCAGATCGGTGAGCAGATTATCCGTTACCCTGCGGTAATAATCAAAAAGGATGTTGACACGGTTGTTGAAGACACCAATGTCCGCTCCGAGGTCGAATGTTTTGGAACGTTCCCATTTAAGATCGGAGTTGGCAAGTACTGTGTTCGTTACCGCCGCATTGGTCGCATATTGCGCACCTACACTATACTGACCCTGCGACTGAAAATCGGAAAGGCCGCTGATATTTCCGTTCACACCGTAGCTGGCCCGAAGTTTAAGCCGAAGCAAATTTTCCGGCAAGGCAGTCCAGAACTGCTCCTTGTGCACATTCCATCCAACGGAGACGCCCGGAAAAAACCCCCACTGGTGATTGGTTCCCAAATTCGAAGCCCCGTCATAGCGTGCACTCAGCGACACAAGGTATTTCTGGTCAAAATTGTAATTGATATTTGAAAAGTAGCCTACCAGCACCTGCTGACTTTCGTAACCACTAACCGAAACAGGCACGGCAGAAGCATTCAAAGTTGGAATAAGGTCAGTAGATGCCCCCTGTCCGGTTGCAGCAAGGCCGGTCGTATCTCTCTGAAAATAAGAGCCTCCGATTTTCGCCTCCAGATTGTGCTTTCCAAAGGTTTTGGCATAGTTCAAAATCATATCTGCCTGATATTGCGTGCGCGAAAGATAGGATCCTGATGCTGTACGGGTAGAAACATAGGTCGCAGGCCCATTGAAATATGCTTCCTGGAACGATCGGTTTCCGCCATCCGACTTAAAGATAGAAAGTTGTGGCGCAAACGACAGCCCCGGTAGAATGTCCCAGTTGGCTCCGATGGCGAGCGAAAGATTTTGCGCGGTTCGTTTGGTTTTGAGTTTATTCAAATGGTACTCCGGATTTCCGATCGACTGGCCCTGGCCTGGTGCAAGTGTTCCATCTTCGTAATTATACTTTGTAGTCGGTGCCGCATCAATAGATCTCTCAAAAAGGCTGTTGTCCGAAAAAACCTGGTTGTTTCCAGATGTGGAAAACATCATTCTCGAATAAAACCGCAACTTGTCACTCGCATAAAGATCCCCGTTCATGTCGAATGTGAGGCGGTTGTACTTGGTCGTGATCGCGATCCCCTGCGCATCCATATAACCCACACCGGCACTGAAAGTAGCTTTATCGTTACCTCCCGAAAGTGATACGTGATGATTTTGTGTTATACCTGTTTTGAAAAGAATATCCTGAAAATTAGAGCCTTTGAAAATAATTGTTTTTGTTGCATCCAGGGGATCAGGCATACTCTCCCACCCTTCTTTGAGCTTGTATTCATTTTGCGGAGTAAGAAATTGAGTCGTGTAAGGAGAAGTTTTGGTTAGATCATTTCCCGTTCCGTAACCGGCCTTTCCTGACAAATTGGTCAGATATGCCGTGTTTCCTGTAACCTTCGAAGTCGCCTGGACACCAAGCCTCTGATAGGTGATGTAATCTCTTGCCGAAACCAGGTCATATCCTTTCACAAGGTCAGAAAATGCAACATTGTATTGATAAGAAACTTTCAGCTTTCCTGCTTTCCCTGATTTGGTAGTAATGATAATGACACCATTTGAAGCTCTTGCACCATAAATGGCGGTGGATGCGGCGTCTTTCAATACCTGCATGGACTCAATTTCTTCCGAACTGATATCATTCATGTTGGGACGAATCACACCATCAACGATGTAAAGAGGTGCAGACCCATTGGGATTGTTTATAGATGTTCCACCCCGAAGTACGACGCGTGGTGCAGCGCCAGGCTGTCCGGTAGTGCTTTGTACCCTTAGTCCCGCTATACTTCCCTGCAAAGCGGACGCCGGGTTGGCGAAAGGAACATTTTCAAGCACCTTATTATCGAGCTTCGAAATCGCCGAAGTCACATTTTCTCTGGATTGACGTCCGTAGCCAACAACCAGAACTTCGTTAAGATTTTTAAGTTCAGGCTGCAGCGTGACGTTAATCGCACTCTGCGAACCAACAACAATCTCACCGGATTTATAACCGACAAAGCTGAATATCAGACTTTGACCCGATGAAGCCGCGATGGTATATCCACCCTGACCATCCGTATTTACACCCGTTTGCGTGCCCTTGACGATTACCGTTACAAATGGCATCGGCGCTTTGTCCTCTCCAGACCTCACCACTCCCTTAATCGTTTGCTGTGCGACTGCCCGGGGTAAGCCTGCAAGCACCGAACACAAAAGAAGAATAATTGGCAAATAAAACTTTCGCATTGCTTTCATGTGGTTAAAATTTTAATTCATACCTGCTTTAGTTCCGATTTTATTGATTGCGGCAAATTTTCTGTGTAATTTTATTTGTAGGACAAATGTAATGATAGTATTTAATTATCAAATGATTTGTCTGAAAAAATATATTATCGTTTTAATATTCAGTATTTACCAAAAGGTTGCGCTACATTTGTGCAAAAAATTCATCATGTCCGAAACGAAATCCAGCACACTCGAACCAATGGAAAACCTGTCTATGACAGACAGGGTAGAAAATATTCTTCGTGAATACTTTACTGAAAATGCGTTCAAACCTGGCGATTCCTTGCCCAATGAGCTGGAAATGGCTCAAAAACTGAATGTCAGCCGAAACGTGGTGAGGGAAGCACTTAGCAGGCTACGTATGTTGGGTATGATTGAAGCGAGACCGAGGAGAGGCATGATCATGTCACAACCTGACTTACTGGCCGGGATGGAGAAGGTACTGAACCCTTTCCTTTTGAGTCACGATAACCTGAAAGATATATTTGAGCTCCGGCTGATTCTGGAAATGGGGATTTCGGAATTCCTGTTCGCACGTAAAACCGAAAAGGACCTGGACGAACTGGAAGCGATTGTAAAAAAACAAAAACATCCAACCATCGTATCAAAAGAGGAAGAAATTGCATTTCACGGAAAGCTATATGAAATGACCGGCAATGACACTTTCAACCGATTTCAGACATTGCTGATGCCGACTTTCGAACACGTTTTCACAGGTTTTTATGACAAAGGTGTAAAATTCGAGATTGCGAATCCCGTTACACATGAAGACCTTTTCAAGCTCCTGAAGCATGGCACGCAGGATGAATTCAGAAAAGGAATGTACACCCACCTTGCAGTCTATTTCGCAACGATTAACGACAGATAGGCTACTGCCATCGATTCAATAAATTTACAGCGATACCTCACGAGATTTCAATTCTTGTCGTTTTTCAAATGAGAATGAGGCTGCCAGCCGTTCCATGTTCAGCTTTCTGAAAGCGAATGGAATCTCTCGTTCTACAACCGCCGTCTGTGGTAAACTGCCCTCGCATCCATTTATGACAATAACCCCTGGAAACTTTGCAAGATTTGATGCATTTGGATAAAAAGTGGAAACATTTGAGAGCCCAATGTTCCGATTTTCTATGGATATTTGGAGCGTTAAAGTAACCCAACCGGCAGCACATTTCCAGAAGGTGGATTCCGCTAAATCTACAAGCAATAAGTGATCTTCAATCCCCGTAAATAAATCGTGGAAGACCCGGTTAAACGGCGGGATTGCACCTACGGCATTTTATTTAAATAAATCCTGAAAAATCTGCATCCAAATATTCAATAGAGCGCTACTTCAGCTTCCCCGAATTCACGTAGAAATCTGACAGAATTGACAAAAATTCCTCTTTTCTCCGTCGGGACACTTCAATTTCGGTATTGTCGCTCATCCAAACCTGGCCTCCGTCTCCCTTGACATAGCGCTTGATGTGTTCCAGGTTGATGATATTGGATTGATGAACACGAAAAAAATAGTAATGATCCAGAATCTCTTCATATTCCTTGAGTAACCTGGACACCACGATCGCGGGGCCTTTAACGAGATGAAACTTTGTATATGACCCCAGCGATTCGCATTGAATGATGTCGGTCATCTGCACAAAATGAATTCCCTCGGCAGTTGGCAGTGCAATTCTTTGATTATCATTCCTTTGCCTCTCTACAAGCCTGGGGCTTCGGGACGTATCCAATTGTTCCTGCAAAATCTGAAGCTGTTCCGGGTTGACTTTACCAATCTGGGATTTGTATTTTCCGATAGCCGTCTGAAGTTCATCGGGATCAATGGGTTTGAGCAGATAATCGATGGCGCTAAACCGGAAAGCCCTGATGGCATATTCCTGATAAGCAGTCGTAAAAATCACGCCAAAACCTACCTTGTCGAACGAGGCCAGCAAGTCGAAACCTGATTTCCCGGGCATCTGGATGTCCAGAAAAACAAGGTTGGGCTTTTCAGTTTTTATCAATTCAATACCCAAATCGACATTTTTGGCTTCACCACGGATTTCCACTTCCGGACAGACCAGCCTGAGCAGGTTTGTGAGCGCCTCCCGGGCATTGGTTTCATCATCAATAATAACAGCGCGAAGTTCTTGTTTCATACGTTTTCGAGTGGGATAGTCATACGTACCAGCGTGCCGGCCGGGTTATTTTCTGCGTCAAATAAGTCTATCAGTTCAATTTTGGCCTCACTGTCTTTCTGGCGAAGGGACTCAAATATCCCTTTGGTCATCTCCTGGCCACGCGAAATGTGTCCCTCTGTTCGCGGTGAGAACGTACGCCCCACGCCGTTATCTTCTATCGTGCAAACGATGTGGTTATTATTAATCATGGCTCCGATTTTTAGCTTCTTCTCCCCTTCTTTTGGCATCAGACCATGCCAGATCGCATTCTCCACATAGGGCTGCAAAAGCATGGGAGGCAAATGTGCGTCAAGTAACACTTCATTATCCTCGATATCAAAGGAATAGCTGAATTCGTGGTTGAAACGGAATGATTCGATTTCGACATACATGCTGAGCGTCTCAATTATTTGCTCGAATGAGAGATACTGGTGATTAGAATTTTCCATGATCCGCCTCACAAGTTTCGAAAATTTCGACAAATACTTAGCCCCTTCAACACCCCTGTTGGTGAGAAGGTAATTTTGCACTGAATTAAGTGAATTGAACAAAAAATGCGGGTTCATCTGAGACTGGAGTGCTTTAAGCCGCCACTCGGTAACCTGGAGATCCAGGCGGTTTCGTTCAGCCAGTGTGTTGACACGCCAACGCATCATCGCCACAATCAGGCCGGCAATACATAGGCCAATAAAAGCCCTGAAAAGCCACGTATTGGTAAAGTAGGGCTTTACCGTGAGCTTCATTACCAGAGGTTTGTCGCTTTGCTTTCCGGAGCTGTTGCTGCTTTTTACGATCAGTGTATAAGTTTTGGCTGGCAGGTTGGTAAATGAAACCGTATGCTGGTTGCCCAGATCGATCCAGTTGGAATCAAATCCCTTCAATTGATAACTGAATGAATTTTTGGAAGCAGGCTCAAAATTCAGCGTCGAAAAATTAAAGGTGATGCTGTTTTCGTCCGGTTGAAGTACAATTTCCTGCGCGAGATCCTGCGCCAGTCTTTTACCCTTTACTTCCACCGAACTGATTGCAACGCGGGGCGTGACGACATAACTATTCAACTGATTGACATTCAGTATATTCAACGCATTTGTATGACCCAGGATCAGCTCGTTGGCCTGGCTGTGATAATAACCAACCGGTGCATTGCTCCGCAAGCCCTCTATGGTGGTAATGTAACGGATCGCCTTCGTTTTAGGGTTTCCAATATGAATGCCTTCGTTGGTACTAAACCAAAGGTTGCCATCAGGGGTTTGGGCAATATTCCCACAATAGCTGTCATGCAGGGGAGAGGTTTTGAACTCGAAGGTGGTCAGGATCTGCCCCTTGGCCGAAAGCCGGGAGACACCTCCCCAACTCGCAATCAGAATCGAGCCGTCCTTTCCAAGTTGAAGCCCATTGATACAATCCCCACCGATTCGTAACCCTTTGTTTCCAGGCAGTCGTTCAATATTGACAAATTCACTTTTGCTTTCATCGAAAAAAAACAGACCCCGCGAGCACGTCGCCACCCATATTGTGCCATCTACCCCTTCGAGAATCGACTTGATGTAACTGAGATTAACCAGCTTACGGGATTCTTTGTCGGCCCAGAGTTTTAATTCCTTATTGCTTGCCGGGTCAATGACTTTCAATCCCTCATTGAGATTGGCAACCCAAAACCGACCTTTCCTGTCAAGAAGGCCATCTCTGAAATCCTGGTTTTTCAAAAATTGCACCCCGGGTTGCCAGACAGAAAAACTATTTTTTTCTACATCACCAACAAAAACACCTTTGTCTGTAAAGGCGAACGGACGGTGTCGGATCCATCTGAGTTGTTGTGTGAACGCGTTTACAGGATATGGGAACAAGCGAAACTTATTCGTTGAAGGCTTCCATTCAAGCATTCCGGAATGCGAAAGGCCGAGCATGTAAGCGCCGGGTAATGCAGGTTCGATGCTGGTTATCTGCACCGGAAGCCTGACGATGCTGGAAGGAATTGTGACCGTCTTGATACCAATGTTTCTATATCGGTACTTGTAAACGCCCTCACTCGTACCGATCCAAAGTATGCCGTTGGTTTTGTCGTTATACATGTCTTTCACCCTAACTCCACTGTTGTAAAATTCAGGCAGATGGTATATTTCGTTCTTATCCGGGTAAAAAACACTCACACCATCATTGGTGCCAACAAACAAAAGTTTCTTACCATTTTCGTCTCGTGACTCTTCGACACACACCACATTGTTATGTTCAAAACCTTCTTTCCTAATACTGAAAGTCTGATCAGCAGGAGAAAAACGAACCAGCCCATATTCGTACCCACCGATCCATAGATTGCCCTCCGCGTCCGCAGAAGCCTTGCATAATCGTACGTCTATCCGATTTTGGGGTAAAATAGCCTCTTTGCCCAACACACATATCAGCTTGTCATGCTGCCGGTCATAACGGAAAAGTCCCACTTCTGAAACCACCCAGAGCGTACGTTTGGCATCCTCAAAAAAGCTGGCGTACTGGTATACATCGCCCCCGGAAGCATTGGATTTGAAAGTGTATCGGTGCTGTTTTTGGGTGGACGGATTATACCTCGTCACAGAAGTGTAGTCACATACCCAAACCTGATCGTAGGAATCCACCATCGCCTGCTGATGTAAGTCGTTGGATGCGTCGGTATCATCGAAATTATTCTGCACCACCGTTGTCACCTGTAGGGTTTTAACATCAATTTTGCAGATTCCCCTGGTATCGACCGATGTGTAAATATTGCCTTGGGAATCGGTGGATGCACCGTCACAGTAGCCAAGTTTGAGGCTGTCCAGCCGCAAAAAGCTATATCCATCGTATCTACAGATATTTCGCCCGGTTCCGATCCATAAAAAACCTTGTTTGTCTTTCGTCAAACACCATACATCGTTGGATGGAAGCCCCTCTTTAGTTGTCAGATGTTCCAGAATAAGGGAGGGCATTTGGGCATCAGTCTGCGAACAGGTCATACAAGCCAGCAGAAAACCCCATAAATACCTCATAAGCTATTGATTAACTGAATGCATCAGGATTTGAAAACGACCTGTTTGTTGAATCTTACCCCGTGCTCTGAAAAAGAATCCGGACCATTGGGACGTTTCATCGTAAAGCCGCTTTTTTTTGGTTTTTACCGGTGTTGTAGTGTGTCTAGATTTTTTTAGAATGCCTTATCGAACTTCGGCAACCGAAAACTGGTATGGATTGCGACCATTGACACCCGTCCAGACGCCGGATAATTTAAGCAGACGATTGCCTCCGTTTTCCAGAATGCCCATGAATGTTCCTGTCGTTTTCCCATTTGCCAATTCAATCATGACCAACTCATTCTCGCGGTTCACTGAGCCTACGAGATCCACTTCCGTGCCCGAATTTGCTCGAGAGTAGGATCCTTTTACAAAGCTGCTGGTGATCTGAAGCTTCATTTTTAATGGCCGAAGCAGGGAATGATCCCCATGTTCTGCAATGCGCCCAATGAAAAACCGTGGCTTACTTGCGTCGCGGGCGCGACCGGTGGTTTCAATCAAGCTTGCCGATTTTTTCTCGATGCAGCATATTAAGAGTAAAATACTGCATGTCAAATAAATAAAACATGATTTCATAACAGGTGTTGAGAATGAGTGGTAATCTTCAAAAAAACACTAAGCTGAGAAGAATGATCAGCGTTATTAAAAACAGTGCGATCCAATCAAATCCTCTTTCCAGGAATCTTCTCAACCCGGCTTTGACCGTTTTAAGGCCATCCCTTTTTATAATCTTTTCGCCCCCTTCCATGCGCGTTTATTTTTTATGGATGAATAGATTTGATTTAAAGCTGGCAAGAAAACGGAGGTTGAATCGCTGATATTGATATGCGGAGTTAATCTCACAAAAACCGGTTGAGATGAATTGATATACGGAAAAGTTTGAAACACCGTTTGGGTGCCAAAAGGACGCAGGTTTGGCTCTCGCCCAGAAAGGATTGAAAATTATAGCTAGATCAAAGCAATGAAGAAGGCGTAAGGCCTGTGAGCTGTTTTGATTCTTTGGCAAAATGGGAGAAATCGGTGTAACCGAAATCTTCGTAGTAAAAATGGAAGCCTGCCCTTTTGTATTCTTTCAGCGCGTTCTTAAAGCGCGCAATCTTTTGACAGTATTTGGGCGGATGCCCGATGTATTTTATAAAATCCCGCCTTGCGGATGGATAGGTGATCCAATTCGCCTTGCAAATTGGATTGATCCCCTTTTCGTCCTTTAACTGCAGAGAAGAAAATGAACTGATCATTCTGTTTAGGCGCCCGATTTTCTCCATTTGGACACTCGGGATGTTTCGAATCATTAACACATTTTTGAAAATGCCGATCCGTTGCTCAAATCCTGCGCATTCCTTTATCTGTTCATCCAAAAAGTTGTGCTTCCACAAATAACCAAGGTCAACCTGCTCATTTTCAAAACCCCGGGCTTCCTCCTGAAAAAGCAGCGAAGCAATCCCGGGTTTCAGTTTCACAAAAAACACATGCATTCCCGCCGGATATATCCCCGTGTGCAGGACAGAAGTATGTCCTAAAAACTGGGCACCTGAATGAACGATCTGCTTTTCAGCGCCTGCATTAAAGGATTCCCATTTTTGGTTATTAAGGTTGAATGAAAGCAGAGAATTCGATGAAGGAAGGCCGTTGATATAAAAAGGAAGGGTTCCATGAGGTTGGTGAATTTCAAAATAATAATCGACATAACTCCGGTCTTCACCGGACGGGTAGGCCAGTTTCAAAAACAACTGGTTTGAGTCTTCCGTCAAAAGCTGTCCATGTGGTTTCACGATTACCTTAGCAAATTGTTTAAGTATTCAATACCGATACCCGAAATTAACATCCTTTCCTTCTTATTTTCTAGCAATTGCTGCGTCCAGGTCACAAAACCTCCGTCGGCAATCTCGATTTCCTGTGCTCCGATTTCAATAACAGCTTTATACTGGATCCCTTTGTAGTAATTGTTTTTTGATGACTCCTCACCAATTCTGACGGGTAAACTTTTTGATATTTCTGAAAAAACCGAGTGGATAAGACCTTTAGGTTCGCGATAACCTTCCCTGGCCTGAAGTTTGAAATACTTGACGTCAACGGAGAAAACATCATTCAAAAGCTTCTGCAATGCATGGAAATGATCCAAAAGTGCGTCTTTTTCAAAGGAAAAATTGCCCGCGTCTTTGCCCGATGATACCATACAGGCGATTTTGAAATGAGGCGTAAAACCTTTCACTTTAATTTCCGGCGTTCGCACATGCCTTTGGGTTGTACAATATTTAACCACTCCATCTTTAATATTACCCGACTTACGAAGAAAAGCAATATGAATGGCCATCGCATTGGTCGCGTCGGAGAGTACCTCGGTGCCTCTGATGGCGCTCATTATCTTCTTCTGACTCACCGTCCCAAGCACCGAACTTACGCCCAACAATGAAACTGGGGAAAGTTCCATGGACTCGAAGCCGCTTGCTTCCAACAGCCGAAGGGAATCCAACTCCTTTTGTCTGATCCGGATCACATCCACATCCGCAGGCTTCACGAATCGGTTCAACTTATAAAGCTTCAATAATTCTGACGCATCGAGATTGGATACTTTCCGATCAAAAACTTCGAGCAGCAATGAATTAAGCTCGGAACCTGTCAGTCCTTCCGCCAGCAAACTTACCAGGTCAAGTCCCGCCTTCCGGTTTATTTTATTTAATATATCCTGCATATCAAGGTTTTACAAGTGCCAGAAAATACTCATCCAATAACCTGTTGTTTTTCAAAACACCTTTGGTTTTTACCCCTTCCAGTTTAAAACCATTTTTCATCAGGACGGCTTTCGATGCCTCATTTCCTCCAAAAACGCCAGCGAAAATTCTGGTTATCCCCAGTTGATTAAATGCATGGGCACACGTCAGTTCGATCGCCGCCGTCATAATGCCCAGGTTCCAAAATGGCTCACCAAGCCAATATCCAATTTCCGCAGAATGGCGATAAACATCACTTTGAGGCGTAATACTGATTACGCCGGCGAACTGATCCCGATATAAAATGGCCCTGCAAAAGCCAAACGTACCGCGCTGTACGAGTTCAATAAACTGAACGGCATCCTCAAATCTGTAAGGACTCGGAAAAACATCTCTGAGGTTAGCGGCGACTCTGGGATTATCTGCCAAAGACGCGATCACATGAGCATCCTGCTTATAGAGTGGTCTCAATGAAACGTTGTCGTTTCCGATCATGGTGAGGTTCAGTTCCATGGGTCAAAATTGAAAATATTTTTTCAGAGAACAGGTGTAAAAATCTTTCAATTTTTCAGGTGCGTTTTTTCATTACGTAAAAATCATTGATCCTCAATTACGCCCCGCGCGTTTGTTTTTGTAATTTGAACTTAGATCAAAAAAAATAGTCGTCAATCAGGTAATTGTAAACCAGATGTGGAAATACTATGCTTTGCTGTCCGCCGCTTTCGCGGGGCTTACGGCCGTACTGGCCAAGATGGGAATTAAAGGAATCAATACCAATCTGGCTACTGCGATCCGGACGGTTGTGATACTCGTGATTGCATGGGGGATTGTCCTCGCTGGGGGACAGGTGAAGGGTATGAAGGAGCTTTCACGAAATAACTGGCTTTTTTTGATCCTTTCGGGAGTCGCAACGGGCCTATCCTGGATTTTTTACTTTAAATCATTGGAAACCGGTCCCGTTTCCAAAGTGGCACCGATTGATAAATTGAGCATTGCCTTCGCTATCGGTTTGTCTATGGTATTCCTCAAAGAACCAGTCGATGTTAAAGTACTTTTGGGTGCCAGCCTGATCATTCTTGGCACGCTCGTGATTGTCTGGTGACTTTGATAGCTCACTACTCCGGCTATTTCCTTTTGCGGAAGCTGGGAGGTTGAACATATAATTCGAAGGTTGCCGCAAAACCTGAGGTCTTTAACGGAATGGCCCCCTCGATCATTTTGTTTGAAAGATTTCTCCTATATCCTCCAAAAAGCTCTACACCTGCATATTTACCCAATTTATGATTGTAGGCTACGCCCATATCCACGTCAACTTTACGACAAACTGCCGGATTATTATTGAGCGGGTTATCAATGTAGTAGGTTCTGGTAACGGACTCTGCCTTAACATAAAGGATATCCGAGGGAGACAGGTTGTTCCGCCATGCGATCTTTTTGGGAAGCATCATTTCTATACCGCCGCGATCAGAATAATTGTAGTTAAAAATAAATACCGGCAGGAAAGTAAGCTTGTAACTCTTGTTCATCATCAACCCAGCGCCAATTTCCTTGTTGGCCGATCTTTTCCTCAAAAAAGAAGCAGACACCGTGTAGTTAAAAGGAATCTGCGAGGCACTTAGCTGGGCAAAATTTCCACTTTTATTAATATGAGAGGTGACGATCAGCCATGAAGAGCTGTCTAGTTTGGCGAATGAATTTACATCCAGACCAAAAGTACGCAGGTTCCAGCCTTCCATACTTGCCACCGGATTCTCGCCCATGCTCTTAAATTCCAGTTGTTCGGTCCGGTAGTTTGGCCCGACGATGACCGTAAACTTTTCTTTGTGTACCGCAGGAATCCAAGCTCTCACGTACATCTCTTCGTCCGTGAATGATTTATTACCCAATCCGGCGAAACTATACACTTTGCCTGGCGCGTGCGTATGCCTGAAAGTCAGCCATTTGGACGGCCCCATACCCGAAAGACCTGGCTTCAAAGACTGTCCGCAGCAAGTAAACCCGAGAAATGATAAGAGAAAAATCAGAGCTTCCTGCTTATTAAAATACATATATTAATGATAGAACGGGGTTGGTATCCTCAAAATCGGATTTAAAAAAACACAGGAATATACGCGCAGTCGCTGATTGTAACACGTTAACCACATTTGATTCCGGATAAGTTCCATATATAACTGTTTACTAGAACGTTAATTGCCCGGATCGGGACAGGATGACATTTTTATTCGTGACAATTCAAATCAAAACTTATAATTATAACCAACCCGAAAGACCTGTGTTTCGTAATAATCGTTGCTGGTGTAGTGGAATCCGTCTCCCTGAATCTGCCTGCGGATCACCATGGTATTGAAGATATCCGTGGCATTGATAAAAAATTCTCCTTTAACCACCTGTCTTTTCAGACCGGCGTCAACCGAAAATCTTGAGCCTACCCTGCCCTGCGGAATAAGATCCGGTGCCAGATAGACCGCCGAAATCTGCATTTCCAACTTTTTTTGCAGTCTGAAAAATCCGTTTGCCTTGACATTCCCAGATGTTAGTTGGTCCTGAGCAGCAGAAAAAACGCTCGGTTTGGGATACAGATTGACAATAGAAAAAGCTTCAATCGTGTTTTTGTAAATATTAACGCTGCTTCCCAGTGAAAACCACGGCGTAAACTGTTGCTGCCACATCAACTCAATTCCGGTATTCCTGCTTTTACCAGCATTTTGAAACACATTGTATATCAGAGTACTTCCTGGCACCACTGTACCTATACGCGAAATAGTACCTTTTGTCATCTTATGGTAGAGCGCGCCATAAAAGTAGCCGCTTCGCCAGCTCGATTTATACCCTATTTCCAGGGAGTTGGTAAACTGAGGGCGTAAAGCAGGGTTGCCAACTTTTATGATTTCGGCATCATCGTACTTTGGAAAAATACGAATATCCACTTCATTGGGCCTGTCTACCCGCCGGTTGTAGAAAAACGAAAGTTTGTTTTTGTCATCAATTTTATAAGCCAAACGCACATTTGGAAACGGTTTTGCATAGTTGTAACCATTGCTTTTGTACGTCGGGTGATTGGGATTGACGGTGTATTTCAATTCCACATATTCAACTCTCAGTCCTGCTTCCAGTTCAAAATTTTTGTTTTCAAAAATATAGTTACCGTACAAAGCCGGGATAATCTCGTTGTAATTGGCCCAGCCACCAGCAGCGCTGTCAATCGGGGAATTAAGGCCAGGAAAAAACTGCATGTTGGTAGGAATGGATCGTCTCCTGAGTTTCAAACCGCCTTCTACCCTGCCATATTTTAATGGACGGATATAGTCTACGTTCAGATCGGCAACATTTTCGTCCGACAGCAATTTAAATGCGTCTTTTCCGGTCGATGCAGGAAGGATATTGGTAAAAAAATATTTCTCATTCTCCCTGTGAAAGGTATAGTTTAAGCCAACATTGAGCAAATGCCCGGGTTGCTGAAATTTGTGCTGAAACGTGGCTGTGGCCGTAACAGTCGTTTTTAGCTCATCTTCCAAAAACTGCCAAAGACGTCGCCTTTCGGACAAATCATTGTTGAAGAACGGCTCATCCCCGTGGTCCAAAATCTTTTCACTGCTGAACAACCCCGAAAAACTGAAAAGATCGTTCTTATTGATGTTCCAGTCAATTCCTGCCTTGCCCGTCACGATATTGGTATTTCGGTTTCTTTTCGTTTGCTGACGAACCACATCTCCGTTGTCGTAAACGCGGTCTACGAACTCATTCTTATTCAATGTGGGCGCATGGAGGTAATCTCCCTGGAAGAACACATTGACCTTATTTTTACGATAATTGAGTGATAATGAGGGATTCAATTTTGGTGTATTACGGTATTGAGGCCCAATTCCCGGTAGGTTATCCCTTTTGATCCAGAGCGCTCCTAATCCCGCCATCATGCCGATTTTTCCATTGAATCCCTCCTGTTTGTTCTTTTTGTAAATGATATTAATGATCCCTGCCGTGCCATTTGCGTCGTATCGGGCCGAAGGATTGTTGATAATCTCGATTTTCTCGATCGCCGATGCGGGTATATTGTCCAGACTGGTCTGATTTCCGAAGCCGGTCAGGGCAGTTTGTTTGCCATCGACCAAAACGGCTACCTTATCATTACCTCGTAACAGCACTCTACCATCGTGATCCGTTGTGACACCCGGAAGATTTTTCAAGGCCAACAGCACCGACCCGCCACTTTGACTGATGTTGTCGGTAATAGAAAAGGTCTTTTTATCCATTTTGTCACTTAACCCGTCCGCCTGCTCTCCGGTTACGGTCACCTCTTGAAGCAACTTTGTAGTCTCAGCCAGCTCAAACGTGCCCAGATCCAGAAAGGGGCTCAGCGAACCTACCAGCACTGGCTCAAAAGCCGTTTTATAACCGATATAGGAAAGTTCCAGAAAGTAAGTCCCGCTTGCAAGATCCGCGATGTTGAAGCGCCCTGTTTCAGTGGTAATAACGCCCATCACAAAACTGCTGTCTTTCTGTGCTTTGACCGTCACAGTTACAAACGGTAATACCTCCGGCCTTCCAGCCGCCTTAACCAGGCCCGAAAGAGTCACTTTACCCGTCTGCCCGAACGCTGACCCAGCTAAAAACAATCCAATAAATAGAAAATACTTCCTCATCTCTCGAATATCGATCCAATTTTAAGTTCAAAGGTCAGATACAATTTCGAAGAAATATTGAATTCAAGGTTGAAGGAGAAGGAAAAGATTGGTGTTTGCGATGCAGAGTAGCGGCCATGGCGTCGAGAATCCTTCGTGCGCGAACCAACCAACTCCGAAAAGAACTGTTCAATATTCCCGATTCCTCACCACCACAGCACGCTCAATCCGGAACGTATTGACTCCTTTGAAATATTTTATACCATTGTAGTCATCCTATGTATGTCAAGGGCTGAAAGTATCAAGTGAGCGAAGATTGAGCCTCCTATCCGAGGCACACCCGCCCGACAAAATCATACAAAATATTTAAAATGTTACAATAAATACAAAAAGGACTACCGCGCGGCGTCCGCAAAACTTTCGCATACTACAAGAGTTGCCTGCAAGCGTAGAGCAACACCTAACAGAACAACAACAGACTAAAATGACATATATTTCAACAGAAGATTACCGACAATTACCAGACCGAAATACGTTACAAACAATTTGTAAAGCCATTTCAGTATTAGACGCTATTATTTGCCAAGAATGGGAAGACCGTTATTATTCGTATAACAACAAATGGGCAGAAAACGAAGAATTTTTTGAAATGCGAAACGGTTCGGGTGAGCAAATGTTAGTTTTGTTTAGACAAGACGGTTGTGTAATAAATGGATTTGCTCACGAGTTTGAACAGCAAGATAAAGAAAAGCTAACTAAAAATTTGCCTGCAATTTTTGACAGTTTCATTTTTGGTGAACCAGTAAAAACAATTGGAACAACATTCTGTTTGTGGACAACGGAACAAAAGAAATGGTTAGTTGGGCAAACCGATAACGAAGAAGACAATTCCGAACAAATGCTTTATATTTTTGACGGAAATCCACAAACTTACATTGATTGGGCGACAGAATACTTTGAAGAAAGCTATGTAGAAAGTGGAATTCCCTTGGACACGGTTACAAAAATTTACAGCGGACAAACATTAACAAAAAAAATGGTTTTGACAATTGTCGAGGAACTTGAAGATTGGGAACAACTTGAAGCCGACCTAAACGAAATAGGCTATCCATACGACTTTGACTAACCCGAGAAAAACGCCAGCATGCAACAAGGGTTTTGCGTCAGACGGGCTGAAGTGCAAAATTCAACGGCAGTTTTTCAATTGAACATTAGTAATAATACCAGTATTTGTGCTTCGATTTCCCGCCCGAACGCAAAGCCCCGAAACGTTACCTGCCATATTAATGCGACACCCTACAAATTATGAAAAGACTTTTTACGACATTATTTTTCTTGACAACTTTCCTCGTAGTAAGTGGACAGACAACAATTGATTTTGCCGACAGCATTAGAATAAAATATAAAATTCCAGAACTTGCATTTTCAGTTGTTTCGGCAGACACAATTATTGAATTTCAAACTTTGGGTGTACAAAGAATTAGCACAGACTTTAAAGCCAAAACTGATGACAGGTTTCATATTGGTTCAAACACAAAAGCAATAACCTCATTCATTTCTGCCTTGCTTGTAGAGCAAGGAAAAATTAAATGGAATACGAAATTTTTTGACTTGTTTCCAGAGTTAAAACAAAAACGTCAAAAAGAACATCAAGATATTACGTTGCAAGACTTGCTAACATCTAGAGGAAAACTACCAGCTTACACTTATACTTTCGACGAGCCAACAAAGAAACAAATCATAGGAGACAATGCAGAACAACGCTTGCAACTTGCAAAATATTTTCTTGCTCAAAATCCCATGCAAAGTGAAAATGGCTTGACACCTTCAAACGCTGATTATATTTTAGCAGGACTTATGCTTGAAAGAGCGACCAAAAAGCCTTTCAAAGAACTAGCTACAGACTTTGGTAACACACAAGGGGTTACTTTTGGTTTTGACTATCCAAACTTATCGGACACTTTGCAACCTTGGGGACACGACACAAACTTAAAACCTTCGCCACCGTTCAACAATTACAAATTGAATTGGCTGCTATCAGCAGGCAACATCAATGTTAGTTTACCAGACTACATAAAATTTATTCAACTGCAACTCAAAGGACTTTATGTACAGTCAAAAATCCTTTCATCGCAAACTTTCGAAAAATTACTTTATGGTTTACCAATATTTTCATTTGGCTGGTTTAACAAATTTGACATAGAAACAAATCATCACATTGCCTACAATGAAGGAAACGCAGGTGCATTTATAACACAAGTCCAAATTATAAAAGAGACAGGCAAAGCATTTATCGTTTTTACCAATTCATCAACAGAAGAAACAAAGAAAGGAATTGAAATATTGATAAACCAACTACAAAAAAATACGGCAGGTAGCAAGGGTTCTGCGTAAGGCGGACTGAAGTGCAAAATTCAACGGTAGTTTTTCAATTGAACATTAGTAATAAAACCAGCATTTATGTCTCAATTTTCCGCCCGAACGCCAAGCGTCAAAACCGTAAGCGGCAATTTAGCAGACAGACTTAACAGCTTAAACTTATAGAATAAATTATGGACAAGAATTCAGTTAGTCCGTGGAAGTGGCAGGACAATTTTAGTTTTTCACAAGCAGTAGAAGTGACAGGCCATTCTCAAACTTTGTTTTGTGCAGGACAGGCATCAATTAGCGAGGAAGGACAGCCACTTCATAAGGACGATATGGAAGCCCAACTAAAACTTACTCTTGACAATATTGAAACGGTAATAAGGAAAGGGAATTACGATTGGACAAACATTATAAGGTTGACAATTTATACCACGGACTTCGACAAACTATTTCAACATTATGGACTACTTTCAGCTAGACTAGAAAACACAATTCCGAAACCAATAATAAACCTTATAGGTGTCAACAGACTAGTTTTTACAGAATTGCTAGTTGAGATAGAAGCTACTGCTATGAAATGATCTGCAAGACCGAAAAGTAATGTGAAAAATAGTTTTAGCGACTGACAAATCAACAGCCGCTAACAAATAGGACTTAAACGCGACGTTGTTTACGAAGTTGCATTTTAAGCCTCTGTTGATCTGAGGCTTCGGTAGCTATTTCTATGGGGTTTCAATATGGGGCGGATGTTCCTGGATAGTATGTTGGAAGGGCAATATCATAATGATGCGGCTGAATATGCTAGCGGTCTATCTTTGAACGGACCGAAGTTGGCCGTAGCAACGTTCGCAACTTTTCAAATACCTATTTTATCATCATTTTACTACTTCTTAGTCAATAGGTTACCAGGCCGGACTTGCGGCAATTTTTGTAACGATCAGAAAGCTATGGCTCGGAGCTTTGCAGAAGGGAGGCCCATTGGGCCTCCCAGGTATTTTTCATCTCTCCCAAAAGCCAATAACGTCTCTTTTGAGGATTGAAAAAGTATCTCATACAACTCCTCAGGATAGTGCAGACAAAAAGCGATTCAACACCTCTGGCAAGGTAAATACTACCGGTCCGACGCCTCGGTGAAATACTTGCAGTACAGCAGGTCGGATTGTCGGGAAGCTTTGAACATCTTTTTACATTCTTCTTTCGACAAAACTTCAGGTAATTTCTTTTCCTTTTTGATCGCCGGAAGTTTGTCGGAGCGCCGAAGCGATGGCATGCTCATCCTGCCCAAATAGCCGATACCAAATCGGATCGCCGAAGCGTTCGCAAGAAAGGATTTTTTACGCTATATTGGCAACGTGGGCGAAAGCTAACAAAGATTTAGTTCAACATTGCATTGGCATTATGGCGGCTGACGAAATACTATTTCCGCCAAAACGCCAATACTTCAACTTTAGTGGCAATTTTTTATTGACAACACAGACAGAGATGAAAATATACAGTAAATCACATTTCAAAGACGAAACAATAGACCTAAACTATTTTGAAAATTGGGTAACACAATTGAAAAAAAATAACGGCAGACAATATGAACGTTACGAAATTGAAACTTCGCTTGGTAAAACAATAGTTTGGGGCCTTTACTCAAAGGAAGAACACTCTGACACATTGGTAATTTTTCCAGGAGCAAGAACTACTTCATTGATTTGGGACTTTGATAAAGGTCTTGAAAACTTAAATCATAAAATGAAAATTTTTATGGTAGAGACAAACGGGCTTCCAAATTTAAGTGACGGTTTCACTCCTGACATTAAGTCGTTGGACTATGGTCTTTGGGCGGCTGACGTTTTAAACAAGCTCGAAATTGAAAAAGCTTTTGTTGCGGGGGCTTCATTTGGTGGACTTATTTGTATGAAACTTGGAATTACAAATCCAGAAAAAATCAAGGCTGCCTTTTTATTAAATCCCGGTTGCTTGCAACCATTTTCCCTAACCCTTAAAAATCTATACAATAATCTACTGCCGATAATAAAACCGAATAAAAAAAACATATTAAAATTTCTTGACAAAGCAGTTTTTTCAAAACCAAATCATAGGATATCGGACTTTTCAGAAAAAATGCTTGTAGACTATGAAGTTTTCGCAATAAGCCGATATAAGGACAAGACACAAAAACCCTATTACATGGACAAGCAACTTGAAGAAGTAAAGATAGATACCTATTTACTTGTTGGCGACAAAGACCTATTATTTCCTTATCAAAAATCAGTTGATAATGCAAAAAGACAAATTAAGACGTTGAAAGAAACAAGAATTTACAAAAACGTAGGACACGGAATTGAAACATACGACAAAGCTTTAAATTACATTGGAGAGAAAATAAAAAACTACCACTAACAAGTAAGCTTTCGTGGCGGCTGAAAGCCAAGCCATGAAAGCACTGTTGAACGAAATCTCTGGTAGCGGTGCTTATGGAGTTGTCGAAGCGTATTTTATCGGAATTAAGAGCAGGTATGTAGCCTGTTTTTGTTTTTGGCTCTCTGGATGGCTAAAACGTGGCTTTCTGGTAATTTTGCGACATAGATTTACTTACCCATAAAATCAGTCTTTGCGGGAATTGGCGTTTGGCTAACGCCCAGATACCAAGGGGCGTTCGGACAGGGCGTAAATCGCTGAACTTTAGTTCTTAACTTCAATCTAACAGGCGACCCCATTTACATTTTCAATCAGCTGCGGTTCCGGGCAGACGGAATCATACTAGGCTGGCATACCAGTTCCTAACCTGCAAGCGTACCTCAACAGCAATCGTAAAACTCAAATCTGGATTAACACAAACTCTATATCATGAGAAAAGTAATTGCAGCAATAAACATGACGCTTGACGGGATTTGCGACCATACAACAGGCATCCCTGATGAAGATTTACATACACATTATGCCGAGCTGTTAGACAATGCAGGAGTTCTATTGTATGGAAGGATCACTTACCAACTCATGCAATTCTGGCAAACGCTGATAAAAAATCCTTCCGGCGAAAAATCAATGGACGACTTTGCCTTGGCAATGGACAAAATACCAAAAATTGTTTTTTCCCAGACCTTGAAAAATACCGAATGGGACAGTGCGGAACTTGCAACAAAAGAAATTGAAGAAGAAGTTTTAAAGCTCAAACAACAACCGGGTAAACACATTCTAGTTGGCAGTCGGAGTTTAATTATTCAGCTGATAAATCTCAATTTGGTTGATGAGTTTCAGATTTGTATTTATCCAATGCTAGAAGGAAAAGGGTTGCCGTTGTTTGACAAATTAAAGGACAGGACAATTTTTAAGCTTTTAAAAACAAAAACCTTTGGTTCAGGGACGATCGTGCTCTATTACGAGTCGGCACAACAGTAGCCAACGAACCACCAACATTGGGTTTGCTACTATGCCGGCAGACCCGGTACCACGGCGCGGAATAAATCATCATCTTTTTGATTGCTATCGATGCTAGTTTCTTCAGACTTGTTTCTATTGCGCTTTAGTTCTTATCTTCATCATCAGTAGGTTATCTGGCACTAGTTCTGGGCAGACGTTCTTTGAAATCCCAACATCTTCAGGCCCAAGCCCTTAACAGCCATCCGAAGTAGCACTAGTCCATTTCTAATCAAAAAAACATTATGACACAGCGGAAAAATTTTAGCACATCAAAAGTCCCAAGCATGAGTCAAAGCTTTCCGCAAGCTGTCATTGCGGATAACTTCATTTTTATATCCGGTACTCCGGGACTAGGTATTCAATCCGGAAAAATCATTAGTGAAGATTTCGAAGAGCAAACCAGACAGTGTTTCCTGAATATCAAAACGATTCTGGAAGAAGCTGGTAGTAGCCTGGACAAAGTGGTAAAGACAACAATATTTATGGTGTCGGGCAATGATTTCAGTGTGATAAATAAGGTTTACGGGGAGTTTTTTCCAAACAATCCCCCTGCCCGAAGTACACCGCAGGTCATGCCGTTTCCTGCGGGCATTTTAATTTCTGTAGAATGTATTGCCTTAAAATAATTCTATCAGGTTATATAAAAAGGGATGTTTATGAAACTTCTTATTAATTCGGCTGGAATTGGCAATACAAGCATCCGCAGCGCATTGGTCGACCTCCTGGGTAAACCCAGTGCAGAATCCAGTGCACTTTTTGTTCCGACTGCTATCTATGCCATACCTGTACCATCTTACGCGATTGACGACAATACCGCCATCAAAGTGACTGACAGCAAGATCGAAGTAATCTCAGAGGGACGATGGTAGCTGATTACCGTGACAAAACTTCGAACCGCTAAAATGCGGCTGCATCAAGGGTGACGTAAGCCATTCAGTACTCAGGCTCCACCTTCAACAATCCGGATCAGTTTCTCATTTTTTCGGAAGGGGGATACTCTCATTTCGGGTCATGCAGCCTTTGCTGCCTCCATATACAATCGGGTAAGGGTTCAATAGAACACGGTTTGTAACAATCAATCGACAGAATTCACCGGAAATCAACTACGAGTAGTGCGGCTTTTTATGATTTGTGTGTTCAAAAAGTACTCGAAAGGAAGGGAGCCAGTTTGAACACCATCGAAACTGGTCAGCTCTCGCATGGAACCTATATCATTCAGGTTGGCTCGCAAAGAACAAAACTTGTGGTTGAAAAATAAAACAGGCTAACAATTTATTAGTCATAATCCGTCGTCTCAGAACAAACATCTGAGGCGGTTTTTATTCATAGATAATCCGCTATCATCATTTTCGGATGGAATACGAAAATGGTTTTTTTTGAATTTGTCTCACATTTCAAAATCAAGTCGTATCTCATTAAACTTAAATAACTGAACATATGCGCATCTCGAGCTCCCCATTTAGATAATGCATATACATATTTTCAGTGGAATGACTGAATACGCATATCGAAAATTCATGCCAAAAGTACTTTCATTTTTACCCAATATAGTGGGAATTTTCGGCCACAATAAGGAAGCATTGCCTTTGCAAAAGCAGTTTGATGCACATCATAAATTCTAAGATGTAAAGTTATAAATATCAGGGAATCAGGTAATCTTAAATATATTTAACATGCACTGGAAAAACGTAAATGTTAATTTTGGCCCAAGAATCTCGACCAACTTTCAAACAAGTTCGATGATAATATCCAAGTCGTTGACTTTTCCAGATATTCCACTGTAGCTGTTGCACCGGAGCGAATTCGATTAATTAGATTAACTCAATATATTAGTCATGACAAATAATTGTAATGTCTGTAACAATCACTCAAAGCTGATCTCCTTCTCTCTTTCGGCCATTTTTTTTGCCTGCATGTCTCAATTAGCCATTGGACAGGATTCCACACTTCTCCAACCAAGATGGGAAGTTGGGGTAGATTTACTCTCTCCATTCAAACCAATCCGATTAGACGAATTAAACAGTACCTATGGTCTTATCATAAAGCGGTCCTTTGAGCCAAAAAATGCACTACGATTCCGTTCCAATTTTGGGTACGATTATATGCCTGACCCACCAGTAAAAGGATTTAATCAGCCAAGAAGCTATTCCCTTTCGTTCGATTTAGGCTATGAAAAGCGACGTCAGCATAAACGTTTTGTTCATTATTACGGCGCAGATTTGATTTTTCGCTTGCACCGATTAGAAAATGTTATAGGGCTCGGAATTTCACCAGGAACAGGGACAACTTTTACCAGAGATAGAGGAAGAATTAATTCCTTAGGAATTGCTGCATTCACTGGGGGGAAATATTTCATCGCTGAGCGTATAAGCCTGTCTTTGGAGACGAATATCCATCTAGTTTATGGAAAAATAGTTTATACCAATAGCCAGGTAAATACCGCTGGACAAGTAGTCTCGCCATCTGTCGTCACTACGTCTACCAATGGAATTGAATTTAAGGTATCACCAATTTCGGTAATCTATTTAAGCTATTACTTTTAACAAATCCATCATGAGAACGCAACATAATTTAGAAAAACTGCCTCTTATTCACTGTCTCACTGTATCAGCCAGGGCGCCTTCTTCACGATTGTGTCCAATTGGTTCAGTTACAGCCAGTCGACACGTCCATGCTTGACACCATCACATTCCCAGTACAGGTTATTCTGAAAAGGATCACGTTGTTTGGTCAGAAGATTTGCAAAAAGTTTTTGGTACATTTCCATAACCGCGCGGTCCCTGGCATTTGTCGAAAAGGAGTGACTTCGATGTCCAAAAATTTCCTGATTTTCCCAATCCAGATTCAGCTGTTTTTTGATGATTGCTCATTCACCCAAACCGATTGTTTTTTTGGAAAAATTGAAGCGGATCCTCGCGCGCCCGCGAAAGCTCCGCAGGAATTGGTTTTTTGTGTGCGTAGTTGGCTGAACGGTCACTTCTCCGTTTGCATTAAATTTTATTCTCTGAAATCCCTGCCTTCTCAAGGAAATGTCACATCATCTCAAGCCTCACCGACGCGCACTCGCAATGACTTTGATTTAGTTTTGGTAAATCTAAATCACTGTTTTCAACCGTCATACTAATGGATTACCAAACAACGGTAAACCAACTCTATCAGGATTTTAACGACCGGGATATTGATGCCGTCCTAGCACATGTGCATAAGAATGTGACCTGGCCCAATGGATGGGAAGGAGGTTATGTACACGGACATGATGAAGTGCGTGATTATTGGCTGCGTCAATGGCAAGAGATCGATCCCAGGGTAACGCCCATCTCTTTTCAATTCAGGCTTGGGGGCGAAATTGCAGTTGGCGTTCATCAGGTCATTAAAGACTTAAACGGCCAAATTCTGAGCGACAGCCAGGTTGTCCACGTATACGCCTTTTCGGAGCAGAAAGTAAGCACAATGAATATAGAATAGAAATTAGCCTAACATTATCCTGTTATCCAAAGATAATCATTGACTTAGACGATTCAATACGCAATGCCACAGCATCAGTTTGACTTTGGATCTGGCGAATAACCCATCCTGGAGACCTTCGCGGAACTTTCAGCAACAGACTGATTCAGAATAAAAGAGGAATTCCGTTTCGATTTGACCGGAATTTCGCAAAAATGTAGAATCAATCTCGAATTTTGCCTAAAATTGTGGTTTTTAGCATGCGTCCAACTTGACGGAAATACCGCCCGATGTTAAACGAAGTGTCGGATAAAATGCCCGCAACTCTTAAATAATGAATCCATTAACTTTGCAGAGATGAAGAAAAAGTCAAGCATTCAAATGCTTCTTACCGACATTGAAAAGGAAAGCTTGAAAAGGAATAAAGTTAAAATAGCGGACATTCTCAGTTACGCATCTGATGAGTTGGAACAGCTGCTAAACACGTCAGCCCAAAGGGCAAGGGAAATATATGCTTTAGCTGAGTTTCAAACTGTTCAGTCCATCGGAATAAAATTTGCTGAAGACCTTGTGTTCCTGGGTTATTATTCAATCCGGGAGCTGGTGGGCAAAGATGGGGCACAATTGACAGACGAATACGAACACAAAAAAGGTTTTTGCACTGACCCCTGTGTTGAAGATCAGTTCAGATTAGTTGTACACGTTGCTAACACCGGAGATATATCAAAAAAATGGTGGGACTTTACAGATGAGCGGAAAGAATATCGCCTCCGAAATGGCTATCCTGCTGGCCGACCTGAAACAGCGTGGCATCAAACCATACCATATAAACGTAAAGACAAGCACGAAAGCCCAGAAAGAGTTATCGGTATTTGAGATCAGAATCATACCAAAATTTCGATTCGCGTTAAGCTTCGTCTCAATGGAATAAGAATAAACACATTTTTTCTCCTTTCGGTCAAAAAAAGTATATTCGGGTAGGCGTTTTTATACTATAATTATTCCAAAATCTTTAAATTCTACAAAAATCGAGTTTTTTCATTCGGCGTATCCGGTAACATTTTAAGCTCCGGCCAAATTCTAGATGAAAGGCTTGCACGAAGTGGTTCTGGCCAATTTTAATGCCATTTCAAGAGCACAGCGTAACAATTTCACCACGCTCTCTTCGCTACATCAAATATTTTTACGCCGCCCGGATGTATTTTAATGTCTTTTTAACACGCTTTTAACACCCAATTAAGGATTGTAGCCGCTTTTTGTATATAATTTACCAACGGGCACTCCTATGAAAAATATAATTTTGACTTTTTGCCTTCTGCACTAAGTGCAGGACTTCAATCGGTTCAATCTTAGGGCACCCGTAAAAGGATTTTATATACTCACTCTAACGCGTGTAATGCAATTGAAGCACCGGCTTCTCATTGCAATTGCCAATCAAGTATGACCATGACCAAAACGTTAAAAAAATTCTGTTTTATCCTGAGCATTCTACTGCTAAATGCATATGGTTGCCTTTGCTCAAATGTTCATCAGAACCGGGTACGCTTCACGCCAATAAAAAGGCTCAAACATCTAGAATATTCCCAATCTGACTATTCTGTAACAGGCCAGACGATCAAACTTAATTATGCTTCGCCAGCTGCTAGGACAAGTTTAAAGATCATTTCCGAAAGCAATGAAGAGGAAAATTTCACTTTCTCCCCGCTCAGGAAGTATTTGGAGCTAAGTACTTTTTTTACCTCGTTTGATACCTGGATATACAGGTATTTCTTCTATTTCCTGAAAATACTGACTCCACATACAAAATCCCGTTTTTTCTCTTCCTCAAATACGCATATCCTGCTGCAGGTTATCAGGATATGATTTACAATCCCGCATAGCCAAAATCGCCATTCATACTTTTTATCATTTCGCTGGTTTTTCTGACCAACTCAACACATGAGTCATCGGACGTGCATAGAGATAAATAAGTACAACCCAAAAAGAATCTATCAAAAAACCATATTGTGTTAACTAGCCAAATTATCATGAAGAAAATTCTGATACTCATGAGCTTGTCTGCATTGTTCGTTCAGACAAGCTGTGAATCAAAAAAGGAGGAAAAGGAAGAAGAAACCAAATTCCTTGTAACGAGCCCCGTTGAAAAAGATACCCTTGTAGACAAGGAGTACGTTGCTCAAATTCGTGCAATCAGCCACATCGAATTGAGGGCTTTAGAAAAAGGCTACCTGCAAAAAATCTATGTGGATGAAGGTCAGCACATCAAGCAAGGGCAGCTGATGTTCCAGATTATGCCAATGCTGTATGAAGCTGAACAACAAAAGGCGCAAGCGGAAGCAAATTTCGCCGAAGTAGAATTCAGGAATACCAAGGCGCTTGCTGACAGCAACATCGTTTCAAAAAATGAGTTGGCAATGGCAAAGGCCAAACTTGATAAAGCCAAAGCAGAGCTGTCTTTAACAACCGTGCATTTGGGATTCACCCAGGTAAAAGCGCCATTCAACGGAATTATGGATCATTTCCAGGTTAGGCTGGGAAGTCTTGTTGACGAGGGTGATTTGCTGACTACGCTTTCCGACAACAGTAAAATGTGGGTGTACTTTAATGTGCCCGAGGCTGAATATCTGAATTACCAGAATGGACTTAAATCCAACAACAAGGAGGTTGTCAAGTTGAAGATGGCTAACAATGAGCTATTCGATCACTCAGGCATTGTTGAAACCATTGAGGCGGATTTCAACAACGAAACGGGTAACATCGCTTTCCGTGCGACATTCCCCAACCCCAAGGGATTACTGAGACATGGAGAAACTGGTAATATCATCATTACTACACCCCTGAAACATGCTTTGATTATTCCGCAAAAAGCCACCTTCGAAGTGCTTGAAAAGAAATATGTATATGTGGTCGCCAAGGACGGTAAGATCCAGTCCAGGGAAATCAAGATTGGCGCTGAGCTGCCCCACATTTTTGTTGTTAGCAGCGGCTTGAAAAAGGATGACAAAATCCTTCTGGAAGGTCTGCGTCAGGTACAGGAAAACGAAAAGATCCATTTCACTTTCGTAAAGCCCGATTCAGTGATATCCAATTTAAGTCTGTATGCAGAGTAATCAGGTATTCTAAAAAGAAAACAACATGTTCAATCAATTCATACGAAGACCTGTATTCGCTATTGTGATTTCGATCATGATCGTCTTTATAGGCATCCTGGCAATTGAGAAATTACCTATTTCTCAGTTCCCGGATATCGCCCCGACTACGGTAAATATTTTTATAGCTTATCCGGGTGCCAGTGCTGATGTACTCGTCAAATCCACACTGATTACACTCGAACAAGCGATCAACGGTGTTCAGGACATGCGATACATCGCCACCGACGCAACCAGTGCCGGCGAAGCCACGCTGCGGATCATCTTCGAGCCCGGGACAGACCCGAACGTCGCCGTTATCCGGGTAAAAACAAGGGTGGATCAAGTGATGCCGCTTTTGCCGGAACTAGTTCAGCGCGAAGGGGTTATCATTTCCCCTGTTCAGCCCAGTATGCTGATGTACGTCAACCTGTATTCTAAGGCAAAGAGCATTGACGAAAAATTCCTCTTTAACTATGCCACCGTTAAAATGATCCCTGAAATTCAGCGGACCAAAGGTATAGCGAGAGCACAAATTTTGGGTAGTAGAAGATATGCGATGCGCCTTTGGTTGAATCCGGAGCGTATGCGCGCATACAATGTTTCTACCGAAGAAGTAATGAAAGCGGTTGGTGAACAGAGTATTGTTGGACGGCCTGGCCGGATCGGACAAAGCTCGGGTATTGCTGCTCAGTCTCTCGAATATGTGCTTACCTATAAAGGTAGGTACGACAAGCCTGAAGAGTATGAAAATATCATCATTCGTGCGAATGCGCAGGGTGAGAGCATTCATTTAAGGGATATTGCCAAAGTTGAGCTGGGAAGCGAGTTCTTTGATATCTATTCCAACCTTGACGGTCACGCTTCCGCTGCCATCGTACTAAGACAAAACTACGGCAGCAATGCGAGCGATGTGATCGAAGAAGTAAAAAAGAAGCTTGATGTAATGAAACAGTCCTTTCCTCCGGGCGTGGATTACAAAATCAGTTATGATGTTTCCCAATTTCTGGATGCTTCTATTGAGCAGGTTATTGATACATTAAGGGACGCGTTTATCCTGGTGGCGCTGGTTGTTTTCATTTTTCTTGGTGATTGGCGTTCAACGCTGATTCCGATCCTGGCGGTGCCGGTGTCGTTGATCGGGGCATTCTTTGTGATTCAGGGTTTCGGACTTTCGATCAACCTGATTACGCTTTTCGCGCTTGTACTCGCGATTGGGATTGTGGTCGATGATGCGATTGTCGTCGTCGAGGCCGTCCATGCCAAATTCGAAGAAGAGCCGGGTATTTCACCATATAATGCGGTAAAAAAGGTGCTTTCCGAAATCAGTGGCGCGATCATCGCGATCACTGCGGTAATGGTGTCCGTATTTCTTCCGATCTCTTTTATGTCAGGTCCTGTCGGAACATTCTACCGACAATTCTCGATCACTATGGCTAGTTCTATCGTGATTTCGGCATTGATCGCCCTTACACTTACTCCGGTATTGTGCGCCATGCTGCTGCAAAATCACCACGGGCATGCGAAGAAGAAAAATGTGCTAACCAAATCGCTAGACGCCTTCAACAGGGTTTTTGACAAACTTACCGGTGGATATGTTGGCTTGCTAAGACGGATCGCCAGCCGAAGAGCGGTTACTTGGGGAGTGCTGATATTATTCTGCGCAGGGATCGTATATGTAAACAAGATTTTGCCAGCTGGATTTATTCCTAATGAAGATCAGAGTACAATTTATGCGATTATCCAGACACCTCCGGGCTCTACGCTTGAAAAGACCAACGAGGTTTCCAGACGGCTTCAGAAGATTTGTGAAGAAGTTGACGGCATAGAATCGGTATCTTCTCTTGCAGGTTATGAGATTATGACGGAAGGAAGGGGTTCCAATGCGGGTACTTGTCTTATCAACCTGAAACCATGGCATGACCGGGACAAAAACGTGAAAGAAATCATGGAAGAACTGGAAGCAGAGACCAGAGGCCTTGGGGCTGTGGTTGAGTTCTTTGAACCGCCAGCGATTCCGGGTTTCGGTACTTCCGGTGGTTTCTCCATGCGTTTGCTGGATAAAACGTCTGATACGGATTACGCCGAATTTGACAAAATCAATAAAAAATTCATGGGTGATCTTGGAAAACGTCCTGAGCTTACCGGCTTGTTTACATTTTTTGCCGCAAACTATCCTCAGTACGAGTTGCAGATCGATAACAAACTGGCGATGCAAAAAGGCGTGTCCATCGGAAAGGCGATGGATAACCTCAACATCATGATCGGTAGTACTTACGAACAAGGATTTACGAGATTTAACCAGTTTTTTAAGGTGTACGTGCAGTCCGACCCTAGTTTCAGAAGGCTACCATCCGACCTTTTAAAGCTTTTCGTGAAAAATGATGCAGGAGAAATGGTGCCCTATTCGTCATTCATGTCACTGAAAAAAGGTCAGGGTCCGAATGAGATTACCCGTTTCAATCTGTATAATTCGGCTGCGATCCAGGGGCTTCCGGCGAAAGGTTACACGACTGCCGATGCAATCCAGGCCATTCGTCAAGTCGCCGCCAAGACGTTACCAAAAGGATACGATATCGCTTTCGAAGGTCTGTCTTATGACGAATCCATCCGTGGAAATGAGTCTCTGGTGGTGTTCATGATCGTATTAGCGTTCGTATACTTTGTACTGGCAGCCCAGTATGAAAGTTTTATCATTCCATTCGCAGTGGTTCTTTCTCTTCCGGTCGGGGTGTTTGGTTCATTCCTGCTGCTTAAAATGATGGGGCTGGAAAACAACATCTATGCTCAGATCGGTCTTATCATGCTCGTCGGTTTATTAGGAAAGAACGCCGTACTGATCGTCGAATTTGCAGTTCAGAAGCGGCATCAGGGAGAGACAATCCTCAACGCGGCTATTGAAGGAGCCAGAGTACGTTTCCGTCCGATCCTAATGACCTCGTTCGCATTTGTTGCGGGGTTGATCCCATTGATCAGCGCTTCGGGTGCGGGAGCCATTGGAAACCGTACCATCGGTGCCTCGGCAATGGGTGGAATGCTATTCGGAACCATTTTCGGGGTAATCATCATTCCGGGATTGTATGTGATATTTGGCACGTTGGCCGACGGCAGAAAAATGATTAAAGATGAAGAGGACGGTTCATTGTCCGAACAATTCGTTCACGCAATCGACGCATTCCCTCAAACTCAAGAAACAAAAAATGATGCGCAATAACAGAATAATAAACTGGGCCGGGATCACGCTTCTCGCCCTGCTATATTCCGGATGCACTGTGCCACCGATAGCTCACAGATCCGAGAACAGAACAACCCCTGTGAGCTACAACGGCTCACAGGACTCGACCAATACAGGCAAGGTAAGCTGGAAAACCTATTTCACAGATCCTTACCTCACTGCATTGATTGACACAGCTTTCAGGAACAATCAGGAGCTGAATATCACCCTGCAGGAAATCGAAATTTCCAGGCAGGAGATCAGGGCCAGGAAAGGGGAATATTTACCATTTGTCGGTTTGGGCGGTGGAGCTGGTGTTGACAAAATTGGCCGGTATACCAACATCGGTGCGAGTGAAGCAACAACTGATATTAAACCAGGAAAAGAAACGCCGGAATTTCTGCCGGATGTTCAGGTTGCGGCGTTTGCACATTGGGAAGTTGATATCTGGCACAAGCTGCGAAATGCGAGGAAAGCAGCGGTATCCAGGTATCTGGCTTCTGTGGAAGGCAAAAATTTCATGATGACCAATATCATTTCTGAAATTGCCAATTCCTATTATGAATTGCTTGCACTCGATACACAACTCGCTATTATTCAACAGAACATTGAAATTCAAAACAATGCGTTAAAAATTGTGAGAATGGAGAAAGAGGCGACGCGCG